>VOFK01003120.1_pt1 | contig 45017 bp, 65 predicted proteins | sample 5384121 | NCBI WGS metagenome assembly VOFK01 (sample SAMN12384730, study PRJNA508395) | human gut metagenome | isolation source: healthy gut J | host: Homo sapiens | reverse complement strand
ATCGCCTCGAACGAGACGGCAAAAAGGGGCGAGCAGTGAGAGCAATACGTAACGATCGGACGAATAAAGAATGTTGTGTGCCTTGTCGCGCAGCATCATGCAGCCCGGCGTATGTCCCGGAATGTCGTAGTTATCCAGTACAACACCGCCGAGATCAAACTGATAGCCTTCGCTGATGCAGGTAAAATCGTCTGCTGTTACGGTTTTATCGTTCACATACTTCAGCGCCATCGGGATATCGCTTTTCGTTGATGTAGACCTTGCGGCTTGCCTGAACGAAATCGCCCAGTTGTTGGTATGATCCGGATGACCATGCGAAATGTAAACATCAATGTTATCCGTACCTGCCAGCTGCTTACAGTATTCATACAGGTTATTTGCGCCTGCCGATGCCATGCCTGCGTCGATCAGCAGTGCACCGCTTGGAGCCCTTGATCAGATACATCTTATCGCTGTCGTAATCAATGACGCTCCAAACCTTCATGCTGTCCATATCGTACATCAGACGGCTCTTGTGCTCCAGTTTGGACATACGATCGATCGTGTAGGTAAAGGTTACAACATCGCTATCCTCCATGCCTTCCTTAGAGGCATAGGCTTTCAGTTCTACCTTGGTCTGCTTTTGCAGTACCGTCCCAGTTATCCGTATCTGCACCGATGGTGATCAGTTGTTTCACTTCTGCACCGCCGAAACCAGAATCAGCCTTGAACTTGGTCTGATCCAAAAACCTTCGCCGTATCCGAAGTCTTGGGGTCAGAACCATCTACTGTGTACTTGATCTCAGCACCCTCGGTATCCGGAGAACAGCGCTATGTACTGCGTTACCGTGAAGGGTACCCGGCGTATCCGGATAGTACGGGTCGGTATAGCTGTCATAATCCGTGTAGGTGTACGGTGCTGCGACCTGATTGCTGTTCTTCTTGCTGACGTTCAGTGTATAGTTCTTGCTGTCCGAACCGTTCTTCGCCGTTACCTTGATAACGAAAGCGCGTAGTACCGCCGGTGAGTGTGCCCTGATAAGCCTTGCCGGACTCTACTGCATTGCCGTTCACGGTGATCTTCGCACCGGAGGAAGCTGCGGTCGGAACGATCTCGATCGAGGTCGTATTCTCGTCCACCTCAGCGACAAAGCTGGTCGTGGTCTTGCGGGTCGGCTTGGTGCCATTCGTCGGGTACTGCCAGTTTACATTAATGCCGAAATTCGGATCATCCCACAGCAGGTTGCCCTTCTCGCCCTGCTTGTGTACGGACAGATTGGACAGGTCTGCAATCTTATCTTCGTTGCCGTTGCGATAGCCGTCGGACAGGTAATTCTGCAGGTTGACATTGATGCCGACCCAGTTGATGTCCTTCAGGCGGTCGCCGACGACCACGGTCTTGGTGTTCTCGAAGTAGCCGTTAATGCTGTCCAGCGTGCGCAGAGTAGGCGTCATAGCATCTGTGCCCTCGTCAACAACCTTCTGTACAGCCGTCTGCAGGATATCCAGATAGCTTGCTGTGCCGTCCAGTACAACATCGTTATGACCGGTGAGAATGCGCTTTTTACCGTGCCGAGGCTGTCAACGCGCTCCAGTGCGATCTGCAGGAGGACAGATACACGTCCATCGAGTCCGCGAAGAACGTCGAAGACAGGTTTGCGAACTGCATCCAGAACGAATCCGTGATGTGCACGGTTGTTGCCGACCTGATCGGTCGTGAACAGATTGCCGGTCGCGGTATCAAACAGCATAATGCCTGCTACCTGATGGCCCGGCAGCTCGATTACGTTGAACTTGGTGCCGCCCATGTCGTAAACGTCGCCGTTTTTCAGCGTTGCCAACTGTGCATCATAGGCTGCGCTTGCAGCGGCCTCATCTGTGAACATGCCGGAGGCTACGCCAAACTGCTTGACATAATCACGCAGCACCTCAATACCGCGCTCGTTGACATAAACCTTAGCGCCCAATGCCTCGTTTTCTGTACACAGGAACTGATGCGTCATCTGCACGTGGTCCGGTGCGGGTGACCGATGATAAGGTCGATCGGCTTGCCTGCGCCGACGATCTTTCGTGCGGTCTCGTACAGGTTTGCCGCGTCCTTTGCATCAAAGTAGCCGGCATCCAGAACCATTGCGCGGTTGGTGCCTTCTACCAGATACATCTTATCGCTGTCGTAATCTTGAATGAGCGTTACATCCGGAACATCATTGCCGTTCCAGTCCTTGGGTGCGCCTACCTTCAGCTCGTGGTGCGGAATGCTGGTAACATCGTAGTTTCAGTTTGCAACACTGCTGGTTCTGCCGTTCTTCACCGCGATCGCCTTGACGTTATAGGTCTTGGTGACCGGACCATCCGCACTTGCGGTCGGCTGGGTGATCTCGATCTGTCCATACTGATAGGTTTCAAACTTTTTGCTCTTGGTCGTCGGTACAGGCGCCTTGTCCTTGCCTTCCGCGATTTCGTTGTAGTAGATGTCCGCACCGTCCTGTGCGGTCAGCGTAACGGCATACGTCATATCGTAGTTGAATACGCCCAGGCTCTTGGACGTTTCCTGTCCCTTTGGGGAGCGGGTATGCACTCGGTGCCGCCGGTGCAGACGAGCCGCCGCCAGAGGAACCGCCGGAAGAACCACCGGTCGAGCCGCCCGTACTCGTGCTGCCGCTGGTCACCAGAGCAGAGTTGTGGATCTTGACAACCTTGCCGGTAATCTCACAGTCGGGTCGCCTTCACTTCGCCTGCCTTGCCGCCGAGAACGACCGTGCTGCTCAGCTTGGCCTTTGTTCAGCGTAACGCCGGATGCCTTGACGATGACAATACCGGTACCCTTGGAGCGTTGCCGTGCCGGATTCGGTGATGTAATCCGAAATCATGTTATCGAGCAGTTTGACGACCTCTGCGCGGGTGATATTCGCCTTCGGGCGAACATTTTTGCCGTCACCCTGCATAACGCCCGCCTGCGCTACACGCAGGATCGGGTCGGTGTAGTACGCCGTACCCAGATCAGCGAAGTTGTTCTCCGCCTTAGTCTGGTAGTCCATTACGCGGTCTATTATAACCGCCATATCTGCTTTGTTAAAGAGTCGGGCTGTTCGGCTCAAAATCGCCGTCGTGGCCCTGAATGACACCGCGGTCGCTCCAGCGGTTGATCTCGTCTTCCGCCCAGTGTCCGCGGGTGTCCGCAAATGATACGGCAAAAGCTGACGGCAGCATCGTCAGCAGCATTGCCACAGTGATAAACCATGCATATATCCGTTTGCGTTTCATTTTCATTCTCCCTTTTACTCGTGTCGGCCGAATTTCATCGGTTTCCCTACTGGCATTATTGTACCGTGTTCGTACCAAAGTGAAAATGAAGAAAAGCCAGAATTGTTGCACGATACGCAGGAGTTTCTGCCTGCCTGCGTTCTGTGTTGTACGATTCCTATGGGATTCGTTGTCCGATTGTTAGATACCCCGGTTATTGGCAAAGCCGAACACACTCTGCAGAACTCGGCAGTGCCCGCTGTTTCCACTTGCGGCCGATTGTTACCGGATTGATCCGCTTGCGCGCTGATATTTCATCAGCGCATCATACTGCGAGCCGGAAAGTTCCGCGCAAAGCGCACGGCGTGCCTTGCAGGCGCTGCCCATGCGTGAGGTCTGCGCAATCCATGCCCAGCCGCTCCCTCTGCACGGATTTTCCCGCTTGGGCAAGCTGCTCCTGCACCGCCGCAAGCGAGTAATATGTTCCCGCCGGAAAGCAGTCCTGCATAGCTTTGCACAGGATACACGATGATTCCTGCAGGAACCGGTACAGCAATTCCGGTGAATACGACAGATCGGTTATGCCAAAGTGCTTTTGCAGCATGGCGGCGCCGTATTTCGCCTCAAACCGGAGCATGCCCTGCGCATCCTGATAGTCGGTGAATTGCGCATTGTAATCGTCCCGCAGTTGGTCTGCCTTGGGTACAGAGAAACGGCATAATCCTCTGTGCTGTGTTTTTAAATCGTAAGAATAGGCGTAATGAATCGGTTTATTCCGCTTTTTGTTGTCAAACCGCGGATAGGTCTGCTTTTTGAAGCCGTTCGGCACACCGCCTCTGTGCGCTAGCGCAATATATGCGAGCGGGTCCGGCGTTTGGGCGTTCACACTGAAATCCACCCGCGCAAACATGAAGGTCTCCGGTGCGCCGAGCTGCATCCCGCAGTATATCGCGCAGATTGCAGTCCAGTGTTCTCATATAATCTCGGCACGGGTGAATAATGCTACTCTCTGTATCTCCATATAGAGCAGCGAATTGAGATTGATTGTTAATTTGATAAAACCGCAGTTTCGTGCGGCCCGCAGGCTTATTATCACGCCCTGCGGTGTGTACATGTAAAAATAGTATTCATTTTCTGATTTTCGATAGCTGCCTGTTCCATATCTGTCAGACAAGCCATACAGCAGACTTCGATAGCTGCTTACTTTCTCCAGCAAGATCTTCCGCTGTAACGTCATTGTATGTATAGAATGATAAATGTTCATCTCCATATCCCTTCTTCGATTTACTTTTTTATCAGACTGTTGTGCACAGATAAAAAGTTATATCGTCCAAACAATACAGTAATGAACAGTAATCATTCAAGAACGATATTTGTTATATAAGATAGAAATATATAGCACTACTATCCTGTCAGTTTATACTATAACTGAGAATTGAAAATATCCTATGGATAGATCATTTATACTCTATAGATTGGAATAACTATACTTTATATATAGAGATAAGGAGTGAACCTGTCTTATGTCTGATAACAAAACTACAGATACCATTTCTATGCACTTTCGGCATAGCACAACCGTTGACGAGCTTGTCAACAAACTGCGTGCCCATTATGTATGGAACGAAAAAGACGATCTGCCGGAATGGATTGCAGAGCCGTTAAAAAGACTTTCCCCTTCTTGCCTCCTATGCACAAACGCTGCTGCAAACACTTCGTTCGATTCCAAACGTCATTTGGCGATCAAGAAGCTACTGAATATGATTTGCTGGTCAACTGCATGATTACCGATCAAATCATGACCTCCCCTGCGGAATTTGAACTGCACTACCGTGCAGCTCACCCTGTACCCGATAGTGAGTATAAACTGCCAATACCATTTCGTCCTATATGCACTGGCTGTTTCCTGCAGCAAGGAAAAAGCCGCTTAACTCCTCTAATCTAAAAGCGTTCCCCTCTATATCGCTATTTGAGCGATACCTATTTTATTCCCTTGCGAATTGGACAAGGAATTGATGCAGGTCATCTCTTTGCTTTATCACCAGCACAAGCGTAACGACGCCGGAAAACCCGTATTGCGCAGGGCTTATTATGTGCCTCTCATGTACGAGCACCCGTATTTCATGTATGCGATCGAACAAAACTGGGGACTGTATTACAACCGCATGATTGATCAGCATGCCACGATGCAGTCTGTTCTCTACTGCCTGTTTGATTCCTACGCTGATTCAAAAGACTTTATGGAATTTCAAAAGGAATGGTTTCCTTTTTTCCCATTCTCGATTCAAGCAAACCACCGCAGATATGCACAAGCTGGATCTTGACTGCTCCGAACTTTTTCGATATTGTTAAATCCAAGAAATCCTACGATACCTCACCACAAAGCATTGATGAGGTTTTGCGGTCAGATCAGAAAGATTATTGGTTTATTTCATGAAAACTAAGCGCTATTCTATCTTATTCTCCGCTATGCAGTTTTTTCTTTTGGATATAAGTCCGAGAAAAATTCAGAGCTTCCACTTCAGCAGCTTCGCAGCAGTATCTGCGCCGATCAGATTGACCACAATTTGCAAGCCATCTTAAAAAGAGCACAGAAACCATCTTAGAGCAGTATGCTGCTGACTTTGGCAAATTACTGAAAGAAGTGAAAACCAGCCGTAATTACGATTCCGTATACAACTATGTAAACCGGCTGTTTGCTAATACGAAACAAACATTGCTGGAAGATGATGATGCACCAGCAGACCGCGAACCGGTTTCTATAGACCAATTAGTACAGCAGCAAAACGAATGGAACGAAACCGCAGCAACAGCCATTATCCCGGTGACTGTCAATTTCTGTCTGCTATTTACGCGTCAATGATCCATGCTGCGCATTGCTTGAATCCTTTGAAAAAATCGATATCTGCATGCACAGTATCCGCCGATTATCTTGAACCATTAGCGTTCACCGAATCCTTTGAATCCTGTACCGATTATTCTATCAGCACCCCTTTCTCCGATAGAGAAATACCGTTTCTTTATTCCTTCCGACTATGTCTCTGGCCCCTGCACAAAAAAATGATATTTTCTCATATCTATCATCATATCGCAAAGAAAAACATCAGCAATCCCGCTGCATCGCTCGATGCCCCCAATGTTCGTTCTACATTCTCGCATTTATCGCCGAAAATGAACTGCAGCCTGTATATGCGCCGGACGATAAGCAGATTAACAATAACCATCTCTGGCGTTGAGGCACATAAGCTGCTGCATACCTCTGCAGTAGATCAGCGTGAAAGCAAAAACGCCGATCGCATTTCCCATCGATTTTTCCGCCAACGACTTTCCCTTCTCAGAGACACGATGAGATGGTTTTGGCCTTTGGAGCAACAGCTGATTTAATCCACGCCAGCGATCTAGATTTCCAATCTCGCTTAAAATATCAAACCACAGTTCGCTGTAATCTTTCTTCCCAAGAGGAGCGTGAAGAAATCGCCAAAAAAAAAGGTATCGCTTACTGGGAGCAGCTCCAGCAGGGCACTTCCGATGGTTACCAACAATTTTTGAAGGATAATCTCCACCTCCCCAAGCACAACACGTAACGCACCTCCCACTAATATAGAATGTCGCCGCAGACGGAAAGCATCTTCCGCCTACGGCGTTTTTTTTTTGCCATAAAAAATATTTTTGCGTAATTTTTTCGTTCCACCTGTGTTTTTCGAAACGCATTATCCAGAAAAGGTTCTTATTTCATTCATTTTAAGCAAATATATCGTATTTATATTCTAATAATATTTCGTTTTTCTTTTGAATCACGTTTATCGACGTATTACATTTTGTTTGCTAAACTCTTCTCGAAGTCAAACGAAAAGTACTTTTCGCACCCATCTTTACACGCAAAAAGGAGCAAAATTATGAACAAAGAAGAGCTTATCCGTACCCTTGCCGCGCATGCGGCTGACGCTGTCGTCCTGCTTGAAAAAAATTTGGCCCGACAACGACGCATTTCCTGCAAAGCTCTGCGATCGTGTCGACGCGAGCGATTACTTCATCACGAACCGCGGTGCTGTGATCGCCAGCGACCTGCGCGTACCTCTTCCTTGCCGAGCAGGTCGGCGCGGTCGGCATTTCGTCCGCCGATGTACATACACGCTGGAAAATCGTAGCGATTTATCAGTCAGACATTCGCTTCACCTATGCCGTCCGCACGACCGCTTGGGACAAGAAACCGCGCTTTCCCGGCCTTGACCTCAGCGACCGTGAGGTTGACATTGTGTACGAAATGTGCGACACCTTATCCCGCAATCGTGCGTACATTGAGAAAGATTTTTCGACGGAAAAGACACTTTTGCCGATATTCTCAGCAACACGCACGCTGCCAAGTTGCTCGGTGCTTTCGACGAATCCCGATTCATCGAGCTGCTGCAGAACGACCCGCTTGCCCTGCCGGTTCTCGAGGCTGTACTGCTCGCAGGTGTGTGGAGCGAATCGACACTGGAAAGCGTCCCGAATTTCCTTATGGTTTCGCGCTACCGAACGCGCAAGCGCTTTCGGTTCGTGAAAACCTCGAAGATCACTTTCACACTGTTGATCTGTTGCGTTCGCCTTTCTGCGCCGTTCGAGCGCCCACTTACGCTGCGCCTCGAAAACAGCCAGCCGCCGGTGTACAGCCCCCGCTGCAAGCGGGCGTCTTGTCCTGCTCGAGCCGATCGGAGACGCACCGCGCAAGCTGCTGATCGACACGATCGAACAGCATTCGCGCATTCAGCTGCTTACCAGCAACGCCGAGGCACGCCCGTTTGCCGCGTTCCCCATCGTCATCTCCACGCGTACCTTTCCGGCGGCGTATGCGTACACCGTCACTGTGCCCAAACAGGTAAACGCTCTGCGCGAGTCCGACGCAGACTGCCTTCGCCTGGCGGCTGCCGCTGCTGTGCTGCATTTCTGGAGCAGCAGGCACGCTCAACGAGGCCATTGATGATCTTGCCGGCAATCCACACGCCTACCGGCTGAATCTTCCGAAAGCGCTGGATTACCATTGCACGGCAAAGTTTATCCGCCACGCTCTGCTGACCAATGAAAACAGCCGTGCTGCATTCGACCGCATCTCCGGCGAGGCTGAGCGCGTCGCAAAAGAGGCACAGCTTTCCCGCGCAGAAACAATCGATAAGTGGTGTTGCCTTCCTGCTCGAGCTGGAGCATTACAAGGACGCGATCCATCCGCGGCCGCAGTCACCGAGGAACTTGCTGAGACAACGGCGTTCGAATACACGTATCAGAACGAGCCGCTGCTAGTCTATCATCCCGACCGCTTCGCTGGTCTGCTGCAGCGTGCCGGAGTCGGTCCCGAGCTTGTCGAAGATGTTGTACAGGCATTGAAGGACCGTTCGCTCTGCACGTCTGAAAAGGTCAAAATCAACACTGAGGGGCTGGCAGACGCTATCTTGCAATCCCAACGAAAAAGTTCATAAATTCCAGCATTCCATCCATTCCGGCGGGAAACGAGGAGGACAATAATGTATAATAAAGATATATCCTGCACTGCAGACATTCGGTATCGAACATCTGCGCGATGAACAGGAACGTGCACTGACGCCGATTCTTGCCGGACGTGATGTCCTCGTTCGGCTGCGAACCGGCGGCGGAAAGTCATTACTGTACCAGCTGCCTGCACTGCTCGATGAGCCGGGTTCGCTCACGCTTGTTTTCTCGCCCTTTGCGCGCGCTGCAGCGCGATCAGGTGCAGGCGCTCGAGCGCAGAGGCGTGCGCTCCGCTCTGCTCAACTCCGATTCAGCACGTTCGCTCACGCCGCCATTCTGCGCGACTTTACCGCGAACGGCGGTCTCCTCTACCTTGCGCCGGAGCAGTCCGCCGCGAGGATGTGTGCACCACACTTGCCGCCGCATGTCGCCGCGTGGTCGTTGACGAGGCGCATATTCTGCCGCAGGTCGAGCACGCCTTTCGCAAGGATTACCGCCGTATCGGGCCGTTCATCGAGTCGCTGCCCAAGCACCCGCAGGTGCTGGCGTTCACCGCGACCGCCACGTGCTCCGACCTCAACTACATCGCCGAGCGGCTGTGCATGCACGATCCCAAGCGCCTGCCGTTTCCGATTCGTCGGAAAAACATCAAAATCTATGTCAAGAAGATTACCATCCGCGATAAGACCGAAAAAAGACCCGCAAACGCAGAACGCGCGGCTCATCATGCTGGACAATGTACTGCGTGCGCCCGCAAGCACGGTGCCACGATCATCTACTGCCCACGCGTCAAGGATGTCAAGCGCACCACCAAATGGCTGCGTTCTCGTGACTATCCAGTGAAGGCTTATTACGGCAAAATGAAACGCTGCAAACGCGCCCACGTGCAGGACTACTTTTCTGACGAAAAAGCACCCGATCATCGTAGCTACGAACGCCTTCGGTCTGGGCATTGACCGTCCCGACGTGCGTCTGGTCGTGCACGCCGGACTGCCCATCGGCATTGACGCGTACACGCAGGAAATCGGCCGCGCCGGACGCGACGGAAAGAAAGCTCGCGCCGTACTGCTCTACGCGCCGTCGGACGAGTATGTGGTGAAAACCTTATCCACAGCAGCCGCGACCCTGAAACCATTTCCCGCGGTAAAAACGTCTGAAAGCACTGAAAAAGGTTCTGCGCGAGCCGAACAAGGTGTGGAAGGGTATCACGAAGTACTTTCGATAAGCGTATCAACCACGCCTGTCATTGATATAATATTTATCTGTATGAATGATTAAACCGCCCGCATCACGGCAATCCTAACTACCAGAAGGAGGAATTTCCATGACCAACAACTTTCAGTGTGCACAGATCTACCAGATTCTTGCGCTCAACGACGAAATGCTGAAGAGCGGCTGCATCACCCGTGACGAGCACGATTTCGTCCCGCCATTTGCAGACGGACAAGCTGACCCGGCTGCACAGCACACGCCGTAAGCTGAGGCCGCCCGATGGACGTCCGCAGACTGGACGAAATGCAGGCGCAGGGCCGCAGCATCTTCGACACCGAGCTTGCTGTGGCCTACTACGCCCGTGTTTCGACCGACAAAGACGAGCAGATCAACAGTCTCGGCAATCAGAAACGCTATTTTGAGGATTACATTGCCGCCAATCCCCACTGGACGTTCGCCGGGCGGCTATGTCGATGAGGGCATCAGCGGCACTTCGGTCGAGGGACGTGAGCAGTTCCTCCGCATGATCGAGGACGCGAAGCGCGGCCGCTTTGACCTCATCGTCACCAAGGAGATCAGCCGTTTCGCCCGAAACACCCTTGACAGCCTCAGCTACACGCGCGAGCTGCTGCGGTTCGGCGTCGGCGTGTATTTCCAAACGACAATATCAACACCTTTGACAAGGATGCCGAGCTACGCCTCACCATCATGTCCTCCATCGCGCAGGATGAGGTGCGCAAGCTGTCCGAACGCACCCGCTTTGGCTTCAAGCGTGCGCAGGAAAACAGCGTGCTACTCGGTCAGAACAATCTGTTCGGGTATAACAAGGTTGACGGACGGCTTGAGATTGTCGAGCCCGAGGCCGCCGTCGTCCGTGAGGTGTTCGAGCGCTACACCGCAGGCGACCTCGGTCTGCGCGCCATCGCAACGACCTGAAAGCGGCGCGCGGCATTCGCGGACGGCAGGGCAGGCCGCTCACCTACTCCACGTTGTACGGCATGATCCGCAACCCGAAATACAAGGGCTGCTATGCCGGTCGGCGGTACGCCTCCCGGGACTACCGCGACAAGCGCAGCTACCGCCTGAGTGCAGACAAATGGCTCGTGCATAAGGACGACCGTGTGCCTGCCATCGTGCCGGAGGCCATGATGGGACGAGGCGAACCGCCTGCTCGCCGCACGCGCGGACAAGACCATGAAGGCGCACGCGCAGGCATCGCAGAACCGCTATGCCTACAGCGGCAAGCTCATCTGCGCGGCACGGCACAGCTTTCCACAGGCATGTGTATAAAAGCAAAAGCCGCGGTGAGGTGGAATGCTGGAACTGCAAGCTGTACCGCGAAAAAGGGAAAACAGGGCGGCTGCGACTCCCCCACAGTTTACAGCCACGAGCTGGACCGCATTCTTGCGCGTGTGTTCGAGCAGATGACGGACGAGCGCTCGACTGCCGTGCAGGGAGTACATCGACAATCTGCGCGCCTTTGCCGCACAGCAGGACAATGCTCCTGCCCTCGCGAAGTCGAGCAGGAGATCTCGAGACCGTCACCCGCCGCAAGGACAAGCTGCTCGACCTCGCGCTTGCCGGGGCACTCTCGAACGACGGAGTTCAGGCAGCGCAATGAGGCCTGCAACGAGCAGCTTGCCGCCCCCTCGAGCAGCAGCGAACAGAATTGCAGAACGGCAGACAAAACACTGGAAGAACGTATCCGACGGGTGGAAAATCTGCGCCGCATCATCGAGGAACGGTGGCAGATGAGACTGCGGGTTCTCGCGCGAGATGTCCAAGGCGCTTCGTTGACCATATCGTCGTGGACTCGGACGAGAGCAAAACCCGTATCTCGCTCGATATTTTCCTCACCACCGGTGCAGAGCCGATCGTATCTGAAACGCAAACCTCTAACTCACAGCTGCAAATGAGCTTTCAGCGGGCGCGGTCGGGGTATCAGGGCACGTATGAGGTGCGGTACTGTGTGCGGTGGCACCTTTGGGTAGCAGACGAAAAAACAGCAAACCTGCAAGGTTTGCTGTTTTTTTTTTCAAAACTTTTCTTTTATTATTTCCCGCTTATCTTGACAGAACCGCCATTTTGCAGTACGATAAGGCCAGAAATCAAAATCACCCTAAGTATTACATCCTTTCGTTTGATGAGATACATCTCACAGGCGCAGGTATCCCGTTTGGAGAAAGAAGGGCGCACTGGAGCATATCCGCAAGCAAATTTAACAAATTGAGAATGGATCATGGAGGATGGAGAATGAAAAGCCGCCCGAAGGGCGGTTATTGAATAAAACGCGCTTTGCGCGTTACCGAAATTCTCAATTTTCAATTCTCCATTCTCAATGAAAGAAAAACAGCAAGTCCAACTGAACTTGCTGTTTTTCTTTACGCTGCCTGACTTTTCGCCGGAGGCATAATCAATTTCCACGCCCGGCTGACGTTATAGCAGTACACGTTAAAGCAAATGCCTTCGCCGTCATCCTCGACCGACCACGCCTCCATCTGCACGCCCGAGGCGACAAGATTGCTGCCCTCAAACACCGGCGTGACCCGATAGAGCACATGGTTGCCGGTTTCCTTCACATAGTCAGCGACCATATTCTCAAAACGGAAGCATACCCTCGATATTGGGTATCGCGTGCCAGTGATCAGGTTCTGCTTTGGGCATTCTCGGCGGTAAGCTGCCAGCCGATCAGGTGACAGCGGTTATACAGATATTTGCCGTCCACGCAGTCATACTTGACGGTATGCCATCCGGTTTGGCTTGACCTGACCGATCGAACCGCGTTTTTCTCCATCTGCGGGCATCAGCTCCTGTCCGACATTGGCGTATGCCGTGCCGCACCGTCCGAGATAATCCAAATCCGAATATTCCTCAAACGCTTCGGTCTCCTGCTTGTCTGCGTCGGTGAAAGGACGGCTGGTTGCCGTCGATCTCGACATAAGCAGAATCCGAGTAGGCGGGCAGCTCGTCCATCGAAACCATACTGCTCGACGGCATGGGCAGTGCACAGCCGGAAAACAGCAGGCTGAGCACGAATACAATCGGCGCAAACGCGCGGGTCAATTTTCTGCATTTAACAAATACTTCCTCTGTTATTTTTTCATGCGAAACCGGCATCGGTCTCGCTCTGCTTTGTCCATCCGGTTTCCGGCAGGGTGAAATACCGGTCGGCGGGATAGACGATTCCAGTGATATAATATCACCTGCTGCACCCTGTTTAAGTATGGTGCAGGATTGTGCACCTCAGCGAAGCAGTAATCGTCCTCTTCCGCCCGCTCGAGGCAATCCTCAGCGATGCAAAGCCGTACTGCCGTATCCTCTCCGAACAGCTTTGCGGTATACGGACTTATCCACAGCCTGGCCGCATACCGCAGTGCATAAGAATGCGCTCATTCAGCACACGATCGCGGCTCTGTCGGCGATGGTTGAAGGCCAGGCCGCCTTTATCATCCACACATAAGATCAGCTTCGCCATAGAGTTCTCCCTTCATCGGGTATCGGATGCACTGTTGACCGGCGCAACGCTGTATGTAGTGTCCTGCCGAAATACCCCTGCCGTCCGATATACGAGCACAGCGCCTTCGGTCAGTCTCGGGGTTGCCTTGTGTGATGCAGCCGCATCGACTACCACGCCGGACGGGAGGCGAAATACTGTACGGTTGCGTATACGCTGCCGCATTTTTCTCGGCATCGCCGCTGTCCAGACCGGCATCCCACAGGCGGTAGCCTGCACCGATGAGCACGCTGCGCTGTGCTTCGGTGAGCGCGTCGCTGCCGCTCTGGTTGGCGGCTATGCGGGCTGCAACACCGGTCAGCAGCGTCAGGCGTTCGTTCGCAGCAGCAAAGATCCGCCAGCATGTCGGTCCGTCGGTTTTGCTGTCCGCCTGCAGCAGAAAAGCTGCCGTATGTCCCTCCGCTGCGATTCGACGAACCAGATCATCGTCCCCATTTGGAGGTATCCGTCGGCAGGAAGAATTGCCTGCGCGTCATGCCAGATCCAGAACAGCCGCCGTGTTTTTTCGTTCGGGCGCGCGCCGTAATAGGCAAAAGATACACGCGAACCGGCTTTTTCGCCGGCTTTTTCCTCTACCTTTGGTATTTCGATGAAACATTGTCCACCGGCTTTACCGGTTGGTCGTATTCGTGTTAACTGCGGTCCGACCCGGAGGTATTGTCCTTGTAGTTGTCGATCGTGTTCTCAATCACCTTGGTATCGCAATAAACGCCGAGTCGCTCTGTGCCGAGCCGTCTGCGACACGCAGCACTATTTTCCCCCTGCAGGGTCAGTGAAGAATAGGTAAAAAGCCGAATTCGCACAGCACAGCTGACCGGCACATAAACCGTTCCGTTCATCTCATACGCGGGTGGAATAGCTGTTCAGATTCTGGTCGCACATAGCCTTCCGCAGTCGAAAAGCTGGGAAAGCGTTTCTGCCGTTTGCGGAAAGATCGAGCACGCCGTCATTCTCCGAGGCTGACACGCCGAGCGTGGTAAACACACTGTACGGCACATAGGGTTCGCCGCCGAGACGTGCAGGCATGGTGCCTCGTCGAGCGGCAGGATGGAGTCATTTATCGCTGTCAGCGTCACCGCATGCGCCGGGTGCAGGCAGAAACGTCAGCAGCAGCGCGGCACACAGCACACAGCTGATGATTTTTTTGATACGCACTCACTCCCTTTCAGCAATTCGTACGAACATATTATACCAAAAGCGCAGCGGGTTTGTCACCCTTTCTGCCGAAAAACACCTTGCGTTGTGAGAATCGAGTGCTATAATAAAAGAGTACAAATTCTTATACAGAAAGAGTGAAGGCAACCATGCTGCAGATCACAAAACAGCGTACCACTACTCCTAAAAACAAAAGCCGGACGAAAGCAATCTCGGCTTTGGCGTTCATTATACCGATCACATGCTGATCATTGATCACGATGAGGAAAGGGCTGGCACGACGCCCGCATCGTACCGTATCAGCCGCTCGAGCTCGATCCCGCAGCGATGGTTTTTCCATTACGCAATGGAGTCCTTTGAGGGTCTGAAGGCTTACCGCACCCCGGACGGCTCCATCCAGCTGTTCCGCCCCGACAAGAACGCACAGCGCATGATCAACACCAACCATCGTATGCCTGCCGAGCCTGCCGGTAGAGGATTTCGTTCAGGCTGTCAAGGCCATTGTTTCCTTCGATCAGGACTGGGTTCCGCACGCTGAGGGCACCAGCCTGTACATCCGTCCGTTTGTCATCGCTACCGAGCCGCATCTGGGCGTTCGCACCTCCCGCACCCACAAGTTCATCATCGTATGCTCTCCGGTCGGCGCTTATTACTCCACCGGCATCAATCCGGTTAAGATCTTCGTCGAGGATGAGTATACCCGTGCCTGCCCGGGCGGCACCGGCTTCGCCAAGTGCGGCGGCAACTACGCTGCATCCCTGATTTCTCAGGTAAAGGCACACGAGCTGGGCTACGAGCAGACCCTGTGGCTGGACGGCGTTGAGCACAAGTACGTTGAGGAAGTCGGCTCCATGAACTGCTTCTTCAAGATCGACGGCACCGTTTACACCGCTCCGACTGTTGGCACCGTTCTGCCGGGCGTTACCCGTATGAGCTGCATCGAGCTGCTCAAGCACTGGGGCATTCCGGTATCCGAGGAGCGCCTGCCGATCGCTGACGTTATGAAGGCTTCCCACGACGGCAAGCTGGAAGAGGTATTCGGCACCGGTACCGCTGCAGTTATCTCTCCGGTTGGCGAGCTGCGCTACGAGGGCGATGTTGCTCACATCAACAATGGTGAGATCGGTGAAGTTACCCACAAGCTGTAAACACCCTGACCGGCATCCAGTGGGGCCAGCTGCCGGATGAGCTGGGCTGGACTGGGTCGAATGATTTTCGACAAAAGGCAAAACATCGGGACGTACCGAGCCACAGGCTCGGATACGTCCTCTTACGGGATTCTGTACGAAATCCCGCCATGCTGGACGCGGTTTGCAAGCAAACCGACATTCAAAAAAAGAGGCTGTACATTCTGTGAACTGTCAGCCTCTTTTTCAATGCAAGCGTGTGATATGGTTCGCCGCTCAGCGTTTTCCATGTAAAAACGCCGTTTTCGAGTGTCATATAGCCATGTGCGGTATCATTTTTCGGATGGACACTGAACCCGGGTTCAGATACAGGTTTTCCCTGCCAAACGGCTCCCATGCCGGGATATGCGTATGTCCGTGCAGCAGCACATCGCCCTTACGCAGCGGCGGCGGTGTCTGGGTATTAAAGGTATGCCCGTGCGTGACATACACCAGCCGCTCCCCTGCCGGCAGGACGGCATAGTCCGCGAGGATTGGGAACGCGAGTACCATCTGGTCCACCTCGGTGTCGCAGTTGCCGCGCACACATAGGATTATATCCGCCATGCCGTTCAGCATGGCAATCACCTTCTTCGGCGCGTAATCGCGCGGCAGATCGTTTCTCCGGACCGTGGTACAGAATATCGCCGAGCAGCAGCAGACGCGCAGCCTGCTCGCGCTCGAACGCCTGCAGCAGCTGTTCGCAGTAGTACGCCGAGCCGTGAATATCGGATGCAATGAGAAATTTCATGCCGTTCTCACTTTCCCCGCCTGTTGGGCACATCCACGATCGTGCCGCCGCCGACGACCACATCGCCGTCATACAGCACCGCCGCTGACCGATGGTCCGCCGCGCGCTGCGGCTCATCAAACACCAGTTGACACGGCCGTCCTCCATCGGAGAAACCGTCACCGGCTGCTCCGCATGGCGGTAGCGAATCTTCGCCTTGATGTGAATCGGCTCGGTCAGCTCCGGTATCGAAATCCAGTTCATGTCATCTACGATCACAGTGTCCGAGAACAGCGCTGCCTCCGGTCCGACCGAAACCGTGTTCTTCTCCATATCCTTGCCGCAGACGTACACCGGCTCTCCCATCGCAAGACCGAGGCCGCGTCTCTGGCCGACGGTATAGCGGACAGCACCCTTGTGCTTTCCCCACCGGCTTGCCGTCTAAATCGAGGAAATCGCCTGCCGGATAGTGCTTGCCCGTGTACTGCTCCATGAACTTGACGTAATCGCCGTCCGGCACAAAGCAAATATCCTGGCTGTCGTGCTTGCGTGCGTTGCAGAAGCTGAGCTGCTCCGCCAGCTCGCGGATCTCCGTCTTGTTGCGGTCGCCCAGAGGAAATTTGGTGTGCGCAAGCTGCCGCTGTGTCATCGTGTACAGCACATAGCTCTGGTCCTGCCCGCGTCCACACCCTTTTTGAGCAGCCAGCGGCCGGTCTGTTCGTCCTGCTCAATGCGGGCATAGTGACCCGTGACAACGTAATACAGGCCGTGCTGCTCGGCAAAAAATCCAGCAGCTTGTCGAACTTCATAAAGCGATTGCAGTCGATGCAGGGATTGGGCGTACCGCCCGCCTCATAGGTGCGGACAAATTTACCGATGATCTTCTCCTGAAAAATCCAGCGTAAAATCCAGTACCTCATACGGAATGTCGAGCTGAAACGCGACCTCGCTCGCGTCCTCGATGTCCTTTTCCGAACAGCAGGTACGGAAATTGCACGCACCAAGATCCTCGTTGCGGTAAAGACGCATGGTCGTGCCCATGCAGCGGAAGTCCGCCTGCCGCATCAGGTAAGCCGCGATCGAGGCTGTCTACGCCGCCGCTCATCGCAATGAGTGCGGTCTTCTGTTCTGCGTTCTGCATCTGTGCCGTCCTCTTTTCGATATATTAAGTGGTAAGTAAAATTTTCATCAGATAAAAACCCGAAAACCATGTGGTTTTCAGAGTTTTTGTGGTCGAGGTGACAGGATTTGAACCTGCGGCCTCTTCGTCCCGAACGAAGCGCTCTACCAAGCTGAGCCACACCTCGAAATGTTGTTATTTGATTTGAAAGAAGTTGTCGAGGTGACAGGATTTGAACCTGCGGCCTCTTCGTCCCGAACGAAGCGCTCTACCAAGCTGAGCCACACCTCGAAATCAAGCTGCCAACGCTTTTCCGTGACAGCTTTTATTAGTATATCGCAGAAATCGCTTTCTGTCAACACTTTTTGAAATTTTCCTTAAATTTTCTCGAGCAGCTTTGCCACCAGACGGCGCAGCTCTGCGCCGCGGCGCTCGGCAGTCTCGTTGACCTCAGCGCCCGAGAGCGGCTGCATAAGCACGCCCGCCGCCATATTGGTGATCATGGCGATGCCGAGGACGGGCAGACCGCAGTGCGGCCGCGATGACCTCGAACACGGTGGACATGCCGACCGCATCCGCGCCGAGCGTGCGGAACGCGCGGATCTCCGCCGGGGTCTCGAACTGCGGGCCGTTCACGCCGCAGTATACACCCTGATGCAGCAAGACCGCAGTCCGCAGCGTGCATGGCTTTTTCCCCAGTTCGTGGCGTACGCGAACGTCATATCCGGAAAACGAGTACCGAGTTCGGGATCATTTTTGCCGGTCAGCGGACTTTGCCTGTCATGTTGATGTGGTCGGTGATCAGCATAAAATCACCCGCATGATAGCCGGTGTTAATGCCGCCGGAGGCATTCGTCACGACAAGCGCCTTCACACCCAACTCTTTCAGCACATAAACAGGATATGCCACCTCGTCCGGCGCATAGCCCTCGTAGCCGTGCAGACGGCCCTGCATGCAGACAACGCGGCGTCCGGCCAGTGTGCCGCACACCATGCGTCCTGCGTGGTCAGGCGCGGTGGATACCTTGAAATGCGGAATCTCGCCGTAGGGCACATAGACCGGGTTTTCCACCTCATCCGCCAGCGGGCCGATGCCGAGCCGAGCACCAGCGCGATTTCGGGCACAAACGGCAGCTTTTCTTTAAGATATACTGCAGATTCCACTACATTTGCTTTTGTCAGCATAGGTTGTCCCTCCCCTTACAGCCGACGCAGGATAGCGTCCGTGCGCTTCTGCGTCTCCGCCTTTACCTTTTCGATGTCGATGGTCTTGAATTCGCCGTCGCGGTAGAGCACCTCGCCGTCTACCATGGTCAGGCGAACGTCCGCGCCCTGAGCCGCATAGACCACGTTGCAGGCGGCATCGGTCATCGGCGTAAACTGCGGCGTATCGGTATCGATGACGCACAAGTCGGCCTTATATCCAACCGCCAGCTTGCCGCAGTCCGTGCGTCCCTGCGAGCGCACCGGCGCGCGTTGCGGTGTGCAGCACCTGCGCAGGCGTTAGCAGCGTGGAATCGTGATAGAAAACCCTTGTAGACCACGCCGAACAGGTACATGTCCTGCATGATGTTCAGATTGTTGTTGGACGCCGCGCCGTCCGTGCCGAGCGCGACATTGATGCCGCTCTCGAGCATCTTCGGAACGTTCGCGTAGCCCGATGCCAGCTTGAGATTGCTTGCCGGGCAGCAGGCGACCGAAACGTTGTGCTTCTTCAGAATATCGAAATCCTCGTCCTCGAGCCAGACGCAGTGCGCCGCCGTCGTCGGAGAATCAAAGATGCCGTGCTTCTCCATGTACGCCGCCGGGGTCAGGCCGTGACGGCCTTTGCACTCCTCGTGCTCGGTCTGCGTCTCGGACAGATGGATCTGGATGCGCGCACCGGTCTCACGGGCGTGCTGCGCGACCGCCTCGACGATCTTCGGGTTGGAGGTATACTCGCCGTGGATACACAGATCACCGATCAGCCGACCGCCCATCTCGCCGTTCCACTCGCCGCGCAACAGACGCACGTTGTCGCGGTAGGCCGGCAGGTCGGTGTAGTCGCTGTCGTCGAACACGGTCAGGCCGCGGCTGAGGTTGCACTTGATGCCGCTCTCGCGGATCGCCGGGACCATGCCGCCGAAGAAAAAGTACATATCCGAGAACGACGCCGTGCCGCTCGCGAGCATCTCCGAGATGGCGAGCAGCGTGCCGTAGTAGGCGGCCTCGTCGTCGATCTGATCCTCGAACGGGAATACCTTCTCCCCGAGCCAGCGCTGGAGCGGCAGATTCTCCGCGTAGCCGCGCAGCAGCGTCATGGGCGCATGGCTGTGGACGTTGTAAAAAGCCGCTCATCAGCAGACGGTGTTTGCCGTCGTAACGCTCGCCGTAATCCTCTTGCGGCTCGGCATCGCCGATATAGGCAATCTTGCCGTCCTTCACGCCGACGTACTGCCCGCGCTTGCGCTCAAAATTCTCATCCAACAGATCAATGTTGCAAAAAAGCATTGTTTTCTCCTTTTTTCTCTTTATAGAACGTGGTAATGCGGGATAATATCCTCGTATTCGCCGTCCTTGTTCAAAAAATCCGCCCGAATCACGCCAAGCTGTGTGAATCCCAGCTTTCTGTACAGCGCCAGCGCCCCCGTGTTGCTCTTTGACGACTGCGTTGAACTGCAGCACGCGGAATCCGCATATTTTCCCCCTGTGCAATGCAGTGCCTTACCAGTTTTTTCACCGATATGCTGTCCGCGCGCACAGACTTTTTAACTGCATAGCTTGCGTTGCAGATGTGTCCGCAGCGTCCCACATTATTCGGGTGCAGAATATACAGACCGACCAGTTCACCGGTTGCCGCGTCGTACGCTACGCCGGTATAGGTCTGCTCAGTGAAAAAGGCATGACCGGTCACCTCGTCCAGCTTTTCCATCTGCGGAAAGGCTTTGCCGTCCTCAACGACCTCGTTCCAAATTTCTGCTGCCTGTGCAGCGTCACGCTGCTCGTACTGTCGAATTTCGATCTGCATGGTTTCTCATCCCCCCTTGTTTTTATTATAGCATAGTGCAGGGAGAAAAGAAAACTGCTGCATCAGTTGCAAACCTGAGGAACGCGCTGACGCCGCGCGGCGCACAAGAGGGTAGACAACCTGCGGTTTTCCACCCTCTTGTGAATCTCCCCTTTTCCCTTGGATAGCCTGACGCAGACCAGAGACCGGCGACCGCTCCGAAAAGGAGAACGGCAGTCGGGTTACTCTTGCGTGTCTTTCGCAACCTATTCGCAGTTCACAGATACCTTACTGCTACACATACGGGTTACTCTCCACAGGCGCGACACACCCCATGTCGCGCAACTCTTTTACGCGTTACTACAGACAGTTCCTGCGGGTTACACCCATCGACAAACTTTACTGTAGGGTGCGGCAAGGTGAATTGCCCGTCAGGGGGCAAGAGAAAAGTGCCCTGGGGTGCGACTCGGCGCACCGTATCAAACCATCTGCTCATTGCTAAAACGCAGGGGGCGGCCATTGGCCGCCCACAGAATGATAACCCATTGCGTTCTCTTCACTCTTCACTCTTCACTCTTTCTTAAAACGCCGAATACTTCAAAAATATCTTTTTCGCATTCGCGTGATAATCCGCTTTTCCAGCCTTGAAATATAGCTTTTGCGAGATACCCAGCAAATCCGCGACCTCCTTCTGCGTCAGCGCCTTCGGCGTGCCGATGCCGAACCGCGAGATGATCTGCCGCTCTCGGCGGCAGATGGCCCAGTGCCCGATGCAGCAGCATTTTGTCCACATCGTCCTCGAGCGGGCGCATGACGCTGTCCGGCTCGGTGCCGAGGATGTCCGAGAGCAGCAGTTCGTTCCCGTCCCAGTCCGAGGACAGCGGCTCGTCGATGGAAACCTCGCCCGCCGTCCGGCGATCTTGCGCAGGTGCATGAGGATCGTTCTCGATACACCGCGACGCATACGTCGCCAACTTGACGTTTTTGTCGCTCCGATAGGTGCTGACCGCCTTGATGAGACCGATCGTTCCAATAGAAATTAAATCTTCTGTTCCCACACCGCTCGATTCAAACTTGCGCGCCAAGAACACCACCAGCCGCAGATTGTGCTCGATAAGACAGTTGCGCGCCGCAACATCGCCGCCGCTGTTCGCCTCCACAGCGGCGGCCTCCTCCTCCGGAGACAACGGCGGCGGCAGCACATCGCTGCCGCCGATATAATGTACGCCTTGCGCTCGAAACCGCCGCAAAACCATCTTTAACCACTGCAGAAATTTCATTTTGCTCTCCCCTTTCACACCCCCCGATAAGTCCCTCGTACGCGCCCTGTCCGATGGAGACCGCACTGACCGCACACACACAGTCGAGTGCCGTGCCGTCCGCTCTCAGCACGCTGTCCGGCCGGAAATACAGCAGCAGACCGCCATCCGTGCCGACCGCGTGAAACGGCAGCAGACCGCAGCGTGCAGCCAGATTTTCCGGCAGAGCCGTCAGCTGCGCGGACGCACTGCCGAACGGCAGTTTTCGTGTCCAGCAGGCACTCGGCGGTCTTGCGCTCGAGCACCACGACCGGCTTTCCGGAAACCGGTTCGGTCAGATCGTTGCCCGTGTCGTGCAGCACGCGCACGGCGGTCTGCCGAGTGCTGAACCGGATGGTCAGCGTTTCTGTTTCGCGGTGCAGCGCGCCGTGCTTCATCTCCGCACAGGAGTATCCCGCTTGCCGCGTAGCCGACAGCTGCCGCCAGCACGAGCACCTGTATCGGCACCGCAAAGTAGTACCCGCACGAGCAGCAGCCTCCTGTCGCTTGCGGCACTCAGCGCCGCCGCCAGTCCGGCGAACGAGGCCGCGACCACGCCGTACAGTGCACACAGCCGCGCAAAGGTGTCGCTCTCTGCCGAAAGCGATCATGCACAGGCCCAATCCTGCAAGAAGGCGCAGCGGTGCAAGTGTCAGCACCGGCCAGACCGCACCTAGCACGGCATAGCCGCCGCCGAGTGCTGCTGAGAAAATCAGCCGCATTTTCCGCACCTGCACGCCGCCTAAGCGAGCCGCCGCAAGCAGCGTTGCGCCATCCATCAGCGCGTTGACGGCAAACAGCACATCCAGATAGACGACCATACCTCACCTCCCGAACAAGATTCAGTATAGCACGGACAACATGCGCGTTTTTTGCCGAATAAAGAGCGTAAAAAATACCTGAAACCGCTCTACCATAAGATAGAACGGTTTCAGGTAAAGAGTAGTATGTAAAGTAAGATGTGGTCGAAATGAGAAAAAGGATATAAAAAGAAAACAGCAAGAGTCCTGCACCTTTATCGGTATCAGCCCCCTTGCTGTGTCTTTATCATACTGCAAAATCGAAGATTTGTCACCTGTCGATTTTTACAAAATTCCCAGTGATTCTATCGGTTATTTTCGGAGTGCGTACTGTGCCAGCAGCTTTGCTGCGTCCTCGACGTCGAAACCGCACACAGCTCGCTCGGGGAGTGGATATAGCGGGTCGGGATGGAGACCGCGCCGGCCGGGACGCCTGCGCGCGCGCCTTCTGGAGCGCCGCAGTATCCGTGCCGCCGCACTGGAGGATTTCGCGCAGCGCGGATACACCGCAGTCTTTCGCCGCCTGCTCGAGCGCATCCACAACCGCCGGTGTGCAGATGACCGAGCGGTCCATGACCTTGACGGCCGGGCCCCGCCCATCTCGACCGCCATCGCGGTCTTCATCTCGGGCAGGTCGCCTGTGTCGGTCACGTCAACGGCGATCGCTACATCCGGCTCGACCGCGAACGCCGCCGCGCCTGCGCCGCGCAGACCGACCTCCTCCTGTGCCGTGAACACGAAATACAGGTCGTTTTCGGTCTCGGTCTCCGCCAGCTGCTCCATCATCAGCAGGAGCGTCACGCAGCCGATGCGGTTGTCGAGGTACGGGCCGCAGAGCACGCCGTTCTGCTCGAAGCGCGGCGCTTCGAATACGGCAAAGTCGCCGATCTGGACGAGCTTTCGCGCTTCCTCGGCGTTCTTTGCGCCGATGTCGATGAACAGATTATCCAGCGTCAAATCCTTAAGCGGCGTCTTTTTCTTCGTAGGAGATGACGCCGCGCGTGCCGTTGGCAAACTTCACCTGAATATTCAGCAGGGTCACCGACATACAGGCCGCCGATCTGCGAGAAGCGGATAAAGCCCTTTGTCCTCAATATAAATTAGCAACCACGCCGATCGAGTCCATGTGCGCGGCGATCAGCACCTTTTTGCCGTTCTTGCGCCTTTTTGCGGCAGATCAGGTTGCCGAGCGCGTCGGTCGTAATGTCGTCAATATACGCGCCTGCAATCTCCGCGATGGTTTCGCGAACCGCATCCTCACGGCCGGAAGGGGCCGAATGCACCCGCGACCGTGTTCCATAAATCAAAAACCTTGCTCATTCGTCGTCCCTCCGAGTTCTTCAAGAAATGCACGGGCGGCCGCGAGGACTGCCTCGCAGTCGGCCTTTGCCGCCACAGAGGACGGCGAGTGGATATAGCGTACCGGAGCCGCTGCGGCGCATACGCGCACACCGGCACGGCTCTTGTGGGATACGGCCTGCGTCCGTGCCGCCGGCTACGCGCGTTTTCGTCTGCCAGCGGATGCCACGCTTGTCGCAGGCATTGCGCAGAATTTCAAACAGCTCCGCATCGTAGATCGTCGCGCCATCCATGAACGGCAGAACGACACCGCCGCGTACACGGCAAACAGCTTTGCCGCCTTCCACCTCTGCGAGATCAGCGGCTGTTGTTGCCCTCGAGCACCATTGCGAATCCCGGGTCAAGCGCATATGCCATGCTTGCCGCACCGCGCAGACCGGCTTCCTCCTGCACGGTGAAGCAGAACCAGGTGTCGACGGGCGGCTCGTCCTCGAGCAGGCGGAGCAGAGCGGCGCAGCCGACACGGTCGTCGATCGCCTTGGCCTTGATGAGGCCGTCGCCGAATTCGACAACAGCGGAGTCGAATACGCCGTAATCGCCAAGCGAAACCTTGTCCTCCAGCGGCAGCTTTGCTCGCTGCACCGATGTCGATATACAAATCGCGGTCTTTTGGCATGGTGCGGCGTTCTGCGGCAGTTGTCAGATGAACCGCCTTGATGCCGATCACGCCCCTGCACATTACCGAAGCGAACCGGCCGGCCGATGACCACGCGCGGGTCCACGCCGCCGACAAATCCAAATTTCAGCATGCCGTCGTCCGTAATCTTTTTGATGATCACGCCGACCTCGTCCATGTGTGCGCACACGGCGACCGGACGGTCGAGCGCCTTTTTGCCCTTTCGGAACACCATAATATTGCCGATGGCATCGGTTTTCATTTCATCCGCGAACGGTTTTACCTTCTCGAGCACAAACTCGCGCACCGCATCCTCACAGCCGGACGGCCCCGGCAGTGCGCACAGCTTCCTTCATTAGTTCGATCATGCCTTCACCTCCCCGTCAAAATTCGCGCAGGAATTCTGCCATCAGGTCAGCGACTGCCTGCACATCAGACAGCTCCACGACCTCGACCGGCGTGTGCATGTATTTCTGCGGAATGGACAGCAGACCCATTGCGATGCCGCGTCCGACGATCTGCATCGTCCAGGCGTTCGTGCCGGTGTCGCCCTCCATGATTTCAAGCGTATAGTCGATGTCGTTCGCCTTGGCGGTCTTGATGAGCACCTGGTGAAGCCGCGGTGCAGGTTCGGACCCATGCCGACTGCCACGCCGCTGCCAGGTCGAACACACCGTCCGACGGACCGTCCGGCGTTCTGCCGTGGGTCACATCCACCGCGATGGCGTACTCCGGCTGAACCGTAAACGCGCCGGTCTGCGCACCCAGTTCAGTAACTTCCTCCTGCGTGCTGATGAGCACCGCAACATTGCACTTCAGCTTGTCCTTCGCCGCGTGCAGCTGCTCCATTGCCAGCAGGATGGCGGCAACGCCCGCTCGGTCGTCAAGGCACTTGCTGCAAAGCTGACCGCCCGCCAGCTTGATCGGCTGCTGCGCAAACACGATCGGCGTGCCGACACGAATGCGGCTTTTGGCATCGAGCAGACCGGTGTCGATCGCCATCTGGTCGATCGGAACGGCCTTGTTCTGCTCACCTGCTTTGAGCAGGTGCGGCGGCATGCAGGAGACGACGCCGTAGAGCGGCTCGTCTGCGAGCAGCGTGACCTCGCCGCCGAGCAGCATGCGCGGATCGACGCCGCCGACCGGCGCGAAGCGGACAAAGCCGCCGTCCAGCACCTCGGTCACGAGAAAGCCGATCTGGTCGAGATGCGCGTCGAGCAGCACGGTTTTCGCGCCCTTTTTACCGCAGGACAGGCTGCCGATCACGTTGCCGTTCTTGTCCGCATCCACGGTGTCGCAGTACGGACGGAACAGCTCAGCCACAGCCTCGGCCGCCTGCGCTTCGTGGCCGCTGACCGCAGGCAGCGCGGTGAGCGTCCGCAGAGTTTGTTCTAACTGCAAGGAAATTCCTCCTTTTTGTCATTTATCGTACAAGGTTTTATTATAACCGTTTCTTTCCATGGTTACAAGATAAAAAGGCGCTCCTGAGAGCGCCTTTTGCTTTATGAAATCTGTTCTCCGGTCGGCAGATACAGCGCGTTCACCGCGTCCGTTTTGCCGTTCGGATAGGAATCTACCACGCGGAGACAACCGTTTTCAAAGCTGAGCCGATAATAAATGTCGATCGTGTCCTCGATTTTGATCGTACCCAGCGTTGCGCCGAAGCGGTCAAAGCAGGTAATCGTGTTGCTCATCGGTCGGGGAGCGCGTACACGCCTGCGCCGTCGGTCGCCAGCAGACCCGGACGTCCGCCGTTCAGAATCGGCTTTTACGCGGAACAGCACCTTGGTCGTGCCGTCCGCGTCACAGCGGATGTACTCGTATTCCTTGTCGTTAATCCAGTGGCTGTAAATGTTCTGACCGACCTCATCGAACGCATTCTGATAGGTCTTTGTCAGCTTTTTGCCCTTAGAGTTGTACAGCGCATAGTAGCCGGTTCGATTCTGCGGCGATGTAGGTATCGCTGTACTGATTCAGCTTCAGCGCACGCGAACTGGACGCGATGCGCTTGCCGCCTGCGATAATCGTATACGAGGTATCATCATCCGTTGTTGCAACAAAAGCGATCACCTATGTTATCCGAAAGATACATTTTCTTGTGATCGAGCGCAAAATTCATACTCCACACAGTTTTGCCCGCAGTATCAATAGCACGAATGGTCTTGCTGTCCACGCGAACAACTGCTTTACCGTCCTTGAAGTTGGTCAGGTGGTCATACGTTTGGGTAGCCTTGGTACCGTCCGTGAAAATCATATAATCCTTGCCGTACGTTATACTGTCAATATTCATCGGAATCGCCCAGCCTGCCTGCTCACCGTCCACCGTAGCAAGTGCATAATTTTCCAGAATTTCACCGGTTTTCATATTGTATACAGTGTATTCCCCGACTCTCCTCTCGATATAGATAGACCCACTCGCCAAATACCGTAATAGCGCGGTGAATTCACCATTGTATTTCTTGTAATTGGTTAATAGCTTGTTACCCTTTGGCATCCTCAAGGTGCATCTGTACATTAAAACCGTCATCACTGTCAACAACAACAGTATAATTAGCCGCGGTCTTGCTCGGCACCTCGGCATACTTGGTATCATCACAGGCGCAGCATGGTCGCGATGGACTGCTCGTACGTATAGCTGTTATTCGGTGCAAAACGATTGCCGCTGACGCCGTTCATCACGCCGCTGTTGTACGCCCAGTACACATCGCTGCGCGTGCCCACGCCTGAATGTCCGCGCCGTCCGCGAAAACGTGCGGCATACGGTCCTTCACGCTGTCCTTGGCATTCTTGCGCGAGATTGCCTTGACGGTTGCAGCATGCTTGCCGCCTGCTGACGGGTCAGCTGCTGCTGCGGTGCAAATTGCCATTGCCAACGCCGTTTACCACGCCCAGAGACGCACAGAGCAGCACATCCTCGTCCCTCGGTATCCGAGAAGGAAACCGTGGCTTTATCGACGGATTTTACGTTTCCGCTCTTCTCCCAGGTGCGATAAACCGCTGCCGCCAGTGCGCAGAAATCCGCTCGGTGATGCTCTGCGTATACGCCTGATCGACCTGCTCCGGCACAATGCCCGCGTTCCGCGCGGTATCCACCGCCGACTTCGCCCAGCTGCTCGGCGCTTCCCGCTGCCGCAGCTGCCGTTACCAGCATAGCCGCAGATAAAATCCGCTGCAATCGTTCGTTTCATAGAAAATCCTCCTTTAATTCAGCGGTCAGTGATTTTTTCTTTGTTTGGATATTGCGCGCGCTGTTTTCTGATCGCTGCATTGTATTTGACGTTTGGTATCTGCAAAAGGTTCCCCCAGATTTATCGGGTAATGTCAAAAAATCATTGACGATTGCAGGTCTGCAGAATACCGTCCGGCGTGTAGTATTCATCCGCAGGACGCGCTGCTGCTCGTCATACCATATTTTCTCCGGTTACGCCATCCTCGCGCTGACGCAGACTGCGGTGCGCTCGGTGTCGTCGTATGTCCACTCGTTGTCCTGCATCATTTCATAATTCGGATCATGCATTGTTTTCCATGCGTATGGAACCGCGTGCATCCTTCACCGTGATCCATGTGCCGGTCAGCACGCCCTCGAAAATCGTGCTGGTTCTGGTCGTTTCTCCGGTCTTGGGATTGTATTCCGACACTGTCTGTGACTGCATGTTGCCTGCCGTGTCGCAGCTCTGCTCAGATACGGTTCTTCCTCGTCTCCGCGATAGGTGTGAAGTCTCTATTCCGTCCGCATTCGCTGTGCGAATGATACGCCCCTCCGCTCGTCATACTCTGTGTAAGAAACCGTCTTTACACCGCAGGTTGTGGGAATACCATGTCATTTTTGCTGCCGCTGTAAACCTTGCGTTCGCTGGAACTCACGCCGAACGGACGCTTGCAATTCAGCGACCAGATCTCGCGGTTCTGCGCATCGTAGCCGGTGATTCTGAGATAGGGGACCATTCCTTCTCATCCGGTATCACGCGCGTTGTCTTTTGCTGTTCAATCCGAGCAGCAGGCTGCATATACGCCAGAAGTGTCCAGTTTTCCGCTGTCGGACGGACATACCGTAGTCCGTTCATCGATAAGCCGCCGAAAACAACGCCGCAGCAACCGCAGTGCTTTTGCCGCCAGCATTCCGGCTCGTTTAAGAATGTTCAGTTTCACCCAAACACCTCCTCAGCGGGTGACATCGGTGTAAGTTGTTGTAATCTCACGCGGAAAACCATCCTCCGAAAAGGCTATATGCATTTTTATCCATCTTCCCTGCTCGTCATACCAGTATTTCTCGGTCGTGCCCTCGGTTTCGTCCACACAGGCGGCCGTGCGTGCGGCATCGTCATACGTCCACTGATAGTCACAGGTTCTCATCTGTCCGCCCGCGCTGACATACACTCGCTTGATGATGTTGCCATGCGAATCCAGTATGCAATACTGCGTGGCAAGATAGGTACCATCGTCCTCGTATATGTCCATGTTGGTGACGGTACTGCCTGTTTTCGGGTCGATTTCGGTGATCTTGCGGCCGGTCAACGCGCCCTGCGCGTTGTGCGTTTCCTCCAGATATGTTTCGGTCGCATCGCCGCGGTAGTAATACGTCGATATGCCGCCATAGTCGGTTTCCAGACGGATAAGCCGGCCTTTTTCGTCATACTGGCAAACCGAGTCCGCTTTTCCGGCCTGACCGAAGAAATACCGCGCCGATGTATTGCCGATGTACACATCACGGCTGCTGCCGACCGATGCCAGCTTGCCGAATGTCGTACGCGACCAAATCTCACGATTCTGTGCATCGTATCCGGTGACAGTGTAGGTCGGGTCGCCCTCACCGAAGTCCGTAACGCACTGTTCGATTCTTGCCGCCGGTGCGACCCACGGCAGCAGCCACCAGTTATCTGTCGTCGGGCGCATTCACCGCAGGCCCCGAAACGTTGAGACGGCGAGTTAACGCCCAAAAATCCCGCCATAGCAGACGGCAGCGCTCGCCGCCATCCGATTGTCCTGCCTGTCGTTTGAGCAGAAGGATATATCTCTTTTTGTATTTTCATAAACATCCGCGGCAAAATTTTTGTCTCTATCCGATTGTGGTTTCCCCCCTATCCTTACCATGAGTATACCATAGAAAATTTCGCCGCACCCTATGGTAAAGAAATATAATTCGCGTATGTTAAATAAACGCAAAAAAAATCCCGCAGAGAGAAACCTCTGCGGGATTTATTATGCTATTTCAGCAAGCGTTTTGCGCGATCTTACGCCTCGGGAGCGTACAGATCCTGCAGGCGCTTCAGGTGAGCGTAACGCTTGGTAGACTCTACCTCGGAACGCTCGAACAGGCCCTCTGCACGATCCGGGAACGAACGGGTCAGTGCGGAGTAACGAGCCTCGCCCATCATGAACTTGCGGTAATCCTCGGTCTTGGGCTCCTTGGACTCCAGAATGAACGGGTTCTTGCCCTCGTCAGCCAGCTGCGGGTTGAAGCGGAACAGGTTCCAGTAACCGCAGTCAACAGCCTTCTTCATCTCAGCCTGGCAGTTGGTCATGCCGCCCTTGATGGAGTGCATCTCACACGGAGCATAGCCGATTACCAGAGACGGGCCCGGATAAGCCTCAGCCTCAGCGATAGCCTTCAGAGTCTGAGCCGGGTTAGCGCCCATAGCTACCTGTGCAACGTAAACGTAGCCGTAGCTCATAGCGATCTCAGCAAGGCTCTTCTTCTTGGTGGTCTTGCCGGAAGCTGCGAACTGTGCAACAGCGCCGATGTTGGAAGCCTTGGAAGCCTGTCCGCCGGTGTTGGAGTAAACCTCGGTATCGAATACCATAACGTTTACGTCCTTGCCGGAAGCCAGAACGTGATCCAGACCGCCGAAGCCGATATCGTATGCCCAGCCGTCGCCGCCGAAGATCCAGACGGACTTCTTAGCGAGGTATTCCTTGTGAGCCAGAACATCCTTGCAGTCCGGGCAGCCTGCTGCTGCGCCCTTTTCGAGCTCTGCAACCAGTGCCTTGGTCGGCTCAGCGTTAGCAGCGCCGTTATCCTTGGTATCCATGAAGGTGTTGACGGCATTCTTGAAGACCTCGTCAGTAGCCTTCTCGGAGCCAGCCATCTCCTCGAGCTTGGAGATCAGGCGCTCACGGAGAGCTTCCTGGCCGTAGTACAGACCGAAGCCGTGCTCTGCATTGTCTTCGAACAGGGAGTTTGCCCATGCAGGACCGTGACCCTCATCGTTGACGGTGTATGGAGAGGTAGCAGCAGGCCGCCCCAGATGGACGAACAGCCAGTAGCGTTGGAGATGTACATGCGGTCGCCGCAGACCTGAGTGACCAGGCGGGCGTAAGAGGTCTCAGCGCAGCCTGCGCAGGAGCCGGCGAACTCAAGCAGCGGCTTCTTGAACTGAGAATCCTTGACGGAGTTTACGGAAGCATGTCTTCCTTCTCGGAAACCTTTGCTACGCAGTAATCGAAGGTATCCTGCTGAGCAGCTTCCTCTCCTGCGGTACCATCTTCAGGACTTGGTCGGGCAGACGCCGATACATACGCCGCAGCCCATGCAGTCGAGCGGAGATACAGCCATGGTGTACTTGTACTTGCCCTTGCCCTTGCCGGCCTTGATGTCGACGAGCTTCGCAGACTCCGGAGCGCCAGCAGCCTCTTCGTCGGTCAGAGCGAACGGACGGATGGTAGCGTGCGGGCAGACATAAGCACACTGGTTACACTGAACACAGGTAGCCTCGTTCCACTGCGGAACGGTAACTGCTACGCCGCGCTTCTCGTAAGCAGCTGCGCCGTGCTCGAAGGAGCCGTCAACATGCTCGCCTGCGAATGCGGATACCGGCAGAGAGTCGCCGTCCATGCGGCCGATCGGCTCCATGACTTCCTTGACCATCTTGACAACTTCCGGACGGCCCTGCAGCTCGCGGGTATCAGCCTCGTCCTGAGCGTCAGCCCAGTCAGCCGGTACGTCGATCTTCTTGTATGCGGTAGCGCCGATGTCGATCGCCTTGTGGTTCATATCAACGATGTCCTGGCCCTTCTTCAGGTAGGAATGGGTAGCAGCGTCCTTCATGAACTGGATAGCCTGCTCGCTCGGCATTACCTTAGCCAGTGCGAAGAACGCGGACTGGAGGATGGTGTTGGTGCGCTTGCCCATGCCGATCTCGATCGCGAGGTCGATCGCGTTGATGGTGTAAAGCTGAACGTTGTTCTTTGCGATGTAGCGCTTCTCAGAAGCTGCGAGGTGCTGGCTCAGCTCTTCCGGAGTCCACTGGCAGTTGATGAGGAATACGCCGCCCGGCTTAACGTCACGCACGATCGGGAAGTGCTTGGTGATGTAGGACGGGTTGTGGCAGGCTACGAAGTCAGCCTTGTTGATGTAGTAGGGAGAACGGATCGGCTTGTCGCCAAAACGCAGATGCGAAACGGTTACGCCGCCGGTCTTCTTGGAGTCGTACTGGAAGTAAGCCTGTACGAACTTGTCGGTGTGGTCGCCGATGATCTTGATGGAGTTCTTGTTCGCGCCAACGGTACCGTCGCCGCCGAGACCCCAGAACTTGCACTCGGTGGTGCCTTCTGCTGCGGTGTTCGGTGCCGGCTTCTCCTCGAGGGAGAGGTAGGTAACGTCGTCGTTGATGCCCAGGGTGAACATCTTCTTCGGCTCTGCCTTTAGCCAGTTCCTCGTATACAGCGAATACGGAGGACGGGGGCGTATCCTTGGAACCCAGACCGTAACGGCCGCCGGTTACTACCTTATCGGTGATGCCTGCATCAGCCAGAGCGGTAACAACGTCCATGTAAAGCGGCTCGCCCTGGGAGCCTCGGCTCCTTGGTGCGGTCGAGGACTGCGATCTTCTTAGCGGTCTCCGGGATAGCTGCGATCAGCTTGTCAGCACGGAACGGACGGTACAGACGAACCTTAACCAGGCCGACCTTCTCGCCGTGTGCGTTCAGGTAATCGATAACTTCCTCTGCAACGTCGCAGATGGAGCCCATAGCGATGATAACGCGGTCAGCGTCAGCAGCGCCGTAGTAGTTGAAGAGCTGGTAATCGGTGCCGAGCTTGGCATTGATCTTGCCCATGTACTCCTCAACGATGCCCGGAACAGCTTCGTAGTACTTGTTGGCAGCCTCGCGGTGCTGGAAGAATACGTCGCCGTTCTCGTGAGAGCCGCGCATCATAGCGTGCTCCGGTTCAGTGCGCGCTTGCGAAATGCTTCAACAGCATCCATGTCGCACATTTCCTTCGAGATCCTCGTAATCCCACACCTGGATCTTCTGGATCTCGTGGGAGGTACGGAAGCCGTCGAAGAAGTTGATGAACGGAACGCGGGACTTGATGGTAGCCAGATGTGCTACGGCAGACAGGTCCATGACCTCCTGGGGGTTGGTCTCAGCCAGCATGGCGAAACCGGTCTGGCGGCAAGCCATAACGTCGGAGTGGTCACCGAAGATGTTCAGTGCATGAGATGCAACGGTACGAGCGGAAACGTGGAATACACACGGAAGCAGCTCGCCTGCGATCTTTGTACATATTCGGGATCATCAGCAGAAGACCCTGAGATGCGGTGTAGGTGGTAGTGAGCGCACCTGCTGCCAGAGAGCCGTGTACGGTACCCGCCGCACCAGCCTCGGACTGCATTTCGATTACCTTAACGGTAGTACCGAAAATGTTCTTCTGACCTGCGGCAGCCCACTGGTCAACGCTGTCTGCCATGGGGCTGGACGGGGTGATCGGATAGATACCCGCAACTTCGGTAAACGCGTACGATACGTGCGCGGCCGCAGTGTTGCCGTCCATGGACTTCATCTTTCTTGCCATGTTGATGTCCTCCCATATAAAAAATTATAATTCTCAATCGGAATTAAAAAGCCCTCGTTTTGGTGTATTTTAACCCCAAACTAAGCCTTACCTGCCCCTTCATTTGTAGCACTCACGCACAAAGTTGTAAACAGTAAATGTACTATTTTCCGCACTATTTTTCAAATTTTTTGATAAGATGTTTCATATTATGAAACGCATGCAAACTTTTTATCATGGAGTTTCTGTGTTTTTCCGTGTTTTTTATTGCGTAATCTGATGACACATAGTATAGTATTAGATGTATAGTTATATGGTTATGCCATAAGTATCGGAGGGATCGGCATGGTATCTCGCGTATTCTCCGCAGGACTGAGCGGCATTGACGGCTACATTGTCACCGTCGAGTGCTTCCTCTCCGGCGGTCTTCCCCGGCTGGATGTCGTCGGTCTGCCGACCGGCGCGGTATCCGAAAGCCGGAGAGCGCGTCCGTGCCGCCGCAAAGGGCCTGTGCCTTTGACTGGCCCGTGTCCCGACGACCGTCAACCTCGCACCTGCCGACACAAAAAGGCAGGAACAGCATACGATCTGCCCATTCTGCTTTCCATTCTGGCGGCAGCGGGCGAGATCGACGCACCGCCCAACGACGCTCTCTTCTTCGGCGAGCTTTCCCTCACCGGAGAGCTGCGGCCTGTCTGCGGTGCGCTTTCCATGGCGCTTGCCGCGCGTGATGCCGGTTTCAAAACCGTGTTCGTTCCCGCGATGAATGCCGCCGAAGCATCCTATGCTTCCGGTGTGACGGTGTTTCCGATTCGTACATTAAATGAGCTGCTCGGACATTTGAACGGCAGAAAGCCGCTCACGCCGTGTGCTCCCCGCCCAGACCCGAACCGCAGGACGATGCGCTGGATTTTTGCGCATGTGCTCGGTCAGCACGCGGTCAAACGCGCGCTCGAGATCGCGGCTGCAGGCGGACACAACGTGCTTCTTTCCGGACCGCCCGGTTCGGGCAAGAGCATGGCTGCAAAAAGCGCTTTTTCCACCATCCTGCCGCCGCTGTCTGACAGCGAACGGCTGGAGGTTATCCGTGTCTGGTCTGCCATCGGCAGAAGGACAGGGAGGCAGTCGAGCGTGCCGAACGACCGTTCCGTGCACCGCATCATAATTTCCTCGGCCAACGCAATGGCTGGCGGTTCCGGGTGCCGCAGGGCGGCTGCCCGTCCCTCGGCGAGATCACGCTCGCGCACCGCGGTGTGCTGTTTCTGGATGAATTTCCGGAATTCCGCCGCGATGTGCTCGAAAACCCTGCGCCAGCCGCTTGAGGACGGCAGAGTTACCATCTCGCGTGTCGCCGGTCAGGTGACGTATCCGGCACGGTTTCAGCTCATTGCCGCGATGAATCCCTGCAAATGCGGCTGGTACGGCACGGAACGCTGCACCTGCACCAAGGCTGCCGTTCAGCAGTATCTGCACCGTCTGTCCGGTCCGCTGCTCGACCGAATCGACCTGCAGGTTGCTGTGCAGCCGGTTGAATACGCCGCGCTTGCCGCACGAGGTCAGGCCAGTGAGGAACACTCTGCCGACATTCGTGCCCGCGTGCCGCCGCGCGCGAGACGGCAGTATGCCCGACAGGGCGCCGACGTGCAACGCTGCCATTCCGCCGCCGCAGCTTGCCGAGCACTGCCCGCTGAGCGCGGATGCGTCTCGTATGTTTGCGGCCGCATTTCAGCGGCTGGGGCTGACTGCCCGTGCGCATGACCGCGTACTGCGTGTTGCCCGCACGATCGCCGATCTGGCGAGACAGCAGCGTCATCGAGGCTGAGCATCTCGCCGAGGCTCTGCAGTACCGTTCGCTCGACAGAGCCGCGGGTTCTTGACAGCTTGTGGAAAAAGTCTGTGGACTATGTGGCATAAATTTACAATTACTGTAATTTCGTCTAAATTCGACCATTTATTGACATACTGGTTTGTTTTATCGGCAAACCAACAACCAGTCAGGAGGAAAATTCAATGTCTCATCCTATCGCTCGCCGTGCCGGTATGCTTGCGCTGACTGCCGCAATGCTCATGCCGAGCGCGGGAGCATTTATTCGATGTGTCCAGCTGGGCGCAGGAAGGCGTTGCCGCTGCGCAGAATGCCGGTCTGGCACCTTCGTCCCTGTCCAACAGTGCCGCTTCCGGCTCTATCACCCGCGCAGAGTTCTGTGCCGTTGCGCTGAACGCCTACAAGGCTGTCAGCGGCAAGGCTGTCCCATGTTTCGGGCAAAAAGCCGTTCGAGGACTGCTCGGACCCCAATGTCACCGCAGCTTACCTGCTCGGCATTATAAAAGGCCGCACCAACGGCAACTTTGATCCGGATGCCAAGATCAGCCGCGAAGAAATGTGCACCATACTCGACAACATCCTCGCCGCTGCCGATATCGAAGCAACCGAGATCGCCGGTGATGCCTGCATCGAGGATTACCCCCGATGTAAGCATGATCAGCGATTACGCAATGCAGCCGGTCGTTACCATGGTCGATCATTCGGTCATCAACGGCATCACCGATACCAGCACGGACACCACCATTCTGGCCCCGTCCGGCACCACCACCCGTGAGCAGGCGCTGATCATGGCAAACCGCTTCTGCACCGCCTTCAAGCCGGATAAGACGCCGATTGCAGCGGTTGACGGCTCCGCTAACCTGCCGACCACCGCCGGTTCTTCCGCCTCCGCCGCAACCACTATCACCGGTCTGCCGCAGACCGAGGCTGAGAAGATGACCTACGTTTACGGCGCAGGCAACGGCAAGTACCAGTCCGCAGCTGAGGCTGAGGCTCACATGGTCGAGATCGTGGTTCCGGTATGGCATCTGCAGTCCGACGGCACCAAGGTGGCCTCCAAGGCTTACCTGCAGGTAAACGCTTCGCTGGCTTCCATCTATCAGGCCATCTTTGAGGAGATCTTCAACGGCTCCGAGAAGTTCCCGATCTACGATGTGGCTGCTACTGTGGCGCACCGGCGAGCACTCGCGGGGCACCGCAGTTGATATCAACCCGGACGAGAACATGGAAGCTACCATCAACTCGGACGGTTCTCTGTCTCCGACCTGCGGCACCCACTGGACGCCGTATTGATCCGTACTCCATCCCCGAGGGCGGCGATGTTTACAATGCCTTCACCAAGTACGGCTTCACCTGGGGCGGCAACGGCTGGCACAGCAAAGCGCGACTATACGCACTTCAGCTACTTCGGCCGCTAAGCACTACATACGAAATGGCACAAGAAGGGACGGCTTATCGTTAGCCGCCCCCCTTATCTTTTGTGAAATTTGTGTAACTTTTACAGGAATTTAATTTGCAATTTTTAGAATAACATGCTATAATAATATATAGAGTAAATTAGCAAGGAGGCATGACATCATGAGAAGACTCTCTATTCCGCAGAAGCCCGACCGTCCGGACATCGACGATCTGATCTTTGGTGATGACCATAAGACGCAGAGCGAAAAGTAACGCACTTTTTGATCGGTTCCACGCAGGGGCTTGCAGAGAAAACAGCAGCCGCGTGGTTTTTTATACCTGTTTTTGAAAGGAAACATATAAAAATGGAATCATCCAGTCCCGCGTCACGGACAAAAAACACCCGGAAGCATTTTCAATGCCTCGGTGTTTTTTTCTGTTAGTCGAGAGATTACGAACAGCGCCTGCGAATGACATATACCGTTAAATGTTATCGTAGGGGCGGGGTGCTCTACGGATATAATATAAATTTCAAAGATTAAATCCGCAGGTGCTGTCTGTAATAACACGCTAACGAATTGTGCGGCACTGTTATCCCCCCAGGGGACCTCTCTTGCCCTTCGGGCAATTCACCTTTGTGCCGCACCCAGCGCAGAGTTGCCCTTATGTGTAGCAGCAAAGTATCTGACACTGCGTATAGGTAAAGAAATGGGAGCACACTGTGCTCCCCCTACGGTAATAAAAAAATCCTCTGCCGTTCCCCTATTTCGGAGCGGTCGCCGCTCTCCGATTTTCGCCAGGCTATCCCAAAGGAAAGGGGGATTCACAAGAGGGTGGAAACCTTGGTGTCTACCCTCTTGTGCCCCTGCCGGGCAGGCAAGATTCGTTCGCTTCGCAAAGCGACAAACCTTCGTATATAACGATTTAACAAACCCGAGGTTCGATTTCCGTACTCATGCAAAAAATAAAACCCCACCCTGCCGATGCAGTCCAATTAGTAACCTGCACGACTCATGCAGGTGGGTCCCCTCTGTTTGATACCTCTGCGCTTCCAACTTCCGTGTATACCCGGGAGGCCTGCTGCTCAGTATCAAAACTTTCCGAAGTCCCGTACTAAAAATGTGGGTTAAAAAAGGACTGCTGTCGAACAGGGCAGATCTTACCGAAATAAAATGCTTTGCTTCCGATAACGAAGCTGCGCTGTTTACTTTATTTTATGCTCTCGGCCGGAGAATTACCCTCCTCTGCCTCGGCGCGTTCCATAACGATGTCGAACACTGCATCTGCAATCTCGTCATCCTCGACTGCCTCGAGCAGCTCTTCGCCGTTCTCCCCTCAACGATCTGCATGATAACAACCTCTGCATCCTCCTCGATGGAGATTTCTGCAGGGATAAACGCCAGATAGGTCACGCCATTATATTCCACGGTGTCGATATGCTCAAACTCGACCTCGTTGCCGTCCTCGTCGATCAGGGGGTTACAAAATCATTGCCGTATTCCTCGCTCATGGGTCCGGCACCTCCTTAAATTCATAGTAAAGGGGAGAAATCAGGTGTTTCCTGTCCCTTGTATTAAGCATAACAAATTATGACGTATTTGTAAAGCCTTATGTTGTGCATTCAGCACTACACTTTTTACACGATCATAGTATGTCTGTTACTGTAATAATCATACCAGTTAAAAAACGTGAAATAAAGCCTTGACTTTGTAAATTAATTCTGGTATAGTATTTGAGGTAACAAGGAAGAAGGCAGGTCCTCACCCGCAGCGAAGCAAACGGGTCAATAAAGCACAGAAGCCGCTTTGCGCGCTCTGCGATTTTATTCTGGAGGACGGTCATTCGATCAGTCCTTTTTCTTTTTGTCTTAAACCGATTTCGTTTGGAGGTGCTTACCAATCAGCAGCATGGAACATCAAATCAATGAAGAGATCCGCGACAAGGAAGTTCGTCTGATCGGTGACGACGGCGAACAGCTCGGCATTCTGCCTATTCAGCAGGCACAGGATATTGCCGTAGAAAGGGCATGGATCTGGTCAAAATCGCGCCGCAGGCTAAGCCGCCTGTCTGCAAGATCATGGATTACGGTAAATTCCGCTTCGAGCAGGCAAAGCGCGAGAAGGGAAGCGCGAAAGAATCAGCGTGTCGTGGAGATCAAAGAGATTCGCCTGACGCCTAATATCGACATCGGCGACCTGAACACCAAGGTAAAGAACGCTTGCCGCTTCCTGCAGGACGGCAACAAGGTCAAGGTTTCGGTTCGCTTCCGTGGCCGCGAGGTCACGCACGCGTCGCTTGGTCAGGGATCTGCTCCATCGCTTCGCGGAGCTGTGCTCGGAGTGCAGCACGGTAGAAAAGCAGCCCAAGCTCGAAGGCCGCCAGATGCTGATGTTTCTGGCGCCCGCAAAGGACAAGTAAAACCAACGCGCAGATATAGCGCAAATTCAGAGAGGAGCAAAAACCTTATGCCTAAGATCAAAAACGCACAGCGGTGCAAAAAGATTTTTCCGTTACCAAGAACGGTAAGTTCAAGCGCGGTCACGTTGGCAAGCGCCACCTGCTCAACGGCCATGGCAAGACACTCACTGCTGAAGCGCCACCTCCGCAAGGAAGGCTTCGCAGATTCTACCAACGTAGCACAGCTGAAGCGTCTGCTGCCGTACAAGTAAGTTAGAAAACAACATCTTTCATATAGAGGCAAACACAATGGCAAGAGTTAAGGGCGCAATGATGACCCGTAAAAAAAGAAAGAAGATCCTGAAGCGTGCTAAGGGTTACTGGGTTCCAAGTCTACCCACTACCGTGTAGCTAACCAGGCCGTAATGAAGAGCCTGAAGTACGCTTACATCGGCGGTAAGCACAAGAAGCGTGACTTCCGTCGTTCTGTGGATCACCCGCATCTCTGCAGCTTGCAAGACCTGCGATATCAACTACAGCCGTTTCATGAACGGTCTGAAGAAGGCTGGTATCGACCTGAACCGCAAGATGCTGGCTGACCTGGCTGTAAACGACCAGGCTGCATTCGCTGCACTGGCTGAGAAGGCTAAGGCTGCACTTTTATTGCATAACAAAAAACGAGTCTGTGAAAACAGGCTCGTTTTTTTGTTTCATTCAGCGCTCCGATCGGGGACGCTGTTTTCATATTCCGCATTTCTCCGCCCTATACTGTGATGGTAAGGAGTGTGATGAAATGGGTCCATCCATTTTTAGGCGTACAGGGCTACGGCTGCATCCGCGCCGAGATAAAGACCGGTTTGCGCATCGGTTTCGGCAGGACGACAGCGTGCGCTGCTATGCCGTGTGCAATAAAGCGCCGCTACGCCATCCAGAACCGCCTGCAGGAAGGTCAGGCGTATCATTTGACCATCCGGCAGGGGAACGGTGACACAGGCCGTTCTCTCACCCGTCCGGATGCACAAGGCGTAATCAATGCCGTCAGCGGCAATTCCATCACGGTAGACGGCATGCACCTTCCTGCCGCGCTGTGTTTGAAATCCGCACACGAGCCGGCGGCGCTGTCGTTCTGCCGTGCTTTCTCACCGGCCGGATCGTCGGAAGTTATGCACAGGTGTTCGGCGATGTTGCGTATATCCGGCCTGCTCCGCAGATGTATCATCCGCCGGTTCACGGTGTTCCCGGTCAGCGCACCCTGCAAAACCTGCTCAGAACCGCCTTGATGCCTGTCGGCACCGCCCTGTACGTCTACGGCGGCGGCTGGAACCGGCAGGATACCAGCTCCGGCAACACCGCTATGCACATTGGTCTGCCGCAAAGCTGGATTGACTTTTTTCGACCGTCAGAACGCCTGCTATACCTACCGCAACGACAGCAATCCCGCGCACAGCTACTACCCGACCGGCGGTTGAACCAGTACGGCTATGCCGGTTGGATTGCTCGGGCTACCTCGGCTGACGCTGTACAATACCCTGCATACCGAGATGCGTTCTGTCTCCGACTGCGACGGCTATGTCGCGCCCGCCGCCGAGTTTGCCCATACGCTTTCCCAAAGAGCCTGGGGTACCCTTTCCCGTCAGGACTGCGGCAACGGCCTGCAGGAGCCGTCCTCGTTCCGTCCCGGCGATATCTTCAGCATGGACGGCCATGTGGCTGTGCATCGGTCTGCCGGACGGCAGCATTGTCATCGTGCACTCTACGCCCTCGCCCAGTAAAAACCGATTGTAAAGGCGGCGGCGTGCAGCTCAGCGCGCTCAATCCCGCGCGTGATGCGGATAAGGATTGTCAGGCGTATCGGCTTGCAGAACGCTTTATGCAACGGTACCGAGATGGAGCGCAAGGTATCAGGCGCAGCTGCTGCCCTATTCGGTTTATGGGAAGCTGTCGGAGAATCCGCATACAGGGTTGTTCCGGTGGAATGATTTTCTATCGGATAAAGAAGGCGTTCGGGAACAGTTTGCGGAGGAGATTCTGCAAATTGAGAATTGAAAATGGAGAATGGAGAATTACGCAGCGGTAAAGCGTTGTGCGGGCGGCCAACAGCCGCCCCTGCGGTTACGCAAGGTGCAGATGGGTTACAAGCGGTGCGCCGAGGTCGCACGCTACGGTATCATCCGTTATCAAACAAAACCCGCAGATGCCGTCCATGACCACCGAGCAAACGAGTTGCGCGACACGGATATCCCCCCAGGGGACCCTCTCTTTGCTCTTCGGGCAATTCACCTTGTGTCGCGCCTGCGCAGAGCAGCCGGTATGTGTAGCAGTACGGAATCCGGCACTGCGCAGAAAAGAAATGGGAGCACACTGTGCTCCCCTGCGGTAATAAAAATCCTCTGCTGTTCCCCTTTTTCGAAGCGGTCGCCGGTCTCTGATCTGCGCCAGACTAACAAACAAAAGGAAGTGGGAGTTAAGAGGGTAGTACTCATTTAATCCGCGCACGGCGCGGGAACAAGGTTTAGTGGCCTACGGGCAAACCTTGGTGTCTCACCCTCTTGCCCCGCCGCAGGGTGCGGCGATCTTCCCGCCAAAGATTGGCGCCCATTCCTCAATCTTCAGCGAACAGAAAAAGCAAAAAATCCACTTGCTTTCGCAAGTGGACTAACTGGAGCGGCTGACGAGGCTCGAACTCGCTACCTCCACCTTGGCAAGGTGGCGCTCTACCAGATGAGCTACAGCCGCATATGTGATTTTGAGAAAAAGGTGGAGCGGCTGACGAGGCTCGAACTGCTACCTCCACCTTGGCAAGGTGGCGCTCTACCAGATGAGCTACAGCCGCATATTCCCTTTCATCTCGCTTTTGGCTTACCGCCTCAAAGCAAGATTTATTATATCAGGTAATGTGTCCCCTGTCAACACTTTTCCTTTTCTTTTTTCGCAAATTTTTTCCGAAATACAAGAAAACCGACGGCACACAGCGTCGGTTTTCTCTTTCTCTTTTCCTTTTTTTCAGCCTCTCAGTGCACCCAGACCTCTTCGTGCTCGCCGCGACGCGGACGATTGACCAGATGCTTGATCGCCTCCCTGAGCAGGCATTCCGCCGTACAGCACAGCGTACATCGCTTCGGTGATCGGCATGGACACGCCCCTGCTGCTGTGCAGGTGGTAGCCGGCCTCGGTCGCATAGTAGCCCTCGACCGTTGCGCCGACCTCCTTCATAGCTTCCTGCGACGGTGCGCACCCTTTGCCGATCAGGATACCGGCGCGGCGGTTGCGCGAGTGCATCGAGCAGCAGGTAACGATCAGGTCGCCCACGCCCGACAGACCGGCGAAGGTCTCCTGCTTCGCGCCGAGCTTGATGCCCAGACGGGCGATCTCGGTCAGACCGCGCGTCATAAACGCCGCCTTGAGTTGTCGCCCAGACCCAGACCGTCCGAAATGCCGGCGCCGAGCGCAACGATGTTCTTGAACGCGCCGCCGAGCTCGCAGCCGATGATGTCGGACGAGGTGTAAACGCGGAAATTCGTGTCGTTCATGAACGCTTCCTGCGTCAGCTCAGCCGCCGCACGGCTCTCCGAAGCGGCTACGATAGCCGTCGGAATGCCGCGTGCAACCTCGGCGTGCGTCGGACCGGTCAGTGCAACGACCGGATTGCTGCCGTTCATCGCGTTCGAGATGGTCTCGAGAACCGGCAGTAGCCGTGCTTGGAGTCCAGGCCCTTGCCGACGTTGACGATAACCGTATGCGGCGGCACGATCTTCGCCAGCCGCTCTGCCGTGCTTTCGCTACCGCGAAGGACGGCACCGCCAGCACGACCAGATCCGCTTTGGCAGCGCCGGACATGTCGGTCGTAATCTCAATACCCTCCGGAATGACAACACCCGGCAGCAGCTTCGTTGCAGCGCTCGCGGTGCAGCAGGTCGCATTCCGCCTGCTGATAGGTCCACGAGGTCACCTGATGGCCGTTCTGGTGCAGCAGCATCGCCAGCGCGATGCCCCAGCCGCCGGTGCCCAGTACAAAACCTTCATGTTACTTCTCCTCTCCGTCAGGCGATGCTTCTCGTCTTTTTGCTCTTAAAAGAGAATTTATTTTTCCGTGCCGTGCAGGATGCGTCCGATATTCGAGCGGTGCATGAATACGACGACCGCCGCCATGCCGAGCGCCATCGCGGTCAGCACCGGATCGCGATAGAACAGCCATGTCGTGATCGGAAAGCTGACCGCGCCCAGGATCGAGACCGAGCGAGATCCATCTGGTCACGATGACCGACAGCAGGAACAGCGCGAAGGCAATGACGAACACGCGCCAGTCAAAAAACGCGAGCATAACCGCGCCGACGAGCACGCCCTTGCCGCCCTTGAAGCCGAAGTACAGCGGGAACATATGGCCGAGGATGACGAAGATACCTGCCGTCAGCTTGCCAACCGGACCGGCGAGCGCCCAGCCGACCGAAACCGCTGCGGCACCTTTGGCAATGTCACCGAGCAGAACGAAACAGCGTCTTTTTTCGCGCCCATGGTGCGGTATGCGTTGGTCAGACCCGCATTTCCGCTTCCGTAGTTTCTGATATCCTTGCCGAGTGTCAGCTTGCTGACGATGATCGCAAAGCTCAGCGAGCCGAGCAGATACGCGCAGACCGCAATGATCGCAAAATGCGTAAGTGTCATGTTTCCCCCAGAATTCATTTTTTCGGGCAGCGCCTTGTCGCCGCGCTCGCGCACGACCATGCGCACCGGCGTGCCGGTCAGGCCGAATACCTCGCGGATCTGGTTTTCCAGATAGCGCTGGTACGAGAAGTGGAACAGGCGTGCGTCGTTGCAGAAGCAGACGAAAGTCGGCGGACAGGTGGAGGCCTGCGTCATGTAGAAGATGCGCAGGCGGCGGCCCTTTGTCAGTAGGCGGCTGTACGCGTGCCGTTGCCTCTGCCAGAATGGCGTTGAGTCGGCCGGTCGGGAATGCGCATGTGGTTCTGCTCGTATACCTCGTGGATGAGCGCGAACAGCTTGTCCACGCGCTGACCGGTCTGCGCGGAAATGAACAGCACGGGCGCATACGGCATGTATGCCAGACCCTCACGGACACGGAGCGTGTACTCCTTCATGGTGGAGCCGTCCTTCTCAACCAGATCCCACTTGTTGACCACGATGATGCACGCCTTACCGGCATTGTGCGCCTCTCCGGCCACCTTGGTATCCTGCTCGGTAACGCCCTCGGTCGCGTCGATCATGATGACGCAGACGTCCGCACGCTCGACCGCGAGCAGTGAACGCATGACCGAGAACTTCTCGATCTTCTCGTCTACCTTGCTCTTCTTTGCGGATACCGGCGGTGTCGATGAAGGTAAACTTACCGTGCGCATTGTCTACGGCAGCATCAACGCTGTCGCGCGTCGTGCCGGCAACGTTCGAGACGATGACGCGCTCCTCGCCCAGCACGCGGTTGAGCAGGCTGGACTTGCCGACGTTCGGCTTGCCGATCAGAGCCGCGGATTGCGGTCCGTCGTCCTCCTCTTCCTCGTCTGCCGCGGGAAGTATTCGTAAGCCGCATCGAGCAGCTCACCGACACCGTAGCCGTGCAGAGCGGAGATGCCGAACGGCTCGCCCAGACCGAGGTTGTAGAACTCATAAAACTCCGCCGGAGGATCACCCGGCTTGTCGCACTTGTTGACCGCCAGCACGAGCGGCTTGCCCGAGCGCAGCAGCATGGACGCTACGTCCTGATCGGCTGCGGTGACGCCGGTGCGCAGGTCGGTGATGAGGATGATGACATCCGCATGCGAGATCGCAGTCTGCCTGAAAGCGCATGAACTGCAGAATCTCGTTATCGTTCGACGGCTCAATGCCGCCGGTGTCGATGACGGTGAAATCACGACCGCGCCAGTCGCTGTCAGCGTACAGGCGGTCGCGGGTCACTCCCGGGGTATCCTCCACGATGGAGAGCCGCTGCCCTCGCCAAGCAGCAATACGCACCGGAACGAAGTACAATTGA
>VOFK01003579.1_pt1 | contig 45033 bp, 86 predicted proteins | sample 5384121 | NCBI WGS metagenome assembly VOFK01 (sample SAMN12384730, study PRJNA508395) | human gut metagenome | isolation source: healthy gut J | host: Homo sapiens | reverse complement strand
GTGAGCATCATGCAGAAAGACCGGTTTAACTGTGAACGTTACTTGCTTAACTGCCGGCAGTTCCTGAATTATATTATTGAGAAAGAAAAAGAAAATGAAAAACGAGGAAATCATCCATGACTATGCCAAGTGTGATGAGGATATGTTTCTATACACATTTTCCATGGCAATGCTTAACCGCATGGATGGAAAGAAGGAAAGAGGTACTGGTCAGTTTTGAACAGGCAGAGCGTTTCCTCGCTTCAGGCAGAGGGAAATGAGTTTTTCAGTTATCGTTTATTCCGGAAAGAGAGAATGAAGCTGTTTGAGGAAATGGGGCGCAGTGAGCGCTGCCAGATGGAACGCGCAACGCTTTTTGCAGCATGAGGAGATTAATTCCCGGCGGCACGGCTGCTTCCCATGAATCTCCTGAAGGAAATTGATCTGGGAGAGCATCGGCAAACGTGTGCCGTGCGGGAGGAAGAAATTGAAGCCCTGATCAAACAGGAAGGCCTTTTTACAGGATTATGCAACGTCCCGAGACAGATGGAGTTTATTTCCACATGGCAGAAACTGATTGATGCGTGAACGGAAGACAACGTAGAGGGTATGGTACAGAATGCGTTCAATACGTTTATGAATCATTTCAGCCTGATTGTGCATTGTATATCTGTTACCATGAAGATGGTGCCCATGTACTTTATAACGATACCAAATGTGAGATGACGGAAGCGGACATTGCGGCGATCGGAAATACCATGCTGGAATATCCACAGGGGGTTTGCGGTATCAAAGATCAGCGACAGTTTTCTGGAACATCAGGATACGATCGGTTATTTCGGAATAGATGATGTATGTTCGTTTGTGGCAGCACCGTTTCTCAAAAACGGAAAGCTGACCAGCCTTCTGATCACATATGTCCGCATGAAGGATAATTGGCATGGTTCGATCGAACGCTACATGCTCAACGAGGATGACCTGAGAATCTATTCCCCTGCTTTTTCGGGAGATGGAGTATTCGATCAATCGCATGGAGGCAAACGACAAGATTTATATGATGAACCGCAAGCTGCAGGAAGCTGCGGTTACGGACATGCTTACCGGTATTTATAACCGTGCCGGTATGTACGAAGAGATTCGGCAGATGATTGAGTGTTACCGTGTGTCAGAAAAGACACATCATGTCGGGTTGATGTTTATTGATCTGGACAATTTCAAGCATTATAATGATACATTCGGACATGACGTCGGGGATCTGATCTTAAAGGAAATGGCAAAGATTTTCCGCAAGGCGGTAAAGGGAAGAGGATTTGTCGCCAGATATGGCGGGGATGAATTTATTATGATCTTAAATACCGATGACCGGGAAATTCTTGAACAGATTGCAAAAGGAATCTATGAGAAAATCAATTCCACGCAGGGATTCCAGCGGCAAATTGAAAATTATCTCGGCCATGCGATCACGACGACCGAAAAATCGCGGATTACCTGTTCCATCGGAATTGCAAGCGCAGGGATGTGAGAAAAGAGGAAGATTAATAATGAATTAATCCGCAGCGCAGATGAGATTTTATATAAAGTCAAAACAGGGGAAAAAAGGACACTACGCATTTTTTATGAAAATTCAATTACCAGAACACGTAAAGCAAATTATACACAGACTTCAGCAGGAGGGGTATGATGCCTATGCCGTGGGTGGATGTGTCAGAGATACACTTTTTAGGACGCAGCCCACAGGACTGGGACATTACAACTTCCGCGAAACCGCAGGTGGTGAAATCGCTGTTTTCCCATACGATTGATACGGGCATTGCACATGGAACCGTTACGGTTATGCTGGATCATACGGGGTATGAAGTGACAACTTACCGGATCGATGGGGAATATGAAGATGCCAGACATCCGAAGACAGTGACTTTACGGGAAATCTGGTAGAGGATTTAAAACGCCGGGATTTTTTACGATCAATGCCATGGCATATAATGATACCGCAGGACTGGTGGATGCATTTGATGGGATTGGGGATCTCAAACGGCACGTGATCCGTTGTGTGGGGATACCGGCATGACCGGTTTGGAGAGGATGCGCTGCGTATGCTGCGCCCGTGCGTTTTGCCGCACAGCTTGGATTTTCCATTGAGGAGAAAACCAGACAGGCTGTGGCAGATCTGGCAGACAAGTTACAGAAAGTCACTGCGGAGAGAATCCAGACCGACATGGTGAAATTGCTCACCTCTGCACATCCGGAGGAGAGGCGTACGGTATATGAGCTGGGACTTTCCAGAGTATTTCTCCCGGAGTTTGACAGGATGATGGAAACCCCGCAGATTACGAAACATCATTGTTACAGTGTGGGGGAACATACCATTCATGCCATGCAGGAAGTCCAACATAATAGGATTCTGCGCCTGACCATGCTGCTTCATGATGTGGCTAAACCGGTGTGTGTAACGACAGATGAAAAAGGGCAGAATCATTTTAAAGGACATCCGGCAGAAGGTGCGGAAATGGCACGGGTTATTTTGCGGCGGTTGAAGTTTGACAACGAAACAATAAAACGCGTAATGCCTGCTCGTGCGCTATCATGATGACCGTCCGGCCGTGACACCGCGCAATGTGCGCCGTGCGATCAGCAGGATCGGAGTGGAAAATATGGAGGCTCTGTTTGCGGTAAAGCGTGCAGATACACTGGCGCAGAGCATGTATGAGCGGCAGAAAAAGCTTTCCTATATTGATGCCTACGAAGAAACTTATCGTGAGATATTAAAAGAACACCAGTGTGTGCAGAAAAAGGATCTTGCCATAAACGGCAGGGATCTGATTGCACAGGGAATGAAAAACGGGCAAAGAAATGGGAGAAGTGTTGCAGGCGCTGTATGAACAGGTTCTTGATGAACCGCAACTGAATAATAAAGAGACGCTGCTTGCACTTGCTTTGCAATTGCAACAGACAAAACAGGAATAAATAAGACACCCTTTCCATATGATGAAAATAGATTCAAGTCATGTGGGAGGGGTTTCATTTTGTATTATCAGCCGGAAGCAATGTTGGAGCAATATGACATAGAAATAAAAACAGATCACGAAAGGCAGAGGTGTGTTTTGCTGTGAGACGGATCAGGGGAAAAAGTACTTGCACCGTTTCGGGGATCTCCGCAGAACGCGCAAAATTTGTGCGCGAAATATTATGCAGCATGCAGGAAAAGGGATATCCGGTGGAACAGGTCAGTCTGACAAAAGACGGGCAGTGTGTGGTAACGGATGAAAGTGGCATGCGTTTCTGGCTGAAAAGATCTGGTAGAGGGAAATGAATGCCAGACAGGTCGGGAGAAAGATGTAGCTGCCGGTGCCCAGGCGCTGGCAGGGTTTCATTGCTGTGTTTCATCCTGTGTTACGGAAATTCCGGATTTTATGAAAAATACAAAGAATGAACCGGCAGTGCTCTATTACCGGCATTACCGGGAACTGATCCTGGTAAAAAATTTTGTGCAGTCAAGAAAAACCCGAAACGAGTTTGAGCGGTCATTCTGGGGAACAGTATACGCATTATATCGCACAGGCGAAAAAGAAGCGGTCGGGATGCTGCAGGAGCGAAAAGACCAGGGGGAGAACCAGGGGGTTTTGTCACGGGGATTGTAACCAGCATAATATGCTTCGTACAGCACAGGGGGTCCGGCTCGTAAATTATGAAAATCTGTTTTACGGAGAACAGATGGTGGATCTGGCAAACTATCTGCGTAAGATTCTGGAAAAAAACAGTTGGAGTACGGACATGGGAAAACATATTCTGGAAGCCTATGAAAAGCAGAGAAAATTGTGCAAGGAAGAAAAACAGCTGCTGCATGTGCTGCTTCTGTTTCCAGAGAAATTCTGGAAAGTATCCAATCACTACAGTAACTCGCATAAAAGCATGGGTATCCGGCAGAGATATTGAAAAAATTAAACCGGCTGATTGCAGCGGAGCCGGCAAGGGAACATTTTCTGGAAAATTTGTTTTCTTTTCTGTGAAGAATGAGCTATACTAAGGATATGAGAAGAGACAGAATTAAAAAACAATTACATATTTGAGTCTGCTTTTTTTTTTGGCTGTGTCTGCTTGTGGCATGTGGACAGCAGGAGGAGACGACAGATGACGGAGTTACCTATTTTCATCATTCCATTGCAGACCGGAATACACAGGAAACACAGGAGAATTCCACGGAAACGGAAAAGTCCGAAGAGTTTCTGCTGACCGCAGTCGATCAGATTCAGGAAAGTCTCCAGCTGTACCGGTATGCGGATGGAATGGAATACCGGTATTATTACGGAACAGGCACCCGCTTTTTATGACAAATACGGAAACCGGACACCTGTGACAAGTTTTGAACCCGGTCTGCTTGTCACCATCGGGGATGTAGACAGCGAAGGAATCCTCACAGAAGCCCGGATTTCGGATCAGGCATGGGTATACGACAATATCACCCGGTTTTCGGTAAATCCGGATCTGGACATGCTAAAGATCGGAGATGGAAAATATCGCTATACGGATGACACGATTGTGTTTTCCGGAGATAAAAGAATCCAGATGACGGATTTGTCGGATGGGGATACGTTAAGCGTTGTCGGCAGGGATAAAAACATTCTTGCGGTGCGTGTGACAACCGCACAGGGAACGCTTGCACTGTCCAACACCAAACTGTTTGAAGGAAGTTTTTTGCAGCTGGGCACAAAGATTTTTGCGGAAATTACACCGGATATGGAGATTCAGGTGCCGGAAGGAACCTATGAACTTCGCGTAGCCAATGACGGATGGGGCGGCAGTACGGAAGTGACGATTACGCGTGGCGAGACTACAAATGTGGATCTTGACACCTTAAAAGGCGAAGGACTCGTCTTACGGAAAGGTGCAGTTTGTCATCGATGCAAAAAGATGCGGTGCTGTCAATTGACGGAAAAGAAACGGACTATGAGAAGCCGGTGAAATTAACCTATGGAAGCCATACAATTACGGTATATTCTTCGGATTATGATACCTGGAAGCGGAACTTATATGTCAACTCGGAGAAATCGACAGTTGTTATCAATCTCGCGGATGAAGATTCCAGTGAAACAGGCAGCAGTCAGAGCAGCTCAGAAAGTAGCAGCCAGAGCAGCTCAGAAAGCAGCAGCCAGAGCAGCTCACAGGGGGAGCAGTCAGAGCAGCTCAGAAAGCAGTAGTCAGAGCGAGTACAAGAACCGGCAGGAAGAGCTTGATACACTCAAGCGATCTGATTTCCAGTATGACATCCTCCAGTTCGCTTGTGTCAAAATGACGGTTTTCCGGACAGAATTTTGGTTGTTTTTAAGTGCCCAAAAGCCCGAAAATATCGCATTTTTCCTTGACAAAAGGATGGAAAACAAGTATAAATAGATTTGTAAGTAATTTGAGAGAAGGAACTCGAATTATATAATATAGGAATCCATAGGAGGAATTTTAACATGAACAAAGCAGAGTTAGTTGCAGCAGTAGCTGAGAAGGCAGAGATTTCAAAGAAAGACGCTGAAGCAGCAGTTAAGGCATTCACAGATGTTGTTGCTGAGGAGCTGAACGAAGGGTGAGAAGATCCAGTTAGTTGGATTCGGTACTTTCGAGGTTTCTGAGAGAGCAGCAAGAGTTGGAAGAAACCCACAGACAAAGCAGGAAATCACAATCCCAGCTTCTAAGGCACCGAAGTTTAAAGCAGGTAAGGCTTTAAAAGGATTCCCTGAACTAATTCTGGTGGAATATGTGGGAGAGCGTCATTGGACGCTCTTTTCTGTTATAAGGAGAAATAATATGAGATTAGATAAATTTTTAAAAAGTATCACGCCTGATCAAGCGAAGAACGGTCGCCAATGAAGCCTGTGATGCAGGACGTGTTATGGTAAACGGAAAACCTGCCAAGGCATCCACCAATGTAAAAGTCGGAGACGAAATAGAAATTCTGTTTGGACAGAAATCCGTAAAAAGTGCGTGTTACGGATATTCAGGATACGACCAAAAAGAACAGGCGAAAGATCTGTTTGAATACATATCCTAGAAGTGTGGCGCATACTCTTTAACAGGAGGGCGCTTGTATGGAAGAAAGAGGACAGTCAAACAGCACAGGGCAGCATAAGCTGATCCTGCAGAACCGGAAAAAAGCGGAAGTTTTACCGGTGTAACGGATGTTGTAAATTTTGATGCAAATGAGATTATCCTTGACACAGAACTCGGACGGTTGACGATTAAGGGAAAAGAACTTCACGTAAACCGGCTGGACCTGCAGAAAAAAGAAAGTGGAAATTGATGGAACCGTGGATATGCTTCAATATTCCGGAACACCTGGCCGGGGTGTCTTTGGAAAGTGGTTCGGTTAAGTGGAAGAGGGCAGGATTTTTTGTACATTTTTTTTCTGTTTGGGATGATAGCATTTGCGGCATATGACGGAATCCGTGTAGTTCGTAGAATTTTCCGCATGGGATCTTTATGATTTCCTTAGAGGATCTGGTATACTGGCTGGTCATTTCGTTTTGTTTTTTTCTGCATCTCTGTCAGGTAAATAATGGAAAAAAATCCGGGGCTATGTACTCCTGGGGAAGCCTTCTGGGAGCGTGGTTTATTACAGTTTCTGCAGTCGGTTTGTTATGCGGTATCTGACGGAAAAGATTCATTATCTGAAAAAGAGGTTGAAAAAGTTCCGGGAAATGACTACAATAAAGTTAAATAAGCTTCGTAAAAGAAAGAAGCCTGAAGAATCGGAGAAAAAGAACATGAGAAAAACTAAAAAGGCGTCGCCGTGGAAGCGGTACTGCAGGAATCATGATCATTGTGCTTGCATTTTTGGTTGTCATGACGGTTCAGATCTGCAGGATACGTTCAAAAAGATGCGGAATATGCGGCAAAAGAAAAAGAATTACAACAGCAGTATGAGGAAGAAAACGAGAGATCTACGGAGATAGATGATCTTGAGACGTATATGAAATCCTCACAATATATTGAAGATGTGGCAAAAAAGCAAGCTTGACTAACTTATAAGAATGAAATCATCTTCAAAGGAAAAGAAGTAGAAAAAAGAAGAATCTGTCTGAACAGGTTTCTTCTTTTTCTTTAATGCATTGATGGAAGATTTGAGCGAAAACTTTTTTGAAAACCACAGAAAATCTGACAGAATATGCGTCATTGTCTGTGTATACTTGTCCCTCGAAAACAATTTTTTTGGAGGTGTATCATGCGTACAGGACAATGGAAAACAATGGGGATAGGATCGCTGATCGGAAAAATGATCTATGCAGTATTCGGGCTGGCGGCAAGTATGTTATGTATCATGGGATATTATCCGGTGGTGCCGGCATTTTACACGGCATGCTGTCTGGATAAAAAGAGAAATTTTCTGCTATACATAGGACTGGTTGTGGGAATGGGCTGGTGCATGCCGGTGGCTGCGATTGTAAAATATCTGTTTATTCTTTTTGTACTGGGAATCGCAATCCGGTTTTATATATGGGCAAACAGGCGCTGCAGCGGATGGACGGCAGGAATGATTGCGGGAATTACAACGATCGCGATGAATACATCGGGACTTCTGATTCTGAATATGGAGAAAAAGGCATTGATCCTTGGCATCAGCGAAGGTGTGATCGTGTTTGCACTGGCAGTATTGTTCCATTATGGAATCGGAATGGGCAGTCAGATTTTCCGGGAGACATAAGAACCGGGTGGAAGAGGAAGGCGTGGAAACGATGGTTGGAATGGATCCTCAGGGGCGGATTCATGCATTTGCAGAGGCAGTTGACGAGCTTTCCGTGGCATTTGCCGCGATGGACGGCAGGCAAAAGCCAAAACAGCAGGATCATCTGGATATTCTTGCCCAGGAGATTACCGGAAAGTTGTGTGCGGACTGCGATGGATGTGTCGTGTGTTTAGAGCAGCAGAAACCGGATTTCTGGATAAAAATCCGCCGGATGCTGCAGGCAGTTGCACAACACAGTACCAAAGAAGAAATTTTAAGTCAGAATTTTATGGAAGAGTGTCCGCGTTATTCCGGGATGGTGGAAGAGGCAATCTGGGCTTTTTTCCCGTATGGAACTCAATGAGGGCATGGTATCACCGCCTGCAGGAGAACCGCAAGGTAATCGCGGATCAGCTGGATGCGATGGCAGATGCTTTGCAGGACTGGGATCAGGGAATCCGGTGTATGGACCGGACAGAGCGTGTTCTGCTGGCAAAGATTGCGTTTGAGACAAGGGAACGGGGACTGGATGTAAAACAGATACATGTTTATGAGGACAAAGAAAAAGCGGCGCATGGTGACCGCTTTGGTGGCAAGTAAGGGGGAGGCGGAATTCCTGTTAAAAATTATCGAAAAGCGCTCGAGCGTGCTTCCGGCATGGCGGTCCGGCTGAAAGAGGATACCAGATCCATACTGACACAGGAACCGGTTATGATTACAGCGTATGAAGATACCTGCTTTTTATGCATTATCCGGGGTTGCTTCGGAAAAAGAAGAGGGATCAAGTGTCAGTGGAGATAACTTTTCTCTGTTTTCAATGGAAAACGGGCATTATCATGTATGTGTCTCTGATGGTATGGGAAGCGGCAACCGTCTGCATTCCGGGAAAAGCGATATGGTGGTAGAGCTGATGCAGAAATTTATGGAAGCAGGATTTCCTCAGGAGACGGCTATCCGCATGATGAATTCGGCAATGGTTCTGCAGGGAGATCGTGAGTCTTACTCTACACTGGATTTTTATGGATCTGGATCTGTACAGTGGGCAGATGACGATTACCAAAATCGGTGCAGCAGCATCTTTTTCTGAAGCATAAAGACCGGGTGGAGTGCCTGCGGGCGTCCACACTTCCGGCGGGAGTCGATGCGTCCTGTACCGGGGGATGTCATCCACAGAAAGCTCACACATGGGGATTTTTCTTGTCATGGTTACGGATGGTGTGTTAGAATATCTACATGTGAAAAATCCGGAAGAAAAGCTCGCGGAAATGATAAAAGAGATAAAAACAGAGAATGCAGGTACTTTTGCCGAAAAGCTGATGGAACATGTGATGCTTTTTTACAGGAGGACATGCGCTGGATGATATGACAATAGTGGTAAGTGGAATCTGGGAGAAATAATGATCATACAGGTAGAAAAAATTTATGAGAAAGTGGAATATGGTGCCGGAGGGAGGCAGGGTACTCGTTGGAGTGTCCGGCGGTGCGGACTCTGTCTGTCTGTGCCTGATTCTGTATGAACTTTCCACGAAAATGAATTTTTCACTTGAGGTTATCCACGTGGAGCATGGAATTCGTGGAGAAGAGTAAAAAATGATGCGGTGTTTGTGGAACAGCTCTGTAAACAACGGGGGATTGTCTGTCATATCCGGAATGTTGATGTTCCACGTTATGCCAAAATACATCATCTGGGGAGAAGAAGAGGCGGCACGAATTCTGCGATATCAGGTGTTTGCGGATGCAGCCGGGCAGGACAGAAACGTCCGGATCGCACTGGCGCATCATATGGAAGACAATGCGGAGACCATGCTGTTCCGGCTGATCCGGGGGAGCGGATTGGATGGACTGTGCGGGATGCGTCCACAGCGGACAGGAACAAACGGGGGAAATCTATATCCGTCCCTTTTTTGCAGTGCAGCAGGGGAACAGATCGAACAATTTCTGGAGGAGCGGGGGCAGGGATATTGTATGGACAGTACCAATGCCAACGAGTCCTACAGCAGAAACCGGATGCGAAAGAGGGTGCTTCCGGAACTGATACAGATGAATCCGCAGGCGGTACAGCATATGCAGACGGCGATGGAACAGCTGCAGCAGGTAAGAGATTATCTGGAAGAAGAGACGGTTTCCCTGGAGAAAAAATTTATTTCCGGGGAGAGGAAAAATGTGAAACTGGATACGGACGGGCTGGCAGAGCTTTCGCAGGCTGTCCGGATGCGGCTGATCCGCAAAGCTGTCTGGAAAGCTGCCGGGGCATGCAAAGATATTACGGCGGCATTTGCAGGCAGTGGCGGACCTTCTGGAAAAACAGACCGGAAGATATGTAAAACCTTGCCCTATGGGCTGACCGCCACAAGAGTTTACAATGTGATCGAAATCATGGGAAAAAGAAAGGAAACGGAAAAAGATCTGTCTGCCGATAGATACGGACCGGCTGCCGGAAAATCTGTTGGCCGGTGAATGGAAATTTTTCGTTTAAAAGTTTTTGTATGATGGGAATACCGATAAAATTCCACGAAAAATGTATACGAAATGGTTTGATTATGATAAGATAAAAGATAGTTTAGCTATACGTAACCGCCGAAAAGGAGACTATTTTGTGCTGGATGCGGCAGGACATCACAAGAAGTTGGAGGATTATTTCGTCAATGAAAAGATTCCGGCATCGCATAGAGATGAGCAGCTGCTTCTGGCCGGGGAGGATGAAATCTTCTGGATTGTCGGAGGGCGTATGGCATATGGCACAGGGGATTTCCGATGCAACCCGATGGGTGCTGGAGATCACTGCCAGTAATAGCAGCCATTGAAGGAGGATAAGAGGATGGATTACAGTAAGAAACATGAGATATCGGTATATCTGACCGAGGAACAGTTAAATCAGCGGATTGCAGAGATCGGTGCACAGATCACGGAACGTTTCAAAGGCGAGTCGGTTTATCTGGTCTGTATCCTGAAAGGATCTATCTTTTCACAACAGAACTTGCAAAGCGGATTGCGCTGCCAATGACGATCGATTTTATATCAGCATCCAGTTATGGAGCACAGACCCATTCTTCCGGTGTCGTAAATATCAAGAAGGATCTTGAACAGTCGATTGAAGGAGAGACGTGATCGTTGTGGAAGATATTGTGGATTCGGAAATACATTAAGCCGGCTGATGCAGCTGTTTGAGAGTCGTAATCCAAAAACTCTTACGATCTGTACGCTGCTGGATAAACCGGATCGCCGGGTGGTAGAAAACCGGCAGGTGGATTATACCGGATTTGTGATACCGGATAAGTTCGTAGTCGGATTTGGTCTTGATTACGATCAGAGATACCGTAATCTTCCGTATATTGGATTCGTGGAAGATGCGGATTAAAAAAAAGGAGAGTAGTACATTGAATACAAAGAACAGACCCCGATTTGGAGGATTTGGTGTCTATGCGATGCTGATCCTGCTTGTGATTATTTTTGTGGTATACATTTACCAACAACAGTACAACCAGTGATTTCACACAGAATAATCTCTGGAAAGCCATCCGTGAGGAAAAGGTTGTCAGTATCCGGGTAGAGCAGAACCGTGAAGTACCGACCGGTTATCTGAATATCAAACTGAAAGATGGTTCTACGGAACGGATGTATACCTCAGATGTGAACGAGATCCAGAAAAAATTAAAAAGAAAAGGATTTTACCCAGTTTGTTGTGGATGATGTGCCGTCAGAGAGCTGGATTATGACACTTCTGCCATATCTTCTTATTTTTGGTGCCATCTTCATTCTGTTTATGATTATGAGCAACAATGCGGCAGCAAACAACAGCGGGCGGCAAAATGATGAATTTTGGAAAAAAGCCGTGCAAAGCTTTCCACCGAGGAAGATAACCATATGACATTTGAGAATGTCGCCGGTCTGAAAGAAGAAAAAAAAAGACCTTGAGGAACTGGTGGACTTTCTGCGTGCCCCAAAGAAGTATACAAACCTTGGTGCACGTATTCCGAAAGGTGTGCTCTTAGTCCACCTCCGGGAACCGGTAAGACACTTCTGGCAAAAAGGCGTTGCCGGTGAGGCAGGCGTGCCGTTCTTTAGTATTTCCGGTTCGGATTTTGTGGAGATGTTTGTTGGCGTCGGCGCTTCGCGTGTCCGTGATCTGTTTGAGGAAGCCAAGAAAAATGCGCCGTGTATCGTGTTTATCGATGAGATCGATGCTGTCGCAAGACGGCGTGGTACCGGTATGGGAGGCGGTCATGATGAGCGCGAGCAGACATTGAACCAGATGCTCGTTGAGATGGACGGTTTCGGTGTCAATGAGGGAATTATCGTTATGGCGGCGACGAACCGTGTGGATATTTTGGATCCGGCGATCATGCGTCCGGGACGTTTTTTGACCGAAAGATTGTAGTCGGAAGACCGGATGTGGCAGGCCGTGAAGAAATTCTTCAGGTTCATGCGAAGAACAAGCCGCTCGGGGATGATGTCGACTTAAAACAGATCGCACAGACGACTGCGGGCTTTACCGGCGCGGATCTTGAGAATCTTCTGAATGAAGCTGCCATTCTTGCAGCAAAAGAAAAACCCGGGCATATATTCAGCAGGCAGATATCCAGAAAGCATTTATCAAAGTCGGTATCGGAACGGAAAAACACAGCCGTGTGATTTCCGAAAAAAAAAGAAAATTACAGCATATCATGAATCCGGACATGCCCTTCTGTTTCATCTTCTGCCGGATGTGGGACCGGTGCATACGGTATCCATTATCCCAACCGGTGCCGGGGCTGCGGGTTATACCATGCCGCTTCCGGAGAAGGATGAGATGTTTAACCCGCTCCAAGGGACGTATGCTGCAGGAGATCGTGGTAGATCTCGGAGGACGTGTTGCAGAGGAACTGGTATTTGATGATATTACCACAGGTGCCTCCCAGGATATTAAGCAGGCCACCAAGATGGCGCGCGATATGGTGACACGGTATGGAATGTCCGAAAATATCGGCCTGATCTGCTACAAAGATGATGACGATGAAGTATTTATCGGACGTGATCTGGCACATGCACACAGCTACAGTGAGGGAATTGCCTCTGCCATTGATGTGGAAGTAAAGCGTATCATTGATGAGTCTTATGAGAAGGCAAAAACAATCATTGCCGAGCATCGGGATGTGCTTGACCGCTGTGCAGCACTTCTTCTGGAGAAAGAAAAGATTACACGCGAAGAGTTTGAAGCATTATTTGAAGCATAAAAGATCTGGATGGTCAAAATGACAGAAAAAAGGCTCTGTCGGGAAAAATTTTCCGGCAGAGCCTTTTTACTGTATACATAGTGCACAAAAACGATGTCAAACTTTTTGTGAAGTTTGTGCACACTTCTGTGTAGATCCATGGTACTATAATCACTGTAAAAACCCCCAATACATTATATATAGTTTTTGCTATACCCCATAGTAAAAATACCTTCTCTCCTAAAAGGCAGCGTTCGTAGCTGTCTTTTTATTTATTTTTTCAACTCTTACAATGACAATTTTACTTCCCGGTTCGTGTGTTCATAATGGCGCAGTGTCACACCGGCGGCGCGCAGCATTTTTTGGATGCGATTACACCTGGGGTAGAAGCGTATTTGTCACTGTCGTAAACAACTTCACGGATACCACACTGGATAATAGCTTTGGCACATTCATTGCATGGCAAGAGCGTAACATATATGGTTGATCCTTCCAGGCTTCCGCCCCGGTAGTTGAGAATGGCATTCAATTCACTGTGGGTAGAGTAAAAGTATTTGTTGTCATCGCCTTCGCGTACCCATGGGAAATCATCATCGGAACATCCTGTTGGAAATCCATTATATCCCATGGAAAGAATTTTGTGTTTGTCACTGACAATACAGGCTCCAACCTGTGTTTTGGATCTTTGGAACGCATACCGGAGAGCATGGCAACGCCCATGAAGTATTCGTCCCAGCTGATGTAGTCCTGTCGTTTTGTGCTCATATGTGTTAGCCTCCTTTGCAGTTTCTGTAAAATAACGAGAGGGCAATAAGTCAATCCTGACTTTTGCCCCCTGGATATTGTAATATCTGATTATTTGGTTCCAAAGATACGATCACCGGCATCTCCCAGACCCGGAACAATATATTTATGTTCATTTAAATGATCATCAAGTGCTCCGATGTAAAGATCAACATCCGGGTGAGCATCGGTAAGTGCTTTTACACCTTCCGGTGCAGCAATGATGCACATAAAACGAATGCTTTTTACACCCTTGTCTTTCAGCATCTGGATTGCTGCGATGGCTGATCCGCCGGTAGCCAACATCGGATCTACGACAAATACTTCGCGGTTGGCACAGTCTGCCGGAAGTTTGCAGTAATATTCAATTGGCTTTGCAGTTTCCGGATCACGGTAGAGACCGATATGTCCGACTTTTGCAGCAGGAATCATTTCCAGCATACCGTCTACCATGCCAAGTCCGGCACGCAGAATCGGTACCACTGCCAGTTTTTTTCCTTTTTTAATTCTTTTTACGGTCGTCTTACAGATCGGAGTTTCGATCTCCACATCCTGTAACTCCAGATCACGGGTTGCCTCGTAACACTCAAACATTGCAACTTCGCCTGCAAGTGTACGGAAATCCTTAGAGCCGGTCTCGGTTCTTCTCATTAATCCGATCTTGTGCTGGATCAGTGGATGATCCATGACTACTACTTTTTCCCATAAATTTATGCTCCTTCTTCTTCGTTGTTAAATTTTTTCACAAGTTTTTTGATTGATTTGCGCAGCGTTTCATAACAGAGTCCATAGGCTGGCAAAGCGCCTCCGTATGGATCTAATATTTCCAGTTCGTCCCCGACATATTTGGTAAGAACCTGTATATTTTCCGGAATCGCATTTTCAAAGAAACTGCTCCAAAATGCGTTCCCGGTGAATTTCTTCCATGGTGATGACAAGGGCATCTTCTGTCAGATCTTCCTCCGTCAGCTGCTGGGAAACATAATTTTCCATATTGATACCGTTGCTGATCAAAACAGCTTCCGCCTTTTGATTCATCGGCTCCTGAAACTGTACAACAAGGCCACGGGATAAAATCTCCAGCGGATGCCGCAGGGTAAAATCTCCCATGATACCGGCTGCCATTGCCTCGCGACAGGTTCCCGTCTGGGCAACGAAAATCAGTTTGTTATACTCCATATGATTACTCCTAATCGCAATGTATTACGGTATGACCGGCGGCTTTGAGCAGACGATTCATAATTGCCTGTCCGATCCGCGGGGTCTGAAAGCTCTCTGAATAAATGGCATCTACGTGCAGTTCATCACATTCTCGCAAAATCCTGTACAGATGCTGTGCAATGGCATCCTCATCCAAACGGCTGCCCATGGAAAGAATGACATCGGCGTTGATAAGAAGGTCCGGATTCTTCCGTGGCAATGACAGCCACTTTCTGTCCGTTCTCCTGCTTTTGGTGCACCAGTGCATTGATCTTGGAAACAACAGCATCCGATGGTCCGTCTACGATTACCACATCGGCTTTTGGGGCATAATGTTTGTATTTCATACCCGGAGCTTTCGGTTTGCGTGTGTCATCTGCAGCAATAATGCCCGGATCAATGATAACCTCTTCGCCAAGCACCCCGGAAAGCATCTGCGGCGTAATGTAGCCGGGACGCAGTACCATAGGTTTTGATTCGGTCAGATCAATGATGGTAGATTCAATGCCGATACCGACCGGGCGGGCGCCATCTAAAATCATGGCAATCCGACCGGATAAATCCTCTGCAACATGAGAAGCTTCTGTCGGACTCGGACGACCAGATGTGTTGGCACTTGGCGCAGCGATCAGACATCCGCTTTTGCGTATCAGATCAAAGTGCAACCGGGTGATTCGGCATCCGTACAGCGACAGTATCCATTCCTCCGGTTGTTGCCATCGGAACGGCATCGCTTTTCCAGACGATCATCGTCAGGGGCCGGCCAGAAAGCACCGGCCAGTTTGCGGGCAGCCTCCGGAACTTCACGTGCAACACGTTCCATATCGGAAAAAGTCCGCAATGTGCACGATCAGGGGGGTTGTCCGAAGGACGTCCTTTTGCTGCATAGATTTTGCGGGCAGCTTCCGGATGCAGGGCATCTCCGCCAAGACCGTATACCGTTTCTGTCGGAAAAGCGACCAGTTCACCCTCTGCGATCAGACGTCCGGCCTCTTCCATAATTGTTTCGTCAATCTGTTCGGGATTGACACGTTCTATTTTTGTATTCATCATATTCACACTTTGCTTTCCGCTTTATATCCCTGTCTATTATAGTCCATAGGCTCTGGGATTGTCAATCGGATTAGCCGGCTGCTAAAGAAAATAATTGGTGAAAATGATAAAATATTCTAAAAACTATGGAATTTTACATAGACAAAACGACGAATAATGAGGTATAATACATCCATCGGGACGGAGGAAGGCTATGAAAAAAGACAACAGATCCGTGATACAGACATTAACACTCATTTTTCAGTTTGGAATCAGTATGCTGGTGCCGATTTTTTTGCAGTATACTGGGAGTGTGGCTGGGAAATCTGACAGGGATTAACTGGTTAATGATTCCGTTTTTTCTTTATGGATGAGCTTTGGCAGGGTTTACGAATATTTATAAGACAGTAAGGAAATTATACAGGCAGGAGGAAAAGAAAGAAAAAACCATGTTAAAAAGGATTAACGAAGCATTACCGGGGCTGGTCGTCTCAATTTTATTATATGGGGTGATTGTAGAACTGATCGGGGTATGGTTTGTAAAGGACAGGATTGCATATTCCATCGGGGGTATGGTTTGGCATTGCAATTGCCGTGGGGATGGCAATCAATCTTGCAACTGTGATCTTTTGATTCTGTTACGATGGGGGACACCCCGCACATGCGACGCGAAGAATTGTCACAAAATCAATTCTTCGTTATGTAGTAGTGGTGATTTTGTTCGTGTTATTTGGGTATTTTCAATGGGGAAACCTGATTGCGGCTTTTCTTGGGCTGCTTGGTTTAAAAAATTGGAGCATATCTTCAGCCTTTATGGGAGAAAGTAAAAGGAAGGAGGTGACTATATGAATGAGGGGATTTTACTGGCGTCGGACATCGACTTTATGATTCATGGAATTTTTTAAAGTAAAAGTATTTGGTCAGGAAGTCTGATCACCGACAGCCACGCATGTATTTTGATTGTTATGGCAGTAATGGTTATTTTTTTGCTGTGATTGCCAATCGCAAGTTAAAGCATGCCACCGAAAAAACCGGATGCTTTTCAGAATATAATCGAGCTGATTGTAGAAAAATTAGACGGAATGGTGGATTCCACCATGGGAAAGTGGGCACCAGATTCGTCAACTATATCAGCACGATTTTTATTTTTATACTGATGAGTAACATATCTGGATTGTTTGGCCTGCGCCCGCCAACGGCAGATTACGGAACCACGCTTGCACTTGCACTGATCACATTTTTCATGATCCGTTTCAACAAGGCAAAAACACCAGAGTCTGAAAGAAATATGGACAGGTATGTGTTCACCGCTTCCGCCATGGCTTCCACTCTGGGCGCCGATCAACATTATCAGTGAGATTGCAATACCGATCTCATTGTCGCTGCGTCTGTTTGCAAATGTGTTGTCAGGAACCGTAATCATGGCACTGGTATACGGTTTGCTTGGGGTAATTGCAACGGCATGGCCGGCAGCACTGCACGTATATTTTTGATCTGTTTTCCGGAGCAATCCAGACGTATGTATTCTGTATGCTCACAATGACTTATGTGTCACAGGCATGTGGAGAAGATTGAAATGCATTTTTTAGAATGCATTTCCTACGCAAATCGCTTCCGCGTAAGCGGAACTCTCATGCGATTTGCTCCTTGTATCAAAAACAAGTATTTAATTTAAGGAGGATTTTACTATGAATATTTCAGGACAGGATTTAATCAGAGCATGTTCGGCTATCGGTGCAGGACTTGCAGTTATTGCAGGTATCGGACCTGGTATTGGACAGGGTATCGCAGCCGGACACGGCGCAGCAGCCGTGGGACGTAATCCGGGAGCAAGGGGACAGATTATGTCCACCATGCTGTTAGGTCAGGCAGTTGCAGAGACGACAGGTCTGTATGGTCTTGTTGTCGCACTGCTTTTACTTTTTTTGTACATCCGCTTGGATAAAGGAGGGGCAAACGAGTGTTAGCTGCACAGGAATTTTTTATTTGATTTAAATCCACAGCTGCTCTTCGATGCTGCCCTGCTGGCAATTGCAGTATTTTTTCCTTTATATGCTGATGTCCTACCTGCTGTTTAATCCCGCGCGGAAACTTTTAAAAGACCGTCAGGATCACATTTCATCGGAATTGGATGAGGCTAGCGCCGACAAAGAAAAAAGCAGCAGCGCTGAAAGCGGAGTATGAGGCAAAGTTAAAAGAAATTGACAAGGAAGCGGAAACGATTCTGGCAGATGCCAGACAAAAAGGCGTTAAAGAACCAGAACCGCATTGTCAATGAGGCAAAGGAAGAAGCTGCACGCATTGTAAAACATGCACAGGAGGAGGCACTTCTGGAGAAGAAGCATGCCATGAATGACATGAAACAGGAAATGATCACTGTGGCATCCCTGATGGCACAGAAAGTTGTGGCATCTTCCATTACCGCAGAGATTCAGAGCACACTTGTGGATGAAACATTAAAAGAAATGGGTGAATCGACATGGCAAAATTAGTATCCAAAACATATGGGGATGCTTTGTTTGCGCTGGCGGTTGAAGAACATATGGTGGATCAATTATATGAAGAGGCGCAGGTTGTTGCACAGATTCTGCGCGAAAATACAGAACTGACCCGCCTGATGAATCATCCCAAAATCGAAAAAAGAAGAAAAAGTCAGACTGATCGAGGATATTTTCAAAGGACGTATCGGTGATGAACTGGTGGGACTGCTCAGGATGCTTGTACAAAAAAAGGGCATTATAAGGAGACCGATCAGGTATTCACTTATTTTATTGACTGTGTCAAAGAGTATAAAAAAATAGGTACTGCCTATGTCACATCGGCGATGGAACTGACACCGCAACAGAAACAGGCGGTGGAACAAAAAGCTGCTCGACACGACAAAAGTACGTTCAGTTTGAGATACATTATACCACGGACCCCGCACTGATCGGAGGCATGGTCATCCGGGCCGGGATCGTGTTGTGGACGGCAGTGTCCGGACCAGACTGGAACATCTGACAAGAGACTTAGAACGTATACAATTGAAAGTAGGTGAGTGCGCTCCATGAATTTAAAACCAGAAGAAATCAGTTCTGTCATTAAGGGAGCAGATCAAAAGATATGCTTCCCAGCTGGAAGTGGCAGATGTGGGAACCGTCATTCAGGTGGCGGACGGCATTGCACGTATCCATGGACTGGAAAAATGCGATGCAGGGAGAATTGTTAGAATTTCCGGGAGAGGTATACGGTATGGTACTGAACCTGGAGGAAGATAATGTCGGTGCGGTACTTCTCGGAAGTCAGCACAATATCAATGAGGGAGATACGGTTAAAACAACCGGACGTGTGGTAGAAGTGCCGGTAGGAAATGCACTGCTCCGGACGTGTTGTGAATGCGCTCGGACAGCCGATTGACGGAAAGGGACCGATCACAACGGATAAATACCGTCCGGTAGAACGTGTGGCATCCGGTGTCATTTCCAGAAAGGGAGTGGATACACCACTGCAGACCGGTATCAAAGCCATTGATTCCATGGTGCCGATCGGAAGAGGACAGCGAGAACTGATCATCGGAGATCGTCAGACCGGAAAGACCGCGATTGCAATTGACACGGTTATTAATCAGAAAGGGCAGGGGGTAAAGTGTATTTATGTGGCAATCGGCCAGAAAGCTTTCTACCGTTGCCAATATTGTCCAGACACTCGAAGAGTATGGAGCTTTCAGTTATACAACCGTTGTTGCGGCTACGGCAAGTGAACTTGCGCCTTTGCAGTATCTTGCTCCGTATTCCGGCTGTGCAATCGGCGAAGAGTGGATGGAGAATGGCGAAGATGTACTTGTTATCTACGATGATTTGAGCAAACATGCCATGGCATACCGGACCCTGTCGCTGCTGTTAAAGCGTGCACCGGGCCGTGAGGCTTATCCGGGTGATGTCTTTTACCTGCATTCACGTCTGCTTGAGCGTGCGGCACGTCTGTCGGACAAACTGGGAGGAGGTTCCCTGACGGCATTACCGATCATTGAAACGCAGGCGGGAGATGTATCTGCATATATTCCGACAAATGTAATCTCTATCACAGATGGGCAGATTTATCTGGAGACGGAGATGTTTAATGCAGGTTTCCGCCCGGCAATCAATGCAGGACTTTCCGTTTCCCGTGTAGGAGGAGCCGCACAGATCAAGGCTATGAAAAAGATTGCGGCGCCTATCCGTACAGAACTGGCACAGTACCGGGAACTGGCTGCATTTGCACAGTTCGGTTCCGAACTGGATGCAGACACGAGTGAGAAACTGGCACAGGGAGAACGATTAAAAGAAATCTTAAAACAGCCGCAGTATCAGCCGATGCCGGTTGCAAAACAGATCGTTATCATCTATGCGGCAGTGAAAAAAGTATCTTATGGACATTCCGGTAGAGGAAATTCTGCATTTTCAGGATGCGTTACTCGAACTTATTGATACCAGATATCCGGAGATTACCGGAAAGATTACAGAAACCCAGGTTATTGATGAGGAGACAGAGCAGAAACTGATAGCAGCCATTCAGGAAACGAAAAAGGAATACCTGGCGTAAAGGTATGATAACAGGGGTGATAACACATGGCGTCTATGAGGGATATAAAAAGACGAAAAAGGAAGTATCCAGAGCACACAGCAGATTACCAAAGCCATGAAGCTCGTTTCCACTGTAAAACTCCAGAAAGCCAAAGGGCGGACAGAACAGACAGATCCCTATTTTCAGTATATATGTACCGGACGGTAAGTTCCATTTTAGCACAGCGGCAATATTGATCATCCATACTTAAGAAGCGGGGAATCCAAAAAGAAAGCGATCGTTGTACTGACTTCGAATCGTGGACTTGCAGGAGGATATAATGCGAATGTGGTGAAACTGATCACAGAAAGTGATGATGTTGCTAAAGAGGATGTCGTGATCTATGCAGTTGGCAGAAAAGGAATTGAGATACTGGAGCGAAAAAAGGATATCACATCGAGGTAGATGCCTCGGAAATTATGGAACATCCGACATATCCGGATGCAGCAGCACTCTGTAAGAGAGTGCTCGACGATTTCGCGGAAGGAAAAATAGGAGAGATCTATCTGGCATATACGCATTTTAAAAAATACCGTTAGTCAGGAAGCGCAGCTGATCCGTATGCTTCCGGTGGAAGTAAGTGAACCTTCGGAGGAAAAGTCTTCCAGAGAAATTCTTATGAATTATGAGCCAAACGAACAGGAGGCTCTGAATCAGATTATTCCAAAATATGTGACAAGTCTGTTTTATGGGGCACTGGTAGAAGCCGTGGCAAGTGAAAACGGTGCCCGCATGCAGGCCATGGATTCCGCAACAAGCAATGCGGAAGAGATGATAGAGGATCTTTCCTTAAAATATAACCGTGCAAGAGAGGGATCTATCACACACAGGAATTGACGGAAATTATTGCGGGAGCAAATGCGATAGAGTGACGTAATAAAGGAGAAGAAACATGGAAAATAAAGGAGCAATAGGAAAGATCACGCAGGTGATCAGTGCCGTGCTCGATATCAAATTTCCGGAAGGACATCTTCCGGAGATCAATGATGCAATCCGTATTCCTTTAAAAAGGGCGGAGAACTGATCGTTGAAGTAGCACAGCATCTGGGGGATGATACCGTGCGTTGTATTGCACTCGTGACCGACGGACGGACTTGTCCGCGGTATGGATGCTATAGCGACGGGAGGACTCGATTTCGGTACCGGTAGGAGAAAAACACTTTGGCCGTTTGTTTAATGTGCTGGGAGAGCCAATCGATGAAATTGCATCTCCGCAGACCAAGGAGCACTGGCCGATTCATCGGAAGGCACCTTCGTTTGAGGAACAGGCAACTTCCCAGGAAATGTTAGAGACAGGAATTAAAGTTGTCGATCTGCTCTGCCCGTATCAGAAAGGTGGAAAAATCGGATTGTTTGGAGGAGCCGGTGTAGGAAAAACCGTGCTGATCCAGGAACTGATCCACAACATGGCTACAGAGCATGGTGGATATTCGGTATTTACCGGAGTCGGAGAGCGTACCCGTGAGGGAAACGATCTGTATTATGAAATGAAAGAGTCGGGAGTTATCGATAAGACAACCATGGTGTTCGGACAGATGAACGAGCCGCCGGGAGCGCGTATGCGGGTGGCGCTGACGGGACTTACCATGGCAGAGTATTTCCGTGATAAAGGCGGAAAAAGATGTTCTGTTATTTATTGATAATATTTTCCGTTTTACACAGGCAGGATCGGAAGTGTCTGCCCTGCTCGGACGTATGCCGTCCGCAGTAGGTTATCAGCCGACCTTACAGACGGAGATGGGGGCACTACAGGAGCGTATTACATCCACGAAGAACGGTTCTATCACATCCGTACAGGCGGTATATGTGCCGGCCGACGACCTGACAGACCCGGCTCCGGCGACGACATTTACCCATCTGGATGCCACCACGGTACTGGATCGTTCCATCGTGGAACTTGGAATATATCCGGCTGTGGATCCGCTGGCTTCTACTTCGCGTATCCTTGACCCGAGAATTGTCGGGGAAGAACATTTTAAGGTTGCGCGTGGAGTACAGGAGATTTTGCAGAAATATAAAAGAATTGCAGGATATTATCGCAATTCTCGGTATGGATGAGTTGTCGGAGGATGATAAGCTTGTTGTCAGCCGGGCGCGTAAAGTACAAAGATTCCTGTCGCAGCCGTTTTCCGTGGCGGTACAGTTTACCGGACTGGAAGGCAAATATGTTCCGGTGGAAGAGACCATCCGCGGATTCCGTGAGATTCTGGATGGAAAACTGGATGACGTGCCGGAAAGTTATTTCCTGAATGCCGGAACAATTGATGAGGTAAAGGCGGCATATGCAGGGTAATGTGTGCCGGCTGGAGGAAACAGAGATGGAAAAAGACATTTGATGTAGAAATCATCACGCCGGACCGCGTTTTTTATAAGGGAACTGCGGATCTGCTGGAGTTTAATACGGAATCCGGCGAGATCGGTGTATATCGTGATCACATTCCACTTACAACGGTACTGGAACCGGGGCTTGTCACGATCCATCATGGGGATGAAGAACAGGTGGCAGCAGTGCATGCCGGATTTGCCGAGATTCTGGGAGATAAGGTAACACTTCTGGCAGAACTGGCAGAAAATGGCCGGAAGAGATTGATCTGAGCGTGCGGAAGCCGCAAGAGAGCGAGCAGAGGAGCGGATTCACAACAGAAATGACAATCTGGATCTGAAGCGCGCGGAATTTGCATTGCATAAGGCTCTGATCCGTATTAATCTTGCAGAGTATCGATAAGTGAAAATGGAAATAAGAGGGAGGGTATTTCATGGGAATATCCTCCCCTCTTTTTATGGACTTTTACACCGGAGTTTGGTACAATCGTAGTAGTAAGTTTGTATACAAATGAGGAGATATTGTGTACCGAAAGAATAAAAACAATTGGGTAAAGCATCTGGATTTTATGATTCTAGATCTGATTTGCCTGCAGGTGGCATTTTTTTAGCCTATACATTACGACATAGAACTGTCAATCTATATACCAATTACATATATGCAAATTTGTCTATCGTTCTGATCCTGATAGATGTTTGTCTTCTAATTTTCCTGAATACACTTAAAAAATGTATTAAAACGTGGATATCTGGTAGAGTTTATCGCAACCATTAAGCATGTGGCGATTGTGGAACTGGTTGCTGTCCTGTATCTGTTTTCGGTAAAAGATGCGGGAAATTTTTCGCGCATCACGTTCTTTCTCATGGCATTATTTTATGGATTGCTTACCTATGGAACAAGACTTCTGTGGAAAAAACATATTCTTCGCACGCTGCATCTGAAGCAGAACAAGTCTGTACTGGTTATCACAAACTTTGACCGGCTGTCTCAGGTGGAAAAGGATATCCGGGCGAAACGCTATGTGATGTTTCAGATATCGGGTGTGGCTGTGATCGGAAACATGCCAGAGGATCATCCGACGGAAATTGCAGGGATTCCTCTGGTTGCAGCAGGTGATTACGTGGTGGAATATCTCTGCAGGGAGTGGGTGGATGAAGTATTTGTAAATCTGCCATTGCAGAGTGCCCAGCTGGATGATCTCATCCGGCAGTTAAACGAGATGGAATTACGGTGCATATCCAGCTGGCAGATAAACTGATGGTCGGAACACAGCGGCAGTTTGTGGAGCGTCTTGGGGGATACACCGTGTTAACCACAAGCATCAATACCATTTCCACCGGAGAGTTATTGGTAAAACGTCTGATAGATATTATCGGTGGACTGGTGGGATGTGTGCTCACCGGTATTCTGTTTCTGTTTCTGGCTCCCGCCATTAAGATTCAGTCACCCGACCGGTATTCTTTTTCCCAGATCCGTGTGGGGAAAAACGGAAAGAAGTTTAAGCTGTACAAGTTCCGGAGTATGTATACCGATGCAGAAGAACGCAAGGCACAGCTTGCAGCAGAAAAACAGAGTCACGGACGGGCTGATGTTTAAGCTGGATTTTTGACCCACGCATCATCGGCTGCAGACAGCTGCCGGATGGAACGGTGAAGAAAGGAATCGGGAATTTTATCCGTGACTGGTCTTTCGATGAGTTTCCGCAGTTCTGGAATGTCTTAAAGGGAGATATGTCTCTGGTCGGGACGAGACCGCCTACAGAGGATGAGTGGGTCAGATACGAACTGCACCACAGAAGCCGTCTGGCCATCAAACCGGGAATCACTGGAATGTGGCAGGTGAGCGGCCGCAGTAATATTACGGATTTTGAAAAAAGTTGTGGAACTGGACCGGTATTACATTTTAAACTGGAGTCTGGGACTGATGTGAAAATACTTTTCCGGACGGTACCGGAAGTCGTGAAGAAGAATGGGTCTATGTAGAGGAAGTACCGGTTGCAGCAATAAATAGTTTGAGAAGGCGTATCGCATAATTTCTTTGGGAGGCGGGCGCCTTTTTCTATTATATGGATCAGGGTCAGAGCATCTTTCTGCTGCCACTCCCGTTCTGTTTCAGAAATTTCTCCAAACATCATATAGTCTAAATTCATATCTAATGCTTTGGCAATTGCCAGCATCGTTTCAATGGACATGCCACACATCCCGCGTTCAATATCCGAACAGTATTTTGTTGCACGGTCGATCCGGGACGGCCAGTTCATCCTGTGATAGGCCAAGCTGTATCCGTTTGCGCCGGATTCGCTCGCCAACTGTAATTTTATCATAAGGTTCCGTTTCTTATTCATTTTGTGATCCTCTGTATCTTCCAAAAACTTCCAATTTTTCTATATAAAGATAGTATCAGTTATTAAAAAATAATAAACACTTTTCAAACGTAAAATATAGGCGCGTTTAGGACGTGAATATTTGTGCGTTTACAAACGGAAAAACGGGAAAATTCGCCAATTTTCGCGGATAAACCTACTGTGAGAACACAAGGATATGGAGTAAAATATTTTTTGTCACAAATATAATTATAGAATAATTATGAACAGCAAAGAGAAAAAATGCCGATTGATTTTCACACACATATTCTTCCGGGAATAGATGACGGAAGCCGGAATGTAGAAATGTCACTAAGAATGTTAGCAGCGCAGAGGGAGCAGCAGGTTGATGAAATCGTAGCAACTCCCCACTTTTATGCACCAGAAAGATTCTGTGGAAGAATTCTTATTGCGCAGACAGTGCAGCTATGAAAAAATTGAAAACGAAAATGGCAGAGACAAATCTGGATCAGAAGTTGCATCTGGCAGCGGAAGTTTATTACTTTCAGGGAATCGGAAGTGCTGGAATGATCCCGAAGCTTTGTGTGGAAGGAACACAGACACTTCTTCTGGAAATGCCGTTTGCCCAGTGGGATTCTGCCATTTATGCAGATGTGGAGAAACTGGTACGGCACCAGAAACTGAAAGTTGTCCTTGCCCATATTGAGCGTTATTACGAATTCCAGAAGAAAAAAGAAATCTGGGATGCCGTCATGGAACTTCCGTTATACAGGCAGATGAATGCAGGCGTATTTCTGAACTGGAAAAAGAGGCATAAAGCGTTTCAGCTTGCAAAAGAAGCCACAACCATTATTCTTGGCAGTGATTGTCACAACATGGATACCCGGCATCCAAATCTTGCCGAGGGACGCATTGTGCTTGTTAAAGAAATTTGGCGAAGCGTTCCTCCAGAAAAACGGATCGCCTGACCAGGGAGGTACTGCAGTGAGCGAAAAAAAGAAAACCATGCGTGCAGTTATAGAAATTATCATTGCCGTACTTGTAATCATTGCCGTATATTTTATCATCCGTGGGATGGATCGGCACGACGTGCGTATCCGGCAGGCAGCCACAGAAAATGAAATGCAGCGTGTCTGGAAAGAATTTCAGGAAAAACCCGTCTCGATTAAGCTACATAAAAAGACCTGGAAATTTGCCCATCCGGTTCAGACGTATCTCTTTATCGGAACGGACAAAAGCGGAAACGAAGATGCCGAGGGAGAAGAATATCATGGCTCGATGGCAGATGCACTGATGCTTGTTGTCGTGGATGAAGAAGAAAAAGCATATGGGATTTTACAGCTGAACCGGGACACCATCACGGAAGTGCCAATGCTTTTGCAAGACGGAAGCGCTAATGCCAGTGCACAGATGCAGCTTTGTACGGCACACTGGTATGGAAAGGACAAGGCTGCAAGCTGTGACAATACGGTTGAGACCGTATCCAAAAATGCTTGGGGGGCTGCCTATTGATGGATACTATGCATTGAAAATGGATGCAATGCCACTTCTGAATCATGAGGTGGGGGGAGTAACCGTTACACTGGAAGATGATATGACCAAGCTGGATCCGGCTATGAAGAAAGGTGCAACGCTTACCTTGACAGACCGGCAGGCAGAACTGCTTATGCAGTCCCGGTATGTCATGGATGACGATCGCAATACGCAGCGTATGCGCCGCCAGCAGATCTTTTTAAACGCATTCATGAAAAAAATAAAAAAACAGAATGCGGGGGATGTCAATGCGACCGTGAAATTATATGACCGGCTGCGCCCGTATGCAACGACAGATATTAAGATGAATGATCTAACTGCCCTGTTAAAGAATATGCAGGGATATACAGACAAAGGAATTATCACAATCGACGGTACATCCAAAATTGGAGAAAAAGCTGCACGATGGGAAAAAGCACTGGGAGTTTTATATGGATGAAGATTCACTGGAGACATCCATGAAACAACTGTATCCACTGGTGCAAGAGAAAGGAAAGTAACGAATGAACCAGGAAAAACCAATTGACAGAGCAGAACAGCGAAGAAACCGAAATTGATCTGCTTGAAATTTTTTATCTGCTACGGGCAAAGCTGGTATGGCTGATTCTCGCATTTGTGATCGGGGGAGTGATTGCAGGCTCCATCACACATTTTCTGATCACACCAAAATATACGGCAACTGCAAAAATGTATATGATTTCCGCATCCAGTGGAAGTGTGCTTGATCTGTCGGATTTCAATATCGGAACATCCCTTTCCCAGGACTATACCGAATTGATCAAAATCCGTCCCGTGTTCAATGAAGTGATTGATAACCTGAATCTGGATATGGAATATGAAGATCTTTTTGAAGAAAGTAAGCATCTCGGTTGTTGGAGATTCACGGTTTACTTGCTGTGTCGGTGGAGGACAATGATCCAAAACTTGCACAGTCGATGGTCAATGAACTTGTAGATACAGCGGTAACCTACATTCCGAAAGTTATGAATGCATCGGAGAATGCACAGCCGACCATTGCGGAATATGCAGTGGTTCCAGATGAACCGAGTTCGCCGAACCTTGCCAAAAATATTATTCTCGGAGCGGTTGTTGCAATGCTTCTTGTAGCCGTGATCTTCGTGGTACGTATGCTTATGGACGACAGCTTAAATACGGCAGAGGATGTCGAAAAAAGAATTTGGTATCATGCCGTTTACCGTTATTCGGAGGGGGATATCGAAGAAATTTCTGATGAGGTAGAAAAAGCGATCAGTAAAGAGAAAAAGAAAAGAAGGAAGAAAAAGTAATGGAATTTACACCGAAAAACCGTGCGACCGTCCAGAATATGCCGAAACTTCCGTATGCGGTAGAGGAAGCACTGAACCGTCTGCGCGTCAATGTGAGCTTTCTTGGAAGCAAAGTGAAAAAAATCATGGTGATATCCAGCGCTCCGGATGAGGGAAAAAGTTTTATTGCCATGCAGCTGTGGCGTCAGATGGCAGAAGCCGGCAGCAAGAGCATTCTTGTGGACATGGATCTGCGCAAGAGTGTTATGGTTGACAAATATCAGATTGTCCGGGAAGACAATGGAAAAATTCTGGGAACTTCCGATTATCTGGCAAGTGACGATACGCTGGACAAATATGTGTTGCGTACCAATATCGGAGCGGGAGATCTCCTTCCGAATAAAGAAAATATTATTATTAACCCGTCCATGCTTCTCGAAGGACAGAAACTGGCAAGTACTTTTGAAGAATTGAATGAAAATTACCGCTATACATTTATTGATGCTCCACCATTGAATCTGGTATCGGATGGAGAAAAAGATCGGCTCGCTGTGTGATGGCGCACTGCTGGTTGTCCGCGCAGGAGAAACGCCAAAAGGCAATGGTTCGTAATTCGATCCGCCAGTTGGAGCGTGCCGGGTGTCCGGTTGTCGGCATTGCACTCAGCCGTGCCAAAGGCGCTGCAAATGGATATTATCACAAATATGGCAACTACTATGGCAAGAGTTATTATGGAAAAGGCTATGGCTACTATGGAAAACATGGATATTATGGCTATGGCACAGAGCAGAAGTAGGTGATTCCCCAAAAAGGGTTTTCACATAAATCAATCATCAGGGAAAGGAGGATTATATCCCAATGAACAAATTAATCAAGAAGGTGCTGGTAGGTATTACCGCTGCTACTATGATGTTTGGATCTGTTTGTACTGCTTATGCTGCAACAGATTCTGCAACAGTAGCTCCAGCTCCGGAAAAACAGACAAACGTCAAGGCTGATAATGGCGCAAAGGTAAGTACCGCAGCAAACGGTACAGCAACCGTAAAGGCTTTACCAAAGACAACAAAGAAGAGTGTTACAGTAGCTTCTAAGGTTGTTGTAGATGGAGTCTCTTACAAGGTTTACAGCAATTGGAGCAAAGGCTTTTTGCAAATGCTACAAAAGCTACAACTGTTACACTTCCAGCCAGCATCAAGACCATTGGCGCTCAGGCATTTACAGGTGCAAAGTCTGTAAAGACAATCGTCATCAAGTCTGCTTCCGTAAAGGTTGACAAGACTGCATTTAAGGGTGTAGACACCAAAAGATGACAATCAAGGTTTCCGGTATGTCTGCAAAGCAGCTGAAAGCATTCAAGGCTCAGCTGAAGAAAGCCGGATTCAAAGGAACCGTAAAGAAAGTTTCTAAATAATCCCGGGTTCTTGAAAAGGGCGCACAGAGTTGATTCTGCTGTGCCCTTTCCCATAGAAAAAAATTGGGAATGAACAAAAGTAATAAGAATCATAAAAATGAAAGAAAGGAGACATCATGTATCAGAAAGCAAAAAACAGCTGGATCAAACACATTGATTTTTTGTGATACTGGATATTCTGTGTCTGCAGGTTTCTTTTTTCCTGGCATATCTCGTCAGACACCGGAATCTGAATTTATATTCCAATTCCGTGTATGGAAACCTTTGCCATCGTGTTGATCCTGATTGATGTATGCATGATGTTCTTTTTAAATACATGTAAGAACGTGCTGAAACGTGGACTGCTCATAGAACTGGCGGCAACCATGCGTCAGGTCAGCCTGGTGATACTGTTTGCCGTGTTTTATCTGTTCTTTGTGAAAGATGCGGGTGATTTTTCTCGTATTACACTGTTTCTGACCGCTATCTTTTTATGCTATAATCAGTTATGGGACAAGAATTCTCTGGAAACGGCATGTATTGCGGAATCTGCGGCTTGGAAGAAAGAATTCTATCGTGATATTGACCGACTGGGCCAATCTTCCACAGGTGCGGGAAGATATCCAACATCACAGCTATGAACTGTTTCAGATTCGAGGAATCGCTGTGATCGATGTCAATGAAAAGAAAAAACACTTCCCGAAAAACTGGGGGGACATCCCATTTGTGGCAGAGGGAGAATCTGTTATGGATTACTTGTGCCATGCATGGGTGGATGAAGTATTTATCGATCTGCAGCCAAATGATCCGCGGGTAGACAGATGGATCGACCAGCTGACGGAGATGGGAGTAACGGTACATCTGAAACTTGCCAACCGGATGGATCTGGCGGCAAACAAACAGTTTGTGGAAAATCTCGGACGATACACGGTGCTGACCACAAGCATCCGTACCGTAAGTACCTGGGAACTGTTTCTCAAACGGCTGATGGATATTCTCGGAGGCATCGTCGGCTGCATCCTCACTGGAATTCTGTTTCTGATCCTTGCACCGATGATCTATCATGAATCGCCCGGTCCGATCTTCTTCGGACAGACCAGAGTCGGAAAGAATGGCAAGAAATTTACGTGCTATAAATTCCGCAGTATGTATCTGGATGCGGAGGAACGCAAAGCGGCACTTGCTGCAGAAAACCGTGTATCGGACGGAATGATGTTTAAACTGGATTTTGACCCGCGCATCATCGGCAGCAGGCGTCTGCCGGACGGGACGATAAAAAAGGGGCTTGGAAATAAGATCCGTGACTGGTCCATCGATGAGTTTCCACAGTTCTGGAACGTGCTCAAAGGGATATGTCTCTGGTAGGTACACGACCACCAACGGAAGATGAGTGGGTGAAATATGAGCTGCACCATAGAAGCCGCCTGGCAATCAAACCGGGGATCACCGGGATGTGGCAGGTAAGCGGGCGCAGTGAGATTACGGATTTTGAACAGGTGGTAGCACTTGATCGCAGTTATATTGCGAACTGGAGCCTGGAACTTGATGTGAAAAATATTGTGCAAAACAGTGGGAGTCGTGCTGAGACATGAAGGTGCGATGTGAGCGGTAAATGGGAAAGGAGAGGGCATTTATGGGAAGGTTTGGGAAACCTATGCTGCAAATATGCTTGCCGCGTATTATAGCAAAGGATGTGATTCTGAAAACATGTTTTCGGGATTAGAAACCGTAAATCATCGGATTTTAAGTTGCACCTGAATCAATATGATGTCATCCATATGGGAATGAACGACTGATCTTTTTAGGTGGCAGAAATGCTGCACAGGAAGAAATCTCGACCATGAGGGTTGGGTGACAGCCAGCGGACAGGCATACGAGCCTATCCGCTTTTTGTGTTAGCCGAAATATAGATGAAGAAATAGATGAAGAAATTGAGTGGGATTGTGGGAAAGATTTATGAGTAAGAAACTTGCGATTGCGATGTTCGGACAGAAGCGATTATCGAGAGAAGGCGGAGTAGAAATCGTTGTCAAAGAGCTCTGCACCCGAATGGCACAGAATGGTTGTGACGTGACCTGCTACAACAGATCAGGACATCATGTGAGCGGTGCGGAATATGACGATGCCGGTAAAACGGAGTACGAGGGAATCCGTCAGAAGTCTGTTCCGACCATTGAACGGCGCGGACTTGCGGCTGTAAGTTCATCTTTTTTGCAGCAGTATGTAGCGCGTTTGGGAGATATGATGTGGTACATATTCATGCAGAAGGACCAGCATTTTTTTGCATGGATTCCAAAGCTGTTTGGGGAAAAAGTCGTTGTGACGATTCATGGGTTAGATTGGCAGCGAGAGAAATGGAAAGCTGGTTTGGGATCTAAATTTATTCGGCAAGGCGAACGTAATGCAGTAAAATATGCTGATGGAATTATTGTATTAAGCAAAGGTGTTCAAGAATATTTTCGAGATACATATGGCAGAAAAAAACATTTTTTATACCGAACGGAGTAAATAGGCCTGAAATCAGAAGGGAGGAGTTCATTAATCAGAAATTTGGGTTGACAAAAGATTCCTACATTCTGTTTTTGGGGCGTTTGGTGCCAGAAAAAGGTCTTCAATATCTAATAAAAGCATTCAAGTCTGTAAATACAGAAAAGAAGCTTGTAATTGCGGGGGCTCCAGTGATACAGATTCATTTATAAAAGAATTGAAAGAATTAGCAAGGGATGACCAACGCATTATATTTACTGGTTTTGTACAGGGACAGCTATTGGACGAATTGTATAGCAATGCATATATTTATACATTACCGTCAGATTTTGGAGGGAATGCCGCTGAGTCTACTAGAAGCTATGAGTTATGGAAATTGTTGTCTTGTTTCGGATATTCCTGAGTGTATTGAGGTCGTAGAAGATAAAGCGATTGTTTTTAAAAAAGATCGGATATCAATGATTTACGAGATAAATTGCAAGATGCTTGTGATAATTTCAAGATGGTATCTGAGCTAAAAGCAACACGCGGCAGATTATATCTGCAGTAAATATAATTGGGATGAAGTTGTTGAAGAAACGTTGAACGTGTATGGGAGTGAAAAAGTAGTGCGGATATTGATGATAAATACTCTCCTCTAACCGAATGCGGGTGGTGAGATATGCATAGTAAAAAAATACCGGGGAAATAGCGTAATTACAGCACTTTTTGATGGTTGGGGTGAGCTGCGAGAACAGTTTTGGTCTCAGAATCTGTTTTCAGCAACAGCAGATGATTTTTACCATAAGGACTTTCAGTGTTACTACCTGCGTTTGTATGGAGAACTCCGGTTTATGAACAACACATTGGACGTGCTTCATCTGAACAGAGGTTCTGAAATAGAAAACAAAAGGGACAATACATGAATAAACAGATTGCGGTAAAAACAAGGGAAAAGTGGGTCGATGATGTAAAAGTAATCGCCTGTATATTGGTTGTGGTGGGGCATTTTTTTCAGAGCATGGTGAAGGCGAGTATTCTGCCTGAAAATGATTTGTACAAATGGTTTAACACAACGATTTACTACTTCCATGTGCCGCTGTTTTTCGTTTGTAGCGGATACCTGTATCAGAAGTGCAGTAAAGTAAACAACATGAAAAGTTGGCGCAAAAATGCAGTGAAAAAGGCATTGGCACTTGGCATACCCTATGTGACTTTTACGACTGCTACATGGATGCTAAAAAAGATGTTCTCAAGCAGTGTTAATGATCTGATTGGAAATCTCGGTGATACATTATTTTTTTTTCACCCGACTGCTCCGTATTGGTACTTATATGCGTTGTTCTTTATCTTCCTAGTCACGCCGACTTTTAGCGGCATGAAAGCTACCGCAGGGGGATTGATAGTTGCACTAGCTGCAAAAGCCTTGATTTTGTCGGGGGAGTACAGCGTTTACGTTGTATCAGCGGTTCTTTCAAACGAAATCTGGTTTGTGCTCGGCATGAGCATTTGTGCATTTAACGTGCAACTGAAGGGCAGAAAAGTACAAGGAATGATATGCGGAGTGCTGTTTATAATTCTGAGCATTGTGGTATATACAGCGAAAATCAGTGGCAGTGTGATTTCTTTCGCAATGGGATTGCTGGCTTGTGTAGCCGTTATCCTGATGGCGGCGGGAGGTGAAGGAAGACTTGGCAAAGGCGTGGATTTTTCTTGCAAAATACACAATGCCAATTTTTCTGATGCATACGTTGTTTGCGGCACCAATGAGATCTGCCTTACTGAAATTAGGCATCGGAAGTTCTGCGATTCATGTGGTGCTGGGACTAGGAATTAGTTTTATAGGTCCGATCATTGCGGCTTGGATTATGAAGAAAAACGAAGTGGTTGGAGTTCTTTCTGTATCCGAATAAATTTGTGAAGATAAGAAATTATCAAAAAGTGTGATAGAGGCTGACAGTGACTTGAAAAAATCTACAACAAGGAAAAAGAGGATAATATGCGTATTATCGAGATAAATAAATTTTTTATTCAGAAACGGTGGCAGCGAGACGTACATATTTAAGTTGGGTGAGGCGCTGGAGCAGCACGGACACGAGGTTCAGTACTTCGGTATGGAACACGAAGGCCGCTGCGTGGGCAACCGTGTCAATGCTTATACATCTGATATGGACTTCCACGGCGGCAGCAAACTGAGCAAGCTGACCTACCCCATCAAAACTATCTACAGCAAGGAAGCAAGAGAAAAAAATTAAGACTAGTACTAGATGACTTCAAGCCGGATGTCTGTCACCTGAACAATTTTAACTACCAGCTGACACCTTCCATCATTCTGGAAATCGTGAAGTGGCGCAAGGAGACCGGAAGAGATTGTAAGATCATCTTCACGGCACATGACTACCAGCTGGTCTGCCCGAACCATCAATTAAAGAACCCTATCACACATGAAAACTGTGAGAAGTGTCTCGGCGGTCATTTCATGAATTGTGTAAAGGAAAAAATGTGTTCATGGTTCTACTGCAAAATCTGTCGTTGGCATGATGGAAGCGGAGTTCTGGAAAGGGAATGGAGTATACAAGTATATTGACAAGATTATTTGCTGCTCGGAGTTCCTGAAGACCAAGATGGACACAATCCGCTGTTTGCAACGAAGACAATTGCAATGCACAACTTCGTGGAGAAAGTAGAGCCTAAAGACGTGGAAAGAAAGAATATGTCCTTTACTTCGGCCGCTTCTCTGAAGAGAAGGGCATCGGCACACTCATCAAGGTCTGTAAGGATCTGCCGGATGTCCAGTTCATCTTCGCTGGTACCGGTCCTGCTGGAAGAGACGGTAAATGGTATTAAGAACATCAAGAACGTTGGTTTCCAGAAAGGCGAAGCACTGGAAAAGCTTATCCGTGAGGCACGGTTCTCCATTTACCCGTCTGAGTGGTATGAGAACTGCCCGTTCTCCGTAATGGAATCCCAGATGTATGGCACACCGGTACTGGGAGCAGACATTGGTGGCATCCCGGAACTGATTCAGGTTGGCAAGACCGGCGAGCTGTTTGAAAGCGGAAATGCCGAAGATCTGAAGAAGAAGATTGAGAAGCTTTGGGGTGATAAGAAGCTGTGTGAGCAGTATAGCAAGAACTGCAAGGACATCAGCTTCGATACCATTGATGAGTATTACGAGAAAATTATGAAGGTGTATCAGTAAGACTGGTATGTGAGGAGAAAACACTTTGTGGCTACAAAAAGCGGATCGATATGAGGGAAATAGATGGATTGAAGGCATATGCCATTATTGGCATTGCGCTGATGCACGTCCTCGCAAATGGAGAATATGGGATAGGAGGATTTGTGTTTGAACGGCTAATACCATCATTCACAAACCTCGTTTTCCTTTTTATGATGGTCAGTGGTTTTGGCATGTGCTGTGGCTATTACCAGAAAATCGTTAATCAAAAGATCAGCGTAGAGGATTTCTACAAGAAACGGTACATCAAAAATCTGGCCGTATTTTGCATTGCTTTGTGCGTTGGATTTTGTAATTTCACCGAGTAAGGAATCTTTGTTTGAAGTTTTTTTTGCAAACTTGACTTTGTGTCAGGGGCTTCTGCCGAATGCCAAGATTTCGGTTATTGGTGTGAGTTGGACATTAGCTGTTATATTTGTGTTCTATATGTTATTTCCATTTTTTTTGTTTTCTAATTGGAAACAAAAAGCGAGCGTGGAGCGTGGCAGTAGTAGCACTGGTATTTAATTGGGTATGCAGTAGTTATTTTTTGATGCAAATCATGTAATTAAGTTTAGCGCAAGAACAAATATTATTTATGATGCAATCTATTTTATCGTTGGAGGTTTATGTTATCTCTATCGAAAGGAGTTGGGTAATTTTTGTACTGAAGCATAAAGTGGTCGTTGGTGTAACTATGTTCTTTGCTATAGCTGCTTATTTTGCGATAGGTGCGTCTACACTTACGATATTGTTCTTTTGTTTTTGTGAGTTTGGTGTATACTCTCGGATGTAATACAGGGGGGGTACTGGTCAATCCAGTTGCCAAGTTCCTCGGCGGCATCAGCTTCGAGATTTACTTGTGCCACATGGTAATTTATCGTGTGCTTGAGAAGTTACACTTAGTTCATCCATTTGGAAATGGTCTGTTGGCATATATCTTCACGGCTGTTGCAGTTATCTGCGGTTCGGTTGTGTTCTCGGTATGTGCCAAGTGGTTCTTAAATAAAATCGAAACATTCTTAAAAGAGAGAGTTAGAGAGAGTTAATCATGTCTGAAGAAAAGAAGTTAAATGGTACGGTCATCGTCACTTATCGTTGCAATGCTCGTTGCTCTATGTGCAACCGTTATAAAGCACCTTCAAGCCGGAAGAGGAAATTAGTATTGAAACTATCAAAAAGCTACCTAAGATGTATTTCACAAATATTACTGGTGGGGAACCATTTATTCGCGCGGATCTAAAGGACATTGTACGTGAATTGTACAAGAAGTCGGATAGGATTGTTATTTCAACTAATGGATTTTTACGGATCGCATTGTCGATTTATGTAAAGAGTTTCCGCAGATTGGAATTCGCATTTCTATTGAGGGGCTGGAGCAGACTAACAATGAAATTCGCGGTCTGCAGAATGGCTATCAACGTGGTTATAGTACGTTAAAAAAATTGCGTGAGATGGGGGGATGAAGGATGTAGGATTTGGGATGACGGTACAGGACAAGAATGCGCCAGATTTAGTTCCGTTATACAAGATTTCTGATGAGATGGGGATGGAATTTGCAACTGCTTCTTTTACATAATAGTTTCTATTTTGTTGAGGCAAAGAACATCATATATGATCGTCCAATGGTTGCGAAGAATTTTGAATGTTTAGTTAATGAATTACTTCGAGCAATAGCCCTAAAAAAATGGTTTCGTGCCTATTTTAACCACGGTTTAATCAACTACATTTATGGGCAAAACGTTTGTTGCCTTGCGACATGAGTTTTGATACATTCTTTATCGACCCGTATGGCGATGTCATGCCGTGTAATGGAACAAAAGATAAAGAAGTTATGGGAAATTTGAATACACAAAGTTGGGATGAATTATGGCATAGTGAACAAGCGGAGAGGGTTCGAAAAAAAGTTCGTTGTTGTGATCGAGATTGTTGGATGATTGGTTCCGCTTCTCCTGCTATGCACAAATACATCTGGAAGCCTGCCGCATGGGTATTGATACATAAGTTTAAAAGCTTTGTTTACAAAATATCCATATAGTTATGTATGAACTTGAAATTTGTCGAGATTATCGTGATGGTAAAGTCACAAAAAAGAGGAATTAGATAAATGTAGCACATGCGATTTGAATTGTGTTGTTAATAATGGACTGAGTGAAGCCAGTAAAGAGCAGTTAAAGTATAAAACTGGCGAAGAAATTGTAAATGCAGACATTGAACTGCAAATGAAGGAGTAAAGGATGCTTTTTAACTATATTGGCTTATATAATCGTGCGGGGGATGTTGCCGCAACTGTACGACTTGAAAAAGCAAGCTACGTTATTTTAATTAGATGACGAGTACGGATAATACATTGTAAGAAAGCAGAAAGCCGCTGGCTAGGTTTGATTTTCCACCCGATATTTTTACGGCTGCCGCCAAACGCTGCCGCCATCTTCGATTTCTCCGGTTCCTCCTCGAAGCAGATCCGTCTGCTGACGAAAAATGCGCCGCGCGGAGCTCGCAGACCATGCGATCCTGACCGATGAATACTGTGGACTAACGTGCCGTGGTGGGAGTGTATTTTCCAGGCCGTCGCCGGAAGCGAAGAAATGCCGTCGATATCGCCTGCAAGCAGCTCTGATCTGCCTGCCTGGCCGCCGCCTATCCTGGCGCAAGCCTTCAGCCTAGAATTTCCGCTCGCGCAGACATCCTGAGGCTGCCAACGACGTTCCTCGGCCGCAGTGCGGCGAGCCGCAGGCGGCGTTTGAAATCGTCCCCGCGCGCGAGCTTCCCGGAGGAGGAGCCCAAAGTCCGAGCTGCACTGCCTTGACCGCGATCGCCGCGGACGACGATATTACCGACACAAGACCGGCGGAGGCCGGGATTCGTCGCCGCGCGCATCGCGGAGCTTCTGAACGGCGGCGTTTGTAACGGAGAACGGCGCGCTGCGCCCGCGCGTCTGATGTGTCATCCTCATGCGCTCGCCCGGCATGACCGCGGGCGTGTACCAGGCTGCGCTGCAAAAGCGCGGCATCGCCCTGCGACGCGGGCGCGCAGGCGGCGATCTGCTGCAGACCGCCGAGGTCGAGATCCTCCTGCAGCTGCTGCAGATCATCGACAATCCCGCCGCGATATCCCCTCTGGCCGCCGCCATGGCCAGCCCGTCCGTCTTCGGCTTTGCCCGGAGGAGCTGGCCCGCATCCGCGCAGTGGACAAGTCCGCCGACCTCTACACCTGCATCTGCGCCCAGCCGGAGCCGACCGCCCATCTGCAGCGCTTTCACCGCGTGGCTGACCGCCATGCGGCGGCAGAGCCGCCTTGTGGACGCCGGAGCTGCTGCAGACGGTCATCCGAACCTCCAGGCTGGAGGATGTTTTTGCCGCCCTGCCAGACGCCGAGCAGGCGGACCTCGCCGCCTTCTCCGCCTTCGTGACGCAGAGCGCGCAGACCGACGTCCACAGCCTTTCGGAGCTCGTGCAGCTGTGCGGGCAGCTGCTGGAAAGGGCGCTTCGCTGCCCGCCCAGCAGACGCCCGCCCGGCAGGAGACGCGGTGCGCATCATGAGCATCCACAAGTCAGGGTCTGGAATTCCCCATCGTCATCCTCGCGGACCTCGCCCGCAAATTCAACCTGCAGGACAGCCAGTCCGCCGTCCTCACCGACGAAGAGCTGCTGCTCGGCGGCAACGTGGTCGACCTCGCGAGCCGCTCGTTCTATCCCGGTCTTGCCCGCATGGCGATCATGCGCCGCAAAGACAACCAGACCGTCTCTGAGGAGAGCTGCGCGTGCTCTATGTTGCCATGACCCGCGCAAAAGAGCGCCTCATCATGACCAGCTGCGCGGCCCGGTATGAAAGCCGCCTGCAAAGCTGCGCCTGCTGCTGTCCGACCCGCTGCAGCCCTGCGTGAACGCGGCCGCCCGGCGTCCGGACGACGCTGATCCTGATGGCGGCCCTCTGCCGCACGGAATCAGTGCACTCTTCGCGGCCTCCGGCCCCTGTGACTGCAGCCGCGTGCGCCGTGGCGCGTGACGCTGCAGCAGACCGCGCCCGCCGACCCCGCCGCCCGCGGCGCCAGCCCCGAGCAGCCGCGCAGATCCCGCCGCTCGACCGCGCGCAGGTCGAGCAGAGCGCCAGCTTCCATTATGCGCACGAGGCCGCGACGCGCCTGCCCTCAAGCTGACCGCGACCCAGCTCAAGGGGGCCGCTTCCTCGACGCCGAGGCCGCCGAGCAGGCGCCCGCCCGCAGCGCCGCCCCTGGCGCACGCCGCAGTTTTGCAGGACCGGCCGCTGACCGGCCGCGAAAAGGGGAGCGCGACGCATCTTTTTCATGCAGTTCGTGCGCTACGAGGCCTGCACGGACGAGCCCGGCGTCCGCGCGGGCTGCAGCGCCTGCAGGTGCAGAAATTCCTGACGCCCCGGCAGGCGGGAGGCCGTGGATGTACAAAAGATCCTGCGGCTGTTTTCCTCGCCGCTCGGCAAAAACGCTCCTGTCGGCGAAAACGCTCCGCCGTGAATTCAAATTCTCCATCCTGACCGACGCCGAAGCCTACAGCCCGGAGGCGGCAGGGGAGCAGGTCATGCTGCAGGGCGTGGTCGACTGCTTCTGGCAGGAGCCGGACGGCATCGTTATCCTCGATTTCAAGACAGACTACATAGACGGCGATCTGCAGCAGAAGGCCGAGCGCTACGCCCCCCAGCTCCACGCCTACGCCGCCGCCCTCTCCCGCATCTTCCAGACCCCGGTCAAAAAAACCATCCTCTACTTCTTCTCCGCCAATCAGCCCATCGAGATCTGACGTACCCCAAGGCTCCCCTTCCAGGGGAGCTGTCAGCCGCAGGCTGACTGAGAGGTTGTGAGAACCTCCGGCGGTGCGCACCCCCTTGGCTCCCCTTCCAGGGGAGCTGGCTCGGCGCAGCCGAGACTGAGAGGTTGTATCAGATTTGCAACTGCCGACTGCCTCTGGCGGCCCTATCTTTTCTCTCGCAAGAGAAAAGATAGGGGAGAAAAGAGTGCTTGGACGCGTTTGGTGCTCTCTGCCTCTGAATTCAGGTAAGCACCAATCTTTCGGGCGTCGTTCCACACGATACTCACCCTACGGGTATCGTACTACGCGCCGCCTGATACGGGGGTGTCAGATTTGAAACTGGTTGCCGTAGAACAACTGCAATAAATAGAAGGTGCGTTAGAAATTCAGATGGATGTTACCTTCTTGCGGGGCAGCTTGTAAGGGCGGGGCTCTGCTCCGCGCGCTGGTGCCGGTTTCATCAGAACAACGGGCGGAGCAGAGCCCCGCCCCTACAGGGTGCACCTATGCCTTCTCCTATAAGGGGAAGGCGGCACCATACAAAAAGAAGGTACCGCTCCGCGGTACCTTCCTTTTGTCACTTGCAGTTCTTCGAGGACTGGCTCTGCTGCGTGTCTTCGGTGCTCTGCGTGGCCTTGTTCGTCTTGTTCTGCTTGCTCATGATGTGCCTCCTGCAGCGATAACTTGCGGCGCTGCCGCAGGGGTAGTTTGCCCGCTGCGTCAGGATTTATCCTTCGGACTGCACACCAGCGCCGCGAGAAATCCGAAAAACACCGCCGCCGCGATCCCCGCGGCCGAGGCCTTGAGCCCGCCGGTCAGCGCGCCGAGGATGCCCTGTTCCTGCACGGCCTCCCGCACGCCCTTGGCCAGCGTGTTGCCGAAGCCCGTCAGCGGGACCGTTGCGCCCGCGCCCGCGAACTCCACCAGCTTTTCATACACCCCGGCCCCGCCGAGGATCACGCCCAGCACCACGTAGCACACCAGGATCCGCGCCGGCGTCAGCCGCGTCAGATCGATCAGAACCTGCCCCAGCATGCAGATCGCGCCGCCGATGACAAATGCCTTGAGATAGTCCATAGCCTTACCTTCCTTCCGCCGTGATCGCCACGGCATGGCAGATGCCGGGGATCGACTCGCCCCCTGCCAGCTCGACGTCGGCGAGCAGCGCGCCCGTCGCGCAGAACAGCAGCCGCCGCAGCTCCCGCTTCTCGAGCCGGTCCAGCAGATACCCGCACAGCACGCTCGCCCCGCACCCGCAGCCCGAGCCGCCCGCGTGCACGTCCTGCCGCTTCGGGTCGTAGATCAGAACGCCGCAGTCGTCATACACCGGCGTCAGGTCGACGCCGACGCGCTGGAACTGGTCGAGCACGATCTTCTTTCCCAGTGCGCCGAGGTCCCCGGTCACGATCAGGTCATAGTCCTGCGGCACGCGCCGCAGATCGCGGAAATGCGCCTGCAGCGTATCGATAGCCGCCGGGGCCATGGCTGCGCCCATGTTGTTCGCATCCTTGATGCCGAAATCCTGCACGCGGCCGATCGTCGCCGCCTCGATGCGCACACCGCTGCCGCTGCCGCCCACGATGCAGCAGCCGGAGCCCGTCACGGTCCACTGCGCCGTCGGCGTCCGCTGTCCGCCGTAGCCAAGCGGGAAGCGGTACTGCCGCTCCGCCGAGGCAAAGTGCGAGGAGGTCAGCGCCGCCGCCGTCCGCGCAAAGCCCGCGTCGACGAACGCTGCCGCCAGCAGCAGTGACTCCGCCATCGTCGAGCACGCGCCGTAAAGCCCCAGAAACGGGATCGACGTCCCGCGCGCGGCGAAGGACGAGGAAATGCACTGGTTCAGCAGATCCCCCGCGAACAGCACGTCGATATCCTCATAGCTCACGCCGAGCTTGCGCTTGGCCGTGTCGAGCGCGAGCTCCTGCAGCTTGCTCTCCGCCTTCTCAAACGTCTTCTGCGACAGCTTCGCGTCCTTCCCCAGAAAATCAAAATAGGCCGCCAGCGGCCCCTCGCCCTCTTTTTTGCCGCCGATGGCGGCGTGGGACAAAATGACCGGCTTCGATTCAAATACAAGCGTCTGCGCGCCCTTGCGCATGGCGATCAACTCCCTGTCAGCATTTGTCCTTAGTATGTACCGCGGCGAAAAAAATAACCGCCGGCGTCAAAAACCGGCGGCCGGCCCGCACGCGGCGGGCCAAAGAGGAATGGAAAAATGAAAAAGAAGTCGCACAGATAGTATGTGCGGCTTCCTCTCGTTTAAACACAGACGAAATTATTTTTTTGCGTCCTTCAGCGCGCGGGCCAGCCAGACGGAGCCGAGGTCCAGCGCGGTAAAGAAGCCGTCCTTCTCGCTCTTCTTGACGATCCGGTCGCGCGCACGCACGCCGGGATCGGTCAGCTGCAGCTCGACGGAGACCTTGCTCGCCACGTCGGCGTCGCCGACCTTCTTCGTCTCCAGGATCTGCAGCATCACGATGTGGGAATCTGCCATCGAACCGTAATATACCAAATTGTCCTTGCGCATGAGGGGGCGCCCCTTGTAGCTCAGGATCGTTTTTTCGTCAGCCATGATACACGAACCTCCTGATGTTCATTTTCCTATAGTATAGCAAAGAATCCCTGTAAAAGCAAATCAAATTCCAAAAATGATTTCCGACAGGAAAAAAACGCCTCCTTATGCACTCTGCACAAAAACACGTAAAAATATTTTTTTTGCTTTCTAACGAAAATTTAGCTTTACAAATGCAAAGTGATACGCTATAATCCAGACAATCATTCCAGATAGAGGCGCGGGCTTCAAAAGTACCGGGCGGCAAGCACAGGCAGTGGCCGTTCGGAAAAGGGGAGACCGCCGAAATGCCGCAGGCGCTGCCTGTACCCGCGGTGTTGGCTCGGCAGATAAGATCTGCCGGACTGTCACAAAGAAAAACTTTGTGAAGCGCTATCGATGGAAGCGGCAGGGGCGGGGATCTCCGTTTTCTGTTCATTCCGTGGATCGCTTTTACAGAAGCGACCCACTTTTTTTGTTGCTTTTGTGAAGCCTGTCTGGGAAAATAAAAAACGAAAGGTGAATGAAACAATGAGAAGAATCCTTGCCCTCGTCCTTGCAGCTCTGATGCTGCTGAGCATGGCCGCCTGCGCCAGCTCCACCCCCGCAGCCACCGAGACCACCGCATCGACCGAAAACGCTGCAACCACCGAGAACGCAGATACCCCCCGCCACCGGCGTGGAAGACGGCGTTCTGACCCGTCGGCATGGAATGTGCCTACGCCCCTGCCAACTGGACCCAGATGGACGATTCCAACGGCGCCGTTCCCATCTCCAACGTTCCCGGCGCATACGCCAACGGCTACGACGTCATGATCGCCAAGAAGATCTGCGAGGCCAACGGCTGGGAGCTTGAGATCGTCTCCTCCGCGTGGGATTCCCTCTGCCCGGCTGTCCAGTCCGGCACGATGGACGCCAACATCGCCGGTCAGTCCATGACCGCCGACCGCATGCAGGAAGTTGACATGGCTGGCCCGTACTACTACGCCACCATCGTCTGCGTCACCACCAAGGACAGCCCCTACGCTGGCGCTACCTCCATCGCCGACCTGGCCGGCGGCAAGTGCACCGCGCAGTCCGGCACCATCTGGTATGACTCCTGCCTGCCGCAGATCGAAAACGCCGACCTTCTTGCCCCCGCTGAGACCGCACCGGCAATGATCATGCAGCTGCAGACCGGCTCCGTCGACTTCATCTGCACCGACATGCCCACTGCCATTGGCGCCGCCGCGCAGGACGATAACCTCGTCATCCTCAACTTCTCCGGCACCGACGGCGACTTCCAGTTCGCCTCCGAGGCTGAACGCGCCGAAAACGTCAACATCGGCATCTCCGTCCGCAAGGGCAACACCGTCCTCAAGGACGCCATCGACAGTGTCCTCTCCACCATGACCGAAGACGACTTCAACCAGCTCATGGACGAAGCCATCCGCGTCCAGCCGGAGGTCTAAACCATCAGCAAACCTTCTCACCAGGCTCCCCTTGTCAAGGGGAGCTGGCCCGAAGGGCCTGAGAGGTTATCCCCGCCGCAGCGGAAAAGGCTCCCCTTCCAGGGGCCGATTCCCCCTATCAGGGGGAAATGTCCCGAAGGGACAAAAGGGGTAGGGATGCTGTCAGCCGCAGGCTGACTGAGAGGTTGTCACAAATTTGCAGCGACCTCTGTCTCGGATCCGCCGAGCCACCTCCCCTGGAAGGGGAGGCATTGGACTTCGCGTGTTCCCGTCTTGAATTCTTGAAAGGAGCTCTCTCCCGTGGATAAGCTTGCCAAGCTCATGCAGGATATCGCCATCCTGTGGGACAAATACCACCCGATGTACCTGCGGGGCATGCTCAGCACGCTCGGCCTTGCCCTGGCTGCGACTGCCATCGGCTGCATCATCGGCCTTGCCTGCGGCATCCTCAATACCATCCCCTGCGCCAAAAACGACCCCTGGCCCAAGCGCATCCTCCTGAAGATCCTCCGCGTCATCATCCGCATCTACGTCGAGGTCTTCCGCGGCACGCCCATGATGCTGCAGGCCGTCTTCATCTTCTACGCCCTGCCGTACTTTACCGACAACGCCCTGCGCTTTGATAACATCTGGGCCGCGTCCATCCTGATCGTCTCCATCAATACGGGCGCGTATATGGCCGAGTCCGTCCGCGGCGGCATCATCTCCATCGACCCCGGCCAGACCGAGGGCGCGAAGGCCATCGGCATGACGTGCATTTCCAGACCATGACCAGCGTCATCCTGCCCCAGGCCATCCGCAATATCCTCCCCAGATCGGCAACAACTACATCATCAACGTCAAGGATACCTCCGTCATGTTCATCATCGGCTTCACGGAGTTCTTTGCCTCGCACCGCTATATCGTCGGCATCAACAACAAGTATTTCCGTCCGCCGTCATCGAGATGGCCGGCTACCTCCTCATGACCCCTGATCGCCTCCGGCATCCTCCGTCTGGTCGAGGGTATGGATGGCTCCGACAGCTACGAGCTCGTGCAGGAGGATCCGCTCACCATGACCGCCGGGACCTATTCGCACCCCAGCGCGGCAGCAATCTATGACGAGCGCAGTAAGGGAATACGGCGGGCGGAAAGAGAGGCCGCTGAGATGGCAGATGCAAATACCTTGAGATCCGGCACTCCTGAGCAAGTCCTTTCTTCGCACGCACGAGGTCCTGCGCGATATCGACTTTGCGCGTAACTGAACGAAGTACAACAG
>VOFK01000043.1_pt1 | contig 45087 bp, 50 predicted proteins | sample 5384121 | NCBI WGS metagenome assembly VOFK01 (sample SAMN12384730, study PRJNA508395) | human gut metagenome | isolation source: healthy gut J | host: Homo sapiens | reverse complement strand
TATTTTCTTTCAGGACAAAGAGCATTTCCTGAACCCTGAGAAGAAAGTATTTGATAAAGACCGTATCATTGAATTCCTAAACGACAAAGGAATCGCACTTTATGATACAGCTTCAGCTATCCGCCGTTTACAAGACAATTACTCCGACAAAAAGTTTCTGGAAGTAATAGAACAAGCAAAGATATCAGGCCTGTTACTAAAACAAATTCCGATGTGCAAAGCCATTGTTACCACCGACAGAAAAGCAACAGACATTATCCGCGAACAAATAGAGGTAAAAGAGCCAACCGTAGGTACAAGCGAACCTTTCGAATTTGGAACATGGCTATGAATTATACAGAATGCCTTCTTCCAGCCGTGCTATATCCTTTTTGCCCTGGAAAAAAGCTGCAGCTTATCGGGTCATGTTCAACGAATTAGGATTGCTGAACGAATAGAAAAATATTTTTCATAAATAGATTTGTACTTATTTCAAATATTACACTACCTTTGACCGAAAACACGGGAGTAGCTCAGTTGGTAGAGCACGGTCTCAAGAGCCGGGTGTCCGGGAGTTCGAGCCTCTCCTCCCGTGCTAAAAAGTTGTATCAGAGATGATACAACTTTTTTTATATCGTGCAAAAGCCTCAACTTTCCCCGTTCAAACTCCTTAAAATGCGTACGCTGCCTCACATAAAAAGAAAACTTAACAGTTTATGTAAATTAGGCAAGGCTATTGTGCTGTTGGGAAATCGGTATTTAAAATTTTGAATATCTCTTGATAAAACTAATACTGAATCAAGAGTGCTCAAAAAACTTCATCGGCTTTTTTAGAAGAAGCCGACGAATGAACAAAAGGGTATCTTTCGTTGTCAATCAGCAAATGTATTTTCATCACATCGTCCATCATACTATCGTTTTATTGTTTTAAAATCCTATTGGCCTTTTTAATAAAGCGATGCATCTGTCGACTTCACGCACAAGCTTTTGACAATCTTTGTTTTGTATCTTTGATATCATTATCGTGGATACTGATTGTCCTCGCCATTTTTAAATTGGTATACATTGCTTCCAATTCTTTACGACTATTTTCTACTTGTTTTATCTCTTCATCTTTTTTCGGCGAGAAGTTGTTTCAACCGGCATTTTCACGTGTTAATTGTCGTAAATACATAAATGTCTCAGTCTTGCTTCAAAAGTACTTAATAGCTTTTTGTCTTTTCAGTCATTTTATACCAAAATTGTACACAAATATATAGGATTGAAAGCAAACAAGAAAATATTTTGAAAGGAATTTATCAATCCCGACCAAAAAAACTTTTTTTAAGTCTTTTTGCAACTCCTTTTTTTATGTCTTTCTGTCGGTTTACTTTTTCAGCGTTTTGTATGAAAGGATATGCCAGGTAGTGCCAATAGCTATGGCGAGTAATATTATTTTCAACCAAAGGTAGGGGGCTATTTGGAAAAAATGCAATAACTGAGTGTTATCCATATCAATGATAAGGAAATGATTTTTGCACGTAGGGGGATAGCGCGGTATTCGCGGAAGTTTTTAATATAAGGTCCCAGTTGTTTTTGTTGGATTAGCCAACGATACAGACGTGGAGAACCGCGAAAATAGAATGCGGCGGATAATAATAAAAAAGGGGTGGTAGGCAGAAGAGGTACAAAGATTCCAATAATGCCTAATACCAGTGATATCGTTCCGGTGACGGTATAGAAAATTTTCATGGATGCAAATATAGACCAAAAAATGAAAAAAAAAATAGGGATAACTGTTCTATATTCTTAGATTTTATAATGTATCTTTGCATCTGCACACCGAGGTGACATTAGGTGTAAGTTCTTTCTAAATATAAACTAAAGTGATGTATACAGTAATTAAGCGAATGGAAGTATCGGCTTCGCACAGCCTGAATCTTTCGTATAGAAGTAAATGCGAGAATTTGCATGGTCACAATTGATTATTACAGTTTATTGCCGTTCGGAGGTGTTGAATGCAGATGGAATGGTGGTGGACTTTACCCATATCAAAGAGGCTGTGATGGGGCGTTTGGATCATCAAAATCTGAATGAGGTACTTCATTTTAATCCTACAGCCGAAAATATTGCACATTGGATTTGTGAGCAAATACCCTTTTGTTTTAAAGTTGAAGTCCGTGAATCGGAAGGTAATACTGTGATATATGAAAAAAGATTAATGAGATTTTCTATAGCTTGCAGGGTGAAGGATATCATACAGGTATTCCTGCTATATTTGTCCGTTTTTCGGGATGTAATATGAAGTGTTCCTTTTGCGATACGTTACATGAAGACGGGATAATGATGAGCGATGAAGAAATAATATCGGAAGTTGTTAAGTACCCCGCTTCTATGGTTGTTCTTACCGGAGGCGAACCGGGTTTATGGATTGACGAAAGTTTGGTGGATGCTTTACATAATGAAGGAAAATATGTCTGTGTCGAAACTAACGGTACGTGTGTGCTACCAGACAATGTAGACTGGGTAACTTGTTCGCCAAAAGAAGGAGGGGAAGTAAGATTGAACCATATAGATGAGGTGAAGGTTGTCTATGTGGGACAAGATGTATCTGTTTATTTGGACTTGCCTGCTCGGTATTATTTTTTATACAGCCTTGTTCCTGTTCCAATACCGAGACAGTAATTGCTTATATTCTGAAGTATCCCAAGTGGCGATTGAGTTTGCAAACTCATAAGTTATTGCAAATCCCCTGATGTCTTTTTCTGCAATAAAAATGCTTTCAAGAAAAAGTTGATATAAAGTTGCTTTCACACGTTTCGCTCTCTGAAACCCTTTATTCATCGGCTTTTTGGGTGAAAAGGATTTTTAAGAGGTGAATTTATTGATTTCACACGGAAACTCTTATGAACAGTGAGTTTCCGGTATTTGTGAAATGTGAAAGGACATTTTATCAACTTTCGTTCAAAACTCAATTAATGCATTAAATCGGCGAGATAATTCAGAGAAAAGTGTTTTGAAAAAAAAAAAAAAAAAAAAGACCTTGGTCTTTTCGCAAAAACATCTTGTTCTTTTTAAAAAGAACAAAGTCTTTTTCTAAAAGCCGATGAAGTTTTTGGAGACTCTTGATTCAGTATTAGTTTTATCGTTTATATTCAAAATTTTAAATACCGATTTCCCAACAGCAATAAATAATAGCCTTATCAATTTCATAAACTGTTAAGTTTCTTTTTATGTGAGGCAAAGGTACGTATTTTAAGGAGTTTCGGAACGGGGAAAGTTGAGGCTTTTGCACGATATAAAAAAGTTGTATCAATTTGATACAACTTTTTAGCACGGGAGGAGAGGCTCGAACTCCCCGACACCCGGTTTTGGAGACCGGTGCTCTACCAACTGAGCTACTCCCGTGTTTTCGGCTGCAAAGGTAGTGTAATATTTGAAATATACAAATCTATTTATGAAAAATATTTTTTTTTCTATTCGTTCAGTAATCCTAATTCGTTGAACATGACCCGATAAGCTGCAGCTTTTTTTTCCAGGGCCAAAGGATAGGCACGGCTGGAAGAAGGCATTCTGTATAATTTCATAGCCTTGTCTCCAAATTCGAAAGGTTCGCTTGTACCTACGGTTGGCTCTTTTACCTCTATTTGTTCGCGGATAATGTCTGTTGCTTTCTGTCCGGTGGTAACAATGGCTTTGCACATCGGAATTTGTTTTAGTAACAGGCTGATATCTGTTTGTTCTATTACTTCCAGAAACTTGTCGGAGGCATTGTCTTGTAAACGGCGGATAGCTGAAGCTGTATCATAAAGTGCGATTCCTTTGTCGTTTAGGAATTCAATGATACGGTCTTTATCAAATACTTTCTTCTCAGGGTTCAGGAAATGCTCTTTGTCCTGAAAGAAAATAAGTCCGACGATACGCCACATATCATTTTGCAGGTTAGGGTAGAAGAAATCCATGCTCCACCGTTTTTTTTGCGGAGGAAAACTGCCAAGCATCAGCAGGACAGCATTAGCCGGCAGAAAGGGTTCTAATGGATGTTCTTCGATATTTAATAGAGAATCCATGAAATCTTTGGAAATTAAGTTTATGAAGCTATATCGAAATATGTATCTTTACCATAGGGGCAAATACTCGGATTCGTCCCTATAGCAAAAGCTATAATGGCAAGAGTAGTAAACCGCAATGCGAGTTTATTCTTTTTGGCTTCGGCTCTTTTTGCCAATAAAACGATATTGTAAACGTATTCGGTCATCAATTTTCAGAGTATCCCAATGCGTGTTGATACTTACGGATAGCAATACAAGTTTTGTGTACGCTGTCATCTTTCCAGTCTGTTTTGGTCATAATGTCATGGATAGTTTTTTCCGTCATATTACGTAACATCTTCTTCATTACGCTGGGCATACGGAACTTCCATTGCATCAGGTTGCCGATAAAAGCATCATCAAGTCATTGCTGAATCGCTTGGAACATAAAAAGATATGTCTTTACATCGTTTACATTCTTACAATTCTTTTTAATGGAATTGTCTATTTCTTTGAAGAAGTCATCACTTAGTCCATAAAGTTCTACTAACATTTTTTTACAGCGTGACTTTTCGGCAATTCCTAATTTATTGTTTTGGGTCGGGATTTTAAGTGTACGTTTGAAAACTGCCATGTCAGGCAGAAAATTAATATTGGTAATACCTATATTGCAGGCCATTACAGACTGATAATATACACGAATCAGCGTCATGAAGTCTTCCATTCCACCTACTTTGGTGTTTTCTTCTCCTTCTGCTTGTTTTTTACTGAATAATTTTGAAAATATGCTCATGGCTTTTTTATTTTATGTTCTTGCCGCAAAGATACTTATTTTTTTTTTTAATACTTTACCAACATTCCAAATCTTCCTCAATGTCCTTCATTCTATCTTTCGTGAAAACAGGATTCTTAATTCCGCTACGTTTCTGTATCCGATAATCTTCTAATAGGCGGAAAGCATATTTGCCTAATAGAACGATGGCTATCAGGTTACAAATGGTCATGAATCCCATTGCTATATCTGCCAGGCCCCATGCCAAGTCCAAGCTGGCAAGTGCACCGAACATTACCATGCCGCATACAGAGATGCGGTAAACCGGAATAGCCCAGCGTTGGCAGGTGATATATCGTACATTGGCTTCGCCGTAATAATAGTTTCCCAATATACTACTGTAAGCAAAAAATAGAATTGCTACTGCTACATAAATTGTTCCGATATCACCTATTTCATTATTTAACGCCATCTGTGTCAGTTTAATTCCGTTGGCTTCTCCTGTAGACGCCAGCCCGCTGAAAAGAATGATAAATGCTGTACATGTGCAAATGACCAAGGTATCTGTAAAAACACCTAATGTTTGAATCAATCCTTGTTTTACGGGATGGGTGACATCGGCGGTTGCTGCCACATTGGGTGCAGAACCCATACCGGCTTCGTTGCTGAACAATCCGCGTTTGATGCCTTGCATCAATGCCATGCCTATACCCCCGCCTAATGCCTGTTCCCAACCGAAAGCATTCTCAATAATCAGCTCAATGACTCCCGGCAAATGTTTGACATTCATAATCACGATGAAAAGTGCTAAAAAAATATACCCCAAGGCCATGATGGGTACAATGATGCTGCTGACTTTGGCTATACGCTGAATACCTCCGAAAATAATAATTAATGTAAGTGCAGTCAATATGCATCCCATCAGAGCCGGAGAAATATTGAAAGCTTCCTCGAATGCGGCACAGATAGTGTTGCTCTGCACGGAATTGAAAGCAAACCCGAAGGTGAAAATGAGCAAAAAGGCGAATAGAATTCCCATCCATGGTTGTTTTAATCCTTTTTTCATGTAATAAGCGGGGCCACCGACAAAAAAGAATTATGTCCATGTACCTTATATATAGTTGGGCAAGTGTGGATTCGATAAAGGCACTGCTGGCACCAAAAAGTGCAATTACCCACATCCAAAAGACTGCACCCGGACCACCCAATGTAATGGCGGTGGCTACTCCTGCCAGATTGCCTGTTCCCACGCGGCTTGCTATGGAGATGGCAAATGCCTGAAAAGAGGAGATGTGATGTTCGCGACCTTCTGTCTTGCCGGTGGAATCTCCAAGCAGGCGTACCATTTCGCCTATCATGCGGAATTGTACAAATTTCGTTTTGTAAGTGAACCAGAATGCGCAACTTAGCAGCATTATAATTAAGATGTATGTCAAAATAACATCATTTACGTTGCCGATTAATTGGGTTAAAATATCCATTACTTTATATTGTCTTTAGTTTAGGTTTTAATATTGATGTTTTTATTCTTGGTTTAGTCTGAAGTAAAACTTATGTCCGCTAAATACAGGCTCTACTAAGCCAAAACGAATAAAGTCTGCTAATAGTTCGCTTGCAGTCTTCCTGTTTAAGTTACAAATTCGGCAACACTGATTGAGAGATATTTCTCCACGTTCTTTCAGTGTGTCAAGCAGCCGTTGTTCTCTTTCTGTAAACTCAACCAATACGCCTTCCGTTTTTTTTTGTATGCTGCCACATTTTCAGATGTACAGGTGTGGCAAGGATATTTTCATCTTTGATACGGATGTATGCCCAAGGCTTATTTTTCATCCAGTGCATAGACAGGCTTGACTGCCATTTCACCGATAGAAACTTCTAATACGCTTTTTCCTTCGACCAAATAAGTCCGTGTCTCGATTTCTACTTTAGGGCAGCAATACATTGTGGCTGCCGCTTCTATCATATATATTTCTTCTTCTGAACGAATGCCGGCTATTTTGCCGTTGTCTTTGACGCCGACCAACAATCGTCCTCCTTCTGTATTGGCAAAGGCGGACAAGCTTCGGGCTATCTTGCGTGCATCCGATATTTCGAATTTAAAATCTTGATGGCAATGTTCTCCCTCCGAGACCAGTTGCCGGATGTATTGGGTATCTGTTAATGGCTTCATTTCGGTTGCAAAAATAGGAAAAAATAATGCTTATGCTCAAAAGGGAGTAGGAAGGATGAAACAAATTATAGGTATTAAATGATAAAAATGAAAGAATTAACTTGGTTATTATCAAGCTTTTTCTTTCATTTGCATAGGAAAAAGAAATTAGCTTTTAAATAATAAAGGATATGAAGAAATTGGGACTTGTCATTGTGCTGTTGTGTCTTTCTATGGCAGTTAGTGCAGGTGGGTTTATGTTCAAGCATCTTGAAGTAAAAGATGGTTTGTCTAGTAATCGGGTAAACGATATATTTAAAGATTCAGAAGGCTTTATGTGGTTTGCTACGGCTTCGGGGCTGAATCGTTATGATGGTTGCCAAATGAAAGTTTATCGCAGCCATAACCTTGACTTGGGACCTTTGCCGGATAATTGTGTTCAAAAGGTACAGGAAGATGGAAAGAAAAGACTGTGGATACGTACCGCTGCCGGTTATACGATTTATGATTCTAAAACAGAAAGTTTTAATCGTGATGTGCATGCTTTGTTGTGGGAAGCCGGTATTGACGGAATCCCTGCTTTGACTTATATTGATAAGAATAAGAACATGTGGTTCTATATTGCTTCTAAAGGCTGCTATCTTTATATTCCTGAATCACAGTTGCTTTATCCGCTTTTTGTTTGATGCCGGTCAATTGCCTGAAGGAGAGATAACGGATATTTCAGAGTGTAGTGATGGAGTATTGCTTGTGTATAATACGGGAATGATTGTGTGTCTGAACAGGGATACAAATAAAATAAATTGGGATTTAAAGGATATATCCAAAGAATTGGGAAATAATAAATATGAGACTTTTTCTTTTTTTTTTCGTAGATAAAGAGAATGACATTTGGATTTACAGTCCTTCCGGACTTTGATTTATAATCCGGCAGAGAAGAAGTGGCAAAAGAAGTTAAGAGACCTTATAAATCGGCAATCGCGGAGTGCGGTGTTGTCCGTTGCTCAGGATTTGCAAGGACGTATTTGGATAGGACGGGAACATGACGGGGTAAATATCCTGAATAAGTCTACCGGGGAAATAAAAACATTGATGCATCAACCTGACGATGAACGCAGTCTGCAAGATAATACTGTTTCTGCATTATATGAAGATCCTAATGGAATGATGTGGTTAGGCACATGGAAGAAAGGAATATCTTATTATCATGAAAGTATCTTCAAATTCAGTCTTGATTATGTGGGTGATGTTACTGCTGTTGAAGAAGATAAGAATGGGGATTTGTGGATAGGAACCAACAATGATGGTTTGATACATTGGAAAATAAATACCGGTGAACCTCAATTGTTTGTCCGTGAGGTATCCGATGCCAATTCTTTATCATCGGATGCTGTCTCTTGTTTATTGAGAACCAGAGACGGAAAGCTTTGGATAGGAACGCTGGGGAGGATTGGACTGTTATGATAATGGTCGATTTACTCATTATAAGAATATGGTGAAAAATAGTAAATCATTGACTGATAATAATATTGTGGCGTTGGCGGAAGATAAATCCGGTATTGTCTGGATAGGTACATCAGGTAGTGGTCTGCAAAGTCTCAATCCACGTACAGGAGAATTTAATACTTATAATACCACAACGTCTGACCTTGCATTTAATACTGTTTCTTCATTGTATATAACTAGGGATAACTCCTTAATGATAGGGACTTCCCGGGGACTGTCTGTCATGGATTTATCAACAAAAAAGATTATTTCTTTGACGGGAACTAAATCGGGAAAAACTCGTTTCTCAAACCAGAATATAAATCAGGTGTATGAAGATAGTCGTGGGCTGATATGGATAGCAACTCGTGAGGGATTGAATATTTATAACCCGAAGATAGATGAATTGACGATTCTTGCAGAGAAAAATGGTTTGTCAAACCTGTTGACAGTCGGAATTGTGGAGGATGATAACACGAATATGTGGATAACTTCTGCCAAAGGATTGACTCATATCATACCGATGCTTGACTCAAAGACCGGTATGTATGATTTTCGTTGTAATATTTATGATGAAAGAGATGGTTTACAGAGTAGCGGTTTTAATCAACGCTCTGTGAAAAAGTTGTCTTCCGGTGAAATCGTAATAGGAGGAGTATATGGAATTAATCGTTTCTTTTCTGATAAGATTAAATACAACGAGGTATTGCCTAACGTGTTTTTTACTCATTTCTTGTTGTTCAATAAAGAAGTTGAAGTAGGAGAAGTATATGGTGATAAAGTCATTTTGGATAAGGCTTTGAATTTTGTAGATCAAGTGGAGTTGGATTATAAGCAGAATATGTTTTGTGTGCAGTTCGCTTCAGATAATTATATTATTCCTGAGAAAGTGGAATATGCCTATAAGCTGGAAGGATTCAGTGATGAATGGATTACGACTAAGACAGGAGAGGCGGTTTATACCAATTTATTTCCCGGTACTTATTTATTGAGGGTAAAAGCAATAAACAGTGATGGATTCAGTGGAAATGAAGAAGCTTCGCTGAAAATAGTTGTTACACCTCCGTTTTGGCTGTCTACATGGGCTTGTATACTGTATGTTATTCTGTTTGTTGGCATTATGTTGTTAATGTGCAGTAAAATGTGCGGTGGCAAACGTAAATCCGGACAATCAGAGGAGCAGTCTGAGATAGGAGAGGATGAATCGGATGAGGAATCGGAAGAATTAGAACAGCCCGGCAGTTATAAACCGGAAGAGAAGGTGACGTCTGAAGAAGAATCCGATGCCGTTTTTACTTTGCTCACGATGAATCAATATCTTCCGAAGTTGTGGATGAAGTTGTTTCGAAAGCAGTTGAAGAAGAAGAGGTTGTAGAGATAAAAACGATAGAATCTGTTTTGGAGGAAAAAAAGGAAATTGACACCGTTTCAACCATCAAGACCCAGAGGGCCAGAGTTATCCAACTTATAGAAGATGAAAACAGTGACGAGTATACTACTTATATAGTACCGGAAGATGAGTTGCCGGAGGTGATTATTACTGCAGGAAGTAAGAAGGTTGATGGTATTATCCCTCCTGCTATCAGTGAGATGATAGGAACGAAGAAAGCTGTAAGCCATAGTGGTAATGATGAATCGGTAGATGAGAAGCTATTGGGAGCCGCGATGAAATATGTAGAAAGTAATATTTCCCGTAGCGATTTATCGGTAGAAGAATTAAGCCGTGAACTGGGAATGAGCCGTGTAAACTTATATAAGAGATTGGTGGCTATGACAGGGAAGACACCGATAGAGTTTATTCGTGTTATTCGTTTGAAGCATGCTGCTAAGTTGTTGCGTGAGACTCGGATGAATATATCGGAAGTTGCTTATCAGGTGGGATTCAATAATCCTAAGTATTTTACTAAATATTTTAAAGAAGAATTTGGTATGCTTCCGTCAGTGTATCAGGAGAAAGAAAAACAAGAACAAGGCGAATGATAAGAACAATTCCATTTGGAAGTTGTTTTATTTGTAATAATCACATTTAAAATAAGAATAGAATGGAACATACAGTCATACATGATGAGAAGGTAAATCGGTTTGAGGTTTTTGAATCGGGACAGATTGCTTATCTGCAATATGAGGAAAAAGACGGGGTGCTGGATATACTCCATACCATGGTTCCTCCACAATTGGAAGGAATGGGAATAGCAGCAGATTTGACAACGGCTGCTGCCAGATATGCCGAAATAAATCAATTGAAGATAAAACCTACTTGTTCATTTGCAAAAACATATTTCATACGTCATTCGCAATACGGGGATTTATTGGTATAAAGACGAAAAAAGCAGTGTGTTGGAAATCAATGTAACTATTAACACTGGTTTGTTTTTTTGACACACTGCCTTCTTTGGTATCCGTATTTTAGTCACACTGTTTGTGAGTCATAATCTCCAATACTAATTTATCTGTTTCATTCATGCCTTGTGAGCCGATTTTGGTCAGGTTGCGGATACTGCGGTCTACATTATCATCGATAATACCTTCTACGGAACTGACGCATTTATGCTCCATTGCTAAAATAGCGGAAAATACAGCTGTAGATACACCACTGGTCAGTTTGAGGGCACAGCTGGGCTTTGCTCCGTCGCAAATCATTCCCGTGATATTGGCTATCATATTTTGTACGGCAAAAGTAATCTGTTCGTAATTTCCTCCCATTAAGTAGGTTATTCCACAACTGGAACCTGTTGCTGCAACTACACAGCCGCACAAAGCAGATAAACGCCCCAAACTTTGTTTTATATAAATAACAGTCAAATGACTGAGAACGAGTGCACGAATTAATTCTTCTTCAGATTTATGGTTGTCTTCTGCATAAACCACCACAGGCAAAGTAGCAGTAATTCCTTGGTTTCCACTGCCGGAGTTACTCATTACAGGAATCATGGCTCCGGCCATACGTGCATCGCACGCTGCAGAAGTATAAGATAGAATATGAGTGAAAGTATTGCTGCCTAATAACTGTTTTTCGCTTTTACTTTCTTTTAATATTTTGCCTAATTGATGTCCGTAATTACCTTGAAAAGAGCGTTCGGCTGCATTTTTGTTCAAACGTTTGGTCTCAAGTATGAAGCGGATTTCTTCGAGAGGGGTAGTCGTGGCAAATTCATAAACTTTCCGTAAATTAAGTTCTGGTTCATGTTGTTCTTCTTCAGAGGAGCTTGTAGCCTGTTTGTTCAGTATAACATCATTGTTATGAGATACATATATAAAATTAGTATGCCCTCCTGATATAATAGCCGTTGCCTTGTCATTATCGGCTTCACAGATTATCTCAATATATAGCTTTTCGTCTATGTCTTTTTTAAGCCCGATGCAGATTGCTTGTGAATCTATCAGCTTTTTTCCTTCCTCTACAGCTTCGGGGGTGCTGTCTTTTAATACTTCAAGCTGGTATTCGGATTTTCCGATTAAAGCTCCCAAAGCGATGGCAATGGGAAGGCCGATCATACCGGTTCCCGGGATGCCCACTCCCATGGCATTTTTCAATATATTGGCACTTAACAGTGCTTTTATTTTTTCAGGTCTTTTCCCTAATGTTTCAGTTGCTTTGGCTACACAAAGTGCGACAGCTATAGGTTCGGTACATCCGATAGCAGGAACCACTTCGCGGTTAATCAGGGCAATGATTTGCTCTCTTTCTGACTTGGCAATCATAGTTTTAGAATTTTTATGAATAAGAAGGCTGTCCGATTCATTTTATTCAGAATGACAAGATGATAGGACTGCCGGGTCTTTAGAGACAGCCTTCTTATCCGGGGTTTTATTTTTCTTTCTTGTAATTATCTAATCCGGTCTGAAGGAAATCCACGTATTTATCTATATCTTCGTCATATGAATACGATTTATTCAGCGGCTTTCCTTCATTGTCTATTAATACATAGAATGGTTGTGCATTAGCACCAAACTTAGAACGTTGCAGATAACTCCATTTGTCACCTACTGTGCGCAGAGTACGTTCCTTACCGTTTTCCATTACCTTGATATGTTCCGGCAATGGCTCTTTGTTGTCTACATATAATGTAATCAATACATAATCGTCTGTCATCAGTTTGCTTACTTTCGGGTCTGTCCATACAGCAGCTTCCATCTTGCGGCAGTTTACACATCCGTAGCCTGTGAAGTCGAGCATAACCGGTTTTCCATTGCGTTTGGCATATTCCATGCCGGCATCGTAATCATCAAATTTGGCATGGACTTCATTGTTATACAAATTGAAATCCTGAGTTGTCATAGGAGGAGCGAACGCGCTGACAGCCTTTAACGGTGCTCCCCACAATCCGGGAACCATATATACGGCGAATGCCAAAGAAATCAATGCCATAAAGAAGCGGGGTACACTTGTGGTATTGTCATCGTCATCATGTGGGAATTTAATCTTGCCTAACAAGTAGAATCCTAACAAACCAAAGATTACAATCCACAAGGCAAGGAATGTTTCGCGGTCCAGAATTCTCCATCCATAAGCTAAGTCGGCTACGGATAAAAACTTTAAGGCAAATGCTAATTCAAGGAAACCCAATGTTACTTTTATGACATTCATCCAGCCTCCGGATTTCGGCATTGATTTTAACCAAGACGGGAACATAGCGAACAGTGTGAATGGCAAAGCCAAAGCGATAGCAAAACCCAACATGCCGATAGCAGGGGCAATGACACTGCCGGTGGTAGAAACTTCTACCAATAAGAAACCTATAATAGGACCTGTGCAAGAGAAAGAAACCAATGACAAGGTAAATGCCATAAGGAAGATACTCAATAAACCGCTTGTTTGTTCTGCTTTGCTATCCACTGCATTACTTGCCATTTGGAAGGTAATGTCAATTCAAATGCTCGAAGAATGACGCAGCAAAAATAATCAGCATTAAACAGAACAAGATATTAAATACAGCATTGGTAGATAGAGCATTTAATGCACTTGCACCGAAAATTAAAGTAATAGCCAAACCTAATGCAACATAAATAACTACGATAGATGCACCGTAAGTCCAAGCATCACGGATACCTTTCTTTTTTATCTTTGCTGCGTTTCAGGAAGAAACTTTACGGTCATTGGAATAATAGGCCATACACACGGGTGAATAAGGCAAAGCAACCCACCGATGAATCCGGCAAAGAAAATATATATCCAAGAACGATCTTGCTGCGAAGTTGTCTCACCATAGCTGTTCAATTCTTTGATAACCGGTGTCCAATAGTCCTGTACAGAGGTTTCGTTATCGGATAAGGCTACAGTAGCAGCACTGTCAATGGCAGTTGTTTCTGCAACAGAATTTTCAGCAGCAGGCTGGTTTACTGTTTCGGCTTTGGTTTCCGATGTTGCAACTGTAGCGGTAGCGGCATTCCCTTTTCCCGAGAAGGAGAACGGTACTTCTGTCGGTGGTAAGCAGTTTTCGTCATTACATGCACCATATTCCAGATAGCCTTCAATTTGATAGGAAGCATCTGTGATTTTAAACTTCTGAACAAAAGTTGCAGTATTCTCGAAGTAACGTAATTTCATTTCGAACACTTTGTCGAAGTTTTCAATTTCTTTTCCTTGTGGAGTGAGCTTTCCCATCAGCTCTGCACCTTGTATTTTTTCCACATTAAAGGTAGCGGAAATAGGACCGCCCGAAGGAAGGTCAGTGGAATAAACATGCCATCCGGCATCAATATTACCGGTAAACACAATCTGTGCTTCTGTGTCGGAAATTGTTTTCAACTCAGTTTTAAACTTGACTGGTTCTTGAATTTGGGCAAATGACGGAAGCCATGCCGTGATTATCAAGAGGCAGCTTAATAAAAACTTCTTTTTCATTGTCTGTATTTTACGTTATTAATATTCTGATGATACAAAGAAAGGGATAAAATCTAAAAAAAGAGTCTTTATACCTATATAAATATCGGCAATTGCTGTTTTCGGAAGAAAAATCAAGGGTGTATAGTGACTTATTGCTGTTTTTGTAATTCCAGCACTTTATTGCGGTATTGAGAAGGAGTCATTCCCACCACCGATTGGAAAAGGTTGTAGAAAGTGGAAATGGAGTTGAACCCCAAGTCGGCAGAGATTGCTTTTAGCGGGGTGTCGTTTTGGGGATTGGATAATAGGCGGATGGCTTCTTCAATACGGAAACTGTTTACATAGTGAGTAAAGGATTGTTTGGACTGCTCATTGATAATACGAGAAAGATAGGTGCGGTTTGTGCCTAATAAATCGGCTATTTTATCCTTTGTAATACTGTTGTCTTTGTAAATTTTTTCTTCACGCATGGCTCGCTCTAAAGCTCTGAAAAGTTCCAGACTTTTCTCATCGGTGAGTGATGACCCGGCATATTTTTCGGGAGCATTACCAGACTTTCCGTTTTGTTCCAGTTCTCTGATACGTCGGTTCAGTTCTGTTTCTCTTTTGATGGCTTCTTGATTTTGCTTGACGATACTTACATAAAGTTTATTTTTACGTTGGTAGAGGTAGTACAGCAATCCCAATACAATAAAGATAATGATAAGAATAAATGTTTGCTGCTGGATGCGTTGTTCTTTCTGCATCACATCTAGCTTACTCTGTTTTATCATATTCTCTTGTCGCTCGGTGTCATATTTAAATCTCATCTCGCTTAAATCTCTTTCCTTATCTTTATTAAAAAGACTATCATTCTCCAAGCGGAACACCTTATAGTAATTCAGTGCATTATGGTACTGATGAAGTTGTTCGTAACAGGTAGAAAGAGTTTCATAAAGTGCATTGCGGTGAATTGCATTTGCCCGTGCATACGAAATTGCCAATCCTTGTTTCAGTAACAGGATAGCTTCTTCATAGTTCTTTTCCTTCATTAAAACACGGGCGTATCCCAAATGGGCATATACAATGGAAGAAGTTTGTGCAGCCTGTTTATCTTTCATTGCTTTTTATAGTATTCGATGGCTTTGTACATATTCTCCTGAATCACATAGGATATTTCCGAAAAGATTATAAGTATGTGCCTGATCGTAAAAATCATTTTCCAGCATTAACTTTTTCTGCTTCATGAATATATTTTATGGCTTCTTCGTTTTGCTTCATCAAGAAATACATATAAGCGGTATTGATTGCTCCGGTGTAAATAATATAGGGGTCGTTGAGCCTATGTCCGAGTTCATACGATTCTAACGCATATTTGATGCCGGCTTTATCTTTTTTCAGATAATAGATATTAGCTAAATTAGCTAATAGGATAGCGTATTGCTCTTGATATTTATTTTGTTGTGCCAACGTGATACCCTTTTATACAGCCATTGAATGGCACGATAATAATCTGTATCGATATTGGCAGCATATAGCCCTAAATTGCCATACACTGAGCATAGAAGAGAATCATTGTGAAGTTTGGTTGCCAACTCCAAAGCCAGATTCAAATTCTTTTTGGCAACCTTCTCCCTGCCACTCATCATTTGTGCTTGTCCTTGAAAGAGATAGGAATATAGATAGAGAGATGGATTTTTACTCTTATCCGCTATATTCTTCATGTATTCAGCATAAGTGATTGTTTTGGAGAACTCTCCTTTATTGAGGTAATATTGACATAGAAATTTTAGTGCATTACTATTTTCAGGTTCCTTTTTGATAACTTCCAGTTGCTTTTCGATAATAAAAGGCTTCTTTTGCGCTTTTGCGCAAAAGGGTGTCCAAAGGAAAAGTACTAAAAGGAGATACGTTATCTTCATGCGTTTTTTCTATTGTAGATGCAAATGTACATGATAATTTTGGGATTTTCATTCTGCATTGTCTCTTTCTTATAATAATTTATGAGGAGAGTAGGCTTAAAAAGTGGGATATAGGTAGTCTTAAGAGAAAAAATATAGTGTTTTTTGTTTTTTTTCTCCTAAAAGTATTGCAGTTTTAAAATAAAAGCGTACCTTTGCACCGCTTTCAGGAAGAAAGTACTTCTCAAAGGAGTTTTGGAGAGGTGGCAGAGTGGTCGATTGCGGCGGTCTTGAAAACCGTTGTACCGCGAGGTACCCGGGGTTCGAATCCCTGTCTCTCCGCAATAAACATTGAATTTCAATGATTTATAGGATTAACACCCGATTTTACACCCAAGAATGTAAAATCGGGTGTTTTTTGTTTTATTTAAGATTTAATACTTCACTGTCTCATAGTTGGGTATAATTATAAATCATTTCTTGGAAAACATATAAAATATTAGTATTTTTTGAAAATAAAAACGATATGGAATATAAGGTTAAATATAAGCTGAATGGAACCAGTTGGTGTTTATTATATAAACTTTTTCTAATAATAATCTGTAAATGCGGGATATTAAGTATTCTATAAAAGTAGAATTGGCTAAGTATTTAAAATGTAATATAGAAATGGATAAATTGGAGATACTTTCCATAAATAAAATATCATAAGTTATGCAAAGCAACACAATCATTTGTAATAGAGACAAATTCTCGTTGTATTCTCATTTTTATAAGTCAATGGGATTTCAAGTCACATTCATAAATGGATATTTTGGAAATAAGGGTGTTTTGCGTGTGTTTACATTTCAAAACTTCTGTAAATATTATGATAATGAGATATATAACATTAGTCTTGGATTGAAGGAGAATATACTTTTTGGGCGATATTTGAATGTCAAAAAGACTGTTCACCTATATTTAAAATTGATATAGTAAAAAATGGTGTAAATAGAATTTATGAGGCAATTAATTTGTCAAGTGGTATGGATGATGAAACTGATAGTGTTGCTACGGCTTTACCGTTTAGTAATTATTTCTGTTTTAGAAATTCTGCCCGTATAAAGGCTAATAAGTTTGAAGATTGGGATTGGTGGACTGATGCGGTTATTTGTGAATATAAAGATGTAGTTGCAAATAAGATAAGCTATCAAATACTTCATTTAGATGAACTGGACTTGATAAAAACAGAAAATACAGACTTTACATTGTCACAATATGATTTTGTTCAACAATTTAAAAGACCTATTACTTATTTTAGAAAAAGAAAACACATAACGAATTGTTACAATAATATTGAATGGAAATCTTATTTTTGGAATTCCGCGACAGGTATTGGTGTCCTTTCTGGTGCTAATTCGTATAGGTGCATTGATATTGATGGCTGTTCTTCTACTGAATTTGTAAAACAGGTCTTATTATCTTTGGGCATTAAAGGCATATATGATTGGGTTATTAGTACTGGAAGTAATAATGGTTTTCATGTTTGGATAAAGGTGGAAGAATTGCCTTCTAATTTACTAATGAATAGCCACGCAGAGAAGCTTTTTAAAAATGCAGGTTTTATTGTTTTTGAGAGCCAAATGAAAATATAAAAAACGTTTTTAAACGAATAGAATTGAGATGGAAATGTCATGTAATAATGCCCCCTTCTTTGTCTGGATATGGTTTCAATTATAATTTTATTGGTGGATTACCTCAAAATGATCCACAGACGATATCTTCTTCGGTCTTATTATCATCTTTGCAAGAATTTGGCTATAATACAGCATTAAATTATGAAGAAATAATCCATTGTAAAGTGACAAATATAGGACCTAGTGTCAGACGCTATGATTTATATCAGACAGTAATCCTTGTTTTGGATATTGAAACAACAGGACTGGCACAAGATTTGAACGTGTCTTTTGATAATATAGATAACTGGCCGTACGTAGTTCAAATAAGTTATCAAATCTTTTCAGGTTATGATAATGATATATTGAAGGAGTCTGATTATATATTGAAACCAGATTGCTTCACAATTCCTGATGCTTCTGTTTCTATTCATGGAATTACTAATGATAGGGCACAGGAAGAAGGATGGGATAGACGAGATTTTTATAGATATTTTCGTGGAGCAGCTAAAAAGCTGTTCATTATATAGTAGTTCATAATGCGGATTTTGATATAAATGTTCTTAAATGTGAGCTCTTGCGTTATACAGAGTTGTCAAAGGATGATATAAATCTACTGTTTTATGGAATATGTATTATTTGTACGATGAAGGCTACTGTAGATGTGTGTAAAATTGAAAGTAATATGGCTGATAGAAAGTACAAATACCCTTCTTTAAAGGAATTGTACAATTACTTATTTCACAAAGATTTTGATAATATGCATAATTCCTTGTATGACGTAAGAGCTACGGCAGAATGTTTTTGGGAATTATCTCAAAGAGGAATTATTAAATACTGTAAAAATTCTCCGATTCAATTAAATTTTGTTTCAGAAAATAAATATTGTTGTCAATGTGGCGGTTTGTTGGAATCGTCTTATTGTAGCTTCCCTAAATGGGATTGGGAGTTTACATTGCAATGTAAAAATTGTGGTTTGTTTTATGTGGCAGGCTATCGAACGGATGATGAATTGTATTTTTAGAAGTGTTGTTATGTGTTATATCTACTATGTTTACGTAGGAAATAAAAGTGCAATTCATAAACAATCAGAATTGCACTTTTATTTTCTGATTTAAACAATTATAATTTGAATCCCCTGCTTTTTCTTGGTTCTTCTGCTGATATTCGTAAACTTTGCCGTAACTTATCAAACTGCTCTTTGAACCACTCTCCAATCGGCTGTCTGTTTATGGTCAGCATAAGTTTACCGCTATCGGCTGGATTTTTTTCCACCTTGAAAATATCGTTCTTGATGTCAAACTTTCGTTTATGTTCCTCGGAATAAATCTTACCATTGCATCTGATGGCTTCTTTCTTTGTCAAAAGACAATCTATCATATCTTTGGTAAACCCAATGACAGCGCATAGTCTTTCCATTCTCAACATTTCTCTAAACATCGGAAACCACTTGAATGCCTTTTCAAGCAGAGTGTTCAGCCGTGATATTTCCCTGTCTTTGGCTTCCAGTTCTTGGTTGTGTATTCCTTGAAGATTACGTATCTGTTTGTCATGTTGCTCTTGCATTTGCTGCATTTGGATTTTGAGGGTATCAATACCTTTGTCTCGTTTGGCAATCTCTTGGTGCAAATTTTCGTTGGTTTGCTCCAAATGTTTCAATTTACCACTTCCGAAAAGAGAACCAACTCCGCTTGCTATGGCGGTGGCAGTATCAGTGGCTACGCTTTTGAGTTTGTCCGTGCGTATCTCTGATTTTACCTGTCTGAGTTCCTGTTCGGCAAGACTAATCTGTTGTTCCTTGTACCGCTTGGTTTCATCTATGTGTTGCAGTTCGGCTTTCTGCTTTTCAATGATGAAGTCATTTCGTTCCAAATGTTCCTTGCCTGTCTCGGCTTTGGACTGCCCACGTTGCATGGAGAGGATGTCAGAAGCCAAAGTCTGCATTTCCATCATATCATTGTCGTTGAGTTTTTGGCTCTTGCCTGTGTCGTGGTTCATCCAGTCGAATACGATGTGTGCATGGTAATTGGGCTTGAACCATCTTTCACCTATTTGGAAACTCTCCTTGTCTTCTGCATCAGGCTGTCCGCTTAGCCAATGCCCCTCGTCCTTGTGCAGGAAGATTTGAAGCGGTGTGATGCCCCAGCGTCTTTGGCATTCCTCACCAAATTTCTTCACGTCTGCCAGTGTGGTGTTCGGTTTGATGAGCAGCACACCCTCACGGATGGGCGAACATCCTGCCACTTTTATGATTTTTCCGTTTTTCCCTTTGCGCTCGCGCTCTTTCTCCTGCATGGCACGACCTGTCTTTTCCTTTACCATCTGTTTGATGTTGTCGTAGTGCGTTTGCAGGTCGGGGCTGCCGAATTCCGGGTTTATCCATTGCTCGTTGTCAGCGGATAGTTCGGGTACGATGTAGATTTTGGGTTCTCCGATATTACGCATGTACGGCAGTCCTTCGGTTATGTGCCTCGCTTGATTTGGTGTTGCAAGGCTTGATATGTATGCTTGATTTTGTTGCCATAACTATTCTGATTTATTGTTTTACGATAGATTGCTTTGCTCGCTTTCGCAGAGGGGTTCTTAGGGGTGTAACTCCTAAGCGGAGTTTCCAAAGAGAGGGTCACTCTTTGGTCGGGTTGCATAGGGCTGACAGCCTTTGCCGGGTTCTTAGGGCAGAGCCATAAGCCTCGGGAGAGCCCACAACTACGAAAGCGAAGCGTGTAGTTATAGTGGGCTATAACCGAAAGCCGTTTTTCTTTTTCGGTGGTTGGCTGCGCACCCCTTTTGCAGATTGAACTTGCCTGTTTCTTTCAGCCTGTTTCTGTAAGTATTCGTTCAAGTCCTTGCATCCGCTGTATGTCTGCGAAGCATCACGGATGTATAAGTCCCTGCCGTATTCCATACGGATTTGTTGGAGTGCTTCCATCCCTGCACGGTCATTGTCAAAGAAACAATGGATGCGCTCGTAGCTCCCCAAAGGATAGAGGGCTTTGGAAACATTGGCTACGGAATTCAGTACCATATAATCTTGCCTCTCCAGTTCGGGATATTTCGGGCAATTCTCCAATCTTAAAGTGAGAAATGAAAGGTAGTCCATAAAACCTTCGAACACATAACACGTTTCCCTCGCTTTTCCCGACTGTCTGATGTGGGATATTTCCTTAGGGGCAATACAGCCTTTGAAATAGCGGTTGCGAATCTCATAGCCGCCCGATACATTAGGAAAGGCGATGGCGAAATACCGTTTGCCTTTGTGGGTGAAATGAGCTTCTCTGCATTCTCTTTTTGCCAGTGCGGTGTTTATTCCCCTTTCCTGCAAATAGGTGAGTAGGGCAGGAGAAGAAAGCGGCACAATCTCCAGCTGTTGGAAACTTGGCTCGGAAGATGATTGCTTGCCAAAAGAAAAAGACACGGGACGAATGCTGGGTGCCTGTTCTTCGATTCTTTGCAGGAGATATGGCACATGGTCGGAACAATAAAGTTCCTGCGCTAGTGCGATGATATTCCCACCCTTGCCGAGTGCAAAATCATACCATTGGTTACGTTCTGTGTTCACCTTGAACGAGGCTTCCGTTTCTTCCCTTAGCGGTGACTTGTACCACAGGTTTATGCCCTGCTGCTTGACGGGAGAAAAGCCCAAACTATGCAGGTAATCCGCTATCTTGATTTGTTTCGCTGTCTGTATATCCATAAAAAATAATTGTTTGAATAGTGATTGAATCGGTTTATTTCTCTTTTCGCCCGTACCTCTTTCTGAAGTACGGTCTTTATAATCACTTCACTTTATTTTCGTATATATAGAGTACGGTAATAAAGTGAAGCGGTTCTCCACATTCCGCAACCACTTCGCTTTATCCCTAATATATAGACCCTCGGAATAAAGTGAAGCGATTGCAAGGTGTGGACTAATAGTGGAAGTCGGGCATGAACGTGTACTTTCTGCCGTTCTCCTGCACTATCATCCGTTTGTTGCGAAGCATGGTGATGAGCGGTACCGCCTTTTGATGGTTCAGCTTTACACCTACTGACGTATAGCTTTTGATTAAAGCTTTTTCCAGCTCCTTGTAGCCGTATTCCTCTTTCAGTCCGAAAACTGCTTCCAGTGCGATGCGGTGCTGCTGTTCGGTGATATGCCTGTAAGGGTCGAACTTTTCCTCTTCCGGTCTTCCCGGTTTCTTGGCTTCGGGCTTGTAACCCTCCATGAGTTCGGGCAGGGCGTTGTCATTGATACGGAATGCGAAAGGCTCGAAATCCATTGCCCGTATGTGCATGGCTGAAACATTGCTTATATCTCCATTGTTTTTGTCCTTTTCCACAAGGAGTACGGTTTCTGCCTTGTTGTTCAGTTCAGTACCGATATGCCCTCTCGCGTTCTCATCCCCCTTGTTCTGGTGGAGTATCGTGTGGATATGTATCTGCCTGTCGTCCGTCCACTGCATCAGTTTGGATATGATGCGTGTCGATTCTCCGGGACTGTTGATGTCATATACCATGTCACGGATGCCGTCTATGATTACAAGGGCTAATGTCAGGCGTATTGTAGATTGCCTGCTCTACAATGCTGATGCGCTGTTCGGGGTGTATTTCCTCAAAGCGAGAAACTCCAGATTCTCATTATCCTTGTCATCGGGCAAGTCAGGCCATCCGTAAAATACGTTTCATGACTTTCAGGCAATGATAAGGGCTCTGTTCCGTGTCCACATAAAGGATTTTCCGTTTGTCTTCCGGAAGTTCCGCCACATATCGCAATACCGTACCATTCTTCAATGCGGCAGCTACGATAGCCGACACATTGAACGTCTTTTTGCTTTTGGCTTTGCCGATGGATGCGCTGAAATTCCCCAGCGTTCCTATGACGGAGCCGTGTACTTTCAGAATTTCCGGTGCTTTCTCGTAACTTTTCGACAGGCTCAAACGTGAGGCTTGCCAAAGGATTACGGCTTCTTCTGCCGATATTTCCTTGTTGTCTTTCATATAATCCATAAGTACACCTCCCGTTATTTTCGTCCTCCGGTTTTCTTTCCGGCCAGTTCAAGGGCAAGTTCCGCATCAACGATAATCTTGCGCCCTATTTGCGTAATGGCTTTGTCAATCTTTCCGCTTTTCTTTATACGGTTGGCGGTGGGCAGACTGCACCCGAACAGTTTGGCAATGCCAAGTATTCCGTACACATACTTTCTTTCTGTGTCCGTAACGGGCTGTGGCTGCATTTCCGTTTGGTTGGAAGCGTGCTTGCTTAGGAATATGAACTCTTCGCCTGTCATCTGCCAGACGGGTTTTAATAATAACTCTTGAAGATTTGTCATCGTCCAATCTATTTAGTCGTTAAACAATCAGCCCTGCGCACAGGCTGTTTCTTCTGTTCTCGAACGATGCAAAATTAGGTAGGGTTGAGTGGTAAGTATGTGGATGATATAAATCTGAAGTCATTATATCTTACTGAATATCAGATAATAAAAATACCACTCAAAAATTAATATGAGTGGTAAAAGTGGTAATTTCGTGGAATGTCAGGATATATCACGAATTATCTGAATATGCTTTCCATTTCTTTGGCGAATTTCTGGTTACTATCACTCGGAAAATCGGAAACGGGTTCTTTGTACTTCGACCTGTAATAGCTCTCGTCAATATCCAGTAGTTTCAATATCTTGTCTCGCCATTCGTCCCTGTATTGCTTGGATAGTTTTTCGCTCATCAGGAATATCAGGTAACACACCCGTATCTTTTCCCTTGCCTTGATTTTTAGTATGTTCTTGCAGGGGTGCAGGTTTATATTGGCATAAAAGTCCGATATGGTAATGGCTTCGAACTGTTCCCCGACACAGGTCTCATGAATGGACGAAAGCGACTTCATGTCAAAATATTCATGCTGTCCCTCCGGTGTATTCTGTATTTCTTCTTGCTCATTTTGCTTGACCGGTTCATACTGTCGTTTTACTTCCACATCATCAGGAAGGTACTTCTTCAGGATTTCCATAAAAAGAAGGTTTAGGCGGTAAATATTACGAAAGGTTTTTCCGTATATTGAAAAGCCTCTTTCCTGTCTTGCTTTTGCAATTCATAGAGTTTGTCCAATTCTTCTTCTTTTCCTTGTCGTATTCAGCCTTGCAGCGTTCATATTCCTTTTCGGCTTGCTTCTCTTCTTCTGCCGTATGTTCCCTGTAACCAATAGAATCATATCTGTTATATGCCTCGTTCAAAGGCTTGCTTAATTTTTGTGTAATTCTCAACTGCGCTTCTATATCAGTGTCATATCTGCCAGCGAAGTTGTAGCATACACGGGAAATTATCTCATCATCAAACAATGGATATTTTTCGTAAAGCATCATGTTTTTCTCTATCTCGGCTCTTAGGCTGTCGAGAATCAGAGTGTACTGTTCTTTCTGCTTGTCAAGTACCAATTCAAGGATAGCGGCTTCAAAAGCTTTTGTGTCATTGTATTGCTTGTAGAAGTTCGTGATGAATTTCTGCTTGTCAAAAGAAAAAGTATGGCTGACAATAAAGTCACTGTATATTCGGTTGAGTTCACCGTATTGGGGAATCATAATCTGTATTTCTCCTGCCATATACGCTTGGTTTATGGATTTTTGTCTTTATCAAGAAAGGAAGCCAGTTCCTCTTCCACTTCTTCTATACTTGGCAGAGCCGATTTTAAGTTTTCAGGTATAGCCTTGCTCAACTGGTAATCGCTGATACCTATCGGCTGGTCGTAGCCTGTCAATGCGTATTGCGCTACAACTTCGTCTTTCCCCTTGCACAGCAACAATCCGATAGTCTTGTTGTCATTCTCTCCCCTTAACTTGTCATCCACTACATTGATGTAGAAGTTCAGTTGTCCTGCATACTCCGGTTTGAATGGGGTAGCCTTTAATTCCACTACAATGTATGCGTGTAGGGGAATGGAATACAGAATCAGGTCGGCAAAGAAATCGCTGTTTCCTATTTGAAAATGCTTCTGCCGGGCGACAAAGGCAAAACCATTGCCCATTTCCAACAAATAATGGGTAACGTGCTTTACCAGTTGCTCTTCTATATCCCTTTCGTCTGCCTTTTCTTTCGCTCCTGCCAAATCGAAGATATACGGGTCTTTCAACAAGTAATTGGCAAGGTCACTTTGCGGTGCCGGGAGCGTGGCGGTGAAATTGTTTACCTTATTATTGCTGATTTGTCTGCTGTACAGGTTGGTTTCAATTTGTATTTTAAGAGCATTGCTGCTCCAGCCCATTTCTACAGACTGCTTCATGTACCAATATTTTACACCTAATGGAAGCGAATTATTGAGCATGATTACATGGCTGGCCCAATTTATTCTGGCAACAGGGGATGCCAAAAATAATTTTTCTATATCCTCAATCGTTATCCGGTAAATGGCAGATACAGTTTTGGCAACATTCTGAATTTGCGCAAGAGGTTCTTGCGTAAATTCTAACAACTGACTATCAGTGGATTGTATTTGCGCAGTAAGTTCTTGCGTAAATTGTCCGTTGTTTAGTTTCAAGACTTCATCCGTGACATTCTGTATGCTTGGAACAGATAACCTTGCATCCGTGTCAATGAAACTTCGTAGCACGTTCAGCGGATATGACCGTGCGAATTGGCACATATAAGTAAGGTTACGTTCCGAATAGCCTTTCTTTTCAGGATAATTGAATCGGATAGCCTTTGCCAGTTGCTTGATGATTTTGCTTCCCCAGCCTTGTAAGTTCTGATGATACAGGATATAGTTGCCTATTTTCCAGTAATGGAAAAGCATTTGCGCATTGGCTGCGGTAATCAGCCTTACTTGCGCCTGTTGTATTTCCGAACCGACAGCATGAACAAATGCGTCAAAGTTCGTTCTTTCTATATGATGTTCTTTGTTGTTTTCCATGTTTCAAAGTCTATTGTTGTCGCAAATATAGTTCAAATAGCGGATAATCTATGAAACTGATTGATACTTTTATAGTTGGTTAAACTTGTTCATGGCGTTTGCCTTAATATCATCCGCTATGTCAATATAAGGCTTCATGGCTTTATAGTCACTATGCCCCGTCCATTTCATTACGACCTGTGCCGGAATACCGAGAGCCAGCGCATTACAAATGAATGTTCTTCTTCCTGCATGGGTACTTAGTAATGCGTATTTTGGCGTGACTTCATCTATACGTTCATTCCCTTTATAATATGTTTCCCGTACAGGCTCGTTGATTTCAGCCAGTTCCCCCAGTTCTTTCAAATAATCATTCATCTTCTGATTACTGATGACGGGCAGTACCATGTGGTTCTCAAAATGGACTTCCTTGTATTTTTCAAGTATGGCTTTGCTATGGTCGTTCAGTTCAATTATCAGACTGTCTGCCGTTTTGACTGTGGTAACTTCGATATGGTCGGGCTTCACATCGCTTCTTTTCAGGTTACGAACATCTGAATATCGAAGACTTGTGAAGCAACAGAACAGAAAAACGTCCCTGACACGCTCCAGATATTGTTTGTCTTTCGGTATCTGATAATCTTTCAGCCTGTTCAATTCGTCCCAAGTCAGGAATATCACCTTTTTAGAGGTGGTTTTCAATTTGGGTTTGAAAGTATCGTATGCCATGTTCTGATGATGCCCTTTCTTGAAGCTCCAGCGCAGAAACCATTTGAGGAATCCCATTTGTTTGCTGATAGTGCTGTTCCTCATGTCCTTTTTGTCACGTAGGAAATTCACATACTCGTTCAAGCCGAACTCGTTGAAGTATTCAAAGGTTACATCTTCCTTGAACTCTTTGAGGTGGTTTTTTACTGCTGAGAATTTCTCGTAGGTGGATGCCGTCCAATTATTCTGATTGCCACACTCCTTTACAAATTCATCGAATACTTCCCCAAAATTTATCTGTGTTTCTTCCTGCTGCTCTTCGTTGGCATCTTTTATCCGCAGGTTGAACGCATCCTTTAGTTGTTGGGTGGTTGGCATGGCTTCCTGTACCTCAAATTCCTTGAACACGTTTTGAATCTCGGCATAGTATTTCAGCAAGTCCGCATTGATTTCGGATGCGCTTTGCTTTAGTTTGTTGGTGCATCCGTTCTTTACCCGTTGTTTGTCAGCATCCCATTTGGCTACGTCAATCCGGTAGCCTGTTGTAAACTCGATGCGTTGGCTTGCATATATGACACGCATACGGATGGGTACGTTTTCCACGATTGGCACACCGTTCTTCTTCCGGCTCTCCAATGCAAAAATGATGTTACGTTTGATATTCATAATTGGGTGCGTTTGAAATTCTACACCCAAATATACACCCAATATTTGGAATAGCAAAAGGCATTTAGAAAGATTTAGATTTACCCTATAATTTGATAGTATATGATTATCAGTGATTTGCAATTTTATGATATTTCTTGAAAGTATAGGTTCAAGAGCCTGTCTCTCCGCTGGAAAGAATTGCAAAACAAAGAAAATCCCTGTAAATTAATACTTTACGGGGATTTTTTGTTTTTGGTGCATAGCAAAAATAAGCATATCAAAGCATTCTTTCGGTGTACTATTCGGTGTACCTGATCCCTTCAATGTTAGGTACACCTATTAAGTAAATAATTCATTGTTTATCAGTGTTTTGCATCTTGACTTGTTGCTCTTGGAATTTTAGTTTTGTGATTAAAAAACAAGTAAGATGGAAAGAACAACATTTTGTCTATTGTTCTACATTCGTAGGACGAAATTGAATCGGAACGGTGAGGCTCCGATAATGATGAGAATTACAGTGAATGGAGTTCGGGTTGATGCTTCAGTGAAGAAAACAATTCTTCCGGAAATTTGGAGTGTAGCAAAAGGAAAGGCCCTGGAAAAGAAGCGTGAGTACAAGGAACTGAATCTGTATCTTGATTCTATCCGTTTGAGGATAATGAAAATTCAGCGTGAACTGGAAATAGAAGGTGTAGCGGTTTCTGCCGGCAGTGTCCTGGACCGTTTTTGGGGAAAGGATGCTCCCGTACAGCGTACCCTGTTTGAGGTTTTCCGTGAACATAATGATAAATGCGCCCGATTGTCCGGTACGGACATGGCGCCTGCAACCGTGCAGCGTTATGAGACATCCTTGAAACATACTCAGGATTTTGTCTGGGAGACATATCATAAGAAAGATATTCTTTTTGGATGAAGTTTCCCGCCAATTTGTTGAGGATTACGAGTTCTGGCTTAAGACCTCGAAAAAGTGTTGTCATAATACAGCCACCAAGTATCTGAAGAACTTCAAGAAGATTATCCGTATCGCTTTGGCCAAGGGATGGATGAAGAATGATCCGTTTTTGGAAATCAGGTTCTCGTTGGATAAGGTGGAGCCGGACTTCTTGGAAGATTCGGAAATCCGAAAACTGATTTCAAAGGAGATTGATATTCCGCGGCTAGGTCAGGTACGGGACATTTTTGTGTTCTGTTGCTTCACCGGTCTGGCCTTCTCGGATATTCACGGATTGGGAAAGGAGCATATCGTGGAGGACTCGAACGGTGTCAGATGGATACGCAAGGGAAGGCAGAAGACCAAAATCATGTGTAACATCCCATTGATGGAAGTTCCGTTAAAAATATTGGAGAAGTATTCCACCAATGAATATTGCAGGAAACATGGTGTGCTTTTTCCGGTGCTTTGTAATCAAAAAATGAACGCCTATCTCAAGGAGCTGGCTGATATTTGTGGCATAAAAAAAACATTGACCACCCATGTGGCGCGTCATACTTTTGCCACTTTTGCCCTGGCCAATGGTGTTTCGATAGAGAGCGTTGCTAAAATGCTGGGGCATACCAATGTTCAGATGACCCGTCATTATGCGCGTGTGCTGGACCGTACAGTGATACGTGAGATGTCACAGATAAAGATGGATTTTCATTTTTCCATGTAAGGAGAGGGTGTTTGGAATGAGCAAAGGCAGACATGAGGTTCGGATGCCTGCTCTTTCAGGAATGGCCGGAGATTGCTTCCGGCCTTTTTTATTTCATTCTGGCGTTTTCTGTCTTTTTTTGGCGGTTGCTCAACGGTTGAGTAACCAATGACCTCGTAATATCTCCGTAATATTGCACCGTAAACAATAAAAACAAGGTCATTATGAATAACAGAAGAACTGCACCTGGTGGGCAGATGACCCACATGCTCAGTACCATACTCGCCAAAGTAACCAACATTGAAAAGTTACTGGCTCCTGCCATACATAACTTGCCCGACAGCGAGATACTGGATTCAAAAGGCGTGCGCCTGCTTACCAAAATGTCCGACAGGACACTTCTAAGACGCCGCAATGACGGTTCGTTGCCTTTCCACCGTGACAAGGGGAAGATTTACTATCGCCGTTCGGACGTGCTGCGTGCCATGCTGCTTGAAAAAGAAGAACACTCTAAAAATAAAAGGTTATGAGAAAGATGATTAAGGTTGAAAGCGGCTCGTTCGCCGCACTCGTGAGAAGTTACAAGAAGTCCCTCAACATGTTGGCCGTGCTGCAACATATCTGCGAGGATAACTGTGTAGAACTCTCCATGCTGCCCGATGAGGTTTGTGAGCTGATAAACCTCGATCCGGCAGAGATTGAGAAGCAGCGTTTGAGCGGACGGCTGCGTTTTGCGGAAGAGGAAAACGGGACCAGGCATTATTCGATTGTGGATATAATCAATCTGAAGGATTCCATTGACTGGAAGGTTATTAACAGACAGGTGGAGAGCCTTTCCTTTGAGGAAGAGGAATGACGGAGTGCCCTTCTTCCCATTACAGATAAGAGTATGGCCGGCAGACCGGATTTATCCGGGTGCCGGCCATACCTTTGTCATTTCCTGAAAAGCGGCTCTTTACGGCAAACTTAGGATATTTTTTTCAGTCCGTTTGACGGGGCGGCAATTTCCATTGGGGGGGACATGCCTTGCCTTCCGTGGCAGGTCCGGTTTATCGTCACTTTCGCCTGTCGCTTTCTGTCCTTTCATTTCCGTTCCGTCATCCGTTCCGCTTTCATGCCCGCCTGCCGGTTTTATGGTAAGCTGTATTTTCCGGTTCAGCGTGGCAAGTTCCTCATTCAGCCGCTTGATTTCCGCATCCTTGGGCCATGAAGCCGCCACAATCTCCTGAAGGACCGGGATGTCCTTCGACAGCTCTGCGTTCTCCTTTTCCCGTTTCTCTATCATGGCGGGAATGCGTTCCAGCGCATTGATGAAGTTCATGACGGCCAGTTTCGGGTCTTTGGCTATATAACCGTTGTTGTAGGTATATTTGATACCGTCCAGTCCCTCGACCATGAATTTGTTCTGCAAGGTCTGTGTGTCCCCGTCACAAGTCCTTTCGGTACGGACAAGGATGCGGAAATCGAACAGGGTTCCGATTTTCATATAGTCATCCTCCGTCCGGACATTCCGGTTGATTGCGGCAAGCCGGTTGCCGAGTATCTCCACATTGTCCGAATCCACACCGTCCAGTTTCAGGGGATTGGGACGGAGTCCGGTTTCCGTATCTGCGGGCATCACCTTGTTGAAATATTCCCAGTCTCTGGTGAAACGCCCGATAAAGGTGTTGTTTTTTTCTATTCCCGAAGTTCTTTCATTCAGCTTGCCTTTCGCGTTTCCCTTGTTACGGTAGAATGCCTGCCTCTCGCTTTCGAGGACCGCCAGTTTCTTGTCCAGCTTGGCCTTTTCCAGCAGGTCGTCGTTGCCCGAAAGGATGGCCACGTATTCGCTGAAACTGCCGCCTCCGTTTTCGTCAATCGCCCCCTCGTCAATGGTACGGGCGGCCAGATTGCGGCTTTTGAGCTGGTTGATGAACACCTGCTTGTTTTGCAGCAGGTTGAACTTGTAGCTGTCCAGTGACTTCTCCACCGCATAGATATAGCAGTCCACCTTGTTGCCGGCGTACTGCTTGGCGATGATATTGCCTTTTCTCACCGCGCGTCCGTTGCGCTGCTCCAGATCGGACGGCCTTCAGGGTATGTCCAGATGATGGATGGCCACGGCACGTTCCTGCGCGTTGACACCCGTTCCCAGTTTCTGTGTGGAACCGAAAAGGAAACGGATGCGCCCGGAGTTCATATCCTTGAACAGTTCCTTGCGTGCGTTGTCGCTGTTTGCTTCCTGAATGAATTTTATCTGCTTTTCCGGGATATTATGGTCTTCCACGAGTTTGCGCCTGATTTCACTGTAGATGTTCCACTGGTCGGGTTTATAGGTACTCAAGTCTGAAAAAATGAACTGTGTGCCTTTCTGGTCAAGATATTTGTAGTAATATTCCGCAATCTTGGCTGCGCAATGGGACGCCTTGTTTCCCGGACTGTCGCCGTACTGTTGGTCTATCAGCCGCATGTCAAGCGACATCTTGTTCGAGTAGTTGGTGGCGATCAGCATCTGTGCCTTCTCCTCCGCTTCGGACAGAGGCTCCCTGTCTATGTAGGTCGCATCCCCGGTTTCAGCGAACTTTATCAGTTTTTGAATGAAAATCTCCTGCTGGGGAGTGGGCGGTATGTGATAGAGTTGCTCGTTGAGTTCCGGCCTGTCAACCCCTACGTCCTCGGCCGTTTTGTAATCGGTTATCTCCGCATAAAAATTGGCGAGTTCCGGCACCTTGATAAAATAGCGGAAACGCTCTTTCTGCACCACCTGGTTGGTCACTGAAAATTCAAAGTCCGTGCTTTTCTTCGCATAGACGGCCGCCCAACCGTCAAAACAGGTAATCCCCTGCCGCTCCATTTCCCTCGGACGGAGATACTTGAAAAGGAGATAGAGTTCTGTCAGGCTGTTGGAGATGGTCGTACCGGACAAGAAAGTGGCCCCCAAATCCCTGCCCGTACGCTCCTGTATGGTACGGATGGCGAAAAGCATGTTCATGGCCTTCATGCTTCCTTCGGGATTGCCCAGGCCGGAAACCCTCGCATGGCGTGTGTTGAACATCAGGTTCTTGAAATTGTGCGATTCGTCAACGAAGAGGTGGTCGATGCCCATCTGTCTGAAATCTGTAACATCATCCGTCCGGTCCTTTATATCCTGTTCCAGCTTTTCAAGTTTGGCCTCAAGGTTTTCCTTTCTTTTTTCCAGCCCCTTTTTTATCCAGCCGGTCACTTCATTGCCCTGCTGCTCGAATACGGCGAGATTCTCTTCGATGCTGTCTATTTCCTGCGTATATATTTCCTGCTGTATTTCGGGGGACTGGGGTATTTTCCCGAACTGGTCGTGTGTCAGGATGATACAGTCCCAGTTATTATTTTTGATGTCATGGAATATTCCGACACGCTTCTCCGGCGTAAAGTCCTCCTTGCCCGGATACAGCACTCTGGCATTCGGATAGGCCCTCTTGAACGTGTCGGCTATGTCATGCACATTGCTTTTGAGTCCGATAATCATCGGCTTGTTCGCCAGTCCGAGACGTTTCATCTCAAAGGCGGCCACGCACATGATAAGGGTTTTGCCCGTACCTACCTGATGGTCGATTATCCCGCCTCCGTTCATCTTCAGCATCCATACGGCATTTTTCTGGCTGTCGTACAGGGACGGTATGCCCAGCCCTTTCAGGTCAAGGAACGGGAAGCTTTGCAGGGAACCGTCGTAATCGGGACGTACATAGCAGTTGAACTTGCGGTTGTACATGTCCGCAAGGTTCTGCTTGAACTCGGGCAGCTGTTCATTCAGCCAGCCGGTGAAGGCGGAACGTATCTCGTTGATTTTGGTGTCGGCAAGCTGTATGGCCTCCGCATCCCGTACCTTAATGTCATTGCCTTCCTTGTCCTGTACGGTCTTGGTTATGTCGGGTACGGTGTTGTGCAGCGCATGTTTCAGCAGGTCGTTTCCGTAATAGCCTCTCTTTTCCCCTTTCACATAATATCTGTCGGTGATGTTCGCGTTGGTGCTCTCGAAGCTTACGCTGAATTCGTCGATGGATTCCGTATAGTGGATATGGGCCTTTGTCTCGAAGAGGTATCCGGCGAATTCCTCATATACGGACATGGGTATCCACCGTTCCCCCAGGTTGAAGTCAAGCTGTTCAAAACTTATGGGCTCCGGTATGGCTTTCCGAAGGGCCTCCAATGATTTTCTGCTCGCTCCGTCATCGGGATAGTCTCTCAGGTGGTTCTCTATCCATTCTGCTTTGGCGATCACATTGCCCGCTATGAAACGGTCCTTGATTTCATGGCTCTTCATCATGGGATTGTAGAAGATGCGCTCTTCCAGCTGTTCGAGCAGTTCCTGCCTGCCGATGTCGCAGAGATTCTCCATATATTCCAGATTGACCTCGCCGAACTTGTTCAGGGATGCCGCAAGGGCTTCCTGCGGTGTATCCACATGTGTCACTTCATTGGCGTTGAACGATACGGGCACGGTGAATATGTCCGCCTTCTGTATCTTCCCGTTGACGGAACGCTCCAATGAGAGCATTTCCCGTCCTCCTGCATCCAACAGCAGGAACTTGGCGTTGTCCTTTCCCGTTCAGCTCCCCTGAACATGCGGTGGAAACGGTCATACTGCCGGTTCAGTTCCTCCCTTAGTTCCGGCTGTTCGGTTTCCGTTTCGGCTTCCACATTGTAGAGATTGTGGTAGGCTTCACGGAGCGGGATATAGTAGGCGGCCCGGTATTGTTGTGTGACAGTCAGCCTGAGCGGATGGAACTGTACTTCGGGAGTACCCAATCCCTGCAAATATCCGTATTGCTCACCGGCTTTCACGAGAGAGCCGTTCTTGTATTCGGGGCGTATTTCTCCGGTAAACGGACGTGGTTCCGTTTCTTTTTTCCGTTCTTCCTCGAACCGTAGTCTGCGTTCCTGCCATTTCGCTTCCGCTGCCGCCTGTTCCCCGGTCATTTCTTCTTGTGAGACGGCTTCATCATACATGTTCTCTTGCGAGAACAGATTGAACATTTCCGGTTCGTTTCCTTTTCTTTTGCGGGATGCCGACGCTGTCCGGCCCGGTGATGGCCGGTTTTCCATCATCTGCACCTCCGCTTCCTCCTCGTCCGCATAGGCGGCAAACAGATTAAGCATGGGTTCATAAGGCTTGGTTGACAAGAGACTTTCTTCCTGCATCTCCTGCCGGTGCTCCACTGCTGTTGTTTCCGGTGGAACTTCCGGTCCGGTTTTCAGGGCAGTGGAAACGGTGGAACGGGACAGGTTTTCTTCATAAAGTTTCCGGTCAAGATGGTTTCCCACATCTTGGGCCAATAATAGCCTGAGATGTTCGGAAATGGCTCCGATACCCCCTTCATGGATAAAATTCATGGCCGGTTGTCCGTACATGTTTTTACCTATGGATACGGAAGTATGGATGATATGGTCCAAATCGGCATAGCTGTTGTTTATATGGATACTGTCGGATATGATGCGGGTCTCGATAAAGTTCCGTTCCTTTTCAGTCAGTTCCGACTTTCGGGTATTCTTCTGCAATACGATCAGGTCGCTGCCCACTTCCGTACCCGCATCGGTAAACAGATTGTCCGGCAGACGGATGGTAGAAACGAGATTGGCATGGTTTACCAGCCAATCCCTGACGGGACGGTTCTGTGGCGAGTCCATGACGCCCGAAGTCGTGATATAGGCCAGTATCCCGCCTTCGCGCAGCGTATCCATGCCTTTGAGAAAGAAATAGTTGTGTACGGCAGCGAGTGAGGATTTGCGCACCGGGTCGTCACTCCGGTCAAAGTCCCGGTCATAAATCCTGGTATTCCCAAACGGGATATTGGAAGAAACAACATCGAAGTAGCCGTTATAATAAGGCTGTATGGACTGGAAACCGTCTATGGTCACTCTGCTTTTCGGATAGAGGGATGAGAGTATCCTTCCCGTCAGCCTGTCCTTCTCGAAGCAATGGATTTCGGGGACATCCTTCAGAGTGCTGATGAACATGCCCGTTCCGGCGGAAGGGTCAAGAAAACGTTCCGGGCGGATTTCCGGTATCAGCAGGGCTTCCTGCATGGCCGTTACTACCGGCTCGGGTGTGTAAAAGGCTGTAAGGACGGAATTCTTAAGACTTTGGACGTATGACTTGTATTCTTTCTCATCTTTGGAATACTCACGCAGAAGTTCATGCAGCAGCCGGACCTGGGGAAACAGTTCTTTGTCCGACCTTCATTTTTCTATGTCCGTATCTTTCTCCGCCGGATTCAGGATGCACTTCAGTCCTCCGAAACCCGAATAACCGTTCAAGACCTTGCGTCCCTGTTCTGTAAGAGAGAACTCCGGACGCATGAATATCAGTTCAAGTGCGGCTATGTTGTCCGCCAGATGTTGTCGTCTGTTATATGCCATATTGTTCTATATAGGATTGTATGAAACCTGTAAGTTCAACGGTAAGTGTATGACAGGCCGGGATGATTCAAACCTGTCGTCTATGGAATATTTGCCGAATACCGCCTCTGCGGGCGACAATACCTTCAGGCAGAAATCCGTCCGTCTTTCGGGCCGTACTTCGGGAAACCACTCCGATACGGCCTCGAAAACCGTATCGAACCGGGAAAAGCGCAAGTCCTGATAGAGAACGGCGTCAGCCTGTTCCAAAGCCTGCCTGACGGATAGACCGTCACGTATGGCATGTTCGTAAGCCTCTGCGGCACTGTCCGCACGCTCCCGGATGAATGCCTTGTCATCGGCCATGTGCGGATGGCTTTCTCTCAAATAAAAAAGGAGAGCTGACTTGAAGCAGGACAGTTCTCCGATGTTGTCATGTTGTGTAATCATCATCTGTTGTCATTGGATTTTGAATGGGGAAATAATTTGTGACATACCCGGTAACCTGAGAGGAAACCGGGTATATGGATTCGGTAAACGTTCCGCCTGCTGCCGGATTACGAGAACGAGAGGCTGTTCTTTCTGGCCTGCGGTCTGGGAGATACGACATGGCGGGCCGTCTGCTTTGTTTCTTGTTTCCTGTCGTTTTTGGGGTTTTCAACCGCCGGCTTGTATTCACGGGCATTGCGTCCTATGAGCAGGTTGTTGCTCTTGTTGCTGAAACGCACATCATCCGAGAACAGCTGTCTGGTCTTGGGATTGCGCATGTTCTCAATGAATACCATTCCGTGATTCTCCAGTATCTTTTTCTGTTCGGGGGTTATCTTGGCTCCCAGAATCGTATCGCTGACCTTCAGCTGCTTGTCGGACTGTTTGAATGCGATGTCCCTTATGGTCGGATCGACATAGGCCACACCGGAAAGCATGGTGTCGTTCTTGCGCTGTATGTCATTGATGGGGACTTCGCCACCTGAAGCGAGTATCTGCTTCTGCTTGTCGTCCAGTCTCTTCCCATAAATGTAGTCCGGGATTTTGATGGCATCCACGGGCATGGTGATGATGCGGTTGGTGGACTCGTGGAAACTGACATAGCATTTGCATACATTTCCTGTAAGCGTGTCCTTCATTTCCTTGATTCCTCCCAACGTACCCGTTTCGGCCAGTTTGTCCTTCTCTTCATCCGTGAATACGCCTTTATAGACCGGCAAATCATATTGGGGCTTGTCCAGGCGGGTGAGTGTCTTGAGTTCCACTTTTGCCGTCCGCACCTTTCACACACATGAAACAGGCCTCGCCCAAATCTTTCTTTTCTCCGTTTATCTCCTTGCTGATGGGCAGTGCGGTGGAAGTGATTCTTCCTTTGAGAAGTTCTCCCATGCAATGGTTGTTGAACAGAGTCTCCTTGTCAAGACCGAGTGCGTTCAGATCTTTCCACGGCAGCTGGTGCTCATCAAACTTATACCGCCGGGCCAGTTTGGCGATACGTCCCTCGTCGTTGAGTTCGCTGTTTTCTACCAGTTTCTTGCCGTCCGGTCCGGGGTCTTCCCCTTTCCGAATCTGGATGACCGCGTTCAGTGTCTTGTCCAAAACGGCAAGTGGTACAAGGAAGAAACTGAAGCTTGTGGGATTTTGGTACTGGTTCTTGAAATTCGTGAAGAACAGTTCCAGAGGTGTGGTACGGTCCAGTTTGAGAAAACTGTTGTTGTTCTTTTTGTCCGGCGGTACGACTTCGATGCTGCCGTCCTGTTCGTTCATCTTGGAGATGACTGCGGTCTTGTTCGTTCTCTTGTCAAGGACTGCCATTACATGCTCGTCCTGACTCTGCTCTTGTTGCTCTTGTTTTTTCTTAGCCATAAAATTAATAGTTTAAGTGATACAATAATTAATCAATATCGGGTAAACCTTAGCCCGTCGGTGCGAATGTAGAGGTTTAATTGATAGGTTATTACAGTTTCGGAAATGGTGGAAATGAATGGCGGGATTTGGCGGAAAATGACGTTATGGCTAATTGTTCATTCCGATAAAAATTACGAATAAATGAAGAACTGTCATAATGAATTTTCAAAATGTCTATATTTGAACCTGCCTGCCCATGCTGTTATCCTTTTCAGAGGAACGGCTATGCCTGCGCACCTTCGTCACTGCCCAACAGATGTTTGAGTTCCGGGTCATTCTCTATGCGGAGCAATTCGTTCTCCACTAATTCGACAATATCCTGTTTGATTTGTCGGTAGTTGGCCTGTATCTGCTGCTCCATCGTATCATTGCCGTCCTCGTCCAGAAAGCTGCTGATTTCAGGAATGGGTTGATAGGCGGCTGTCTCTTTCTGTATCGCATCATTATCCACCACTATCTGCGCATGGAAAATCTTCTGCTCGATTGTCTCTCCGAAGTTGTCTGCTACGGCACCGACAAACATACCTTGTGAAAGTGTACTGATTTTGCTGGCAGGTATCAGGCTGTCCAGTTGTGTGCTGATGGAAGTGGAAGTGTCACTGCGGTTGATACTCATAGACTCCCGCTTTTGCAGGATTTTCCCGAATCTTTCCGACAATGTTTTGGCCGTTTCACCCACCACCTGGCCGCTGAATACATTGCCCACAGTTGACATGATGACGGCGGCCTCCTTGTCACCATAGTCACGTTTCAACTGGCTGAAGTCCTGAAAACCTAACACAACCGCCACCTTGTTGCTTCGTGCCGTGGCAATCAGATTGTCCAAACCTTTAAAGAAAATCGTGGGTAACTCGTCAATAATCACACAACTTTTGAGTTGCTTCTTCTTGTTTATCAGTTTTACGATACGGGAGTTATATAGCCCCAATGCCGCACCATAGATTGAAATTCTGTCGGGATTGTTGCCCACACATAACACTTTCGGTTCTTTGGGATTATTAATATCCAGCGTAAAGTCACTGCCGGACATTACCCAATAGAGTTGCGGACTTATCAGTCTGGATAACGGGATTTTAGCACTTGCAATCTGGCCCTGGAGCTGTTCGCTCGCCCCGCCTTTCCATGCGTCAATGAACGGACTCAGATAGTTCTCAAGTTCGGGATAGCTTGTCAGAATGGTGAATACATCCTCGTACCTTTTGTTTAGTAGTTCTATCGCATGGGGGAATGTACAGAACCTGCCGCCTTCATAGATTTTCAAAAACCATATTATCGCTGTAAACAGGACAATCGGGGATTCCACAAAGAAGTCCCCTTGTTTTTGCACCCACGACTTATTGAGGTTAAGCATTATGGTGTACGACGACTCGTAAGCGTCTGAAATATCCGTCATCAGTTCCGGTGCCAGCGGGTTACAGCGATGGCTCTTGCGTGGGTTATCGAAATTTATCACGTAGAACTTGGGCGGTATCTTATAGCGGTGTCTGTACTTAATCAGGTGGTTATAGGCAATAACCGACAGGTCATCAAATTTAAAGTCGTATATATAAAGAGCATAGGACTTCTCTATTGCCTGCTTTATGTAATTATTGACCACGGCATACGATTTTCCGCTACCCGGTGTACCTAAAATCATGCTGGCCCGGAAAGGATTCACCACGTTTATCCAGCCTTTCCATTCCTTTCTCCCGTACCAGAATTTGGTCGGCAGGTTAATGGAATACTCGTTTTCCATAAGGCGGGTTTCCTGCATGAACGATTCATTCTCGGTATTGAAAACGTCCTCCAGCAAATTGTTTTTCAACAGACGGCTAATCCATAAACCGGATGCCAACAGGCAGAAGAAACCGCCGGCCAATGTCGCGGTATAAAGTATGGCGCATACACCGGATGATGCGTCAATGGACAGTAACCACCAGTTCAGGAAAAAGAGTATGGCACCCGCTATGGCCGCAATAATTATTTTCCTTCATGTGATTTCATGCTTCTTTACCCCCTGATTGCCCATGCAGGACAGACCGAGGAAGAGGACGCAAAACAGTTTGGTGTAAAGAAGGGACGAGAACAGTCCTGTGGTACGTTGGAAATTGGACAGTATCCTGTCCACAATATCAAGCGTCCAGCCCATTTCGTGTAGCCAGCCGTAACAAAACCAATAGATGTGTATCGCCAAAAATAGAAAACTGACGGCCCGCATAAAGTCCGTGACTTTGGCAAGACCTCTTAAATCATCTTCATTCTGCATAATTGTAACTGTTAAAATTCGACTTTTTGTTCTATACCTTAATTATATTATAATTTGCGCCTGCGCTTCTTCTTTTTCCTGCGTCCGAAGCGGAAGGCCGGATCGATGTACTCGTGCGTATGGTCATCTTCCATGAGTAGGGAGAAAATGTCAATGGCACCGAGTGCGGACGTATCAATCAGACTGCCGGACGGTTCACTCTGATAGCCTTGATTTTCCTGCTGCCGGTATTCCTTCCTTTCCAGTCTTTCTTCCGTATCTTGTTCCTGCCGGGGGTGTATCCTGCTCCGGCGGTGGTATCAGCCTTGTACGGTCCGCATCCGGATTGTTGAACAATTCGTTGAACACATTGGCTGAAAGGCCTTGCCCAGACGCGAGCCGTTAAGCACTGTCCGGCTGGTATGGTCTATGAAAGTGATGCCGTACAGACGTCCTTCGGGATTGATACGGTAAACCGTCTCTATATCCGCCTCTTTCAGCTTTCGGGCGAAATCCTCTTTCGTGCCGATGTCCTGCATGGCTTTAATGACTTCCTGTCTTGTCCTTTCGGCAAGGCTGTTCCTTTTCACCTTTTCAGTAGAAGCGGCAAACTTCTTTTGCAGTGCTTCATAACCGAATGCCTTACCGAACTTGCTGGACTTGAAAGGTGTTCCCACCTGCTGTCCGTTATCATTCAAAGCTCCGTACATAATACCGTGGTATTCCTTCCCGTCCACACTTCCCCTGACTTCATAAACGGTTACGTTATACAGGTTCAGAAGAGTGCCATATTCGGCAAGCGAGTGACAGTTGTAACATTCCAGCAAGGTTCGGGCGGTATGCTTTACCTGTGCTTTCACGTCCCCTTTCGGATAATCCACTTTTTGTAGGGATGACAGTTCCCTCTCACCGTGTTCTCCGAATGTGGGATGAAGCCCGTACTTCACTTCCATTTCACGGCAGATGTTCTGTGCCCGGATAGCTTCCCGGTTATGGTCTATTTTTTCCTCGGTTTCATCAATACGTACCGATACGATGTGCATGTGCTTGCGGTCTATGTCTTCATGCAGCCATACGATATAGGGCTGGTTCCCGTAACCGAAGTTTTCCATGAACTCCTGAGCCAGTACGGTCATCTGCTCTTCCGAAAGAATGTCTTTCGGGGACGGGTTCAGGGAGATGTGGATAACCGGTTTCCGGACGTGCGAGTTGAGTGCGATGTAAGGTTCAAAAGCCTGTACACAGTGTTCAATCGGTACATTGCCCGAAGTATCCGCCGCTATTTTAGGATGTCACAATACCTTTGCCGTACCGTCATCCACCTTTATCTTATTATAGGCAATCACTCCATAGAATGAACTGCCCGATGTGATATTCGGCACCATGATGTTATTCCTTTTTAGTGAGATACTCCTTTTCGTATCGCTTTGTCAGTTCGATAATCTGTTTGCAGAGTTCCTCCAGTTTGCGGGTTTCTTCGGCCAGTTTATAAAGGAAGGCAAGCGATTTCTTTTCCCCATAAATGGTATGGATGGTCTTTACACATTGGTTGTAGTTGTTTCCGATACGGCGGAACTGCTGATAGAAAGCGGTCAGCCGGGCATAATATTCCTGCGCTTCCTTATCAATCCTCACTACCTTGAACTCTCAGCCGAAGATGCGGGCAAAGATAAATTCGGCCTTGTTCTTCATGCCGGACTGTTCAAACATCGTGAGAAACTTCTCGTTCTCACTGTCATTGAGACAGAGATAATAGCGGTGCGTGCGCGGGTCCGCCAGCACCTTGCGCCCTGCGGCGCTACGGATTCTTGTTTCATCTTTCATAACATGAATAATTTAGGAAGTTCGACTTGGGAGAACTGACATCCCCGAAAGGCCTTTCGGGGCGGTACTTTCAGCGGTTGGAAATATTTTCAACCGCTGAAAGTACACCTCGCTATATGCTGACGCATATTAAAATCCGGCTGGGCCGGATTAAAGGTCTGAAGGATTTGTTTTACGTTCTCTTACCGAGAACGGGCTCCGCTCTCCCGGCGACAAAGGTAGATAGTTTTTTCTGTCCGTGCATCATGGCGTATCACGCCAACACCCGCCAATGAATGACTTTGGAGCCGGGGGTACTTCATGGATGCTCTTTTTGAGGTTTATTTGTAGCCGGATAGCTATTTGAACGGATAAACAGATATGCAATCAGGTAGATATTCAAACAGGCATTTATCCGGATATATAGCTATACATATATATAAATGTATAGACGGATAAACAGCTATTCGGATAAATGGCTATGCAATCGGATATGTGAATAGTTATCCGAATATGTACATAGCTATATAGCTACATAGCCGAATAGACAGATAGCTGAATAGCTACATAATTAAATAGCCATGTAATAGAGTAGCCATATAAGTAGATAGCCGGATAGCCAAGTAGCCGCATAATTAAATAACTATATAGCTAACCGGATGAACAGATAACAGAATGAGTAACCGGACAGATAGCCCCAAAGACAGACGGCTGTTCATCCGGCTGTCTATAAATCAATTTATTCACTTAAATTAGTAACAATGGAAAAGAGAAAGAAAACCGTGTTCGTTTCGTTTGCCTCCCAGAAGGGCGGCGTGGGTAAATCAACCTTTGCGATTTATGCGGCGTCGTGACTGCATTATGTGAAAGGTCTGAATGTGGCGATAGTGGATTGTGACTATCCGCAGCATTCAATCATCAAACAGAAAAAACGGGATATGGAAGTGGTAAAGACCACACCCGTCTATCAGAATCTTCTGGTGGAACAGGCCGGGCGGTTGAAGAAGAAGGCTTACCCTGTTATCGGCAGTACCCCGGCGGATTGCATGACGGACTGAAGGGCGTTTGAGGAAAAGGCGGACGTGCATTATGATGTGGTGCTGTTCGACCTGCCCGGAACAATGGGCAGTGACGGGGTGATTGCCACAATCAGTGCGCTCGATTATCTGTTCGTACCGATAAAGGCAGACCGCCTTGTGCTGGAAAGTACGCTGAACTTTGCCACGACTGTCAATGACTGCCTGATAAAGACCGGCATCTCCAATCTGAAAGCCTTGTGCATGTTCTGGAATATGGTGGACCGCAGGGAACGTACCGTCTTATATGACATTTACCAGCAAGGTTTCTCCCTCCTGGGACTGGACTGTCTCCAAACCCGTGTCCCCGTGCGCAGTAATTCACCAAAGACCTCTCCACTACGGGCGGCCCGGTTTACCGGAGCACCCTGTTTGCACCGGATGCGGGCTTTACGAAGGAGTGGCTTTGATGCGCTTATGGATGAAATCATGCGGATAATCAAAAATTGTATAGTCATGGCAAGGAAAACGAGTGGACAGAATCCGTGGATGAAGCCTACCTGCGCAGCCTGATGGCGGGTAGCCCGCCGAAAGGTAACACCGTCCATTCCCCCAAAGAGAAACGGACAGGGAAACGGCTTAAAAGGCAAAGACGGAATTGAAGCGGAAGAGATGCCGAAAAGACCGCATCCCAAACGTTGAAAGCCGCACAGGCCGAATTTATGAGGAGATTCCCTTACCCCTTACAAAATGCGAAGGCAGACAGGGTGTCTATATAGACAAGGAACTGCACCGAAAAATATCGGTCATCGTCGGCATTGCCGGTAAACGGCAGTTGACGGTGGGCAATTACATTGACAATGTATTGCGGGAACATTTCGAGAAACATTCGATGAGGTGAAGGCATACGTCAGAAGAGTTACAAACAAAATCTTTTTGGCTATGGATATGCGATTATGAAAGCCGGGCGGTTCTGTTCTGGCTGCTGTTTGCTATCTGTTCATGGACAAGTTCCTGTTCAGGGGCAGCTTGGCGAGATATGTTTCGGCACGCCGCCGCATGGCGGTGCGCCCTGCGGGTGCGGCAGGCTGGTTCGATCCGGTGAAAGAGGAACGGAAGAAAGAACGGACAGGCGAAAGGGAAAAACGGGCAGGAAAGAGATTCCGCAGTCGTGAAAAGACAGGAGAAAGAGCTTCCACCTGTCAAGGCGGAAATGAGGCCACAGAAAAAGACTGCGGAGAGAAGCAGTGAAAAAACGGTGGAAAACAAAAACGTCGGAAACGGACAGCCTTGTCGTCACGAAAAGCTATGGGACACGCCAGCAGCCGCCAATGAACGCCACCGGTTCCGGGCTATTGCAGGTAAAAAAAATGCCTCTACTTTTGCTGGCAGAAACGGGGACACAAAGGCCGCCAAAGGTTGCAAATGCCGCCGCTGGAGCTTGTCCCGATCTGTTCCGGGACAAGCGTGTGGAAGAGTGGCGGGGCTTCCCGACGGGAGTTCCGGCAGACATGAAGGCGATGACGGACAGAGAGGAAACGGTGACGGAGTGGATACCGACGAGTTGAACGAGGAACTGAAGATCTGAACTGTGTCCGCGAAGATTATTCGGACGGGGCAACCGCATAGGGCGAAGAGCTTGATTTAATCATCGACCTCTGCAACGGCAGGGAGATTCCGACAGACAGACGATTGTCCTTTTTAAGGGCGATCCACCATATCAGGGATACGCAGATTGAACGCCTCGATACTGAAAGTATCAATGGCAGCGACAGCCGTATCAGCAAATTTCTGGATGAAGCCGAGCAAATGGGCGGGGTGTCCGACAGAGACTAAACTGATTAAAAAAAAAGGTAAACAATGGCAAGAGGGTTATTTTTGATACGGGTTGATGCCCGTATCACTGTAAAAAGAGAAATTCCGGCAGGAATACGAAATAACAAAACAAAAAATATCCATGTTTATGATTTATTTCATTCAAGTTGATAAACGGCGGCTTCCCCTTATGGGGAAACGTACAGACTTTCGAGAGACAATCATTCCATTAACTTATCCATAAACGACAGCGGCAAATGATAAAAGGCTATTATGATTCGATGACAGACCGCTTGCGGCATCTAACCCGTAAGAAGACAACAGAACTATTCACCATTAAATTTTATTTGTGGGAAACATAGGACTGGTAGATGTGGATGGGCATAACTCTCCCCATTTTTGGCACTGATGCGCCTTCGGCCTGTTACAAGGCAAAAGCGCATCGGTGGAATGGGCACGCGACAACAGCGGTATGACAAGGTATTGGGCCAAGCGCTAAAAGTGTTCACCTTCACGCCCTTGATTATGACTACATCCGCTGGATGCGGGAAGTGGTAAAGGGCGGAACTGGATATGACATAGCTGCGGGCAGGCTTCCTGAAGCTGTGGAGAACAGCCGATGATGGACTATTCCATTTACCCCTGAATATCCTTTTTCGCTCCAGTTCTTTCAAGAGGCTGCATCCGTAAGTGCCCTTTCTGCCTCGTCCGTGAGAAAGGAAGGATACATTCAGACTGCAAGCTGGTGGAACTGAACCCGAAAGGGAAAATGGATTGAGGTGTTGATAACAATTTCTTTTGCTAACCCGCAGTGAAGCATGAGTGCGGTATTATTTGATGAAAGCCCGGCCAGCCCGTGAAACTTCGCACGGTGGGATGTGAGGATTATGAATGAGGAACAGGCCTTTACATCTAAACCAGGGATGAAGGATGAAGCAGAACATCCATACGTACGATTTGCCCAGGCTTGATTGGAGTGACGCCTGAAAGAGATGAAAGCACGAAGCCCTACAAGATAACCTGTTACGTACTGATAGATTCAATTCGACCGTGTTGAGCAGGATTTGCTCCAGGTTGAACGTACTGAGGAAACCCCGGGGATTACCTTTGTTATCCCTTTTCCGGGGATTATGCAAACAAGCGACGCCTAAGCGCAATACGTGAAGTGAATTTTGCCTGATGCAAGTAAACTGGATGGCCATTATTCAAGTCACCTTTAAAGACTATACAATTTGCAAGTGTCAAGTGAGAATATTCGAAATAACTTGATAAAGACAAGACACAATAGAGACAATGAGAAACGGTTATTACGATTCGATGATTCACATCCTGCTTTCAAGAGAATTAACAAGAGTTTCACCACAAAAATCGTAACGATGC
>VOFK01002136.1_pt1 | contig 45107 bp, 74 predicted proteins | sample 5384121 | NCBI WGS metagenome assembly VOFK01 (sample SAMN12384730, study PRJNA508395) | human gut metagenome | isolation source: healthy gut J | host: Homo sapiens | reverse complement strand
GTTACGTAATATTGCTGCATAAAACATAAATGGAATCGACTGGATGAAAATATCCGTTGCCTGCGCTTTATCCGCAACATTATCCGCTTCTACAATCTGGTAAATGATAAAGTATCCCCACGCACCAAACGGAAGCATCGCCGAAGCACAGATACTAATTGTACGAATGATATAGGCAAGCGCCAATCTCGGCTTCTTCAGTGCATCAATCAATGGAGAAAAAACGCCGCACCGGCAGTCAGTGCCGACACATAATCATCCACCGATGTCGCACCGGCATACACCCGCCGTCACCATAACGGCAGCCGCTTTTCCCTTTTCCGCTTGCTTGTCACAAATTCGGTAAATGCCTTTTGTGCTTCCGGTTCGCTTCATGGCTATAATCAATCCGCCGCAAAGGAAAAACGACATATACATCTCGATATTTTCCGGGTCACCAAGCACGGTATATAAATCATTAATAAATCCGCCAAAACAAGCACCCTTATACCACAATATGTAACATGAAAATGTACCTAAAACCAGCGATTGCATAACATCTTTTGTGACCAGAGCATATACAAACAGCCTGCCAGCGGAACAAGAATCCAGAAACTTCCTGTCACCATTTTTGTTGGCACCAAAAACAAGACAACCCAGAACACAATCTCAAAAATGCCCAGAGTTTCACCATTTTCGGCTCGATATGCTTCGGATTCATGTAATAAAAAATTCGTTTAAAAATGTTTTTTTACTGTCCATATCAATCACTCCAATCACATAAAAAACTTACTACCTGGATGAATGATCCCAGATTTTTTAACTGCGTGCCAATACCATGGTCGACGGCATTGCGGTAAATTTCAGAGCCCCATGCAACGTCCTCAATCGGCATTCCTTCAATGGCAACAAAAATAATTTCATCATCGGATTTTCTTCCCGGTTTTTGCCGCGGATAATTTCACCCAAATGGTCAATGGAATCTCTCGTAATCAGGCCTATCCTCTACCATGTAATAGAACTCCTCACCCATGCAGCCGGTCGCCTTACGCATTCCATTTTCATCGTAACCTTCTTCATCCTCGATGCCGTACTCCTCATACATCTTCCAGTTATCGACAACTTTGCGGATGCCAACAAGTTCTTTTATCCATGTTGAAAAAGCTCGTCGCAATCAGGGTAACACCCGGTTTTAACCATTCTTTTTTTTTGTAGGTCGGATACTGTCCCGGTTTCACAGAAAACCGACTCGCTGATAATATCAGAGCCGCGGACTGCTTCCTCTAACGTCTCACAGATGATTACTTCCTTCACCTGTTTATAATGGGTTTCAATAAACTCCTTAAGTGCAGCCGCCGTTTTGGATTTTTAAAGAACCTGCCTTGATTTTTACCGTGTCTATATTTTTTGCATTTGTCATAATGGCACGGAAACAAGCTTTCGCAATCGGTCCTGCACCCAACATCGTAAGAACTTTTGAATCCTCTCTTGCCAAAGTTTGGTTGCCAGTCCCGGCATTGCCCCCGGTACGCATTGAACTTAACAAGTTCGCTGACATATAAGCAAGCGGTGCTCCGGTCTCCACATCATTTAGGGCAAACATCAAATTGGAACGCGGAATTCCCATCGGGCGGTTATTTCCGTTTGAACCGTACCATTTTACATCCTGCAACATGGAATTTACCTCCTAAGTACGCCGGCATGGCGATAAACCGCCGGTCCGCGCCGTCATTAATCGGGAACCCGTCAATATCGGATTTTTCGGAAATTCCAGCATAATTCCGTGAGAGTTATGCTCCGACCACCCATGATGAAGTCGCCATCTTCCAAAAAGCCCCATTGTCTCTTCCATCACATCAACGCATTTGGCAGCATCCATAACTCCTGCCTCAATCATATCCCTCTTCATCTAAATAAAGCATACGGAGTTTTTTCGATTCTACTAATTTTGCTTTTCTTCTGCAATTACAGCCTCTAATTCACTCATGCCTTTCATCGCCTTTGACTTTCACTCAGTTTATTTCAAACTCTTAAATCGGTCATAGCTTAAGGAAGAAATATCAACTATTGTGTCTTCTCCTGCTACCATCTGGGACAACATCAGTCCAACTGCCGGTGCGGTGCCAAACCCATGACCGGTAAATCCACAGGCAAGAATCAGTCCAGGAACTTCATCTACACGGTCGATAACCGGTACGCCGTCAAAGCACAAATCACACCAGCCGCCCCATGTGCGGACAATTTTGGCATCTGCCAGTTTCGGAATGTATCCCATAATCGCGCGGCATCCTGCTGAAGCAGTAATCGATGTTGTGCGCAAATCGTCAAACGATTTATCAATCGATTCTTCAAACCGGAATCCGAACCGAATACAAATGAACCATGCTGTGACTGATGTCCATAGAAATCGGCATCTGCGGTTCCTAACATGATATCAAACATATGCGGCTGCATTTCCGTTACCAGACATTCTTCAAAGAATTTTGTCATCGGCACATCAATTCCTACCGTGCGGGCAATAAAACGGCTCTCGTAGCCGGCAGCCAGAATAATGGTTTCGCCCCTCAAATACTTCCCCGTTGTAAGAATTACTTTTCTTGCTTTTCCCCTTAACTTTTTCAATTGCTTTTTACCTTTGCTCCGGTTATGTAACGTGCACCGAGTTCCAGCGAACGGTATAAAAGGCAAGGGTTGTTTTCATTGGGTTTGCGTGACCGTCGGTTGGACACCAGCTTGCACCAATGACTTCATCCGAAAGATGCGGACAGATTTCTTTGACTTCTTTGCCGTCAATTACATGCATATCCAGTCCCTACGCTTCTGGCATTGGAAGCTAAGGTTTCAAGTTTTTTCAAATGTGCTTCCGTTTTACCGAGACGCAAAGTTTCCTCTCTGGTAATACTCAACGTCTACACCAAGTTCTTCGGAAAGTGTCGGCACATATTGTTGACCGCATACATCGCATACGGAAGTTCTCTGACATCACGTCCGGACTGACGGACACCACCACCGTTTCTTGATGAACCACCGTGTCCGATACTGTCATCTGCTTCTAATACTAAAACATCTTTTTGATTCCTCTTTTTGGCAAAAGGTAATATGCGGTTGCACAACCGTTAATACCGCCACCGATAATAATTACGTCTGCTGTTTTTTTTCATTTGCAGTCACCTCCATCCCTTGCTAAAACTTTCATCTCAATTGGTCTCATCGGAGCTCTTGATACCGCCGGTTCAATATCCGTCGGTCTTACGTGAAACTCTCTTGCCATAATTCCTTTTACTAATTTCCCACAGGTCTGTCCCTGACAGAGTCCCATGCCATTTCTCAGATATCGTCTCATTTCTTCCATTGTCACAATGCCCTCGTGAATGGCTTTTTTCAATTTCTCCTTTGGTCACTTCCTCGCATCGGCATATCAGCATATCATCATCTGCGCCAGGTACAAAGGGACCGATTTCTTTTAAATTTTTTCCTGAATATCCATCATATCGTTTTCCTCTTTTCTGCGCTGTCTCGCGCGTTATTTTCGCGTTTTTCTATGCTCTCTTATAAAGCGTGCCTTCATTGTCATATCGCTTGGCACCTTAATTGTCAACAGATTGGTGTGGTCAAATGCTTTGGCAGTTTTTGCAGGATACCACTTCGCAGTCGCACACTTTCTGTCCGTCTCGTCCGAGCGCAATTCCTTTTTTTCACCTGCTTCCGGCAGCGGAAGAAATTCGTAAGGAAGAGTGACTGACGGTACCAAATCCGCCTCCGTTTCCTCATCGACTAAGAAGATTGCCTGACCGGAACAGGAAGCAACGCAATATGCCACTCATCCAATACATTTGGAACCCGGCACAACAACCGGCAGCGATGTAATGTTATCGCCGATGGAAATATCCTTTCGCACAGGCATCTGACATGGGTTACACGGAATGTTCCTGCGTACACTCCATAACCGGATGAACACCGACTGCATGGGTAACGCCCGATACCGTTCAATCTCATCATCTGCTACATAACCTTTTGCGAGAAGGTTTTTTCGGAAATATCAATGCCCTCTTCTGTTTCTCGATTTTTTGCCTCGGTTTTCGGAGCAAACATTCCCTGACGAAAGAGCTTCCAGTGCAGATTCAATTCGCTTACGCGGGCTTCTCTTTCTTCTTTTGTCCCCTAGCAGATACCTCAGAAATGACTTTAGCTCCTGAAATACGACCTTCAATCATTGCTGAACTTGCTTCCTCGATTCGGATACATCACCAGCGGCGTAAATACCGGTACACTGGTTGCACCAAGGATGTCACAAACCGGTACATAACCACCGGTGTGTCGTTCATTTCGCAGCCCTGCCTGTTTGAGTAACTGTGAGCATCGGTGACAAACCAACTGCCATACAAATGGTGTGTCTACATCGAAAATGTTTTTCCGTTCCTTCAATGAACTGGAAGTTTTTATCGACCTCTGCAATTGTAACCCGTTACACGGTCTTCACCTTCCGCTTTCACAATGGTATGTGACAGATAAAAAATGGCACCCGAGTCTTGCTACTTTCGCAGCGTGTACCCGTATCCGCCAACTCTCAGTGCTGCATCAACGAGGGCAACCACTTCGCATCCAGCCTGCATTAACTGGAAGCGACAACCAATCCTACGTTACCGGTTCCAAGCATCAGAATCTTTTTTCTCCGGCTTTGATGTGATGAAGGTTCATCATCGTCTGCGCTGCACCTGCTCCGATTACACCAGGCAACGTCCAAAACCGGGGAACGTTACCATGTTTTCACTGGCTCCGGTTGCCACTAAAATGGCATCCCCCTTTCATATGTTTTTACTTCATCTCCGATTTCGCACCGTGATTTCTTTTTCCGGATACAAACCGATTACCGTTGCATTTAACATAACTTCAACGCCGTACTTTTTCTGCCTCAGCGAGAAGTTCTTCCTCCTATTTTAAATCCGCGGATTTTTGCTTTGTGCTCCTCCTTTGAGCCAAAAGAACTTATGAATCTGCTTAAATAACTGTCCGCCCGGTTTTTCATTTTCATCAAGTACCAGAGGATGCAATCCATGTTTTGCTGCTTCGGTTGCTGCGGACAATCCGGCTGGTCCTGCTCAATTACAATCAAATCATATCTTTTCATTTTACGCTTCCTCGCTTTGCACTTGCTCCATACTGGGTTTCTACTACTACCATTCCACTCTTTCAACGGGGTGATGCAGGTTCTCACATTTTGGCTTTCCATCAACTACCATAACGCAGTCGGTACAGCGTCCAATCGCACAAAAAGACGCCTCGTGGTTCATGGCGTTTTGCTGTGTAACGATGTGCCATCACACCTGCTACGCGAAGAGCTGCTGCAATCGGCTCTCCCTCATACCCTTCCAACGTTGTTCCGTCATATGAGAATTTCACTAATTTTCCTTTTGGAGATTCCCCTAAAATCGGATGATTTTCAATTCTCTTTTCCATACCGTAATCCTCACTTTCCAAAATTCAAATTGATTTAGAAACAACAAAAGAGCCACTGGCACCAAACGCGGTCACCATTGACTCTTTTATAAAAACCCTAGAACCATACTAGGGTCAAGGGCTTTTTTGAAAAAATTTTGACATTTTTTTCATCTTTGCTAGAATATGTGAGTAAGCAATGGCGCTGTTTCCTCGGAAATAGTGCCTTTTTTTTTAGGAAGGAACCGTCAAGAACGTAGTTCTTGCTTGAAATCGGTTCCGACGACTTGCCGTCTGGCGCATGTGAGGGGCACTACCTTTATATTAGAGGAACCGCCAAGAACAAAAGTTCTTGCTTGAAATCGGTTCCGACGACTTGCCGCCGAACGCATGTGAGGGGCGCTACCTTTATATTCCGCCAAGAACGAAGTTCTTGCTTGAAATCGGTTCCGACGACTTGCCGCCGAACTGAGGGCGCTTATTAGAGGAATGATCATGGCAAAACAGCACATTTCACATCGGAGTAATTATCAAATTTATTTAATATCAGTGTCGATTCGATCTCGTTATTATGAAAAAAGGGATTAATCTGCCCGACACGAAATGAAAATAACGATACCGGGAATATTCTCTGATGATTTCCAGACCTTTGGTGATGATTCGTGAACTGCTGGGACTTGATTTTCACAAAGAGCAGATTAGCGAGTTCTTAAAGAATAGAAATATTTCCACCACAATGGAAATGTTAGATACGGAGCTTTCTATTATAAAGGAAAAGATGGAAGTTCTTCAAAAAGAAAAAGGAGCAGATTGTCAGCCGGATTCAGTCTTTGCAAGCCGTGCAGAATGAGTCATCGGACACTTCCATTCAATTAAAGACATTCAAAAAACGCCCGATTGCCATGATTTCCACGGAAAATCTGCCGGACGCTTATGTCGACTACACAATGGTTCAATATATGAAAAAGAACCGGATTAAATTAGATACCATCGGTTTCTGACTGTTACACGCTGGATTTAGAAAAATCAAATCCCGACTCCGATTACTACCGCACGGAAAAAATGTTTTCTTTCTGACTGACAGCACAAAACGAAGACGGACACGTTTCTCCCCTGCCGGCGAGTATCTGTGTCTGTACTACCACGGCTCCTTAAAGCAGACCAAACAGTTGATGCCTTCTCTCTATGCCTATGCGAAAGAACATCACTTAACCGTCACCGGCCACCCGATGGAACTTTGCCACATCGACAGTTATGAGACGAACCGCGAAAGCGAATATGTCATTGAATTAGAACTTCCGGTGAGTTCTCATCCTTTTGCAAAACAGTAATCACTTTTTATCCCAATTGTCCAGTACAAATCTGCCAATTACCGGATCATACATTTTTCCTAAATTCTTTTTCTATTTCCTGATAGCAGATATCAAATCAAGCGCCTTGCGGTAACGTCTTGTTGAAGTCATCGCATCAATGGAATCACAAATCGCAATAATTCGCGCTCCACCGAAATTTCTGCCCCTTTCAATCCATCCGGGTATCCTTTTTCCATCAAACCGCTCATGGTGATGAAACACAATATCAATCAGCCCTGAAAGCATACTGGATTTACTCAAAATCTCGGCTCCAATCGCCGGATGCTCTTTCATAATCTCCCATTCTTCATCCGTCAGCCCGCTCCGGTTTATTTAACACGGCATCCGGGATTCCGATTTTTCCTATATCATGTAAATGCGCCGCCACATGAATATCGTTTTGGCATTCCCCGGTAATCCCCATCTCGCCGCATATCATCTGTGCCAAGTCACTGACCCGCTCCGAGTGTCCTGCCGTGTAAAAGGGTCTCTGGCATCTAATGCACTTGTTATGCACTCCACAATTTCATGGTAGGCATCAATATTTAACCTGTCAAGTTCCTGTATCATGTAAATTACATCTTCTTTCCTTTGTTCGCTAACTTTTTATTATACAACGAATAGAGGGAGAGGACAAGAATTGGGAATGGAGAATTTATTTCAAGTAGGGGGGCAACTTTGCATAATGCAACGTTATTTTCCAACGCCCAAAAGAAAGTTGCAACATAACGAAATCATTCTTGCTCCAATGCAACGCTCTATGGCAAAAAACTACCCAAAACGTTGTTTTTTTCAATGTGATTTGTCGCGAAACGACTTGTTGAAAGCGGAAAACGAGGAAAAATTACAACTCTTTATGTCAATTCCCTAAAATAGCGTTGCATTGCTTCCCCTCCTTTCACCACACAAATCTTTCGCCACCATCGCAAAAATAAAACCATTGCGAAAAAATGGATACAAACGCACAGGTATCAGACATAAATTTTGCTTCCTATTCATACCTGTGCGTTTGTCACGCGAATGCGCCATTTTTCCAATGGTTTTATTTTATATTTTATCCCCACACTTCTTCTGCAATCTCTTTTACGAGTTTCAATTTTGCCCACTGCTGCTCCTCAGTCAATTTATTACCGATTTCACAGGAAGCAAATCCACACTGTGGACTTAAGCACAAGCGTTCAAGTGGAATATATTTCGCTGCTTCATGAATTCTTTCAATAACTTCTTTTTTATCTTCAAGCTCCGGTGTTTTTGGTTGTAATCAGTCCAAGTACTACTTTTTGTCCGGTGAAACTTTAGCAAGTGGTGCAAAACCGCCGGAACGCTCGTCGTCATACTCTAAGAACAAAGCGTCTACATTTTCTTTTGGCAAATACATAATCAGCCACACTGTCATAAGGACCGCTGGTAAAATATGTCGAATGATAATTGCCGCGGCAGATATGTGAAGTAATTACCATATCCTCCGGCTTTCCTTCAATGCCAGATTATTCACAGCCAGCAAACTCTGTTTCACTTCTTCTAAGTCAATACCAAGGCTTTTTGTAACGCTGTTTTGCGGCATCACCCACAACGGCACCCCATGTACAGTCATCCAACTGCAAATTGCGGCAGCCTGCCTCATAAAACTGGCGGATAACATCCTGATATGCCACTCCAATATCATGAATCAGTTCTTCATCTGTCGCATAAAATTTTTCTTGTTGATTCCACATTCTGCGGAACAATAAACTGCTGGAACATCTGCGCCGGCGCCGGAATTGTATATTTTGCAACTGTATTTTCATCTTCCAAAGTTTTCAAAAAACTTAAAGTATTCAACAAATGGATGTGCTTTCGCTTTAATTTTTCCAACTACATAAGTATCTTCCAGAGAAGCGAGCTCGCCTGCAAACTGTACGCCGCCTCCGGTTACCTCATGTGCTACTCCCTCAAATCCCCACATAAAATCCAGATGCCAGTAAGTTCTACGGAACTCACCATCAGTAATCACATGGAATCCCAAGTCCTTCTGTTTGGCAACAACTTCACTGAATTGCCTCATTGATTGTCTCGTCTAATTCTTCTTTCAATTTTTCCCATCCTCATACAGCGCCTTCGCCTTCTTTACCTTTTCCGGGCGTAAAAACTTCCTACATAATCATATCGAAATGGTTCCTGCAATGCTGTCATCTTCAAATCCTCCGTTTTTTCTTTGATGAGGATAGTGTAGCATTGTTTATTTCTTTTGTGAAATACATATAACCATGCCTTCACTATAGCTTCAAACTATAGACAGATAATTTTTTATTGCTTCCTGATAATATAAAGCGTAGCGGCTTAACATCGTATTTTTTCTTACGAATCATGCCGATCCGCATATCACAATCCGACACAAGGGGGCTTTGCAATAATATTTTCACCATTTAACTTCTGGTCGATGACACCGGAGCAAACCGTAAATCCATTTAACCCAATCACAAGGTTAAACAGCGTTGCACGGTCGCGCACCTGAATATTTTCGGAAAAAATCCAGCATACTCAAAAACTCCTCAGCAAAATAAAAAGAGTTCCGTTCTCCCTGCTCATATACCAGATACGGATATGGCTGCAAATCATCCAGTGTAATTTCTTTCTTATTTGCCAGCGGGTGCTCACGGCAGATAAACACGTGCGGTTCTGCCACAAACAATTCTTCAAATACAAGTCCGTTTTTCTTCATAAGTTTCGTCAGAACTTCCTCGTTGTGCGCCGACAAAGATAAAATTCCAACCTCGCTTTTCCCCTGCGCCCCGTCATCAATAATCTCTCCGGTCTGCGTCTCGCGCAAAATAAAAAATTGTACTGGCTGGCATCGTACTGTTTCACCAAATCCACAAACGCATTGACCGCAAAAAGAATAATGCTGGCACGACACTGAAAATTTCGGCGTCCGGTTTTTATCCCTTGCCAAAATGCTCCTGCATAATGTCCGCCTGTTCCAAAAGCATCCGTGAATAAGCAAGCAGCTCCTCACCTTCTCTTGTTATCACAACGCCCTTGCTGGAGCGTGAAAAAAGCAGTCACGCCCATTTCCTTTTTTCCAAATTTTGAATTGCCGCACTAAGACTTGGCTGCGAAATAAAAAGTTTCTGTGCTGCCTCCGAAATGCTCCCACACTCCGCAACTGTCACCAAATATTTTAACTGTTGTAATGTCATACCTTTTTCCCCTTATTGTATATAAATCCCTTTCATTATAGGATTTCCGGCAAATTCTGTCCATAGACAATTCTTTCATTGACACAATAATTTCCCCTCATGTTATAATTGGGTTTGCAACTCAAACAGCAATTCATTTCTGTTTCGAGACACACAAGCGAAGGATTTTACATAAAATAAAAAAAAAGGAAGGAGGAATGCAAAGTACATGGCAAGAAAAAATACGACAGTGAAGAAAAACGAAGCAGAAAAATTCTGTCATCCAGTGTCCGCTTGTTTATAGAAAAAGGGATATCACGAGACAACGATGACGGAAATTCTTCATGATGCAGGCGTATCCGGCAGCAGTTTTCACCCATTTTTCACACAAAAGATGGCGTTCTTGCAGAACTGACAGAATTCATGTTTGAAAATCAGTTTGGTGTAGCAGAAAATATTATCGGAACCGGGAAAAAAAATCCGGTGCTTCTACGCCGTTGAAACCTGTATTCAGTTGACGCTTACCGAGATGAATGAACATCTGCGCGATATTTACATGGAAGCCTACACGCAGCCGGCATTGATGGATTATATTCACAAGCATACAGCAAAAAAAAAAAATCGCGATGATTTTCAGGCAGTATAATAAAGACTTTCAGGAAAGTGATTTTTACGAAATGGAAATTGGGACAGCCGGATGTATGCGTGCCTATATTTCAAAAAAAAATGTGATATGTATTTTACTTTGGAAAGAAACTTGAGCGGTTTCTAAGAGTAACGCTTGGCGCATATCATGTACCGGATGACATACAGCGTGAAACCATCGCTTATATTGGAAAATTAAAAATCGGGAAATCACCGGTCAGGTCATGAATAAATTGTTTATGGCTCTGGCAATGAAATATGATTTTACATTTCATGAGGCAAACACAAAAAAAAATGAGGGATATTATGACAAGGAAAGAATTTCACAAGAGACTTTTGATTACGTCTCTTCTTCTTCTGGGGCTGGTACTCCCTGGCAAATGTACCAGTGCAGGTCAAAAAGTTTCACCGACACGAACTTTTTAAGCCTCAACATCATGTCGATCCCATGGCGATCTTCACGAATGTGGAATGGGAGGGAAAACCGCTGGACACAAAGGTGGACTTCCACCTCTATGGAACCGATCACCGGTTCGGTGAGACCTTCGACCTAAAGATGTTAATGGGCCGGTGGTGGACAGAAGGCAACGAACTTAGTGTCGTGCTCAATGAGTCGGCGGTTCGAGCCATGGGCTTACAAGACCCGGTCGGCAGTATCATCCGTATGCCGTGGTGGTCTGATTTCAGTGTGATCAAAGAATACGAAATCGTCGGTGTCGTCAACGATTTCCATGCGCTATCCTTCCGGGAGCATTCATCCGATGCTATTCATTCCTTCGGGCGGACTGGTGAATAATTTGTATATCCGGGTCGTAGCGGGTGAGGAAGGAAACATCGCCCACCATATCACGGAGCTACTGCCCAAGATAGACCCGACATTAGCGGATACCCGGATCACCCCGATCGGAACGCTTTACGATCAACTGAACAATCCGAGATCGTCGGGCTGAAAATATTCTCGTTCCTCGCTTTCGCTTGTTTGCTAATCTCCGTTCGGTATCTACGCCGTCGCTACAGCCTCCACGAAACGGAGGCGTAAAGAGATCGCTATCCGGAAAGTGGTAGGCTCGAAAGCCTCCGAGATCATTTTCTTGTTCTTCAAGCGAATACATGCGATTAATTGTCATCGCCGGAATCATCGCTTTCCCGATCAGCTATCTCGTCATGAACTACTGGTTGCAAGGCGCCTATCGCATCCAAATCCAGATCTGGTGGTTGGTGGGGAATATTCATCACCATTACCAGCATGGTTCTAGGTACGATACGTGAACAGGTATGTAAGGCAGCCAACGAGAATCCGTCGGAAGTCATCAAGAGTCAATGAATGCCTATGAAAAACTACAGACTATTCACGATCAGCTTGATAATACCAAGGGATTTTATGTAAGTTCGCGATTCCTAAATATATAATAGAATATGGAACATCCATTGAATATTTACAACACGCTTACGAGAAAGAAGGAGCAATTCATACCCCTGCACGAGCCGCATGTAGGTATGTACGTATGTGGCCCACTTGGTTTATGGTGACGCCCACTTGGGACACGCACGTCCGGCGATCACGTTCGACTTGCTATTCCGTTACCTTACCCACCTAGGATATAAAGTGCGTTATGTACATGTAATATAACGGATGTAGGGCATCTGGGCACGACGCCGATGATGGGGGAGGATAAGATCGCCAAGAAGGCACGGCTAGAACAGTTGGAGCCGATGGAAGTGGTTCAATATTACCTCAATCGTTATCATCAAGCGATGGATGCGCTGAACGTACTTCCTCCCAGCATCGAGCCGCACGCTTCCGGACATATTATCGAACAAATCGAGTTAGTCAAGAAGATTCTGGATAACGGCTACGCTTACGAAAGCCAAGGCTCCGTCTATTTCGACGTAGAGAAATATAATAAAGATCATAAATACGGCATCCTCTCGGGTCGCAATATCGAGGATATGTTGAATACGACCCGCGCGTTGGATGGGCAGGACGAGAAGCATAACGCCATCGACTTCACGCCCTTTGGAAATGCGCCCGCCGGAGCATATCATGCGTTGGCCGTCTCGTGGAGCGACGGCTTCCCCGGTTGGCACTGCGAAATGTACCGCTATGGGCAAGAAATACCTCGGGGGAGCATTTCGACATCCACGGGGGGTGGCATGGACTTGATCTTCCCGCACCATGAATGCGAGATTGCGCAAGCCGTGGCTTCCCAAGGGATGACATGGTTCATTATTGGATGCACAATAATATGATCACCATCAATGGCCAGAAGATGGGTAAATCATTAGGTAATTTCATCACACTGGAGCAGTTCTTCACGGGTGATCATCCGACGTTGCAACAAGCATATTCCGCCATGACAACCGTTTCTTCATCCTGCAAGCGCATTACCGTAGCACGGTTGATTTCAGCAATGAGGCTTTGCAAGCTGCCGAGAAGGGCTTGTCACGCTTGATGGAGGCATACGGACATTTGATGAAGTTGAAACCGTCCGCTACCTCTACTGTAGACACGAGAGGTCTTCGTGAGAAATGTTTCGAGGCCATGAATGACGATTTGAACTCACCGATCGTGATTTCTCATCTATTCGATGCCGCCCGTGCGATCAATTCCGTAAAAAGACGGTAAGGCTACTCTGTCCGAGGAAGACTTGAAAGAGTTACAAGAGGTATTCCATTTATTCTTGTTCGATATCCTTGGCATGAAAGACGAGGCTTCCGCCGGTGGTAACAGCTATGAGACTTTTTTGGCAAGGCCGTAGACTTATTATTATCCATCCGCCAGCAAGCCAAGGCGAATAAAGACTGGGCCACCTCCGACAAGATCCGTAACGAATTAACCGCGATGGGATTCGAGATAAAGGATACCAAGGATGGTGCGGAATGGAAACTAAGCAAATAATCCACCAAGCGAATAGTAAGAGGTTATGACAATCCATGAATTTCTTCAAGGCGATAAATTCGCCTTGCTTGCGGGCGTTGAATTATTAGAAACGGGCAACGGTTACGCCAAGGCGCGTATGCTCATCAAGCCCGAACATTTAAATGGTGGAGGCGTATGTCAAGGTGGGGCGATCTTCACGTTGGCGGATCTGGCTTTCGCCGCGGCGACTAATAGCCACGCACGCCTGACATTATCCATTACCTCAAACATCAATTTCTTTAAGGCGGAGAGTAAGGGATATTTATATGCGGAAGCGAAAGAAGTTCAGCCATAAGAGACTGGCGAATTGCGAAGTCCGTATCACCAATGAAGCCGGAGAATTAATCGCGACTTTTAATGGTACAGGTTACCGCAAAGACACGGAATTACCCTTCACTCCGTTGGTTTAAAAGAAAAAAAGCGAAAAGCCTTTGGGGTTTGTTCCCAAAGGCTTTCGGTTTTTATGCTTATACGCAACACATTATAAATCAATCTAAATAAACAATATGTCATAAACAAATTATTCACATGTCATAACCTCTGCCTTTATGAGCCCCCTTTATTATAAAACATCTTTTTTATATTTGTCTACATCAATGCTACACGATCACGATAACTACCCTATCAATATAAAAAGCTCTCGCCCCAGCTCCGTGATGAGCTGGGTGCGAGAAACACAAGCCTATCTAAAAAGCTTTCATTTCTTCTGCACCACGATACGGCAAGTAAGTGGGGCACGCAGGTTATAGGAGTCTTTATAATAGACCTCGGCCGCCCCGATCTTCAGTTTCGCCCGGATCTTTACCGGGATATGGTTCTCGTCATCACCGATCCAAACCTCCGCCGCTTCCTTTGGCTTGGGAAAATGCCTCATCGTAGATATCGATATAGAAATGACGGGTACGGAATTTCGCCTCCTTATGCTCGACGATCTGTTGTCCCGTATAGCGAAAACGGGCGTTCACGAGCTCCCGGCCGATAAGCGATCATGAAAGGGAACTCCGCCCCGTAACTCATCGTCCGCCAATCCAGCGAACGGAGATACATCGTAGCTCCCAGCATATCGAATACACGCCCTTTCGCCATTAGCATCGTGTCGATCTTCGTCTCCTTTAATGTATGGCGATGCGAGTGGATATCGATCCTACCGCTTCCTTGATACTCAAACTGGAGATTATCCACCAGATAGTAGTCTCCCTCGTTCGTGCGCTTCGAGCTGAACAAGAGCCGAGGCTCCTTTGAGTAATGGCAATCCATCGTATCACGCATCCTGAAGACTTTCTCGATCACGCCGGCAGAGCGGAACAACAGGTTATAATGCCATGACGGCGCTCCTTGGTAATCCGATTCTTTCACGGAAAGGGGGTAGCCAATCCGGCCTTCGACATGATCAGCCCCCATTTGAAATAAAGATCGTAATCCACCCGTTCCCCATGGGATAACGGCAACGTTTGTGCCCGCAAAGACGTAAGACTCGCTACACACAAAAAAGAAAACGCATATATACAGTTTAGAAGCGCAAGCCGCCCACACCGCTGTTCCTATTGGACGAAGACTGTGTTCCCTCATTTTTTGTAATCTCTTTTCTTTTTCGTTAGCTCTTTCGGTTTATTCTTCGTGATATCGATCGGTTTCTGCCGTTTCATCGGTGTAGCCTTGATATTCCAAGTCTCCTCCACTTGCCAGTTCTGCATGATATTGAATATCTTCGGGCAATAGAAGACAAGTTCCGGCTGCCGTTTATCGGCGTAATTACCGGTATCCCAGACACCGTTATCATTCACGTCTAATACTAAACGGGCATAATATTTATCCGGTTTCAAGTCCATGAAAAGCACGCCGCCATCTTTTACCTTCACCTTACGGATCGGCTGGTCGCTGCTATTCAATAATTCCACGAAAGCGATGGTATCCGCTCCCCTCGATATTGATATATAAATGCCCGTACTCATCTTCCTTCTTGATCTTGAATTCCCCGCTATACACATCGTTCCATTTACCATAGGCACTGAATATCGTGGCGGAATCTACTTCCAAACGGAATTCCTCGCCATATTTCCACGGGCGCTTGATGAAGAAATTCAAGGAATTCGTCGTATCCGGGAAGAAATCGAAGTCAACGGCTTCCCAAAAAGCGTATCCACTTTCTGACATCCAGATAAAAATGATCTTTTTCGTTAACCCCGCTACCGGTTCGCTAAACGTACCAGCGACCGTATCATACAGGTTGATCGAACCGGAAGCGTTTTACGTTCATTCCTAGAAACTCGATGGGTTCGGGCTCCTCGTCTTTTTTCTTTTTCTTCTTCTCCACAGGACGGCGACGCATGGTAAAATTGTACCGTATCTGTCTGCGGGACGAAGTATATTCATGGAATCGCTTTTCAGGTAACTCACCTCCACTTGTAGCGTATCTTTGCTTCCAGATCAAAAATCGGTCAACCAGTAATGCACGGCTTTTCCTTCCTCCGCTGTTTGCAAGAAATACCAATTGCTATCCGCCGGGGTGAAATTCAAAGGAACCGGTACCGGAATAGTATCAAGGAGGTATTGAAACGCAAGGTTAGTATTTTCTCATCCGTACGCTCCGGCTTCAACATATATTGACGCTCTACTTTCTCCTTAAACAGGCGTAACTCGATATTGTCCGGCATAAAATGGGTATAAACCGACTGTCATCACCGTATCGATCGTCAAGCTATCTTTCCAAATCGTATCTTGACGGGTCGTCAACTCGAACGCGGGACGATCAAGGAATCATAAAAAAGCGATCTGCTGCCCGGGCTGGCTGTACTTGTAGGAGCGCATCACATCCTCCAAGGCATAGATCCGATAGGTTCCGGGGGGCCATATTACGAATCGTAAACTCTCCCTTGTCGTTCGTACGGGAAGTACGGACAAATGGGATCGTCGTAAAGGCGGAATCCTCCAGATTCGTATGCACGCCGATCGTAATACCCGGCATAGGCTCCAGATTCTCGGCGTTCAGCAAGACTCCGGACACCTCCATACTATCAATGGATTCGCCGGTAGAGAACGCGAAGGAATAATTCTCAATACATTCTTCTCATTATTATCGGAGATCGAATTGGTAAAAGTCTATCGTATAGGTCGTATTCTCCTTCAACGTATCCATCAGCTCGATGACCGCCTTCCCGGCCGTTCGCCCGGATAACGGGTTGCTCCATTTGGGGTGGAGTGATGATCACGTTCTCGGTAGGCTTATCGATCTGGATCAACTCATCAAAGATAATCTCCACCTTCTTTCCCTTATAGTTTATCTGGCCGGGCAACGGCGTACTGTACTTACGAACTTAGGCGGAGCCTCATCATAAGGCCCTCCGTTCGGCGAGGCTATTTCGCGCACGAGTACAGCACGGCCAGCAGAAGTACCCCTATAAAGAACCGCAAACTATTTCTTACGTATTTATCTTCCATTCAATCTTCATATTTCAATTGAGGGACAAAAATAGGGAAAAATCCGTGAACGATAAGGATATATACGCTAATTAATCTATCTTGACAAAGGACAAGGTTCCGTTTGATTCGTCGATTGACATTTTGACAATTTGTCATCTTATCCTCCGGAAAGTCGCATATTTCGGACTAAAGTACGGTTCGCTCTCAAATACGAGAAAATAAATTAGCAATACGCTAGCTCATAGATAGATGCCGAAAAACGACCTTTTATTCTAGCGAAACCATTCACCGTAATTCACCCCAAAAGAGCCAAAATAGAAGTCCGATACCGCCCCAACCGGTTCATGAACCTACTTGAATGCCCATTCGCACTTTACTTCCGATCCAGTTCACAGCTACTCCGATGCCCAACGGCAGTACTTGCGCATCCAATCGGCAGTACTTGCGCATCCTTTTCCCATTACTTTCGCATAAAAACAGCCCTATTTCCGGTTCCCTAGCCTTATTTTCACCACTTCACGCTCCTAATTCGTCCTTATCGTTCACATCACTTGTCAAGATAAGCAGCCTCTTTTCGACAAAGAAGACAGCCATATCTAACTTATTCGCCCTTACAAAAGCACAATCGGATAAAACAAACGCAAAGCTCCTAACGCACATGCTATAAAGGAAAACCATAGCGACCCCATAAGATCATAAGCATTTGATAACTAAAGGAAAAAGAAACAAAAAAGGTGATTTCCGCGGACACCAAAAGTGATTTCTATGGACACTTACCTGTCTGAAGTTCTCCTCTTTCATAAACTTTATACTACATTCGTTTCACATATACATATATTCGAGAAATTCTAATAAAAAACAACCGTATGAAACAATCTTTCCTTCGAAAAGTAACAGGTGGAGTCTTGCTATTATTGGCAGGGATTGACCCAAGCAGTCATGGCACAACAAAGCGCAAACAGATCCATTTGATTATCACAGAAGACGTAGACTATGCGGATGAGGTTACCGCGTAAAAAGAACTAATCATCAAAGGCGCCTCTGAGGATCCAACGGATATAATTGATATTTCCTTACGGAATAACAGCGCGTCGAAACCATCACGTTAAAAGTGGCAAAAAGCGAAAATACACTTCACCAGAGATGAGAACGTAACGTACACGCTAGGGACTATCAGTATCGCGAAAGAGGCAGAACTGACATTGTCTGGCTCTCCCAAAAACTAAGTACACAATCTGTCAACAACGAGGGTCAGTTCTCGGACGAGACAGGAAACGAAGGCATGATCTTAGGCCCGGCTGGATTATGGATACAGGGGAATCACTCTAATGCAGACATTACCGCACCGGATGGCACTCAAATAAAAAGTGTTTCCCTCCGTACGCGATCAGAGTCTTTCTACAAGAAAGTGATCGTGGAAACTTTACCAAGAAGGTCAATGGGTAAATATGATGAGATCAAAGGCGGTGAATCCGAGAATGAGAATCCGAAATTGAGATCCACCAAGGAAACGATACGGAGAAGTGGACTCATTCATCCATCACACTTTTGCGACAGCCATAAAAGGTACCTATCGTTTCAGAATCGAGACAACCAAAGACCAATGCAAGACCATTTGGTATAGCAAACCTTATGAACTAATCGCAAGCGAATACGAGATCAAGATGATCAGCTGACGATGGGAGAAGAAAATAGTACCACTATCCTACCCAGCCTATTGATCACAGCCGGCAAGGAGGGTGAGGAAGTAAAAGAAGCGACATTGGAAAAACATTGAAATCGCAAGAACATGCCGTTGGAACGCCTTCCGTAAAGATAGAGTCCAACGCAAAGGTAAATCTCACCTTGAAAGGGACAAATAACCTCGGTTCCATTGAGTTAGGAAAAGGTTCAACAATCACCTTGAAACCGGAAACGGCAGGTAAGGATATGAACGAAAAGCTCTCTATCTCTTCCGTTCGTAACGGAGGCTCTTTCACGGACGAGACCGCTACGGTATCCTTGGTAAAGATTTGGAGAATCATACGATGATCGAGTTCACGGATACGGTTATCTATCAAATCGACAATGCGATCAGCGTTAGCTTAAGAGCGGTAGGAAACTCATTGGATGGGGGATTATTTGTTATGGGGAGAGCATACGATAGAAAAAACTTAATAGTGGTAAGTGGGAAGCCGTACAATCGAAATCCCGATTGCGTGCGGATACCCCCGCGGAAAACCCGAACCGTTCCGCTGAAGTCGTAATCAATCTTACGACTACGGAGACAGGTACTTATCGCATGAAAGTTACCTCCACTGATATAGAAGACGAAGCACATAACGCTACTTTATACTTCCTGTTTGAAATCACTACATTAAAAGACAAGATAATCGTCAAGATAATCGATGAAACCACCGAATCTCCACCGATGGAACCAGCGAAGAGTACAAGAATGCCAATATGTTGCTATTTGCCAGTGATGGAAATACAGAATCTCCGATCAAAGTAACCTTAAACAATGTCCGATTGAAAGAAGTGGAAGGGTATGAGGAATACACGTCCAGCGTTGTCGCCGCAAAACAGAATTATGAGCTTACATTAAATGGGGACAACGACTTGGCGGCCTTTACCATTGAGGAGGGTGCTACCGCTACCTTGAAAAAAGGGAGATTCTTTCAAATCCTTGAACGCTACGGTTTATAACGGCGGCAAGTTCATCGACGAGACCAGGACGATCCAACAGGTAGTGGATCTCGATGGCTTGAATATGCTATCCATTACCGGATACGAAATGACAGATTGGAACGGTTATAGCCTAGTGGCTTATTCCGACTTCTTCTTTGGCGATTATGAGGTGTCGGATAGTGAGTTGGAACATCTGGTAAACGGGGGAATGGAAACCTTATCATAATAGCATGCTTCCGCAGAAGGGACACCGGAAGGAGGTGCTTCGGATAGTCACGAATGCCTATACCTATACAGGCTTAGAGGCAGGACAATATCGTATTCGGGTTTACGCAGAGAAATGGACTGAAGGAGCTGAGTTTGGGGAAGCGAATCATGCCGTTACCTTATACCATCACTTCACGATCACCGAGCCGGAACCCGAACTCCAGCCTTATTACAGCATCACCTGCCATCCGTAGAAGGTGCCACCACCTCTCCGGCAGCGGGTACATACTGGGAAATCGAGGGTTCCTTTCAGCTTCTCCCCTGACGTTGGATCTGATTACGACCAGTCTGGCCCATCGTAAAAGCGAACGGCACGGAAGTCCCCGGATGCAAAACGGCACGTACACGGTCTCAAGCATCTACGAGGATATCACGATCACGATCGAAGGTATCACGGAGAATACACCGACCGGCAACGCCGAAGTGGAGGAGAATGACGTGAAGGTATGGGCTGCCGATGGGCAACTCCATTTGTCGGTTCCTCCACGAGCGTATGGATCTACGCTTTCAATGGCAACTTGATCCGCTCTTTGGACGAGGTAGCCGGAGATATTACCGTAAACTTGAACAAAGGCTCTTACATCATCGTTGTTGGTGAGAAACGATATAAAGTAGCCTTATAAACATTCACCGGATGCGGCATGCGCTCTCATAGCCGCATCCGGTAATACTTACATAGATAATCCCTTATGATAGTCAAAGAAACCATCTGCTTGAATTGCGGAACTATTTGCAATGGCTCATACTGCCCCAATTGCGGACAATCGACACAAACACCTGCCCGGATCACGATGAGAACGTTTGGCAAAAAGTTTTATGATGAACTTCTCGGGAATCACCTCCGACTTCTGAAACCTTTGTTGGTTTGATACTACATCCATGGATCGTCATAAAAGAATATATCCATGGTAAATGGACGAAATACTCCTCTCCCATCGCCATGCTCATGCAGCTATTGGTCGTCTTTACAGTAATATACTCCATACTGGGCGACATTTTTCGGGATAGATCTTTTATCCCGCCAGAATATAACAATCACCAACAATTGGTTTGCAAAGACCATCCTCTCATCGGACATCCTTTTCAAGATGACACTGTTGCTGCCAGTCGCTATTAGCTGCTATATTGTTTATCGAAAAGTAGGAAGCCATAAATATAATTTCGCCGAGTATTTCACGGCGTGCGTCTATATGGACTGCGCCTTTTGCGTTTACAATTACGTGCTTATAAAACCGATAGAGCTACTCAATACGAACGTAGCTTATGGCCTCAAGGTTGTCATGATGATCATCGTAGGAACAATAGCCTTGTTTAAGGTATTCCCGATACAGTCACCCTGGAAACGATATACGACATGGCTGAAATTCATGACCTTAAATATAGGCTTGATAGGTATCATCTTTATGATCATTTTCTGGATCGCAAGTTCGAATAAAGGTAAAAGTGATTTACGTGGAGAACAAGAGAGATTCCCGCGGAGAACGACCGCCACGGAAAACTCTTTCCAACAAAGAATCCGGCTACTTTCGCACCATGTTCAATTAAAAAACAAAACAATGATGAAAAAAGTAATTTTATTTGTTTGCACGGTATTTACATTGTCTAGTTGCGCGATCGTCAGCGCTCCGGTAAACGGGGCTATCTACCAAAAAACACAATCGCGGTTTCGGCTACCGCAAATACCTTAGGCTCTAAAAAAGGAGAGGCTACCGCTACCAGCATCTTAGGCTCGTTGCCTATGGAGACGCCAGCATACAGAAAGCGGCGAAAGAAGCGGGTATCACGAAGATCAGCCATGTGGACCAGCAGTCTAAAAGCGTATTGGGGCTTTTCTCTAAGTACACGGTAATCGTTTATGGTGATTAATCTATTTTTCATATTCATATAAATAACAAACAATATTATAAAAAGCTTATGAGAAAAAGATCTACACTCTTGTCGTTACTTTTAGCATCGATAGCTGGTGTCAGCGGTTTTTCCCCAAGATGCGACTTATTCAAAAAATGTCTCCTCATACCCGTATCCTTTTTGGATCGGCTGGAGAAAATGACACGATCCATTCGTCTTTGCGCGGTGCCATTGAGGATGAATACCTGTCCGCTTTCGTGAAAGTAGAGACCGAGGAAGCTTGGGCGGAGGTGGAAGCCGCCGGTTGCCGGATACAGACCCGTACGGGGGATATCGCTACGGTATTGATCCCGCTGTCGAAGGTGGAGACGCTCTCGGAGTTGGCTAGTGTTCAATACATCTCGGCTTCCCAACCGATGTCGTTGAGCATGGATTCCGCCCGTTATTATTCCAACGTGGCGGATGCCTATGCGGGGAAGAACCTGCCGCATCCTTATACGGGAAAGGATGTCATCGTTGGGGTGGTAGATGGCGGTTTCGATTATACACATCCTAATTTTTACGACAAGGAGGGGAAAACGTATCGTCTCAAACGGGTTTGGGACCAAAGCCCATTCAGCCATGCCGTATATACCACAGAGTCAGATATCTTAGAGCACGAATGTTCCTATGATTCTGATGTGGAAACACATGGTACCCATGTGATGGGCATCGCTGCCGGTGGAGGTTATGACACGCCTTACCAAGGAGTGGCTTATGAGAGTGATATGATGGCGGTAGCCACGACCTGGCAAAAAATGCGGATATCATAAATGGGGTGGATTATATATTTCCAAGAGAGTGAGAAGGAGGGGCAAGCCCTGTGTGGTAAATCTTAGCTTAAGGTCTTCTACGGGACCTCATGATGGAACTGATCTTTTTTGATAGGATGTTAGATCGTCTGACGGGGCCGGGTAGAATTATCACGGCCTCTATGGGTAATTCCGGAAGCAGCAACGAATATGTGGGTCTTATGTCTCCGATTGATACGTTGCGTACCTTTATTGGCAAGGGAGCAACTTCTGCCGTAGGAGTTAGTCTGTGGGCTGACGAGCCCGGAAAGCCTCTTTGATAGATTTAGGCATATATGATTCTGAGAAGAAAGAGTATTTGGCAAATACGGGCTTTTTATCAGTGGATACGTTGGAGAAGGTGATTTCCTTACCTATTACCGGTCCCGGATAACTCGGTGTATGAGGCTTGATATCTTCATCCTTGTCGCCATTCAACGGCAAATATAATGTTACGATAGCATTTACTTACCCGGAGGAAGCGGGGAAGCTGGACTTTAGCTTACAAGTGGCAACCAAGAGCACACCGGTCAGGGCTTGGGCCTATAATGGTTCATTCAAGGATAATGGTATGTCCCCTTTGTATACTGCCGGGACTAGTGATTTCTCTATCGGTACTCCGGCTACCGCCCGCGATCTGATATCCGTGGGTGCCTATACGAGTCGTTTAGTTCGGGTTGACGCACAAGGAAATTCTCAAACTTTTGCCTGGTAGCGAGTTGGGAAAACTCGCCCCTTCTCTAGCGTAGGACCTACGATCGATAACCGGATCAAGCCGGGATATCACGGCTCCGGCCTTTTTGTAATTTCTTCTTACAATTCGTATTATCTGGAGGAAGAAGCCGGAGAGATAGATCGAGATATCCAAGTCAAGTACTCCACGTTCAATGGTCGCGAATATCCTTGGGGTTATATGCAGGGTACTTCCATGTCTTGTCCTTTCGCTACAGGTACGACGATCGCCCTTTGCTGCAAGCGAACCCCACCTTGTCTCCGGATGACATCAAAGGAGATTTTCTCTCGCACGGCTATTCAAGACCAAGAGGGTGAGACCTATCCGAACAGTCGTTGGGGTTGGGGAAAGATCGATGCCTATAAAGGCTTGTTGGATGTATTGGGACTCCCTACCGCATCGGAGAACATCTTCGAAGAGAAGCCTTTGAGGCGGTATCCGTGTACGCCGGCACTTCTCCCGGCAGCTTCCACGTGCGTTGGGCGAAGATCCCGGGCGCTTTCAGCATCCAAGTGTTCGATGCCTCCGGACGTAGCTGGTATGGCAATAAGGTGGATGCGCCTACCTCCGTGGATTACCCGGTTGTCTTAGGAACCGACCAGCCCGGTGTTTACTTTGTCCGTATCGAGACGGCGGAAGGTACGGTAGAGCGTAAGATCGCTATAGGACAGCTGCTTATATCAAGTTTTTAGAATGCCCATTGTTAGCTCTTAGAATGCCCATCGTAAGGTAGCTAATAATGGGCATTGTTAATTGTCCAATGGGCAGATTGACGAATGACTGGATGGAACAAGCCACATGAAGAGTTCATATGAAACTGCTGGGTATCAATAATTCTGAATAATATATGTGATTCTCGTGGAGAACAAGGGAGATTCCGTGGAAGAGCAACCGCTACGGAAATCTCTTTCCAATAAAAAAGAATCCGGCTACTTTCGCATTATGTCCAATCAAAAAATAAAACAGTAGACATTAATTTATATAGCTAAAATGAAAAATAGAACAACTTTTTTTTACGATGGATCACTGTTATGGGATTGGCACTCTTTGTCTACAACGCCTCAGCTCAATGGAAAGTCGGCGTACAGACCGGTTACACTCACAACAGCCTATCAACCGAATCCGGATATGCCTACGACCGGCATTACGACGCACTAGGCGGTTTCACGGTTGGCGTACCCGTACAGTATGAGTTTGCGAATTGGTTCGCATTACAAGCCGATCTGTCTTACACGCAAAAGAACTATGCCTTATACCGGAGCGGCACATACGCAGACGTACGAAGCGAGACAAGAAATGGATTCATGCAACTGCCGGTTTACACCCATTTCTCTTTCGGGGAGAAAAGCTCAGAGGCTTTATCAACGCTGGTGCCTATATGGGATATTGGATCGCGAAGTCGGACGGAAGGTGCCCAATATGAATATTTCTATTGGATGATAGATCCCAATGCCCAAGCCTCCTTCCACTTCGATGAGAAAGTCCCTTTTGATAACCGGCGCGATAATCGTTTCGACGGTGGATTGATGACCGACTAGGCATACAATACCAATTGACCCCGTACATACAGCTGGTGGTGGGGAAGGACGGTATTATCGCGGCTTGTCTGACCTGCAAAAAGATTATATGCTGAAGCAGATACACCGCTATAATGACACGTTCTCCTTACAAATCGGTTGTATGTTCACATTGGGAAACTGAGACAAGAGAGATAACTTTAAAAGAGATTTAAACATTATCCACATCAAAGACAAATGAAAAACATTATAAAATATATCTGACATTGTTTATAAGCACTCTATTGTTTCTTGCAGGGAAGAGAACCCCGCCGTATTCAATCCGCAAGACCAATTGTTTTTTTTCCTCATGGGATGAGATTTTCGAATCGTATTGAACGGCATGAATTACAGCTATGCGTTCTGGGACATCGATCCGACCGATTGGGACGCGGTCATCGGGAATACAAACCCCCGCTTTAAAGATCTAGAGTTCAAAATAGCGAGGACTCCGCGACCGTAAAAAGAGTTGTTCGAAGGAATGACAGAAAATCTCATCGACCATCATTATCTTTTGACATTATATAAGGAGAACGGAGAGGAATGGTTTCAGATCAGGCCCGCAATCAATAATGATATCAAAAAAAGAGATTACTTCCACCTGCCATTTTCCGAAGAATCTCTTAGAAAAACAATCGAGGCTAATGAGGAAAAGGACGTATAAAACAGTGGTGCAGTGCACAAGTAAACGATTTACAATTGCATTCGTATTGCATAGACAAAAACATTGTGTACTTTCGTCTAAATACTTTTGCCCTTTATGATAATATAAAGCACATCCGGAAGTGGAAAAGACATGGGATAATTACCTTAGCTTAATCGAGACAACACCCGATTTGAAAGGCATTGTCATTGATACAAGATGCAATGGTGGTGGTAGCATAGTTGATCTATCTTTCATTTTGTCTCCATTGATCACCCAAGAAACAACATTCAGGATACACACGTTCCAAAAACGGCATGGGAAGATTGGACTATACACCTTGGTCGCCTTTTATCCTCTATCCCGCAAAAGCAAAGCCGATGGAGAGCTTGAATACCTCAAAGAGATACAAATAGAGCGAAACCTTGAAAATATTCCGATTGTGGCATTAGCGGATCTTCATTCTGTAAGCATGGGAGAGATAACTCCTATGGCAATCTGCTCATTGCCGAACGGATGCTTTATCGGGGGGAGACCACTTGGGGGGCCATGGTCCATTAACAGGTAACCTTCAATGGCACTTATGGTGGAGCCTTTTGCCAATAAAGCCTTTTGAGGTATACCTCTACGTCTCATACCAGAATATAGACGGAACTATTTATGAGGGCATCGGCTTGACCCCGGATATAGAAGCTTTTATATAACGAGGAAGCATTCATGCAAGGAAACGACACGCAGTTGGAACGAGCTATCCAATATATTCAGACAGGAAATGAAGTTTCTTATCAGTTGCTTCGATTAACAGAATTACCAAATATATTCTACAATCAACAACAGGGGGGGACTATAGTCTCCCCCGCTAAGTTCAACGGATTCATCAACATTAACAAGTTAAATAATCAAAATGAAAAAACAAGTTTACTTTTTACACAGCTGCGTGTTTATTGTTAAGTATGACATTATGCTTATCGGTTGTGGCGACGATGATCCCATAATCGAAACTCCCCGGTAGACAAGCGGAACCGGAACCAAAGCCGGCGGGCCAAAAAACCGGAAAAGTCAACGATCGACATACACGTTACAATTCGGCCATGAGACCGAATATATCAAATGCGCGAACTGAATTCCTTATTTCTATGATTTATTGGAAAACGATCTCTTGCTCATGCAAGACTCCGTAAAGAACGCAGGTGGATCCTTGGACATTAAATACATGAAAGAGATGAGGATCGTCGGCTTCTTTTGGATTCTACCGGCGTGGAAGATGTAACCCGCAATGCTTATCGGAACTTACTCCTCATCAAGTGATGAAGCCGAAAAAGCTACCAGGTTTTGTATACACCGAGCCGCTTTATTAAAAAAAAAAGATAGAACATTCTATTTTCAATTCAGAGGAACTTCCGAATTACATTTCCTCGTTAGCATCATCCATGACCGTCGATTTCCATTTACCGAACGTGGAAGCCACTGTTTGGACAACGACAGACGAGACGACCGCTATCCGCTCGTTAAGCTTCCCGGATAAGTACGTAGCGAACGTAAACGATGATTCATCCGTATCATACAGCTGGAAACACGCGGGATACGACATCACGCTTACAGCGGAGAAGGAAGAAAAAATATGCCTTCCTGCTGAATACCGAAGGGGGGAACCGAGCTACGATTAGTCCGGATAGAATGGTAAAGCGGTGGAAAACAGGAGCCGTGTACACCTGTCCGAACTTCTCGAAAGGAATAAAGGAGGCTCGGAAAAAACATCAGCCTATTTTCCGGAAAAGTCGTATGTTTTCCGCGAATTCTCTTGTTAGCAAAGTATCTTAATTCATCGACCAAGTATCTTAAGATACTTTGCTAACGCAACCAAATATGAAGAACAAGATCATAAACCTATTAATAACCAATGATCTAAAAGTTAAAAGATGATTTCCACGGAGACCTAAAAGTGATTTCTGCGGACACCTTCTTGACAAACGATATCCCTCTTTTTGACACTTTTCGCATTATTTTGTTCTCGTTTATAATTCCTATAAAAATAGATTAATGAAACGTTTTTTCTAATATGCTTTGCGTTTTGCTTCATGCAATGGGTTGGCTTTTCGTTTTTGCTCAAGCGATGAACCCGTGCCCGCTCATTTTTACCGAATGGAAAGCGGAAACGGTTGTCGATGAATCTGAAATGACCGGACCCGGCTTGATGTTGGTTCAAATCGAGGAAATCAGCGATGACGTTTTCGACCGCATGTGGCTGAAATCATGGAAAGAGGATTGTCCTTTGGACAGGTCCGACCTCCGTTACCTGAAAATGTTGCATCGCAATGCCGATGGACTGCCGCAACGCGGCGAGATGGTGGTAAACGCCGCTATCGCGAGATAAGGTACTGGGGATATTCCGCCGGCTCTATGAAGCGAATTACCGGATCCGAGAGGATGGCATTGATTGATAACTATGGTGCCAATGATGAGACAGCGATGCGCGCCAACAACTCCTCCTCGTTCAATTTCCGCTTCATGACGGGTTCGACCACTAAGATATCCAAACATGGCCTTGGGCTAGCCATCGACATCAACACGCTTTACAATCCATACGTCAAGCGAAAAAGACGACGGCACTTTTGGCACATCGAGCCTGCCACCGCAGAACCGTATGCTTTCGACCGCGAGAGTAGAACCGACATCCCGTATAAAATAGACCACGATGATTTGGCGTACAAACTCTTTACCGAGGCCGGATTCGAATGGGGCGGGGATTGGACTCACTGAAAGATTACCAACATTTCGAAATAAATTTAGACTAAAAAGATTATGGACAAAAACAACCGTATGAAAATAATGATTGGCATACTGTCGTCAATCCTCATCGTTGGAACAATTCTTACCTCTTGTAAAGACGATGAGCTGGGAAAGATAAATAATGAGGACGATACGGAGGCAGCTCCTCCGGTGACTGATTTGCCAACGCATGATGTAATTGAAACGAAGGTAACGGCTCAAACAGTGATTTTCGCAACAGGGCTTGATGAAATGAGCCGTCTGTTTCAGAATCGCTTGACGAGCGAACTCATAAGCCCCTACTTGAATGACGACACCGAACTAGTGGTTTTTGACGAGGATGGGGTAACGCAGTTTATCAACGACGATGAAAAAGTATGAAAAACTCGAAGACTTCTATCTCCCTGAGGAGGTTTGATATACTTCCACAAGCCAGCATTACAAGCTTCGGCATTGATAGCCCGGCCTAGAGCTAGGGATCTTCAACAATGTACCAGACGAGGCCATTCCTCCGGTATGCGATGCCTACATCTTTAATATCCAAGGAGCTGAATACCGTACCGACGATATCCATGTTGCAGGTTCTCAAGTTATCGAGTTCACGGATGAAGACGGCCATATTCATACGGAAGTTATTGATAATGCAGAGAGACAAACGACTATTTTTATGGTTTATACGCAGAAAATGCCGCAAAAATTTATCAATGAAGCATTAGAGACCAGCGTCCGTACCCGCTCTACCGCAGTCACGTCGCGGGCAGGACATTCGTTTGCTGAACCTCCCCCTAATTCCTATACACTGGGACAAGACACTTCGTTTATACAAGACATACTATAAAAAAAGACCATCACATGGCAAAGGAAGTGACTCTGGAGGCTGAAGGAACCGTCAGTATCGACGCAAAAATCCGATGCGCTTACTCCTTCGACCAAGACAAGGACTACTATCAGATAACCCTTAATGAATATTATCCCGGTAAAAAAGTCTTTGGCAAGGCGAGGAGCAAGGTTAAGCATGGAATCTACTCCGACAAATATGCCGGTTTCGCTTTGGAAGGGGTTCTAGTAGATGCGAGATTAAAAAATTTGAATCCCGGCGTTAACGTAAGTACCTTGGAAAGCGTGGCACCCGACAATCATCCGGCAAACGGCACTAAAGAGACCATCAACGGATGGACTTTGGGAGGTTCGATCGGTTTAAGCGCCGGCGGTATTGCCGGGGACTTGAGCATAGGATACACATCCTCAACTTCAATTTCCTTACCCTATAGCGAGATGCCTGCTACATTCAACCGGTTTGAAAAATCGTATATTCAATGGAAGTATAGTATTCAAAATCCTATGAAATACCACCGCAATAGCGGGCGAAACGGAGGTGTGAACAAATTTTCCAATATCAGCATCAAAGATTTCCCACTTGAGCAGACTTGGTGTTGGATCATCGACAACACCAGCAAACAGCAAGACCAGCCTATCAGTTTGAATGTAAGTGTAGTGTATAACATCACTTCGGGAGCGGCCACTTCGGGTGCCGGCTCCAACCATGCATATAATTTTTGCTATGGATATGGTCCCCTACAAAGACGTTTGATCTGCCAACTCCCGACCGCTACAAGGACAAAGTGACAATTGTTGCCAGCCCGGTGAATGCCACCTCCAGTTATTTGCGAAAATTGATGTCGGAAAACAGCCCAAGCTTCAGAGAACTCTCCGACTATCCCAACCGGGCCGGAATAGTCCGCAAGCATCTTACTCACCGTCTTAGCGATGAGTGGAACGATGTGTATGATGAACTCAAGAGGATAGAACCCTTCACCGGCATAGACGAAGAAGTGACCTTCACCTTGCAAATGAGCAATGGCGAGCGTCTGTCTATTAGCAATACCGGAATGACAGGCATTCATATAAACAAGAACGGTTTCGTATCTATGGTAAAATAGTAAATAACATGAACCTATTTCAACTATTCGTTTTATTTTTGACTATTATCAGCTTCTGTCCCGCATTCGGACAAAAGGACAGGAACGTTATCTATAAGGTGGGCGTGGGAGAACTCATATACACCCCGCCGAGTGAAGGGAAATCCTAACGCCGCCGTAAAGGTCCGCTTAAGGATGTGGCGGATGTCCTTCTCAGCGGCCAAACCACCAAACAGCAGCCCCAATATGCCGAGGCAGTCAGGGCGAGCATTGTCAATGGCTTGAGCAAGGTTATTCTTTTCCGGCCGTCCGATGGCGCGATTCTGAAGAGGAACTTTCAAATAATATTCCGGCACTCTATGTGGATGGGACGATAGCCAATATAAGTACCGTTTCCAAAACAGAGACAAATAAAGACAGCAAAGGGAATAAAACCACCCATACATCTTACCGCGGGATTATAAGCGTGATCGTGAACCTGAAAGACGCTTACGATGGTACGTTGATCAACAGCCAGACATTCAGCGTATACGACAGTGACCTTTATTGGATGACTTCCGGCGAGAAAGCGATCAATAACGCCCTGGAACGCCTTTTACGTCCAAGGTGGCTAGCCTTTATAACCAGATGTTTCCACTACGTGCCTCTATCGTTGAAAAAGGTGAAGCCAAGAAAAACAAGCAGAAGGAGGTCTATATAGATCTGGGGGCACCCGACGGCGTGTATAAGGGACTACAATTTGATGTTTTCCTCGTCAAGACAATCGCAGGCAAGGAAGCGAAGACAATGATCGCCGGCTTAAGATTGAAGAAGTGGAAGGTGACGAGATTAGCCTGTGCAAAGTCACCAAAGGAGCCGACAAGATAAAGACCGCGCTCGATGAAGACCAGACGCTTCTGATAACAAGCAGATAAACGATCACTAATAAGCAATCTTACAGTTCATTATTTTACAAACACAAACTTTTATACAACATGATTTACAAATTCAAAACGATGGCATTCGTGCTACTTACTTGCTTAACGCTTTTCTGTTTTACCGCATGTAGCGAAGATAAAGATGACGCACCTATGAGCCAACACCGGAAGAAGTTTCCGCAAATATCGATTATGCATACGGTTGTGCTTCAGATCTGCTAGAGATCGCAGATATTCAAATCGTGTACACAGATACCACAGGAAAAGAAGTGTCAGAAACGGTTCAAAAAACAGAATGGACAAAATCGTTATCCGAGGTAAAAGTTCCTTTCACGGCCAACCTACAAATTATTTTCACGAAAAAAGAGGAATTCACTCCTAAAAAAGAATCTTACGACATGGCTTCTTGGCAGTATATCAACTATACAACTTCTAACGGAAAATATGATCTTGGGCAAGAAAAAGAGAGCGAAGTGGAAGTTGAAAAAGGCGATATCGACACTCATTTAAAACTCTTAAATGAAACCAGCAAGCATGTCAAAAGAAATCAAATAAAGAATGAAGAAAAATATACCTTCCGGCTGAATACCAAAGGAACCGATACGCAATTAGTCCGGACAGATGGTAAAAAGCGGTGGAAAACAGCTACATCTGTCCGACGTACATTTTTCCACTAAACATGTACGACTTTTTTTTGAAGACTCAACTTAGCAGTATCCTCTTTTAGCTTTTCCCTGACATTGGCTCCGATTACGACTAGTCACAACCCATCGTGAAAATGATTTATGCGGAGAATAGAAATGATCTCCGTGGAGAATCACCCGTAAAAAGACGGGCACTTTTCATAATATTTCTTCTAATTTCGCACTAGATTAAAATGATAAATTTAAATGGAGCAATTGTATTTATATATAGCGATCATCCTATCCGCGATCATCATCGTGATGCTCTCCATCGCTGTCGTCTATTATCGACGGAAACTGAATAAATGCAAGACCGCACTTGTGCGCTGTATCAACGAGAACATTGAAATGAGAGAAAAGCTTCCCGAATACGAACTTCCCCATTTTATCGGCAGGGACGACATCACACCTGAAGAATTTACCAACATCATACACAACATATTGAAAGGCTGCTCTACGTGTTTACGTTTTACCACATGATCTGATCGATATCAAACATGAATAAAATAAGACACTTTATAGTACCCCTATGGGTCATTTCTCTCGTTATCGGATGGAGCTGCGCCAATAAGCATACCCCGGCATGACGACCGGGCAAGACAGTATCTATCATGTCGCCCGTATACAGGATATGACAATCACTCGGCCGCACGAGGTACTTCGCGCTGCTTGATACCGCCGAGCAGAAATCCAATGACACCTTTCGATATCAATCGCCTGCGTTGCCTAGCCTACCACAACGGGCTTTCCAATTACAAACGCGCGCTGCGATACGCATTGGAAGCATATAAGTTACCTTCTGCGCGAGAAGATACCGAGGTACTCCTATCGCTTGTGGAACTGATCGCCGATGAATATTATATGGAAGGAGATTACGCGAGCATAGCGTGCGTTATTGCGGCGAAGAAGGAATCAAGCTGGCGCAAGAGACCGGCAACCGGCTATGTCGGAAGCGAACTTTCATGTCACCCTCGGACAGAATTTACTTCAAATGCGCCAAGAGGAAGAGGCATTCCGGCATTTCAGCTTTGCCACAAACGTGACGGAGGAGAAAGCCCGGAAAAGTTCCAGTTGGGTTGAATGGGACAACTATCTCTATGCGTTAGGCATGCAAATCAGTTCATTTAGCGAAAACAAACGGTATGAGGAAGCCATCGCCATGGCCTGTTTTCGAGAAGGCCATGGAAAACCTGAGCAAATGCGATGATACCCCTGAAGGCCTCGTGGATATGCGAATCGCCAGCGGATATGCGGCATACGCCTATATCTATCGGCAGAAAGGGGATACAATAAAGGCCGACAAGCTATACGACCTGTCAGCCAGTACCCGTTATGCCTCTACACCGGATGGGGAAGGGATACGGATACCTTTTTGATCGCTTCCCGACGTTATCGGGAGGCATTGCATTATATCACCCGAGAGAAAAACAGTACAAGCAGGCTCATTCCGATACAGTCAACTATGAGTATATTGAATGGCACCTGAAATATGAGCTGCAAGCCTACGAGGGTATGGAAGATTTCCGTGCCGCCAACCACGTGCAAAAACAATATCATCGCCTTGATGGATACGCTTCAAGAAAAAGCCGTCAAGAAGATGCGCTGGAGCTGGCGGAAATGTACAAAGAGCAACGAGCAAGCCGGCAGATCGAGCGGCAAACCGCCTCCATACGGTTACGCAATGTCATCATCATTTCTGCCATCGTGTTTTTACTCGCGGCCATCGCGTTTAGTGTCCGTATGCTGTATTATAATCGTATCATCCGAAATAAGAACAACGTAATGATTCATACGATCGACGAACTGATGACATACAAAGATGAACTTTTGTCCAACAGGAGGAGAACACCCGCCTAAAAAAGCAACGTTACAGGGACCACAAGAGGAGAGCAATCCCAAATGCCGGCCAAGGAAGATGCTGATTCGCGCCTTATGCCCAAATTGACGGATAACGACCGTACGCTCTATAACCGCATGATCCATGAAATAACAAACCGCCGCCTCTACCTAGACACGAGTCTTACAAAACAAGACTTGCTGAAAGAGTTCCACATACCCACCAACAAATTCTCCATCTTGTTCAAAGAGTTTGCCGGGTGTAGTTTCACGCAGTACATACAGCAATGCCGGCTCGACCATGCCACCCGCCTGATGCGTAAGCATCCGCAATGGAGCTTGGAGGCAATCGCCAAAGAATCCCAAATGTCGAACGGTGCTTTTTACAGCCAGTTCCAAAAGAAATATGGGATGAAACCCTCCGATTACCGTAACAAGGAATTGTCCAAAGGGTGGATTGACGAATGACTGTTCATTATTCATTATGTTTATTATTCTAATTTTTTAAAAACTTAATTGTATATATTATGAAACGATTCTTTGTGTTTTTACTGTTCCTCTAATGCTTCTATTAGGAATGGTATCTTGTTCAAACGAAGACCTGCCGGACAGTCATCACAACCCGAACCGGCCGAGAACGGTTATTGTCTGCTTTTACGCCTCGGGAGGTGACCCGAACACGATCTTAGCGAGATGAACCCATCACCCAAGCCGCACAAGCGACCGCAGGCCGCCAGGATATAGCCATTACCGCTTTGTTCAAAGCCTCCGGTAAGAAGTGAAGGCGAGGCGCACAACGGCGTGCGTCGTTACATCGGTGAAGATGGCCAACTGATTCAAGACACCGACTTCGCCCCCAGTGACGATTTCAGTATCATCGATCCGGCAAGACTCACCGACTTTATTCGCTGGTCGGCCCAGCAATACCCCCTGATCGTAAGTATTTGTTGGTCTTTGCGGGGCACGGCCTGAATTTATCCCTTTATTTAGACATACCAGCCGTGAAAACCCGCTCCACACTTAGTGATGGAGACGACATGATGTCTTCCTATCACTTGGCACAGGGGATCCGCGACGCAGGTATCCCACTTGAGGCCATGATCGCCCACTCCTGTCTACAAGGTAGCATCGAGATGCTGGCCGAATGGGAGGACTGGCGGATTACCTACTCGGCTCACCCTTCTCGATCCCCGACTTTGCCTACGATTACGCTTCCCTGCTGGAGGATCTGTCCGAAGGCCGTACAGTGGAAGACGCACTGATCCGAACAGCTCACCGCACCATGAATCTCTGGCAGGAGTTTCACGACAACCAATCGAATGGCACAGTTGTCGAGGTAAGTCACTTAAAAGAGCTTACTCCCCTATGGGATGTATTACAAGAGACCATTACCCTCATGCGATCTACCTTGCAGGAAAAAAGAACACCCATTCCACCGACTTGCCGACCGTGTGGGGCGAGACCTACAAGAAGGGGCTATCAAAGAGCCTTCAAGGCTATGTATCAACATAATGAAGATAACTTTTTCGATAATTTCCGGGCTGATTACGCCATCGACCTGCCTGACTTTCTGCGCAATGCCTGCCTTTATAGCGGCAACGTACAGCTCGTTCCTTATCTGAACCGTTTGCACGAGGTGCTGGAGGATGTCCTCGTCTGTCATTTGCAAAGCGATGGACTGCATAATCATATATATAATGTATGTGCAGGCTACTTGCGATCCCGGAGGAATTGGCTACCTATCGCACCTGCCGCTTCGATCAACTGACCGGATGGAGCAAGCTGCATGAAGACTTACTTGGTACCAAACAAGAATAAACAAATATGACTACAGCAAAAAGCAGACTAAAGAGTTCATCTGAAACTGCTGGGAATCAATAATTCTTAGTAATATATGTGATTCTCGTGGAGAACAAAAGAGATTCCCGTGAGAGCAACCGCTACGGAAATCTCTTTCCAACAAAAGAATCCGGCTACTTTTTGCATCATTTCTATTAAAAAACAAAAATAACAAACGTTATGAGGAAATTATTACTAAATATTTTTGCCTTATCCGTAATGGGGCTATGCGCACAACACCGGCGTTGAAGCCGGCACGAACAAGCGCTACCGCCTCAAAGCCGGTAACCAACCCAGCGACAACGTGTGTGATCGCCGAGGGTGTGGAGCAAGGCCCGGCCTTGGTATATAGCGCGACAGGCAAATCGTATGCGAACTTATCGGTTACTTGGCTGGATGAGCAAAGCGTACGGATAGACGTATTGTCCTTGCCGGAGGGATTATACATCTTGAAGTTCAAGGACGGAAGCGCTAAGTTCATGAAACAGATGAATTATTAATATATAGATATTTAAAAAACACTAACTACCCAATATATCCTATAATCGGCAATGGGGGCTTTTATAGCCTCCATCGCTAAGTTTAGAAAAATAAAGAAAAAGAAATAACACATTTATTTTACAAATTTTATAATCATGAAAAAAATCTTTTATTTCGTGTCATGCATGATGCTAAGCATGGCTTTGAGTTTGACAAGTTGCAATGATGACGATCCGGTTCCAACTCCGGAACCGGAGTTGGGAATGGCCGAGTATACGTTGATGCTGTATGGTTGCGGTGGAGGCAATTTGGACCTAGCAATGGCCAGTAACTTGGATCAGGCGTTATTAGCCGGCACAAATGACAAGGTCAAGATGACATGCCAAGTGAAGTTCTCCGCAGACTTTCAAAACGACCCTGATTTAAAGGGGACTCGCCGCTTCATCCTAGAAGATAAGAATAAAGATGGTGATGTAGACGAAGAAACAGTCTTGGATGTCTCTCTGCCGCTTTACGATCCGGCTAACTTAGCTGAATTTATCCAGTGGAGTAAAAGAACGTTGCCCGGCTCAAAATTACATCTTAATTCTTTGGAATCATGGTGGTGGTTGGAGTCCCATTGATGATCAACCCAAAACAAAAGGTGTTATTTATGACGATAACCTGAATCAAGTAGGTCTTTCCCTAGATGATCTGATCACTGGTGTAAAACAGTCTGATACGCATTTGAAGATGCTCTATTATGACGCTTGCCTTATGGGAATGCTCGAGAATTATAGCAGCCTGACGGAAATTGCGGATTATGCGATGGGGTCTGCACATAGTATACCGGGGGGTAGGTGGTAATTATGCATCCCTCATAGAGAATTTAACAGAACAAGACGAATTTGAGCCGGCAATCAAGCCAAATATATCCATGAAGTAGTGTCATTGTGGGGACATATTACAACGCCGTAGATCTTGCTTTGGCAAATTTATCGTCATGGCCGAAACTAATGGATGCTATAAAGCTATTTACGGACGAGCTGGTGAATACTTATGAAGGGACCAAGATAAATATGATGCCGCAACCAATGCTTGTTATCGGTTTCAGCCGGGTGCTTATTTTTTTCGACGCAATCGATTATATGCGGAAATTAGCGTTCTATTCCATGAATCCCAACTCTGATCTCTTACACAGCTCAGGCGCAGCGTGCCTTAGATGATATATTCGTATATCAAGAGCTGACAGGCGCATTAGCGAGTGAGGGTCTGTCAATCAGCTTAGGTGTTACCTTGATCGAGAATGGACGATGGGTAATGGGAGATAAACTGAAGCTAAATTGGGACGGATCCGTAACGGATATGAATGACCAGAATATCGGATCTTGGGGGAGTACAGGAGATAAAACCTATGGCAATCTGGCTTTTGACAAGGCTACGGGCTGGAGCCGTTGGTTGAAGATGAATCAACAGCTGCCAACAGACAATCCTTGTTTTGGAAGCGACCACGATGAAGATGAGGGCGAAGACGATAATATCGATGAGTAGCAGAGAGGTCTTTTTTTTAAAACACAACTGAAAACCAAGTTGAAGAATATCACCGCAACTCAGGCAGAAAAAACATCAGCCTATTTTCCGGAAGGGGGTGTGTCAAAATGAAGTGCCCCCCGAAAGTTGGACGTTAAATTATAACTTTATAAATTCTCTTCATAATGAGCTCGGTATTGTACCGGGCTCATTCCATTTAGCTTCATTTTAATCCTTTTCTTATTGTACCAATCACTATATTTCTCAAGTTCCTCTTTGAACTCCTGCATGGATTTAAACTCCCTGGAGTATAAGAGTTCGGACTTCATAATCCCAAAGAAGTTTTCCATGACAGAGTTATCCAAACAATTCCCCTTTCTGGACATACTTTGTATTATCCCGTGTTGGGCCAATGCATTCTGATAGTCTTTATGTTGATACTGCCATCCTTGATCAGAGTGCAACAGGATTTTATTCCCTGCCGGTGCTTTGTCTGTAATAGCAAAAAACATCCTTCAACATTTTGTTTATTTGTTCTAAATCTGCTCTGTCAGATACATTATAACTAAGTATTTCTCCATTAAACATATCTATTATAGGCGACAAAAAACTTTTTGTTGACCAATTGATATTTGTGACACATCTGTGGCAAAAGTTTACTATAAGGGCAATCTGCCTTAAAATCCCTATTGAGGACATTTGGTGCAATTTTGCCGACAGTTCCTTTATAGGAGCGATACCGCTTTTTGCGTATCAGACACTTGATTCCCAAATCCTGCATCAGTTTCTCTACCGTCTTGTGATTTATAACATATCCATCATTACGTAATTGCAAGGTGATGCGGCGATAACCATAGCGTCCTTTGCTTTCCTGAAAGATTTCCTTTATACGTTTCTTTTCCTCTTTTTATATTTTGAGGTATTGCCAAGTCGTTTAAGGTGGTAATAAAACGTAGAACGAGCCATTCCTTTAATCTCTAACAATAGGTCGAGACCATATTCCGGCCTTAATGAATGGATGACTAGAGACCAGAGTCTTTCGTTTTGGCCCTTTTTCTTCCATTAAGGCCTTTGCTTTTTTAGCAAGGCGTTCTCTGCCCGCAGGCGTAAGTTTTCAGCCTGGGAGCTTTTCTAATTCCGTTTGAGGTTCTTTCTTTTTGGTCGTCCCATATTCTTGATTGGTCGCCCTCGCTGCTTATGACGGTACAATTCTTCATATCCTCCAGATTTGTATTGCTGTATCCAACGGCAAATACTGGAATGACTGACGTCATACTTCACGCAAAGCTGCCACAAAGGTAAAGCAATCTTCCTCATACTCCTTGATTATTTGCAACTTCAATGCCAAACTTATAACGGTTTTTCTTGTAATTTTCTAAACCGTCAATGCCATATTTTTATATCTTCCAAAAAGAATATATAAATAATAATCGCTGACATGAAAACAGTCATCAACTCAACCATGCTGGCTCCCCCTCTTCATGAAGACGGAGGATTTCTTGTTTTCTGCTAATGTGTGATGTCTTGAAAGTTTCAGAAAATTTGTATAAGGAATGCGGGCGTAGCCCTTACCACCCGAGGATGCTCAAGGTCATTCTGTATGCCTATATGAACAACATCTACTCCTGCCGGAAAATTGAAAAGCTCCTTCACCGTGACATCCATTATATCTGGCTGGCCGGATATGAGAAACCGGATTTCATTACCATCAACCGTTTCCGCAACCGGGTGAAGAATGAAATCAACGAGGTGTTTACCCAAAACCGTACTCCTTCTCTCTTCCAAAGGCTTCATCAGCTTGAATGTGGAATACATTGACGGGACAAAGATTGAGTCCAAAGCCAATAAGTATACTTTCGTCTGGCGGAAAACGGTTGAGCGGAACCGTGAACGCCTGATGAAGAAGATACATATCCTGCTAGGGCAGATAGACAATGTCATCGCCCAGGAGAACTCATCGGAAAGCAATGAGGAGATTGAGTTCACTCCGGTCATGCTGACTGAAATGGCAGGAGAATTGCGTCAAGCACTCGAACAGGTTCCTGAACCCTACACGAAAGAGGAAAAGACTGCGTTGAAAAAAGAAACGCAAACAGCTGAAGGAGTTGGAAGAGCACAGGGACAAGCTACAGGAATACGACAACCGTCTGGACACGCTGCAGGACAGGAATTCCTATTCCAAAACGGACAATGCCGCTACTTTCATGAGAATGAAAGGAGGATGCCATGCGCAACGGACAGACGAAGCCCGGTTACAACCTTTCAAATCGGCACCGAAAATCAGTTCATCACCGATTTTGCACTCTTCCCGAACCCTACGGATACACTGACCCTGATTCCTTTCCTGCAATCTTTTTTTCAAACAGGTATGACCGGATGGCCCATACGGTGGTTGCTGATTCCGGCTATGGCTCCGAAGAGAATTACCGCTTCATGTCCGAAAACGGCATGGAAGCCTACGTAAAGTACAACTATTTCCACATGGAGCAGCGGCCGAGATTCAAACCGGACCCGTTCAAGACCGAAAACTTCTACTACAATGAAGAACATGACATCTGCATCTGCCCTACGGGGCAAAGGATGCGGAGGATAGGCACCAGGAATGTGAAAACCGCATCCGGATATGTCAACGAAAATGCACGGTACAGAGCTGTCAGGTGTGAAGGCTGTCCCCTGCGATGCCGCTGTTTTAAAGCAAAAGGAAACAGGACGATAGAACTGAATCATAGGCTTAGACAATACAAGCGGAGAGCCAAAGAACTGCTCTGCTCTGAGAAAGGACTGAAACACAGAGGGCAGAGATGCATAGAACCGGAAGCCGTGTTCGGACAAATTAAAAACAATATGAACTACAAACGTTTCCGACATTTTGGAAAGGACAAGGTCTTCATGGACTTTGCCTTCCTAGCCATTGCCTTCAATATAAAAAAGATGTGTGCAAAACTGACAAAAAAGGTATGAACTGGCTGATTAGACTGTTTTATGAACTTACAACTGCTGTTTTTAGATGCTGGGAACACATAAATCAAAGAAATCTTCAAAAGATCGCAGCTTAAAGAAAGTGAACAGATTTGTATAGTGATGAACAAAAAAAGAGGTGCATCGTGCATTACGACACACCTCCATTTTTTCTCATTCTAGGGTGAAAGGTAAGGGCTCAAAGACCCGACCCTCCCGGAACTTACAATCCGATGCTTTCTAACCAACTGAGCTACTCTCACCATATAAAAAACTTTCATTCTTCATAAGGCACTTGGTTTATAAAACCGCGTTTTATTCATAACAAGATTTTATCTAAAAAACCACAATGGGTGAAAGATGGGGCTCAGAACCCACGACCCTCGGAACCACAATCCGATGCTCTAACCAACTTCAGCTACTCTACCATATCCGCCTTTCAAAGTTCCCCTTTAAGACGGCGCAAAAAGATAGGTATAAATTCTGATTACACAAACCTTTGCGAACTTTTTATCCATCACTTACTTATAAGATCCGCTTTCTTTCCGCTAACAATGTGTTGCATCAAAGCCAATTGTCATAGACTACGGAACCGGGTGATATAGGAACATTTAGGAGCGACCTCATTAAACAAGACGCTCTCCGTTAGCTTAAATCCCGCTCGCGGTTATGCTTTTAGCGGCATGCGGGTTGTTCCCACGTCAACGATCCGCGGCGCCTTCCTTCACCATATCCCTTTCAGGAATTCAGGAACACCTAAAGCCACGATAATAATATCAGCAGACAAGCATCTCCTTCAAGTTCTTAGAACGGCTATGGCATACGGTCACCGTAATCGCCCGGATGAGATTTCTGCATCATCAAAGGTAGCCATCGGCTTGCCGACAATATTGCTGCGTCCCAAAACCACGCAATGCTTTCCTTGCGTCTCGATATGATAACGCTTCAATAATTCCAAGATACCGGCAGGCGTAGCCGATAATGAAACAAGGTAAACCGATAGACATGCGTCCCACGTTAATCGGATGGAAGCCGTCCACATCTTTACGATAATCGATCGCCTCGATCACCTTCTGCTCGGATATATGTTTCGGGAAGCGGAAGCTGTACGATAAAGCCATCCACATCCGGATCATTGTTTAACTCATCGACGCTTACGAAGCAATTCTTCACCCGTAACATCCTCCTCAAAAAGCGAATTAAGGTAGACTTAAAACCAATCTCCTGACAAGTCTTGACTTTACTAGCCACATAAGTCTCGCTACCGCCGTCATGGCCCACCAAAATAGCAGCCAAGTGAGGATCTTACCTCCAAAAGCAGCCTTGATCTGAGCCTCCTCATGCCATCTCCTTCTTCATCTGAGCGGAAACGGCCTTACCATCCAGCAATTGATAATGTTGTTTCTTCCATATTATTGATTGTCTCCTGTTAATTAACGTCTGAACGAGGGCTTCATCGAAGGTAGCTTCATCTTCCCCCGACTTAGCGGAAGTAAGCATACGCATCATCTTACGGGTCTCATCAAATTGCTTAGCGATCAGCTTGTTTACCTCCTGGATGCTCGTACCGCTACCTTTGGCGATACGCTGACGGCGTGAGCCATTCAAGATAACCGGGTTGCTGCGCTCATCCGGAGTCATCGAATAAATGATAGCCTCGATATACTTGAACGCGTTATCATCGATATCCACATCTTTCAATGCCTTTCTACACCTGGGATCATGGATGCCAACTCTTTCAAGTTACCCATCTTCTTGATCTGTTGATCTGGGAGATAAAGTCGTTAAATCGAACTGGTTCTTAGCGATCTTCTTCTTCTGCAAACGTTTCGCTTCTTCCTCGTCATATTGCTCTTGCGCACGTTCCACCAAAGACACGATATCACCCATGCCTAAGATTCGATCCGCCGCGCGTTCAGGGTGGAAAATATCCAAGGCATCCATCTTCTCGCCCGTACCGACAAACTTAATCGGCTTATCAGCAACCGTACGGATCGACAAAGCGGCACCACCACGGGTATCACCATCAGCTTCGTAAGTACGACGCCGTCGAAGTTCAGCCGCTCATTAAATTTCGCTTATTCACGGCATCCCTGACCCGTCATGGCATCTGCCGAAGGCACGAGGAGTCTCATCCGGCTGGACCAGCGCTCTTGATAGCGGCGATCTCGTTCATCATCTGCTCATCGATAATAAACACGACCGGCGGTATCACGATCACGACGTCATTGCGCTGGCCGTGCCTGGGATGGCGTTCATAGCGATCTCCGCGGATTCTTATTCTCCAATTCCATGTATACCGGAACACTACCTGCTCAGGCTTCCGCAACTGCTCGATAGCTGCCGGACGATACGTCGCAAGCGGCTAATAATGGTTTCTTATTTTTTCTTGGTCTTTAATAAGGCGCTAGTTTACCTGTGAAATAGTCTTGCGAACCTTGCAAACCGGACATCAATATAATGGCGGGATTTCCTGGAAATTCACGTCGACTGCCGTACTGCTCCCATCAAGCTGGCCAACTCATCATTGAACAATCTTAACCATCAACTGACTGAAGCTTAACCGATGTAAGCACATTCTGTCCTCAAGCCTTCTCTTTTACCGTATCCGTAAAACTCTTAGCAACCTTATAATTGACGTCGGCATCCAACAACGCTTTACGCACATCGCTTCAATGTTTCCGCCACATTGATCTCGGCCCAATCTTGCCTTCGCCCTTCAACAGTTTAAACGATCTGTCTAACCTTTCGCTTAAGTTCTCAAACATAATTCGTATGTGTATTTATAATTATTTTTCTACTGGATTAAGGGGCAAGGTACGAAAAGATGAGTATGCGATGAAAGCGATCTCGAAATTCTTCACTTCTCAACGTTTTTGGTACATACGGATCGAATTAAGAACCGCCATGGAAAGATACGCCCTAAATCCGCAAAAACAGGCTTCCCAAAGCGTGGCAAAACCGAGCGAGCTCCCGCCACAAAAGGACTATCACCTTCACGCCAATAGATCCCCACGATAATATTCTGACGGACGATATTCCGGGTAGCACGTCCGATAGAAGCCAGCTTCCGCTACTTTGAGGGCTGGTCCGTTTGGATAACCACGTCCGCGCTCTCGATGGCCATCCGATCCCAATCCACCATCGCAATACCGACATCGCAAAAAGCCAGTACCGGCGCATCGTTCATTATCGCCCACAAAGGCAACCGACTTACTCCGGCTCCGCCGTTAATCGCTATAAAGCGGCTTTTGTCCTCGGCAGCAGATTACCCATGCGGCTTTTGTCGACACCCAAACGCTCAGCGAATTGATTCACGATCTCTTGCTTGTCCCCGGACAGCAAGCAAAAATATCTTTGGCATCAGATCAGCGCTGAACCGACGAATGCATGCGGCATCTTCTTCAAAGGTCCGAAAGGAGAAGATGCCCACATATTCCCATCGATCGCTTTTAAAACCACCACGGTAGAAACACTATCGAGGATAATTCAACTTCAGGACAGGAATATCATTCGGCCAACTTAAACGAATATTGCCGACAAGCACCAGAGCTTAGTTCACGATAGCCTCGACACCAGCCAGCACCAATTCCACATGTCAGTGATTTCCATCGGCACGCTATCTTGTTTTCCGCATGGCATTCTGGCCTGCGCTTTACCGGATGGGTACTTTCCGCTCTACTGATAGCTTAAAACACTCAAAAGATCGAAGCCGGGATACCGCGTGCTTTCCACCGTTGTGACCTCAAAACGCCCGGTAGTCAATGTACCGGTCATCGAACGCTACCCATTTACCCGTGTGATCGCATCTAAATAATTACCGCCCTTAAATAATGGCACGAGAAGCGGCGCCTAGCACGCGAGGCATATCCGAGCGGAACACTTATAACCAAGGCACAAGGACAAGAAATAACCACCGAAAACCAATCCCTATATAACCAATCCAGCTATGCACGGAAAGGCGTCACCATCCCTACCAGGCTGGAACCGACGCACGATTAAAGCGACAGAAGAACTCCACGGTGGGGTGATTATAAATCCATTGCGAAACGCCGAGGCCAAAACAATTCCCGCCGGCGCTTTCCGCTCCGAGGCATCTTTCACCAAAGCAAAATACGGGCCAAGGCACTGCTCGTACGACCGATTCACTTGTATACGTACCGCCTGCCCCCTGCACGATCATTCCGGCAAGCACCTCCTCACCCTCACGGATAGAGCAAGGCATACTTTGATTATGCCGGTATCGAACTGTGCCTCGGCAATAAAAACGCCATCCAGAGCACACGTCCGCCGGGTTTCACCGAATCCGCTCGCCTACTTTTACATCCTTCGGAGATACATTCATATATGTATGCCGTCCGCCATACATCCGTTCGTTCCGGCCGGACATCTAACAAGTCACTGATATTCTTCGAGACTTTATTCACGGCTAAGTTGCAACCTCTCTCCTACCGTATAGAAAAAGCATCGGCTACGGCCTCGGGATACTCCCAATACAAAAACGCCCCCAATCGAGGGCGATCGCCATTAACGAGAACTCACTAAAAAGTCTTTCGCGAAGCCGCTTCCCAAGCTTCTCGCATAACAGGAAGTCCCCACCGGCAAAAAGCGACCAGAAACCAAATGGCCTCTATCAAGACTCAGCAAACCAACTTATCCCCGAGTACTTCCCGATAAGTCTATCTCAACAAAACGAAAGCGTCGATGCGGCATCCACCAAGCCGGAACTTCCGTGCGAATGGC
>VOFK01002766.1_pt1 | contig 45163 bp, 68 predicted proteins | sample 5384121 | NCBI WGS metagenome assembly VOFK01 (sample SAMN12384730, study PRJNA508395) | human gut metagenome | isolation source: healthy gut J | host: Homo sapiens | reverse complement strand
TTTCACGTATTGCTCTCAGAAATGAAGCCATGCCGGTAGGGAGTAAAAAGCCAAGCAACCGTCCAGTCTATCTTTTTCCCTGCGTTTTGGCGGCGGTATCAAACTTACCACCGGCCAATATCTGCTTCCAAGCGGACGGTGTATCCATGGAACCGGCCTGACACCGGATGTGAAGTTACCTACAGCGGTACTTCAATGAACTGGGAGGCGAGGATGACAATCAGCTGCAGAAGGCATTGACGGTTCTTGAAAAATAAGAATGGGAGATAAAATAACTGTGGAAATGAAAAATAGAACTACTAATAATGGTTTTACTTCAATCGGGGAGTATATGCCCTTTGCCTATATCCAATCAAAAAAGGGGAACTGATTACTGCAAAGAACTTAAAACGATGTGGTTTTGGTGGCTTGCAATTGGATACAATCTGTTCCATTTTTGGCTATTATCAGAGTTAGTGAAATATGATATGTGTACAGATGAAAGAAATGTGGATGAGAAAAAATAATGATTGTTTTTATTATTTTGCTGCTTTGGGAAGGGCGTATGTAATAGGCTTCAAGCAGATCCGTACGCAGAAATGGCAGAAAAATGGTGCGGTGTGTTTTATATGCCGGTGTGGCTGTTGCTATGATAGTTTTGGCTGTTATGATGCATGAAAATTTCCGGCATTCCGTTATTTATGTTCTTTCTGAAGTAAATATAATGGCAGTGGTGGCGGATGTCATAGGATCGTTTCGAGGTAAGTGAATAGAAAATTAATAAAAACAGAACAAACATTCGATTTTGTTCTGTACTTTTTTGATTGATATTAAGTGCGATATGGATTTTGCACAAAAACAGCAAAATAAAAATAAAAAATTGACTATATAACGAAATAAGGCTATAATATAAATATAATTTTGTAAAAAATAAGCAGAATGGAGGCGATAAAATGCTCTTAGAATTTAAAACAAAAAAATTATAAATCTTTTGTAGAAGAGGCAAGCTTTTTCGATGGTAGCTGCTCAAAAACAAAAAGGGATTAGATTATAGCCTTATGAAGACAAAAATAAAAAGGAAAAGAGATAAAAGGGTTAAGTTCTTCGGTTATTTATGGACCGAATGCGGCGGGAAAAGACCAATATTATTGGTGCGATGGATGTATTGCGGGCAATTGTTTTTGAGAGGACATTCAGAAATTCTGAAGAAAAATCATCACCAAACCCAGCTGCAGCAGCATTAGAATTGATTCCAAATAATAATGAAATGGAATCAAAGCCGGTATGCTTTGAAATAGAATTTTATGAGGAAGATGGAGAAAATCATAAATTTAAAATACACTATGAATTAGAGGTTGATCTTGGAACCTTTCTTGAGGAGGAACATCAAAGAAAGATTCTGGTAGAAGTACTGGAAGTCAATGGGGAAAAGGGTGTTTGAACGTACGGAAGATCTGAAAATAGAGAACTTAAAAGGTTATTAAAGATTATTTGTCTGATATAACAGAACAAAACACAGACAGCGTAAATGAAATTGCGAAAAACAGTTTGAACCAGGAAGAACTGTTTTTAACAAATGGTTTTAAGTTGATTTTTTCGCCTAAATTCACAAAGCTGATTGTTGATTGGTTTACGAATAAGTTCATGGTGATTTATCGTGCGGATTCGATGCAACTGATTAAGAGATTTGCAGATCCAAAAAAAAGCAATCTATGTGGAAAAAACAACAGACGAAGCTGCAAAATTATTTGGAATCAATTCTAATGCAGTAGGATATGTTGTGAGCGATGACGAGCCTGATGCAAAATTATATTCTGTATTTAAAAATAAAAAACAAAAAGACTACGGCGGTTGCAGCAGATATTTTTTGAGTCATACGGAACGATTCGATTTATCAACATGTTTCCTCTTGTAATTAAAAGCGATGCAAACGGGTGGAATGTTGGTGGTGGATGAATTTGATGCATCAATTCATCCGATGGCACTGATGAGTATTATCAATGTATTTCACAATGATGATGTAAACATCCATCATGCACAGCTTATATTTTAATACCATAATCCGGATATTTCTTAATTCAAATCTTTTTCAGAAGAGATGAGATTAAGTTTGTTGAACGCGATGATGACACACACGACAGTGTGTTATATGCATTGTCTGATTTTTGGTACAACGGGTGATAAGGGAGTTCGTAAGCATGAAGACTATATGAGCAAGTATTTTATTAGTCAATATGGGGCAATAAAGGACATTGATTTCACACCAATTTTTGAAGAAATACTGTGTGATGAAAAAGGGGGATAGGGATGGATGAAAGAGAAACCAACAAATAAATATTATTTCAGTGTTGAGGGGAGAAACAGAGCAGTGGTATTTAAAATGGCTGCAGGATATGATAAACGACACAGAAAAAAAGCCGCGTGTAAGGTATCCATTGACTGCCCGGTAAGGAAGAATCCATTGAAGCATGCAAAATCATTGACGGTTACCAGAAAGATAGAAATTTACCATTTCTTTGACTATGAAAGTGATGAACTGCTGCATGTTAAAGGCTTTCAAGAAATTATGGACAATATGAAGAAGGCAGAAAAATAGGAAAACAGATAAAATACAAATCTGGATATAGTAATTTTACTTTTGATCTGTGGATTATTCTTCATATGGCAGAATGTAATGCGTCATATTCCCATCAGAAAAACAGTATATTGCGCCGATTAACCGGGCGTTTGGAGAAAAAATTTCAAAAATATGGACGAATTCAAAGAAGAGAATAATTTTAAGAGATGTCTTAATAAAATGGATTTATCCAATGTGATAGCGGCTGTGTTGAACGGGCAAGAAAAATTATGCGGAGAAATCAGGATAATGGATATGTATTGCATCAGTATAAGGGATATCAGTATTATAAGGAGAACCCTTCGCTGGCTGCATGGGAGGCTATAGAGAAGATTCTGAAAGATTGTGAATTGATCGGATAGGAAAAAAAAGCACAAATAAGAATCGAACATTTGTACTTTTTTCTTTCATCTATATACTTTCAAAAAAATGTCTGATATAATAGGGACTGTTACAGAAGGGAGGAATTTACCATGAATGAGTTCAAATTACATTCCGAATATCAGCCCACAGGCGACCAGCCTCAGGCCATTGATGCCCTGGTAAAAGGCTTTCAGGAGGGCAACCAGTTTCAGACCCTGTTAGGGGGTTACCGGCTCTGGTAAGACATTTACCATGGCCAATGTGATAGAAAAAACTGAACAAGCCTACATTGGTCATTGCTCATAACAAAAACACTGGCAGCGCAGTTGTACGGAGAGTTTAAAGAGTTTTTCCGGAGAATGCGGTGGAATATTTTTTGTGTCATACTATGATTATTACCAGCCGGAGGCCTATGTCCCTTCCACGGACACTTATATTGCGAAAGATTCCGCGATCAACGACGAAATCGATAAACTGCGCCACTCGGCGACAGCGGCACTGACGGAGCGCAGTGATGTGGTTATTATTGCCAGTGTTTCCTGCATTTATGGACTGGGTAGTCCGGATTGATTATCAAAATATGACGGTGTCACTGCCCGGGCATGGAAAGGATAGGGATGAGGTGATTCGGCGTCTGGTTGATATTCAGTATGACCTGCGAAATGAGATGGATTTTCACCGTGGTACATTCCGGGTACGTGGTGATGTGATTGAGATTTTTCCGGCATCAGCGAGGACCGAGGCAATCCGGGTAGAATTTTTTGGAGATGAAGTAGACCGCATTCAGGAAATTGATGTTAAATGACCGGGAGGCCTTTGGAGCTTTGAGCATGTGGTTTTTTCCGGCATCCCATTATGTGGTGCCCGGACAAAGATGGAGCGTAATAAGGATGAAGCGGAATTGAAGGAACGGGTCAAATATTTTTTAAAAGTGAGGATAAACTGATCGAAGGCACAGCGGATCGCAGAGAGAACCCATTTTGATGTGGAAATGCTGCGTGAAACGGATTTTGCTCCGGGGATTGAGAACTATTCCATGCATCTGAATGGGAAGGCAGCCGGGGATGCCGCATGACTTTGATGGACTATTTTAAAAGGATGATTTTGTGATTATTGTAGATGAGTCCCATATTACTATTCCTCAGGTCCGGGGAATGTATGCGGAGACCAGTCCAGAAAAACACTGGTAGATTATGGATTCAGACTGCCGTCTGCCAAGAGATAACCGACCGCTGAATTTTTGAGGAGTTTGAACAGCATATCGACCAGATGTTATTTGTTCAGCCACACCGTCGGAACTATGAGGAGAGCATGGAACTTTTGATTCGGAGCAGATTATCCGTCCGACCGGACTGCTTGATCCGGAGGTGGAAATGTTCGCCCGGTAGAAGGCAGGTAGATGATTTGCTGGGTGAGATCCGCAAAAGTTGTAAAGAAAAAGGAAAATAAAGTGCTGGTTACTACGCTTGACCAAGCGCATGGCGGAGGATCTTACAAAGTATCTCAAAGAAGTGGGGATACGGGTAAATATCTGCACTCGGACATTGATACGCTGGAGCGCGCCCAGATCATCCGCGACATGCGTCTGGATGTGTTTGATGTGCTGGTCGGCATTAATCTGCTGCGAGAGGGTCTGGATATTCCGGAGATCACTCTGGTGGCGATTCTGGATGCGGATAAGGAAGGCTTTCTCCGTTCTGGAGACATCCCTGATCCAGACCATAGGAAGGGCGGCCAGAAATGCAGAAGGCCATGTGGTCATGTATGCAGATAAGATGACGGACTCTATGAAGAAAGCGTTGGACGAGACAGAGCGGCGCCGTAAGATACAAAAGCAGTACAATGAGGAACATGGTATCACACCGCAGACTATCAAAAAGGCGGTGCGGGATCTGATCCGCATATCTTCTAAGGCAGATAACGAAGGAATCAATGACAACAAAGATCCAGAGTCAATGAGCAAAGAGGAACTCCAGAAGTCGATTGCCAAGATCATGAAGAAGATGAATCAGGCAGCTACGGAGCTGAACTTTGAACTGGCGGCTTCTCTGAGAGATCAGATGATTGAATATAAGAAACATTTACAGGAAATAGAAGACGATGAATAGGAATGAGAAGATGAAAGAGCAGAATAAATCTAAAATGATTCGCATCCGTGGTGCGAAGGAACACAACCTGAAAAAATATTGATATAGATATTCCAAGAGATGAGTTTGTCGTATTAACCGGATTAAGTGGATCAGGCAAGTCTTCTCTTGCCTTTGATACCATTTATGCAGAAGGGACAAAGGCGTTATATGGAATCTTTGTCCTCTTATGCCAGGCAGTTTCTGGGACAGATGGAAAAACCGGATGTGGAAAGTCTGGGACCGACTGCCGCCGGCTATCTCCATTGACCAGAAATCGACGAACCGAAACCCGCGGTCTACGGTAGGAACCGTCACAGAAGTGTATGATTGATAGGTTACGTATTGCTGTGTCGTGCTGCCTGGCAGACGCTCGATGTATGAGCTGATGCGCGCCGCCTTTGCAGCTTCATACACTTCGCTCGGCGTTGCATTTTCCTTGCCGTAAATTATGTTTTCGTAAATCGTGCCGTGGAAAAGCCAGGTGTCCTGGAGCATCATGGTGTATGCTCTCCGCAGCGAGCTGCGCGTAATTTCGCGGTTTTCGCTTCCGTCCACGCGGATTTTGCCCTCCACAGGGTCGTAAAAGCGCATGAGCAGGTTGATTATTGTCGTTTTTCCCGCGCCGGTCGGCCCGACAATGGCTATTGTTTTGCCCGGCTCGGCATGAACCGAAATATCGTGCAGTATCTGTCTTGAAGGCGTGTAGCCGAAACTCACATTTTCAATATCGACTCTGCCCGACGCATTCTTTAGCTCGACGGCGCCCGGCATATCCCGGCTTTCGGGACTTTCGTCGATTATACGAAATACGCGCTGCGCTGCCGAAAATGCGGACTGAAACTCGTTGATAATGTTTGCAAATTCGTTTATCGGCCCGGCAAACTTTCTTGAATACTGCACAAACTGCGCAACCCCCGCCCAGTGTTATGAAAAACAGCGAGCCTGCCTTAAAAGCTCCGCTCTGCGAGTACATAAAGAGTATTCCGCCGAAAATCGTGACAAGCGATATGGACAGGTTGTTGATAAAATTTACCGACGGGCCGAGCGTTGCGCCGTAGTACTCGGCGTCGTAGTACGCGTCCATTGTTTCGATATTTCTTTTGTTAAACGCCGCGCCTATCTCGTCCTCACGGCAGTAGGCGCGTATTGTCTTGCCGCCCGACAGCATTTCTTCCGCATATCCGTTAAGCTCGCCCAGCTTGTGCGAGCGCCTGCTGAACAGCGGGCGCACCCGCTTTGTCCTGTAACGGGTGAACAGAATAGACGCGGGCACGGTTACGGCAAATACAAGTATCAGCGGTTTTGAGATATTCCACATGAATATCAGCGAGCCGACAACGGTGTAGATGCTTGTCATGACCTGAACGATATCCTGAGACAGCGACGCGTTTACGGTGTCGATATCGTAGGAAATGCGGCTTATAATGTCTCCTGTGGCATGTGTGTCAAAATATCCGACGGGCAGGGAGGTGAGCTTTTCAAAAAGCTGGCGGCGCATGGTATAGACGATTTTCTGACTCAGCTGAATCATTGTAACCGCTAAAAGATAGGACAGAATTGCCGAAAGTCCGTAGCAGACCGCCATTTTAATAACGCTGGGCCATACCAGGTCGAATTTGACGCCGCCCGCCGCCGCTATTGCGTCAATGGCGTCCCCGGAGTATTTGGGGCCGAGCAGCGACAGCTGATTGGACACAAGCGTCAAAATAATTGCCGTGATAAACAGCGGCCAATGCTTCAGCATGTATCCGCCCAGGCGCAGCATGACACTGCGCGCAGTTTTGCGGTCCAGCTTCTGACGCTCGCCGGTTTGAAGGCGGCGTCCCGACGGCGTGCTTCTTTCAAACTTACTCAACAAAATCCCCTCCCATCTGTGACTGGCTTATCTCTCTGTATTCCTCGCACTGCTCTAAAAGCTGCTCATGCGTTCCGTGCCCGATTATTCTGCCCTCGTCAAGTACAAGGATAACGTCGCAGCTTTTGACTGAGCTTACACGTTGGGCAACGGTGATTATCGTGGCATCGCTCATGCTTTCCGAGAGCGCGCGGCGCAGACTTGCGTCCGTTTTGTAGTCAAGCGCCGATGAGCTGTCGTCCAGCACCAGTATCTGCGGGTTTGCGGCAACTGCGCGCGCAATCAGGATGCGCTGGCGCTGACCTCCGGATACGTTTGTGCCTTTTTGCGACAGCACATGCTCATATCCGTCCTCAAACGCGCTGATAAAGTCATGCGCCTGCGCGATTTTCGCGGCGTTTACTATCTGCTCACGGCTTAAATCCCTGCCGAAACGAATGTTTTCCTCGATGGTGGCGGAGTAGATAAAATCGCTTTGCATGGCAACGCCGAACATTTCGTGGAACGGCTTTTGAGGGTAGGTGCGTATATCCTTGCCGTCTATATAAACAGCGCCGCTTCGTACGTCGTAAAAGCGCATAAGCAGACTGATAAGCGTTGTTTTTCCGCTGCCCGTCGCGCCTATGATGCCCAGAGACCCGCCGCGTTTTACTTCAAAGCTGATATTGTTTAAATCGTCCTGCCCGCCCGCATATGAAAAGCAGACGCCGTCAAATTTAATATGTGCATTTGTCTTTACGGGCGGAAAATCGTCCTCGCTTTTTACAGTCAAGTCCTGCTCCGTCTCAATAACCTGCGCGATACGCCGTGCCGAAGCGGAGCTTTTGGTATACATCATGAAAATGCGGGTGACCGACATCATCGCCATGGAAATCAGGGGTAAAATACTGCATGAATGCGATTACCGTTTCGGGGTCGGACTGATGATTTGCCACGCGCGATGCGCTCATGGCAACGACTGCGACAATACCCGCGTTCATAAAAAAGGTCATGACTGGGTTGGCAAGCCCCATTGTGATGCCCGCCCGCTTTTCGTCCTTTACAAGCGCGCGGTTTACAGCGTCGTACCGTCTGTGCTCGTATTCGGATTTTGACAGTGCCTTTATAACGCGTATTCCCTGCGCGTCCTCTCTGACGACGCGTATCATGCCGTCAACCGATTTCTGAACCTTTGTGTAAAGCGGTACGCCCTTTTTGGATATGAACATGACCGTTATAAACAAAAGCGGCAGCAGCGCAAGCATTGTCAGCGCAAGATAGCTGTCCATGATGAGTGTTATCGCTATTCCGCCTGTCAGAAGTATCGGTGCGCGCACGCCCATTCTCTGCATCATTGAGACGAAATTATGTATGTTGTATGTATCTGTCGTAATGCGCGACTCAAGTGAGGGTATGGTGAATTTGTCGGTCTGTGCCGCACTGAGGCGCATGGTGCGGTTAAACAGATCCCGGCGGATATTTTCCGAAAAGTTGCGCGCCACCCGTGCCGCCATTCTGTTGGCGGTGATATTGCAGATACACGCACCCAGCGCGCACACAATCATAATTGCGCCCCAGACAAGTATAAGCCTCAGATTTTGCGCGGCGACAACATTTTTCAGTATATGCGTCAGTATGTACGGCAGGGCAAGCTCCACCACCGTACCCAGCACCTTTATGGAAAGTCCGAGCGCCATTGCGGCGTAAAAGGGTTTTAAATACTTTAAAATAAACTTCACAGCTTGTCATTCCCCCTTGTTTCCACATAGCTTTTTGCACGTGCGGATACCCGCTCCAAAAGCTTTTTGAATTGTTTCAGCTCTTCTTCTGTAAACCCACGGGTCATATACTCGTTGCACTCATCGGTGACAGCGCGTACCTGGGGCAGCACGTTTTGCATTTTCTGCGTAGGATAGACGAGCGTTATGCGCTTGTCGCTTTCGCTCTGTACGCGTGTGACATAGCCGTGTTCTTCAAGATATGTGATTTTACGCGTTACATTGCTTTTGTTTATGCAGATGTGCCGTGCCAGCTCGTCCTGGGATATTCCGGGATTTTTGCATATCGCCAGTACGTAGCTCTGATGTACGGCGCCCAGCTCGCTGTCGCCCAGCCTGTCGGCGCGGTACATGCCGGCGCACCGTGCAATAATATTTATGTGGCGCATTAATGATTTCATGGCTTTTATATCCCCCGTGCAATATGTTGTTTTACAGAAGCAACAGTTGCGCCTGCAACTGTTGCAAACGCAACCATTATAGCAGATAACAGCGGCATTGTCAACGGTGATTTGATTGACAAAGAATAGTGAAAGTATTATAATAAGGCGTGCAGATTAAAGTACACGGAGGCGGGCGGCTGTGATAAAATCCGCTGCGGAAAAAATCGGGGCGAAGCAGTCGCCGCTCACGGACAATCGCTGGCGGCAGCGCCGCGCGGGATTTGAACAGTGTATGCGACATGTTGAGACACAGCCCCAACCTTTCCGCGCGGAATTCGGTCTGACGGCTGCATAGTCTGCCGCCGTCTCTTTTTTTGAGTAAAATAATATTAACGGAGAACTAAATGCCGGAGAAAACTGGAGAAAAAACAATAATACTGCTTATACGCCACGGTGAAAGCGAGGCAAACGTGCAAAAGATTTTTGCCGGCAACACCGACGCGGAGCTGACCGAAAAGGGCTTAAACCAGGCAAAAATCACCGCTGAGTATCTAAAGGAAAGAAATATAAGCGCAGTGTATTCAAGCGACCTGTCCCGAGCTTTTCGCACGGCGTGTGAGACGGCAGCGCTTCACGGTCTGAAGGTCATAAAGGATAAGCGGCTCAGAGAGATTTACGGCGGAAAATGGGAGGGGCTGAAAGAGGAGGAAAGGCGTCGGCTCTACCCCGATGCTTTCCGAATGTGGGCAAAGGATATGGAGCTTCATATTCCGGGCGGCGAAAGCCCGAAGGAGGTACAGGCGCGTATGCTCGAATGTATTCTTGAAATAGCAAAAAGCCATGTCGGGCAGACGGTTTGCGCCGCGTCGCACGCGGGGGCAATCCGTGCTCTGTGCGCCGTATTTTTTGAACAGGACGGCGTGGAGTTTGCCGATATGCCATGGGTGACAAACGCATCTGTCACAACCCTTATTTATATGAACGGTGTGCTTTCGTTAGAGGAATACGGATATGATAAGCACCAGATGACCGACGGTGTGTGAACATGCTTGGAAAATTATAAAAAGACAGAGGCAAACGCCTCTGTCTTTTTTATGATTACCAATTTAATTAGCTGTTATTTGAGCATGCTTTGTATATTGCAGAGCGCATTTTTAATTTCGTCCGTGCCGCCGGAGTATTCAAAGCTGAATGCCGTGTCGCGGTCTTTATACAGTTCAAGTGCATCTTCCGATGTGTTGTTTTTAAGCAGGCTGTTAAAGCCGTAAAAAAGACATGATTTCATTCAGTTACCTCGCTTGTCGAAATCAACCGCTGCCCGGCGGTTGAAAATTGTCCGAAGCAGAAATATCATAATAAAGACAACAGCTGTATAATAAAAAAAATCGGAACGAGATAAACTCGTTCCGATATGACTGCCGGGAACAAAAAGGACGCCGCCCGTAGGCACGCCCCGCAAAAGGCTGGTAGCGCCGCGAAGGCGTAGTGAACGCGTTTACAAGCGAATAGCCGCAGCAAGCGTGACCTATTACTGAAAGGAGGAGCGGCGGAATGAGTGCGAGACGGCTTTTCTGAGAAAATAAATAACCGTCGCAAGCTGCATATCGCTTGCGACGGCGTGGTGCGAAAGACGGGACTTGAACCCGTACGGTGTAAACCACACGCCCCTCAAACGTGCGCGTCTGCCAGTTCCGCCACTCTCGCATTGATTTTATCAACATTCGATAGTATAACAGAACACCCATGAAAAGTCAACACTTTTTTACTATCTTTTTTGTTTTTTGTCTTGAATAATATCAGTAAATATTGTAATATTTATAAAAAGAAATTACGGAGTTTTAAAATTGAAAGCAGCTTTTTATACGCTTGGTTGTAAGGTAAATCAGTATGATACGCAGATGATGAGTGAAAAGTTTTTGTCCGCAGGTCATACCGTTGTCGGGTTTGATGATGATGCCGACATTTACATAATAAATACCTGTACCGTTACGCAGGTCTCGGATAAGAAAAGCAGGAATATGATTTCAAGGGTCAGGCGCGCCCACCCGAATGCAGTTATTGCAGTCTGCGGCTGCTTTTCTCAGGTCTCGCCCGAGCAGGCAGCGGCGTTGTCGGGCGTCGGTATAGTGCTGGGTACAAGAAACCGTGCGGATATACTTTACTATGTTAATGAGTATCTCAAAACCGGCAGACAAATCGTAGATGTGCAGTCCTCCTCGGATATTGCAGATGAAACGATATCGGGCTTTTCGGAGAAAACCCGTGCCATTTTGAAAATCGAAGACGGCTGCCGTAACTTTTGCAGCTACTGTCTTATTCCTTTTGCCAGAGGAAAAATCATTTCCAAGCCGCCGGAGCAGGTGGTAAGTGAAGCGGCGGCGGTTGCAAAGGCAGGCTATAAGGAAGTCGTTCTGACAGGTATTCATCTTTCGTCATACGGTGCCGACCTTCAAACCGTCTGTCTTGCTTGAACGCCGTTAAGGCTGTTGCCGATGTTGACGGGATTGAACGTATAAGACTCGGTTCTCTGGAGCCGACTGTTATAACTTCCGATTTTGTCGAAAAAATAGCAAATGTACAAAAGCTGTGCCCGTCCTTTCATCTTTCGCTGCAAAGCGGATGCGACAAAACGCTTAAAGCAATGAACAGAAGATATGACTGCCGGCAGTACGAAAACGCCGTCAGGCTTTTGCGTACATATTTTAAAGACTGCGCTGTGACCACCGATGTGATTGTCGGTTTTCCCGGCGAGAGCGATGAGGATTTTAAGCAAAGCTGCGATTTCATAGATAAAATCGGCTTTGCAAAAGTACATATTTTCCCATACTCAAAGCGCAAAGGAACAAGGGCGGCTCAGATGGATAATCAGATTTTAAAATCGGTTAAACAGCAGCGGGAAAAGCTTCTTTGTGAAATCGAGCAAAAAAACCGTACGGAATTTATGTCACGCTTTGTCAACAAAACCGTACATGTTCTTGCAGAGCGCTGCGAAGGCGGCGTTTGCAGCGGTTTTACCGAGAATTATATTCATGTCGAATTCGGCGGCAATTCAAATTTATGCAATACCGTTGTGACTGTTAGGATAACGCGTATGACCGATAAGGGACTTGTCGGAGAGATAAATTAATTTGTTATATTTTGTTGAATATTTACCAAATTATGGTATTATGGATATAACAAAAAATTAATAGGCAGGTAACCATGAATAACGCACAAAAACTCAGAAAACTTTACAAGAAGACACAAAACGATATAGCAGATATTATCAGTTATCCAAAGCCGCTGTATGCGGCGTTTGAGCTGAACAAGCTAAAGCTGCCGGAAAGCAAGCTTGTCATGCTGTCCAGGTACTATAATGTTTCTGTCGATTATCTTATAAGCGACAGTTCAAGTGAAAAAAATAAACTGCCTGTTAAGTGAATTACAAAAGCACCGTTTAAACGGTGCTTTTTTTATGTTTCTTTAAAATATAGTCACAAAAATGGGAAAAAACGTAAAAAATGTAAAAATACGTAATATAATACGTTCACTGTTGATATGTATTCAGGTATAATTGAGTAAAGGAGATTAAATATGCCTGAATTAAAAATGTTATCCAGAAAATCGAAAAGAGCAAGAAAGCAGATGAAGCTGAATCAGGAAGAATTTGCGGCAAGGTGCGGAATAAGTAAGGAGACTCTGAGTCTTATCGAGAGAGAAAATACCGACCCGAGACTCAGTACAATTCAGAAAATTGCGTCATTTTTAAATGATACCGTGTCTGATCTTCTTAGAATCGAAGACGATAAATAAGCCTGCTTAATCAGCATTTATATTATTTCGCTGTTTTAAAGAGTGTGCGGAAGTGTTTTTTGCGTGCTCTTTTTTTTTTTCAAAATAAAGAAATAAAGGCGCCCGCTTTGGCGCGGACGCCGAGATATGTGTATAAGAAAAGCCCCGAATGCGAATTTCGTGTCGGGGCTTTCGGCTGTCTGACGGATACGGAAAGGGTGCCGGCTTTAAGTACGGGCTATAAAGCTGCGATAAAGAAAAAACAGCCCGGAGCGCTGATTGACTCCTGACCATGTTTGTGAAAGGGCTATGAAAAAAATATTTTCAGCAATTACGTTAGTGGAGTCGAGCTCTTGCAGCCCGAAAAAGGTTGACAGCAAGCCGGAGTGTTGCGAGCGCGTTTACAAGTGAGCAGCAAAGGCATAGCGTGACCTTTTTCGGAAAAGGATACGCAGCGGAATGAGTGCGCCGGTGACTTTTCGATAAAAAGTCGCCGCAAGCTGCATATCGCTTGCGGCGACGTGGTGTAGGCGAGGGGAGTTGAAGCCCTATCTTTCGTAGTAATTACTGGGGTCTACAGCTCATTTACACGATTTTTACACTATTATATGTCTGCATTAAGCAGTTTTTCCTTAACGATATTTTCCCTTGTTTTACGAATTTCGGTGTAGATATCCTGTGTGGTGGAGGCTTGTGCGTGTCCCAGTATTTTTTGCGCGTCCTTAACTTCGATGTCGTTTTCAAAGAGCATGGTTGAGAATGCGTGCCTAAGCTGATGCACGGTGCAGCTTACCTGCGACTCTTTGCAGTATTGCTCCCATAAATCTCTGAATTTTGACTCTGTTATATATCCGCCTTCAAAATTGAAAACTATACCTTTTGCGGGGCTTAATTTTTCATATAATTTGTTTAAAATCGGGATATCGCGATATACCGCTTTCGGTTTTAGGCGGCTTGATTTTGGGTATGTTATGGTCGTTATAGACTGATTTATTTACATGTATCACACGGTTTTCAAGGTCAATATCCTTCCATTGAAGCGCGAGCAATTCGCCTTTTCTCATTCCCGTATACATGGCAAAGTATGCGAACATACCGAAAGTACAGTCTGTGCACTGCTTAATCTTGTTTATGTCATCCTGCGACGGCATTTTCCGCTGCTGTTTGGCAAGCCCTTTCGGAATAGTGATGTCTCTTGCCGGGTTTATGTCGATATATCCGTTTTGTACTGCGTATATCATTATTTGATTAATGACAATTCTTTGATTTGACGCTGTGTTTTTTGCCATGTTCCATTTGTCTATGCAATACGTCAGAAAGCGCTGTATATCAAGCGGTCTGATAGATTTAATAAGGGTATTATCAAAATATTCAACCGCTCTGTTTTTTCCGCGCAGATAGCCTTGCACAGTGGTCGGACTGAGTGTGTAGTCATGTGATATGACCACCACAGCTCGGCAACTTCGGAAAATGGCATACCGTCTTGCAACTGACCTTTGAATTTGGCTATTTTTTCCAAAACAGTTTGCTTTGTGCGACCGTAAAAGGTTTTAACGACCTTTCTGCCGTTTATTGTTACTGTCATAGACTGCTGCCACAGTCCGTCCTTACGTTTTGTCATACTTCCTCGTATTTATTTAACTTTAATTCGAGCTTAAACCTGCATATGTGCCGTAAAAATCATCAAGATTTTTAATGGTCGCCTCGTCATATACATGATAAGCAATTCAATTTATTTGCCTGCGGGAACAACGGCTAAATCACAGCCGAGAGCATTAGCCACCTTTAAGAGAGTATCAAGCTGAGGAGTAGCTTTTTTGCTCTCAAGGCGGGCTATAACAGGCTGAGTAAGGCAAGCAGCTTTAGCTAAGTCTTTTTGTGTCATTCTTCTAATATGTCTTTGCTCAATGAGCATATCAATAATAACAGAGCAATTTTCAGGCATTGGCTATACCCTCTATAGGCACACTGTCAATATAGCATCCGTCCGGGCACAAATCGACTTTATTATTCCATACCTTATCGCTGTCAATGCTTGGGTCAATATCCCATGCTATACAATGGGTATCATCTACATAGACCCGGCGAAAGTTCTCAATATCGGCAAACGGTTCAAATACCGTGCCCTTTTGGAGCAGCGGGCGAACATCATAAAGGCGCTTTTCTCCGTTATCAAAGCTGATTGTAAGTGTGAAATCATTGTTGGGGATAACGCCTGTAATCCTTTTCTTTCCGCCTGCGAAGTATTCCGCTGTTTTACGGTCAAAACCTTTAGAAAGATAATAATCAACTGTTCTCGTCATTCTGTCACCTCCAAGGGAATGCCGCCTATTTCAGCGGCTCTATTGCGAACAGTTCCTGTTTTTCTTTTGCAAGCTCCCAGTTCTCTCTAAGCTCTTCCTGATGAAAAGCCGCCCAGCCCAAGAGCATTTTTAATTGCTTTGAGGGCATCGTGCCTTCCAAGACCTCCAGCTCTTCAATAGACACGAGGACTTCAGAACCGCCATAGAATGCGTGAAAGTGTGACGGCATGTGGTCTTTCCAGTATATACAAATCTTAATTCCTCTGAACATGCAGATTGTCGGCATTTGCTCATCTCCTTTATTTCACTTATATTATAGCATATTTGCTATTAAATATCAACGGCAAATTCACTGTTTGTTGATAAAAAGCGGAGAACTGTTATAGCTCCCCGCTTTTTATTAGTTTTCTCTTTTCATCTTATATTTAACTCAAATTCCCTGAGTCTTGCTCTTTTAAAATATAATACTATTCTTCGTCAAATTTAATCTTTCGCTGCTCTATAAGCTCATTGATTAATTTTTCGTTAAGCTCGCCCTCTTTGTAGGTCTTTTCAAATACACCTCCGCCGAAAGCTGCTATACGGGCTGTATTTGTCGGTTTATTAGGCATATTCAAAATCTCGCCTTCTTCTAAACCCAATAATCTGTCAACAGCTATTTGTACTTCAGGCTTGTCACGGTACGCCGTGATAAGTCTTTTTTCTTTATCACTAAATTCGTTGTTATTTGATATTTCTGTAATTTCTTCTGTCTTTCCTAAAAGAAAATCAGTTGAACAATTAAAATAATTGGAAATTTGTAATAAAACATCTGCTTTAGGTATAGCTCCGTTTTTCCAATGGGTGGCTGTTGCTGTGGATAGACCTAATTGAACAAACGAAATTAGGTGATTGTTTATTTAAACTACAAATATAAAAAAATCTTTCCCAAAACATATTATACCTCTTTGTGCAACCTACATAAAAGTAGAGCAATACAATTAGTTACAAAGCACAAATCTACATAAATTTAGAAATATCGCTTGACTTCTACTTAAAAGTAGAATATACTATAAGCAACTTAACAGTTACAACAAAAGAATATCACAACAAACCAAAAAATGCAATACAAGACATTGAGAGGTAAAAAATGGAAAACATGGATGCATACGTATTTGGAAACGAAATAAGAATTCGTGTCGGTAATATAAAAAGAGCTTGATGAACTGCTTGAGAAAGCGTATCAAGAAGCAGAACAGCTACGCAAAACCATTCATAAACTTAGTGTATTTAATTTGAATTTTAAGTTTGATTTTAATTCTGAGTCTGAACCAACTCAATAGAACTTGCGTCTTCTGCTGTCATTTCCATTGAAATATAATACACCGTAGCTTCTATGAAATGTTTGAGGTCGTTTATATCTCTGTCAGTATGTTTTATGACATAATGTGTTTGGTCGTTACCAAGCCATGCGGATTTTTGAACCAGCGTTTTTATGGTAGGGTTTTTATCCTTAATATATTTGTTAATACATTTTGATAATGAATTTGTTTTTATGTTGTCTGTTTCATCGGGGTTTGTATGAATGCAATAGTCTTTAACCAAAAATTCCAACGCTTTTCTGTAGCCCATACCGCAGATTTCATTGAGACCGTATTTTTCCGCATCAGCGGCTTGGTTATATATTTTTATAAAACGCGGAGATAAGTTTTTAATGTATCTGGAAAATTCCTCATGCTGCTGTTTATATGGTGCGGACTGTATCAATTTATAGATTTCATCATCTTTAACCGATGAAGGCGAGTATACCGACAAAAAACATTGTTCACAGCAGTGACAAAAATGCAGAACATTTAATATAGGCTTGCCAGTGATTTCGTCTTCCGGGAGAAGATAGGCAGACAATACAGTTCCGTCAAACGAAGTGTGGCATAAGGGGCATTTATTTGCGGGTGTACATAATAAATTACTATCCGTTTCATAATCGGTTATGTAAATTGCATTTACCCAAACTTTCATTTTATACTCTCCGTTTTTAATAGTTAAATAATAACAGTTACAATCTAACAGTAAGATATAACCAAATAATAACATAAAAATACAAATTATTCAAGGAGGAATAAAATATGAATGTAGGAAAACAAATACGTACCATAAGGGAGAGCAAAGGTATATCTCAGTCGTGGCTTGCTAAGAATGCCGGGATATCACAACCTGCGCTTTGTCAGATAGAGCGCGGCACGAAAAATCCGTCTTTGCAGATAGGGGCAGAGCTTGCCCGCCTATTGGATTGCACGGTTGAAGACCTGCTGGCAGAAGAATAGGGAGGTGAAAAAAGTGGAGCAAAGCAGCTACATAATTTACATAACAAAATCCAAGGAAGCGTCAAAAGTGCTGCATGACGGACTTGAGGCAAAGCGCGAAAGTGCGAATATGACAAGGTTGAGAGCGGACGTGTGGGACACGACTACCGTATACCCGCATTGTTTTATGATATGGATATGTACTATGCTTTGGCTGAATTTAAGGACTACTACGCGGGACCAACCTATCAGCTTATTATTTGTTAGAGGAGTTAAGATAATGGAAAAAGAACTGTTTCACGAAAACCTGCAAGCACTGTATGAATGCTTCGGAAAGGATACAGTGTTTATATCAATGGCGCAGGCAGCAAGGTATGTACGCAGAGACCCACGTACTCTTGAAGCAAATCGGACATTTCCTGTCAAGAAATTAGGCAAAAGGCATGTAGTGCCGCTTATGAGCCTTGCGCGCTGGCTGTCATAGGAGAAAAGTATGAAAAGGCAAAAGAGAAAGCGCCGCGTGAGGGAGCACGCAGCGCCGAGTGAATAAAGACGGTAGAAAAATCTTTATCACAGACATAATACCACAAAATAGCTGAAAAATCAAGGAGCAAAGCAATGAAATATATAACGCTGAAAATGCGGCTGTGCCGCTTTGTCGCGCTGTGCGTGACAGCGGCGGCGGTATTCACGGCGGCGGGGGTGCTTATCGGTCGTGCGTTCGCGCAGGGCGCGGACAAGCCAAACGCCGCTGCCAAGGACACAATGTCAAATTCTGCCGCCGACGGTGACACAGCGCAGAATACTGCTGCCGAGCGGGAGACAACAGACAGTGCCGAGCGGGAGCAAAGCCCCTTTGGGCAGTCCGCCGGGTATTCGCAGGCACTTGCCGAGCGGGAGCTTCGCATAGAGGAAACCTACGGGTATACACAGTTTACCGCAACGGCGTACTGTAAATGCCGTGAGTGCAACGGAATTTACGGCACGGACAAGCCGGACGGACAGGCGGAAAGCGCGACGGGCGCGGAGCTTTCGGAGGGTGAAAGCATAGCGGCGGACTTTTCGGTGCTGCCGCCCTTCACGCAGGTGGAGATATCGGGCATGGGGATTTATACGGTGCACGACTGCGGCAGTGCTATAAAGGGCAACCGTATAGACATCTACTTTGAAAACCATGAGGACGCGCAGGCTTTCGGCGTTCAGACGGTTTGGGTGCGGACTGCAAAGGAGACGGCATGAGACTTTACGATATAAAAGAGGAATATCTGAAATTTAAAGAGATGACGGAAAACGGCGAGATACCGCCGGAGGCTGTCGGGGACACGCTGGCGTGTATCGAGGGCGAGCTTGAGGAAAAGGCGGACAATATCGCCTGTATCATAAAGCAGCAGCTTTATGAGTCGGCGGCACTGATGGCGGAGGAGCAGGCGCTCTGCATGCGCCGCAGGGCAAAGGAGAAAAGCGCCGAGAGACTGAAGCGATATCTGTCCGACTGTCTTCTGTCAGTCGGGTATCAGACGCTGGAAACCTCCCGGAATAAAATCACCTTCCGCAAAAGCGCGAGCGTGGAGATAGACGATGTAACGGAGCTTTGCGCAAATCACCCCGAGCTTGTAAAGGCGCAGCCGCCGCAGATAGACAAAGCCGCGGTCAAAAAGCTGCTGCTGTCCGGGCAGAGGGTGAGCGGATGCAGTCTCAAACAAAAGCTGAATATGCAGATAAAGTGAGGGACAGGAAATGATAGCGTTTCGAGATTTAACGTCGGAGGACATCGACGTGCGGGTGCAAAAGGTCAGGGCGGACGGCGCAGTATTGTTGCTGTATAAAACGCACGTGTCGACATGAACATACTTGACGACACAGTGGGCGCGGAGAACTGGCAGCGGGAGCACTACGAGTGCAAGGGCAACCTTTTTGCCGCGTGGGTATAAACAGTAATTTTGCCGAGCCGGACAAGGAGGCGCGCTGGCTGTACAAAAAGCGACTGCGGGAGCGAGAGCAACAGCGAGCCGGAAAAAGGGAGAAGCAAGCGACAGCTTTAAACGCGCCTGCTTCAACTGGGGTATAGGCAGAGAGCTGTATACCTGCCCCCGACATCTTTTGTGCCGCTTAAATACATAAATTTAAAAACGGCAATGCTACGACAGATTTTCCGTAGAGAAAAATAGCAATAAAGGACAAGCGTATAGTCGGGCTTGCGATACTGAACAATTCCGCTCAAGCGCGAAAAAGCAAAGCGAAAAACGCTGCTTTGTATGGCAGAGCGTGCAGAGGTAGAACGTGAAAACAACAGTATTTGAAAAGGACAAATTCATGAGCGCGTGCTGCCCGGCTCATACGGTATGTGGAGGGACTTGAGCGCGGTGAGTACGAGCTGACGGTCAGGTCAGCACTGTAAAAAGCGCAGTCTTGACGCCAACGCATATTTTTGACGCTGATGAATAAATTGTCCGTTTTGTTCGGTTTTCAAGTGTACAATTATACAGGGAGTTAATAAAGGATGTAGGCGGGAATTACTACATCATTCCGTGCCGGCTTGACGCTGCGGAGCGGTTCATACAGATATGGGAGAGCAACGGCTTGGGCTGGTGTGCGACGACCTCCAGTCGTCCAAGCTTGGGGGTACACCAATATCATGTGCTATTACGGCTCGTCGCAGTATGACAGCGCGCAGATGTCGCGGCTTATAGAGCTTGCGGTGCGCGAGTGCAGGCAGCAGGGCATAGAGACGGCAACGCCGGAGGAGCTGTCGCTGCTTTTTGAGGAGTGGAAAGGCAGACCCGCCTGCAAAAAAAATAAGAACGGAGGAAAGCGATGAGCACACAGTGCGACAGGATTATAGACTACATAACCCGAAACGGAAGCATAACCGCGCTTGAGGCTATGGAGAGCGGTTAGAGTGATGCGGCTTGCAAGCCGCATAAACGACTTAAGGAGAAACGGCTTTTCCATAGCAAGCGAGACCGTAAAGTCAAAGAACAGGTTTGAGACACGGTATACTTTGCAAAATATACAATGAAGGAGGAACAGGATTATGCTCAACAAGGCAATACTGACGGCAGGCTTACGGCAAAGCCGGAGCTTAAAAAACAACGCCGTCGGGCGTGAGCGTCACGCAGTTTACAATCGCGGTGCAGCGGGGGTATAAGGACGCGGACGGGCAGTACCCGACAGACTTTATAAACGCTGTCGCGTGGCGGAAAACGGCGGAGTTTGCGGCGGAATACTTCGACAAGGGTCAGCTCATAACGGCAGTCGGGTCGATACAGACGCGAAAGTACGAGGATAAGGACGGGAACCGGCGCACGGCTTTTGAGGTCATAGCTGACGAAATAATGTTTGCCGGGAGTAAGCGCGAGAGCGCGGCGGACACGCCGGAGCAGACGGCGGCGGTGTTGAGGACGAAGACTTCACCGTTTTAGAGGAGAGAATGAAGAGCGGACTTGAATATTTTCCGCTCGACGTACATCTTGATGAGAAATTTGAACTGATTGAGGCAGAGTTCGGACTGACGGGATTTGCGGTAATCGTCAAGCTGTTCCAGCGTATATACGGAGGACAGGGTTATTACTGTGAATGGACAAACGAGGTGGCGCTTTTGTTCAGCCGCTTTTGCGGCGCGGGTGCAGGCGTTGTTTCGGAAATAGTGAGTGCCGCAGTCAGGAGAGGTATATTCGACAGAGAGCTTTTTGAAAGGTATCATATACTGACGTCGGTCGGGATACAGAAAAGATACCTTGAGGCAGTCAGCCGCCGAAAGAAAGTGGAGGTCGAAAAGGCATACCTCTTGTTAAAGTGCGCCCAAATTTCCGAAAATGTATGTATTTCGGGCGAAAATGTAAACATTTCTTCAAAAAATGCCGACATTTTAAGGCAAAGTAAAGAAGAGGAAAGTAAAGAAAAGAAAAGTAAATATACAAAAGAACAACAACATGCAAACGCGCGCGTGCGGGAGCTGTTCAAGGCACTGTGGGACAGAGAGCCGTCGCCGTATGAGCTGACAGCCGTGCAGGACTTATACCGTCCGCTGGGCGGCATGAACGGGGATAACTGCGAGCTGCTGGAGGAAGCGATGAAATGGGCTGCTCTGTCGGGCACCGAAAAGCTTTTGTACGTACAGAAATGCTTTCAGAGGTACAGGGAGCGCGGAATAGAGAATAACGACGGCTACTGGGAGTATGAGATAAAGCGTGACACGGAGAGAGGAAAAATATAGAGGGTGGCAGAATATGAGAACATTTTATTCGGACAGCTTAGTACGTGATACGGACAGCTTTCTTGCGTCACAGCCGGTGTCGCTGTTTGAGTGCGAGTGCTGCGGGAGTGAGATTTATGACGGGCGAGCGGTATTATGCGGTCGGTGACAGGCGCTGCTGCGAAAGCTGTGTGGAAATTAAAACAGCAGGACAAGAGGAATAGAAAATGCTGTTGTTTATATCGGGCTTTATAACGGGCGGCTTGCTGGGAATTGCCGTCATATGCATCTGCCTGTTCTGCGCGAGGATAAGAGGCAGGATATAACGGGCGAGTGGATATGGGAGACGGACGATATCGGCAGACCGATGAAAATATGCAGCGTCTGCGGCTGGGGGCACAGCGCGGACGATTATGAGCAGTGGGATATTGAACGCACACGCTGCCCGAACTGCGGGACAAGGATGGAGGAAAAGGAGAAACAGAATGACTTGTAAAGAATGTATTCATTATGATTTGTGCGATAGAAATCAAGAACTTGCAGTAGAGTGCACTGAGTGGGGAGACCAATTAATTGATACAGTCGAAATGGATTGCAGATATTTCAAAGACAAAAACCCACATTATTGAGCTGCCTTGTATTCATGAAAGATATTTTACACATATTTGCAAGGCAAGAGGACTGATAAACGAATTTTCGATTTTCGCAAAAGTCATAACAGAAGATGAAAAAACCGTCACTATTGACAGGTTTCAAAAAATTCGGCTCATTGCATATAGGAATTATTACTATTTCACGAGAAGATTTTGAACGGTACTATAAAGAAATTACAGAAGCAGAAAAAGAGTTGCAAGCGAGTAAAAATAAAAAGTATGAAAGCACATTATAACAAATTCACGCTAAAGCAAAAGCAAATGATACGCGCGGGAGTTGCGGAGGAATTTAAACGGCAGTCAGGCAGCATGACGCGTCGGATATTCAAGCTGTTTTGCGTAGCGTTAAATCAAGAGTTCGGCTTTGGCAAAAAGCGGCTTGCACAGCTTATACAAGCGGTTGAAGAAATAGGAGCAGAGCGAGAACAGGACGTTGTATTTTTTGGGCGCACGTTGACAGAGTTGCTTAAATGAACAAATCGGCATGGATTTTGAACCCGAAGATTACGACAAAATGGACAAGTAGAGGGGGCTGAACAATGAAGTGCCTTGATTGTGGGGCATACGTCCCGACGGAAAAGCTAAAACCGTGCAAAGCGGTATACGGCAGGCAGTATCCGCAGGGTGTGCCGATATGCGACAAGTGCTGCGCCGTGTGTAATGCTATCCCTGCAATGGACGGTAAAAAGGAATGTGAATACTTGAAAGAAGAAAACAAAACGAAACAGAAAAAATGTGAGATTTGCGGTGAACTGTTTGAGCCGAGGATTTCAAGGCAAATATACTGCTCAAAAAAATGTAATCAAAAGGCGGCTTGGGAGCGTTCAAGAGCGTTGTATTATAAACGCAGAAATGATAAACGCAGAGCCGAGAGAGAAGAAAAAACAAAAAGGTCTGAGAATACAGACGAGCAGCTTGATATACTTCTTGCAGAAATAAAAGAGTATAACGACAAGCACGGCACTGATTTGAGCTATGGGCAATATACCTTGAAATTCAATAAATAAAAGGAGCTTTGGAATGCCGGACAACGACTGTACGCTGATGAGGATAGTAATAAATGAGATACCGCCGAGCAATAACGAGTATATGGGAAATTCGCATAGCTTCAATAAATACAGACGGGAAAACAGCGGTGGCATTGGTTGATTAAGAGTGCGTTGAGCAAGGCGGAAAAGCCGAAAAAACCGATAGAAAAAAGCTGTTGTACATATTACATATTACTTTAAAGACAAACGCAGGCGCGACCCTGATAACTACTCGGGCAAAATGCTTTTAGACCCTTTGGTAAGAGAGGGTATTTTAACAGATGACAGCTTTAAGGTTGTTACCTTGGTGCTGTCTGCAAGTCACGACAAGAACAACTCACGCACCGAAATTGAAATAAAAGGAGTTTAAGAGATGGATTGGTACATATTTTCTATAAAGCGACTTAGAGAATACGAGATGCGAAAACAATCACTTGATAACATAAAAGAGCAAATAAGCATACTGGAAAGCCAATTTACAGGTCTGAAAGCTGCGACGGCGGACGGAACGCCGACAGGAGACAACGAAAACCGCCGTGAGGATATGTTAATTCATAATATCTCAAAACGTGAAGAATTGAAAAATAACTATAAGTTAGTATTCAGAGACATAAGCATAACGGAAAACGGATTAAAAGCGCTTACCGAGGAAGAAAGGCGTATTTTATTTGTATTCTTTATAGAACGGCAGAAAAACTATGTTGAACGACTTTGTGAAGAACTATTTATAAGCAAGACTGAACTGTATCGCAGAAAAGACGAAGCATTAAAAAAATTTACGATGGCATGTTATGGAATATTAGAGCTGTAAACATGGGAAAAAACGGGGAAGCAAATCACAAAAAACTGTGATATAATGATATCATGAAAATATGCAATAAACCTCCTTTGGAATATGGAACAGCATAAAAAGCCGCTTCTATTTAAACCTCACAAAAGAATATGAATAGTAATATTCATAATCAAAGCACTGTAAAGTCTGTTAATTCAGCTATACAGTGCTTTTAATTTATAAACATATCGGGAAAGGATATAAAACAAAAAGGGGGCGAGAATATGCTTACCCCGAAACAAGAAAGATTTTGCCAAAATCTTGAAGTACGCAGAATGTCACAAAGGGAAGCGTACCGGGACGCATACCCGAATAAAGCTGATTGGAAAGATAACGCCCTTGATGTGGCAGCCTGTAATCTTGCTAACGACAGTAAGATTTTGTTAAGGCGCGAGGAAATAAGAGCGGAAGAAAATGCCAAAATAGCATCGGAAAGTTCTTGGACGCGCCGGAAAGCCTTTGAAGAATTAAATAATCTTATTGTTCTTGCCAAAGAGGAAATTAAAAGCAGAGGAGAAATGAGCAGTCCGAATGTATCAGCCATTATAAACTCTGTAAAGGAATTAAACAGCATTTACGCAGTGGCAGAGAAAACAGAAAACGGAGGAGTGCTTGAAGATATACTACATGCGGTCAGAGAGGTAAACAATGATTAAGTTTAACCCGAAACAGACCGAGCTTGTGAGTATGTTGAAAAATAACAGTCTAAAACGCATCAATATATTGGAGGGCGCTGTACGTTCCGGCAAAACATGGATAAGTTTAATAGTTTTTGCGTTATGGGTAGCGATGCAACCGAAAGACGCGACATTTCTAATGGTTGCTAAGACACTAACGTCATTAAAGCGTAACTGCTTAGACCTATTGCAAAGCCTTATAGGTGAACAAAATTTTAAATACAATTTATCGCAGAAACAAGGAATGTTGTTTGGTAGGACGGTTTATTTAGAGGGTGTAAACGACGTTAGAGCAGAGGGAAAAATACGCGGTATGACATTAACCGGTGCGTACTGTGACGAAATAACGCTTTTTACAGAAGATTTTTTTACTATGCTTTTGTCGCGTTTGTCTATGCCGGGAGCAAAACTGTTTTGCACAACTAACCCGGACAGTCCCATGCACTGGCTTAATGTTAAATATCTTAAGCGCGCAAAAGAGCTTGATATATTGATTTGCAAATTTTCGATATATGACAATGAAACACTTGATAAAAATTATGTTGAAGCCTTGAAAAAGGAATATACAGGAGTTTTTTACAAACGTTTTATATTGGGTCAATGGGTTGTCGCTGACGGTGCGTGTTATCCTCAGTTTGCGGAAACTCCGGAAAGATATATAAAAGATGTTGCCCGGGATAATCAAAATTTCATTTCAATCGGTGTTGACTGGGGGCGGAAATAGGTCACTGACAACTTTTGTTGCCACTGTAATACACGGTAATTTCGAGAGTATAGGAATAATAAAAGACCACCATATAAAAGGGCGTAAAGGCGAAATATCAGGCGAAAGAGTAAGTACAGAGTTTATACGTTTTGTAAAAGAATTGCAGAATGAATATAAAACGCCTGTTAGATATGCTTTTTGCGACAGCGCTGAGCAATATTTGAATGTCGGGCTTGCCAAAGCAGTAAAGGCGGCGGGATTGAATATTTCAATAGGTGACAGCCATAAAGCGGAAATAGTACAGCGTATTATCTGTTTAAATACGTTGTTTAATACTGATAGAGCCTATGTGTTACGCCGCTGCGGTTTAGTCATAAATGGACTGAGGACGGCAATGTGGGACGCAAAGGCGGCGGCTAACGGACAGGATAAAAGGCTTGACGACTTTACAAGCGATATAGATATTGTGGACGCGGCGGAGTACTCCTTCAGCCGCTTTATTTTACAATTAGCACCACGTAGATAAGGGGGGATAATATTGCGGCGCGGAACAACTCCGACAATTACATTTGAAACTGAGATTAATTGCGCAGAGTTTGACAAATTAGAAATAACGTTTGCACAAAAAGACGAAATTATATTAAACAAAAATATGAGTGATTGTAGTATTGAGGGAAATAAAATTACTATTAAACTGACAGAGGAAGAAACATTGTTATTTGACAGTCGGAAAAACCCCGTACAAATGCAAATACGTGCCGGAATAGGGAACTCACGGCTTGCAAGTGAGATAATGTATACGACCGCCGAATCGATATTAAAAAGATGGGTGTTTGACATGACATTTAAAGCGAAGTTTTCAGCAAATGATTGTGGCTTTCGTACGCATATTGTAATTGAAAATAAAAGCATTATTACGACTTTCGGAGAAGTAATAACAGTCGCGGACTTACCGCATTATGCCGGAGAGTACACGGTCACGCCGAAAACGTCAAGCCAGACGCTTGAAACGCGGGACAGGGTGATGACGGAAAATCTGACAGTCGGGAAAATACCGTATTTTGAGGTAACAAACACAGCAAACGGCAAGACCGTTACAATAGCATAAAAGAGAGGAAAAGAGAAATGGCAATCAGCAAGGTAGTATACGGCGGAAATACACTTATAGACCTGACGGCGGACACGGTAACCGCCGACAAGGTGCTTGCGGGCATTAAAGCGCACGGGGCGGACGGCGAGGCGATAACGGGTACCTGCGCCTATGACGCAGACACAACGGACGCGACCGCAGCGGCGGCAGAAATCCTTACGGGCAAGACGGCATATGCCAAGGGCTTGAAGGTCACGGGCACAATGAAAAACAACGGCGCCGTGACGGGAGCTATCACAACCAAGGCAGGGCAGTATACAGTCCCGCAGGGGTACCATGACGGCAGCGGCAAGGTGAAGTATTGACGCGACAGAGCAGGCAAAAATCATTGCGGACAATATCCGCGAGGGAATAACGCTGCTGGGCGTTACGGGCACAATGTCGGGAACGGAGGACGCCAACCCGCAGCAAAAGACCGTCACGCCCGCAACGACGGCGCAGACCGTACTGCCCGATACGGAACAGGGCTATAACTATCTGTCACAGGTAACCGTCGCCGCCATTCCCTATGAGGAGACGGAAAACTCTGCGGGCGGAACGACCGTTACAATCGCGGGCTGATAAAATGGCGGTCAATAAAGTGATTTACGGAGCAGAGCCGCTTATTGACCTGACACGGGACACGGTAACGGCGGCGACGCTTGCGGCGGGTAAATCGGCACATGACAGGGCAGGCAACCGTATATTCGGCACGGCGTCAATGGGCGATATTCAGTCTGTTGATGTAAGCTACATGCCTACACCGAGGTTTGATATTATCGGCAGCATATACAAATACAACGGAGAATATTACTGCTGTACCTGGACAGGCACGCGGACAATTTACCCCGGACAGAGCATTGACGGATTGGAGCTTACTTTTCCGCCCGCAGACGATATATTTGACAAGACCGGTTCGATAAATGATTATACACCGCTGTTTACTATCGGATTTTCCGACAGCGATTATGTGACCTGCAATATTTTAATTTACGGCGGGTATGACGCGCAGATTGAAATAAACGGTACAACGACAGTGTTAAACCAGTCGTCTGAAACAGTGCTGAATTTAAGTCAGTATTACGGCAGCAGCGGGGACAGGATAATTGAGATAACGTCTGTCTGCGACACGATATTTAATACCGATATAACCTATGAGATGGTAAACATAACAACGGGCAATGCGGGAACGGGCGGCGGAGATTACAATATTGTGGCACATGCCAAGAGTGACGCAACGCAGTGGTTATCTATCTATAACGCCGTGACTACTGCTGCATCAATAGATACGGCAACGCCTGTCAGTGAAATACTATACCAGTCGGAAAATATTCCGCTTGCCGGCGCAGACAGCATAATAGACGGAACAATAACGAGTATAAGCAACGACAGGGTAACATATATACGTACATATGCCTTTTACGGATGTACGGCATTGACAACGGTAGAGTTTCCTGCTGTTACGAGTATGGGTCAATCAGCCTTTTACGGGTGTACGGCATTAACAACGGCAGTTTTTCCGGTTGTCGGAAGTATAACGAGAGCTGCATTTTATAATTGTTCGTCTTTAACACACCTTATCTTGCCCGGTGACATGGTAGTTGAGCTTGAGACTACGAATGCTTTTACGGGCAGCGCAATCAAAACCGGCACGGGATATGTCTACGTGCCCGACGACCTGGTGGACAGCTATAAGGCGGCGGCAAACTGGAGCACATACGCGGCACAAATTAAGGGTCTGAGCGAATTGGAGTGAACAAATGGAAACCTTTAAAAATGACGTTATCGGATTAACAGTTGAATATCTCAACAAAAAATACGATACAAATATAGATACGCAGTATTATGCAAATATACGAACGTGGCGCGAATGGTGGGAGGGGCTATGTAAAAGATGTACATAGTTATATAGAACTCGGTGTTGATAATGCTCCGCGTATGCGTGAGTTATACCGCTTGGGAATGGCAAAACGAATTACTGAGGATTGGGCAAGCCTGCTTCTAAACGAGAAAACCACTATACAAGCAGAGGATAAGACGAGCAAGACATGGTTGTTCGGTGATGATAATGAGCAGGGGACGGGCGGTGTATTTGGTGACAGCAATTTTTGGGCTGAGGGTAACGAACTTCTTGAAAAAGCGTTTGCCTACGGTACAGGCGCATTTGTAGCAAGGGCAAGCGGTGCAAAGGTAAATAAAGACGGTGTTGTTGTTCCTGATAAAGAATGTAAAGCAGCGATAGAATACATAGACGCGCTTAGCATTATACCTTTGTCGGTTGAAAAATCACGTATTACAGAGGTTGCTTTTTGTATCGGAATTTACAAGGCGCGGCAAAAAATATGTATATCTTGAAACGCACACAAAAGCGGATAACGGCAATTATCAGATTGAAAACGAGTATTTCCTGTTAGACGGCACACAACTGAAATCCGCTGATATACCGGAGAATATCGCACCTTTGATTGATACAGGGTCGCCGCGTCCGTGGTTTGCTTTTATATATCCGAATATCACGTGTAATATACGCACGAATAACGGTTTGGGTATGAGCGTATACGCAAACGCACTTGACAACTTAAAAGCTGTTGATATTGCATTTAATAACTTTGTTCGTGACTTTAAATTGGGCGGTAAGAAAGTATTTTATAATAAGTCTATGCTTATGACCAATACCGAGGGCAAGATAATCACCCCGGACGACGTTGTACAGCAGTTATTCCAGCAAGTCGGAGACGGCATTGACTTTGATGCAAAACAAATGGTACAGGAATTTAACCCGTCCTTACGCGTACAGGAAAATAAAGACGGTGTACAGGCGCAACTTGATTATCTTTCTTTCAAGTGCGGCATGGGCACTAAAAGATATCAGTTTGAAAACAGCGGGATAAAAACCGCTACGGAATACAGCGGCGAAAAGCAAGAATTGGTACAGCACGCTAACAGGCACGTAATTATACTTGAGAGTGCATTAAAAACGCTTTGCCGGGCTTTGCTGTACATCGGCAAGGCTTTTTTGCGGTGCAGATGTAGACCCTGACACGCCTATAACAGTGAGTTTTGAAGACGGCCTTTATCATTGACGATAATGCCGCTAAAGAGAGCGACAGACAGGACGTAAGAGACGGTTTAAAAGCAGGCTTGGGAGTACCGCGTAAAATGGTATAACGAGACAGAGGAAGAAGCAAAGGCTGTTATTGACGGTATGAAAACAGCAATCGAAAATCCTTTTAATTTTGGGACGTGATTAAATGGCTTTAGACCCGAAATTGCTTGACAGCTTACCCGATACGCTTGTGGATATGTACGGACTGGTTGAAATTGATATTCTTGAGGATATGGCGCGGCGTTTATCAACATATGATTATTTTATTCCTGCCGCGCAGCACCAATTACAAAAGCTGCAAGAACTGGGCGGTGTACATAGTGAGATTATAGCAAAGCTATCGGCTATGACGGGGAAATCGCAACAGGAAATAGTCGATTTATTAGCGGAAGCCGCCGCAAAATCTATTGAAGATGATATTGAGTACTACACAGCGGCGGACGTTTACAAGCCGTCCCAAGTCAATACGGAGGCGCTGCATGCGCAGTTAAACAGCGGACTGTTACAGACGCAGCAGGCATTTAAAAATATAACAGGTACGACAGCAAACACAGCAACAAAGCAATTTGAAAATGCTCTCGACAGGGCGTGGACACAAATCAATGTCGGCGGCATGGACTATACCACGGCTATTCAAAGAGCGATAAAAGACCTCTCGCAAGCGGGTATCGGCTCTATTGAATATAAAAGCGGGCGCGTAGATAACATTGAGGTTGCTGTGCGCCGCGCTTTGGTAACGGGAGCTAATCAGACAGCTGTTAAACGCAGGAGGCTTTGGCGGATGAATTGAATGTTGATTTAGTTGAGGTCACAGCACACGGAGGCGCAAGACCGTCCCACGCTAAATGGCAGGGCAAAGTATTCAGCCGTAAGGGGCGTATAAAAATCGACGGTGTTGTATATGAAGACCTGGCAGAAGCAACGGGATACGGAAAAGCGGGAGGACTGTGCGGTGTAAATTGCCAAAACATAACTTTCATCCATACATACCGGGCGCGCCTAAAGCATACAGCAGTAAACAGTTAGAAGACTATAACGCTGAAAATGTAGAGTACAACGGCGAAATGTACACTGAGTACGAAGCAAGTCAAATACAGCGCGGTATAGAGAGAAAAAATACGTTCATTAAAGCGCCAGGTGTCTGCTATGGAAGCAGGAGGACAGGATGCAGGAGTACAGCGCAGGGCACTGAGAGAGATACGCAGAAGGCATATACAGACTTTACAAAACAGACAGGTTTGAAAAAGCAGAGCGCAAGAACGCAGATACCGACAGGCGCAAATAATATTACAGGCAGGGCGGAAAACAGCAAAAACAAAATTTGTATAATTCGCCTATTGAAAATAATAAAAAAAGTGATAGAATAAAAGATAACACGACCGGAAAGCCGAAAAGCCTTACTTTAACAAGAGAGCAGACAGAGTGAAGAAGCGAAAAAAACTCACCCGAAAGTTGCTTGATGAGCGTAAGCTGTCGCATAACGATTATGGAAGAAAAACGCTCCCGTACGCGCGGCGCTGAACAGGGGGTTGGGATATGACGGAAAGCTTCCGGAGGTAATAAGCGCGGACGAATTTGAGAAAAGAAGCGCGGGAAAACGGTTTTATATCGCGGCGTTACGAGCAACGGCAGCAAAGAGCCGCGCGGATATTGCCGACGAGTTTAAGTACGGTGAATTGTGGACAGGGGCGTTCCGGCGGCTGGTCATACGGACGCGGTGCATTTAATCGTCGATGCTGCAGGCGCAGACAGACCGATGGCATTTCTTGCCGACGACGCAGCATCTGGTTGCGGTCAGCATAGCCTGTACCGTTATGGGGAGGAGAACCGCATACTTGCCTATCACGGTTTGAAGCAGCTCAACAGTAATCCGAGCGTAGGACTGAAAGCCATTATCGACGTATGCGGACTGTCGGAAAAAGAGATTACCGTCAGCGATATCGTATTCAAGATAGGTCCGCGTATCAACGCCTCGGACGTATCCAGAACGGCAAGGAAGCGGTAGATCTGCTGACGGAAAAGGACTTCTCGGTTGCTCTGGAAAAGGCCGGACAAATCAACCAGTATAACGAAACCCGCAAAGATCTCGACAAGACCATGACCGAAGAGGCCAATCAAATCGTAGCCGGCCTGGAAGGACTCGCAGACCGCCGCTCCATCGTGTTGTACAACGAGGATTGGCATAAAGGAGTAATCGGAATCGTCGCTTCCCGTCTTACGGAGGTATATTACCGTCCCGCCGTAGTGCTGACGCGCACCGACGACATGGCAACCGGTTCGGCACGCTCCGTCTCCGGGTTCGATGTATACAAAGCCATCGAGTACTGCCGGGATTTATTGGAAAACTTCGGCGGACACACCTATGCTGCCGGTCTGTCCATGAAAGTGGAAAATGTACCCGCTTTCACCGAACGTTTCGAAGAATTCGTATCCCGGCATATTCTGCCGGAACAGACCAGCGCCGTAATCGACATCAATGCCGAAATCGACTTCCGGGATATCACTCCCAAATTCTGCAATGATTTGAAGAAGTTCAACCCCTTCGGTCCCGACAATACCAAGCCCGTATTCTGTACCCACAATGTGTACGATTACGGAACCAGTAAAGTCGTAGGACGCGACCAGGAGCATATCAAGCTGGAACTGGTGGACAACAAATCAAACAATGTAATGAACGGAATTGCTTTCGGGCAGAGTTCTCACGTGCGCTACATCAAGACCAAGCGTTCGTTCGACATCTGTTACACCATTGAGGAAAAACACTCACAAACGGGGAGAAGTACAATTGCAGATTGTAGATATAAAACCTAACTAAAGCGTGAAAGGATGTGTTTTTCCTTTAGGCACGGAAATTTTACTGAACCGGCACATCCTCTTCATTTTCAACTTTACAATCATGCCCGCTCAATCCGACAACTCCCAGCTTTCAACACTCAACGCCCAACTCTTGAAGCAGTACTGGGGATATGACAGCCTTTCCGGGGCATCCAGGAGAGGAGATCATCAACAGCATCAGCGAGAACAAAGACACATTAGGACTGATGCCTACCGGCGGCGGAAAGTCCATAACCTTTCAAGTTCCGGCACTTGCCAAAGACGGTCTGTGCCTCGTGATTACCCCCCTGATAGCCCTGATGAAAGACCAGGTCCAGAATCTGAGAAAGCGGGGAATCAAAGCACTCTCCATCTATTCCGGCATGAGCCGGCAGACATCATCATCACCCTGGAAAACTGTATCTTCGGCAACTATAAGTTCCTCTACATCTCCCCCGAACGTTTGGATACGGAGATATTCCGCACCAAATTGCGGAAAATGCACATCAGCATGATTACGGTAGACGAAAGCCACTGCATCTCGCAATGGGGGTATGACTTTCGTCCCGCCTATCTGAAAATCGCAGAGATACGTGAACTGCTGCCGGACGTCCCCGTTCTGGCCCTGACCGCCACCGCCACCCCCGAAGTGGTGAAAGACATCCAGGCCCGCCTGCATTTCCGCCGGGAGAACGTTTTCCGCATGAGCTTCGAGCGGAGCAACCTTGCCTACATTGTTCGCAAAACAGAGAACAAGACTGCCGAACTGTTGCATATACTGCGCAGCATGCCCGGCAGCGCCATTGTATACGTACGCAACCGCCGCCGCACCAAGGAAATTACCGAACTGCTGAACAACGAGCACATCACAGCCGATTTCTACCATGCCGGACTGGACGATGCCACCAAAGACATCCGCCAGCACCGCTGGCAATCCGGCGAGAGCCGTGTCATGGTGGCAACCAATGCTTTCGGCATGGGCATAGACAAGCCGGACGTGCGCATCGTTATCCACATGGACCTGCCCGACTCCATAGAAGCCTACTTTCAGGGAAGCCGGGAGGGCAGGGGCGCGACGGACAAAAAAGCCTATGCCGTCATTTTATATGCCAAGGCAGACAAGACCACGCTGCACAAGCGCATACCGGATACATTTCCTGAAAAAGAATATATCAAAGACGTTTACGAACATCTCCAATACTATTATCAAATGGCAATGGGTGACGGGCTGGATTGCGTACGCGAATTCAACATCGAAGATTTCTGCCGCAAATTCAAGTACTTCCCCGTACCGGTGGACAGCGCACTGAAAATCCTGACGCAAGCAGGATACCTGGAATATACCGGCGAACAGGACAGCACCTCACGCATCCTCTTCACCATACGCCGGGACGAACTTTACAGGCTGCGCGAAATAGGTGATGACATGGACAAAGCTCATCCAAACCGTCCTCCGTTCCTACACAGGCGTATTCACAGACTATACCTATATCAACGAAGATTCGCTTGCCATACGCACAGGACTTACCCGCCGGCAAATCTACGAAATGCTGGTTCACCTTGCCAAACTGCGCATCGTAAGCTATATTCCCCATAAAAAGACACCTTATATAATATACACGCGCGAACGCGTGGAAGCACAGCTCATCCACATCTCCCCGGAAATCTATGAAGAACGGAAAGCCCGTTATGAAACACGCATCAACGCCATGCTCGATTACGTGACCAACGACACTCTTATGCCGCAGCCGTATGCTACTGGACTACTTCGGGGAGAGAACGAACATAACTGCGGACAATGCGACACCTGCATCGGTTTACGCAAACAAACGGCAACCTGCCAACCGGACAGAGAAGAACTTTATGAAAAGATCCATAAGATACTGTCCGGCGCCCCGCAACTCCCGCCGGACTGCTCGAACAGCTTCCCGATAGAAAAAGAGCTTTTGACCGAAGCATTACACCGGCTCTTGGATGAAGGGAAAATTATTGTCGTCGACGGAATACTGCAAATCAGAAAATAAATCATTACTTTTGTACAGTGCATTAGCACACCAATCCAGTCAACCTATTAAACAACATAACTAAAACAACATCATAATCATGGGATTCTTTAAATCGTTCTTCTCCGGCAAGACCGGCAAATCCGGAAGAGGAAAAACAGAAAAATAATCAGAAGAACTTCGAGATATTCAAGTACGACGGTATGCGCGCCCAACGCATGGGACGCGCAGACTATGCCATCAAATGTTTCACCGAAGCCCTTGCGTTGCAAGAAGATTTCGAGACAATGGGCTACCTGGCACAAGTATACATCCAGTCCAACGAGCTGGACGAAGCCCCAACTTTTGGAAAGAATGATCCGAACAGAACCGGAGCATACCTCTACTTTACTCACCCTTTGCCAACGTCTGCTACATGCAAGAAGACTACGCTGCCATGGCAGAAGCCGCCAAAAAAGCCATTGCCGTTGAAGAAGGCAACGCCATGGCGCACTATCTGCTGGGAAAAGCCGGCAACGGGCAGAACGACGGCATCATGTGCATCGCCCACCTCACAAAAGCCATCGTACTCAAGGACGACTTCACCGAAGCCCGTCTGCTGCGTGCCGAGGCTCTGACGAAGATGCAGCAGTACAAAGAGGCTATGGAAGACATCGACGCCATACTCGCCCAAGACCCGGACGACGAAAGCGCCATACTGCTCTGCGGAAAAATAAAAAGAAGCAACCGGCGCCGAGGGCGAAGCGGAAGCCGACTATCTCCATATCACAGAGCTGAACCCCTTCAACGAACAGGCGTTCCTCTATCTGGGGCAACTGTACATCAGCCAGAAAAAAGCTGACCGAAGCCATCGAACTGTTTGACGAAGCCATCGAACTGAACCCCAACTTTGCCCAAGCCTACCATGAGCGCGGCCGGGCCAAGCTGCTGAACGGTGACAAAGAAGGTTCTGTGGCAGACATGAAACGCGGGCTGGAGCTGAATCCCAAAGACATACAAGAATTCAACGGACAATATGCCAACCAACCCGGCAATAATACGACAAATATATTAGGGTTATAGGGAAGTTTTCTATAAATTGACGCAAATATCAAAAAAAACATTGTTTTTTATTTGCATATAAAAGAAAAGTGTTACTTTTGTCGCGTAATTCAAAAACGAAAAGCAAGAATGAAATCATTTACTTATGCATATTACTTCTTTTTTTACTTTTACTTTAGCCAGAAAGTAGAGCGGGAGTTTGTATGTATCAAGTGACAGTGATGCTTAAGGACTGAATAGAGAAACTAAGTAATATATAGAATCCCGCTCCATTGTATGGAAGCGGGATTTTTTTTATAGCATAACCAAGAAAATAGATAATCAGGATGAAAAAGGTAGCCATTCAAGGAACATTAGGCTCGTATCACGACATCGCCGCACACAAGTACTTCGAAGGAGAGGAAATACAGCTGATCTGCTGCGCCAACTTCGAAGATGTGTTTGGTGCTGTCAAGAAAGACAGCCAGACCATAGGTATGCTGGCGATAGAAAACACCATTGCAGGCAGCTTGCTGCACAACAACGAGCTGCTCCGCCAAAGCGGTGCACAGATTGTGGGCGAGTACAAGTTGCGTATTTCCCATAGTTTTGTCTGCCTGCCCGATGAAGACTGGGATGATATTACCGAAGTCAACTCCCACCCTATCGCCCTGATGCAATGCCGCGAATTCCTGGGACAACACCCCGGACATCAAAGTGGTGGAAGGCGAAGATACCGCCCGCAGTGCGGAAATCATCCAACAGGAACATCTGAGAGGCCATGCAGCTATCTGCTCCAAAGCTGCTGCAGAGCGTTATGGCATGAAGGTCCTGCAGGAAGGTATCGAAACCAACAAACATAACTTCACCCGTTTCCTGGTCGTAGCCGACCCTTGGCAAGTAGATGAACTGAACCGGCATCGCAGCAAGGAAGTGAACAAGGCAAGCATGGTATTCACGTTGCCCCATACTGAGGGAAGCCTTTCGCAAGTATTGTCTATTCTGTCTTTCTACCGCATCAACCTGACCAAGATACAATCACTGCCCATCATCGGGCGTGAATGGGAATACCAATTTTACGTAGATGTCGTCTTCGACAATGTACTGAGATATAAACAATCCATCGCGGCCATCACACCGCTGACCAAAGAGCTGAAAATATTAGGAGAATATGAAGATGGAAAATCAACCGTGTAGAATAAAGCCGGCCGACCGCCTGGCAAGCGTAAGCGAATACTACTTCTCTAAAAAGCTGAAAGAAGTGGCACAGATGAATGCCGAAGGAAAGGATGTCATCAGCCTGGGATCGGAAGCCCCGACATGCCGCCTTCCGAAAGTACCATACAGACGCTTTGCGATGCGGCCTGCAATCCCGACGGGCATGGTTACATGCCCTACGTAGGTATCCCCGAACTGCGCCGCAGCTTTTGCGGACTGGTACCAAAAATGGTACGGTGTAGCATTGAATCCCAACACAGAGATACAACCGCTCATCGGCTCCAAAGAAGGCATCCTGCACGTGACGCTGGCCTTTGTCAACCCCGGTGAACAAGTATTGGTTCCCAATCCCGGCTATCCCACCTATACTTCATTAAGCAAGATATCTGGGAGCCGAGGTCGTGAACTATAACTTGAAAGAAGAAAACGGCTGGATGCCCGACTTCGACGAACTGGAGAAGATGGACATGAGCCGTGTAAAACTGATGTGGACCAACTATCCCAACATGCCCACAGGAGCAAACGCAACGCCGGAACTGTACCGGAAACTGGTGGACTTCGCACGCCGCAAGGACATCGTCATCGTAAACGACAACCCCTACAGTTTCATCCTGAACGAACATCCTATCAGCATCCTCAGCATTCCGGGTGCCAAAGAGTGCTGCATAGAATTCAATTCCATGAGCAAAAGCCACAACATGCCGGGCTGGCGTATCGGCATGCTCGCCTCCAATGCCGACTTCGTGCAATGGATATTGAAAGTAAAGAGCAACATCGACAGCGGTATGTTCCGTGCCATGCAACTGGCAGCCGCCACTGCCCTGGAAGCAGAGCAAGAATGGTATGAAGGCAACAACAGGAATTACCGCGGACCGCCGTCAGTTAGCAGGCGAGATTATGCATGAGCTTGGGTTGCACCTACGACGAAAACCAGGTAGGCATGTTCCTCTGGGGCAAGATCCCGACAGCTGCGCAGACGTAGAGGAACTGACTGAACACGTGCTGCATAAAGCCAGAGTGTTCATTACTCCCGGGATTCATCTTCGGCAGCAACGGCAGGAGATACATCCGCATCTCCCTCTGCTGTAAGGACAATAAACTGGCGGAAGCATTGAAGCGTATCAAGGAGATGAAATAATATCTTTACAGAAAGTCTCTGTCCGGATAAAGGCGGTATCCGTTTTACTAAAACAGACCCGGAGATTTACTAAAACGGGAGGAACGATTTAGTAAATCTTCTCCGACGTTTTACTAAATCTCCGGGACCTTGCTCAGAAAGTCTTCTGAAAAGGAGGAAACGTCACAAGGAAGAAAAAGCATAATTAAAGAATATTATTAAACAAATAAAGAATATGGAACTCGAATTAGAACCTATCACATTACCTGGTGTTGAAGACAAACGCCCTATGGTAATAGCCGGCCCCTGCAGTGCCGAGACCGAAGAACAAGTAATGAGCACCGCCAAGCAATTGGCAGACAAAGGCCTCAAGCTATTCCGTGCAGGCATCTGGAAACCGCGCACCAAACCGGGCGGCTTCGAAGGAGTAGGCGTAGAAGGCTTGCATGGCTCAAGGAGGTAAAGAGGAAACCGGCATGTACGTTTCAACAGAAGTAGCTACCGCCAAACATGTATACGAATGCCTGAAGGCTGGAATTGACCTTCTTTGGGTAGGTGCACGTACCACCGCCAATCCTTTTGCCGTACAGGAAATTGCCGATGCACTGAAAGGCGTAGATATCCCGGTACTGGTGAAGAATCCGGTAAATCCTGACCTGGAGCTGTGGATTGGAGCTTTGGAACGTATCAACAATGCAGGCTTGAAACGTCTGGGTGCCATCCACCGCGGATTCAGCAGCTATGACAAAAAGCTCTACCGTAACTTGCCCCAATGGCATATCCCCATTGAGCTGCGCCGCCGAATTCCCAACCTTCCTATTATCTGTGACCCCAGCCACATAGGTGGAAAGCGCGAACTGGTTGCTCCACTCTGCCAGCAAGCTATGGATTTGGGCTTCAACGGACTGATTATCGAGAGCCACTGCAACCCGGACTGTGCCTGGAGCGATGCCGCCCAGCAAGTCACACCGGATGTGCTGGATTACATCCTCAACCTGCTCGTTATCCGCAAGGAGACACAAAGCACCGAAAACCTCAGCGAATTGCGCAAGCAGATAGACGAATGCGACAACAACCTTATTCAGGAGCTGGCCAAACGGATGCGTGTGGCACGTGAAATCGGTACATACAAAAAAGAGCACGACATGACCATCCTGCAAACCGGACGCTACAACGAAATCCTCGAGAAACGCGGCTCGCAAGGCGCATTGTGTGGCATGGATGCTGAATTCATCAAAAAGGTATTTGAGGCGATACACGAAGAGAGTGTAAGACAGCAGATGGAAATTATAAATAAGTAATTGGCACATTAAACATCATGAGAATATTAATACTTGGAGCCGGGAAAATGGGCTCTTTCTTCACAGACATCCTGAGTTTCCAGCACGAGACGGCTGTGTTCGACGTCAATCCGCACCAACTGCGTTTTGTCTACAACACCTACCGCTTCACCACACTGGAAGAAATCAAGGACTTCGAGCCGGAGCTGGTCATCAATGCCGTTACGGTGAAATACACGCTGGACGCTTTCCGCCAAGTGCTGCCTGTACTGCCCAAAGACTGCATCATCAGCGACATCGCTTCGGTAAAGACCGGATTGAAGAAATTCTACGATGAAAGCGGCTTCCGCTACGTGTCGACGCATCCTATGTTCGGTCCCACTTTTGCCAGCCTCAACAATCTGAATACGGAAAATGCCATCATCATCAGCGAAGGAGACCATCTGGGAAAAATCTTCTTTAAGGATCTATACCAGACCATGAAACTCAATATCTTTGAGTACACCTTCGACGAACACGATGAGACGGTGGCATACTCCTTGTCCATTCCGTTTGTTTCGACTTTCGTGTTTGCAGCGGTAATGAAACACCAGGAAGCTCCGGGAACAACCTTCAAAAAGCACATGGCCATTGCCAAAGGCCTGCTGAGTGAAGACGACTACCTGCTCCAGGAAATTCTCTTCAATCCGCGCACCCCCTCACAAGTGGAGAACATCCGCCTGGAACTGAAGAACCTGCTGGAAATCATCAGCAATAAGGATGCAGAAGGCATGAAGAAGTATCTGACTAAGATCAGAGAAAAAATTAAATAAGCACTCTTGCCGGGGTTTTCCTTCAGGACAATACAGGGCTAATTTTAAACAGCCCTTTAATGAAGAACTATTTTTTTTTTAGTTCTTCATTTTTTATAGGTAACTTTGTGTTCGAATCATGATAGACCAACCCACCATAGACCGCATACTTGATGCCGCACAGATCTACGATGTCGTATCAGACTTCGTCACCCTGCGCAAACGCGGTGTGAACTATGTAGGTCTGTGCCCTTTCCACGATGACAAAACCCCTTCCTTCTATGTATCCCCCGCCAAAGGGCTCTGCAAGTGTTTTGCCTGCGGAAAAGGAGGAAATGCAGTGCATTTCATCATGGAGCACGAACAGATGTCTTATCCCGAGGCGCTGAAATATCTCGCAAAAAAATACGGCATTGAAATCAAAGAACGCGAACTATCCAGCGAGGAGAAGATAGCACAGGGTGAACGGGAAAGCCTCTTCATTGTGAACAACTTTGCCCGTGACTACTTCCAGAATATCCTAAAGAACCACGTAGACGGACGGAGTATCGGCATGGCCTATTTCCGCAGCCGCGGCTTCCGGGATGACATCATCGAGAAGTTCCAGTTGGGCTATTGTACCGAGAGCCACGATGCCCTTGCCCAGGAAGCTTTGAAGAAAGGCTATAAAAAGGATTATCTTGTCAAGACCGGCCTCTGCTACGAGACGGACGACCACCGACTGCGAGACCGCTTCTGGGGGCGCGTCATCTTTCCGGTACACACTCTCTCCGGCAAGGTGGTGGCTTTTGGGGGACGTGTGCTTGCCGGCGCCACCAAAGGCGTCAAGGTGAAGTACGTCAACTCGCCTGAATCGGAGATTTACCATAAAAGCAATGAACTGTACGGCATATATTTTGCCAAACAAGCCATTGTGAAACAAGACCGTTGTTTTCTGGTCGAAGGTTATACAGACGTCATTTCCATGCACCAATCGGGCATAGAGAATGTGGTTGCCTCTTCGGGCACAGCATTGACATCCGGACAAATCCGGATGATTCATCGTTTCACCAACAATATGACAGTGCTCTACGACGGTGACGCTGCCGGTATAAAGGCCTCTATCCGAGGTATTGATATGTTGCTGGAAGAAGGCATGAACGTCAAAGTCTGCCTCCTGCCCGATGGTGACGACCCGGACTCCTTTGCCCGCAAACACAATGCGACGGAGTTCCAGGCCTTCATACAAGAGAATGAAACGGACTTTATCCGCTTCAAAACCAATCTGTTGCTGGAAGATGCTGGAAAAGACCCCATCAAGCGTGCCGAGCTTATCGGAAACCTTGTGCAGAGCATTTCCATCATTCCCGAAGCCATTGTGCGTGATGTCTATATCAAGGAGTGCGCCCAATTATTGCACGTAGAAGATAAACTGCTGGTTTCTGAGGTTGCCAAGCGTCGCGAAAAGCAAGCCGAGCAACAAGCTGAGCGAGCAGAACGTGAGCGTCGGTCGGCCAATGCCGCAAGAGCCAATGCAGAAACGGGGGTCAATGGCAGTCATACTGCAGCTACCAACCCCGACGCACAACAAGCTGGCTATCCGTCCCAATCACTGCCTGCCGGTCTCCCTTCCGAAACACCTCCACCTTTTCCACCCGAGGAAGAATATGTATCCTTCATCCCGCAGGAGGGCAAGGAGGGCCAGGAGTTCTATAAATACGAACGACTTATTCTGAAGATGGTAGTGCTCTATGGTGAGCGGGTGATGTGCAATGTCACCAATGAAGAGGGGCAGGAAACCCCTATCACTGTAACTGAATATATAGTCAATGATTTAAAAGAAGACGAACTTGCCTTCCACAATCCGCTTCACCGGCAAATCCTGACAGAGGCTGCCGAACGTATCCACAATGAGGGTTTTACCGCCGAACGGTATTTTGTGGCGCATCCCGACCCCGTCATCAGCAAGCTGAGTGTGGAGCTTATCAGCAACCGCTATCAGTTAAGGAAATCACAGATAGAACAAATGGTAACGGACGAAGAACGCCTCTATGAGCTAATTCCACGGTTAATGATAAACTTCAAATATGCCATCGTCTGCGAAGAATTGAAGCATACCCTATTTGCGTTACAGAACCCTGCCATAGCCAATGATGAAACCCAGTGTAACAGCATCATGGAGCGCTACAACGAATTGAACAAAGTAAAAAGCATCATGGCAAAGCGGCTGGGAGACAGAGTCATCCTGAATTTTTAAATTCAATTCGGGGAGTTCTCCGTCAAGAATTATGCCTGATTAAATTCATAAATTCCTCGCGAGTCTTCGCTTGGTTGAATGCTCCGGTAAAATCGGATGTAGTGGTAATGGAGTTCTGTTTCTCTACTCCGCGCATCTGCATGCACATGTGTTTGGCTTCCACAACAACCATAACCCCCAGCGGATTCAGCGTCTCCTGAATACACTCTTTATTTGGAGAGTCATACGTTCCTGCACTTGCAGGCGGTGAGAGAAAATATCCACTACGCGGGCTATCTTGCTCAGTCCGGTAATGTAGCCGTTAGGAATATATGCCACATGTGCCTTTCCGTAGAAGGGAAGCATGTGATGTTCGCAAAGCGAGAAGAAGTCAATGTCTTTCACAATCACCATCTGACTGTATTCCTCTTGAAATTTGGCCGAACGGAGTACCTCGTGCGGGTCCATATGATACCCTTTCGTCAACGACAACATGGCCTTCGCCACCCGTTCAGGTGTCTTCTGCAAACCTTCACGTCCGGCATCTTCACCCAACAGAGTAAGGATGCGGTGATAATGTTCCTTCAATTCATCTAATGAAGGAGATACAATTTCTTCTTTTCCTAACATGATAATTCTTTATAAGGGGATGTTTATCTGCTCTTTCACGATAGAAACTTCCTTGAATACACCAGTAGCCCGCAACTGACGCATCATGGCATCCGCTTCTTCGATACTGCGGAAATCTCCTGCACGGCACAGCCAACGAGGGGGATTGAAAGAGGTATAAACTGTAAGTTCGGGAAAATGTTCCTTGATGCGGGTAGCTACCGCATAAGCTTCGTTCTTGGCCTGACGGGTATTATTCCCTGCATAAACTTGTATGCGGTAACCCGAACTTTTAATCACTTTCTGGTCATCCGAACCGGCAGGAATATACTCCGAACCTATCAATGCCGCAATGCGTGCATCTTGATGGATAGTCACCTTGCCTTGTCCCGGCACATTACGTTCCAGGCTTTTCACAATATTATTCTGCGCTACAGAAATCGTTGCAAAAGCGAAACATGCAACTAAAAGTAAACCAAGCTTTTTCATGAGTCAATATCTTTATATAACGGAAAATGGAAAGCTGAAAATGGAAAACAGTTATGCAGATACGACATGCAATCCATTTTCAACTTTCAGCTTTCAACTATTTAATTAAAGGCATCGATGATACCCTTGAAGTCAGAAACCTTCAAGGCAGCACCACCAATCAGACCACCGTCTACATCAGGATTTGCAAACAGTTCCTTTGCATTAGAAGGCTTGCAGCTACCACCGTAAAGGATAGAGCAGTTGTCAGCGATTTCCTTGCCATACTTTTCGGCAATGGCAGAACGGATGAATGCGTGGATTTCCTGTGCCTGCGCCGGAGAAGCTGTCTTACCTGTGCCAATGGCCCAAACCGGTTCGTATGCCAGGATAATCTTGGAAAAATCTTCGGCAGACAGAGAGAATACAGATGCCAACTGGGCAGCAACCACTTCATTCTGCTTGTTAGCTTCGCGTTCTTCCAACACTTCACCGATACAGAAAATCGGAGTCAGTCCGTTGGCCAAAGCCAGTTTCACCTTTTCTTCCAGGATTTCCACTGTTTCACCGTAGTAAGCGCGACGTTCCGAGTGGCCGAGGATTACATACTTGTGCACCGGTTGAAGCAACCATAGCGGCTGATACCTCACCTGTATATGCACCAGATTCCTTATCTGCACAGTTTTCTGCACCTACACCGATTTTAGCGGCATCCACCAGCGGAGTAACAGATGCAAGGTGAATAAACGGGGTACAGATAACTACATCACAATTAGGCTTTTCGTTAGCCAACGCTTCATTCAGTTCTTTTTGCAAGAGCAATACCCTCTTGAAGGGTCTTGTTCATTTTCCAGTTTCCTGCAACAATGTTCTTTCTCATTTTGTTTTAATTATTAAAAGGGTTAATGTATGTTTTTAGTTATTGGCGGTTAATGACTGGTGATTTGCACAGCCTCTCAGCATAATAGCGCAACTCACATTATCAACAAATCATTAATCACTCTTATTCTTTTTTCTCCCTGCGTTTGATTACCAGAATATCTACACCGAGAACCAGCGTCAAAGGTACGATAAACCACAATAATACGTAACCAATGGTGTGCAATTTTTTTCCTGTTTCTGCTTTCCCAACTCTAATTTATCCAGACTATCGTTCAGTACATATTCATCGGGAAGTTGGTTATCGCTCCATTTATTCAGGATTGTACCGTCTTTTATCAGCAGCAGGCCGGGATTGGAACGTATAATCGTTTTCAGCGTAATATCATCCATCTGGCAGAATGGGTATTCCGCACCGGTTCTTTCACGCCACATCTCAATTTCTTCATCCGGCGAGGAAGTCAGCGCATAAAAACCGTAGCCGTGCTCCACACTGTAATCATAGATTTCATTGATCAAATCAATATTGCTGTCATCCGCTTCCTCTGTCCGATGAGCTACCAACAGGAAAGTATACCCTTTATCCGTCAACACACTATCGGTTATATCTTCTCCCGTACTCAAACTTATCATGGAGAAATCATGAATGGGTGGTTCATAGCCTTTTTCTTTCAAAACGGTACGCGTTTCGACAAAAGTCCACGTGCTGTCCGGATAATTATCCAATGTAAATTCCTGCTGCCTGCCGTCTTTTTTCCAAGACAAAACGACTTTCAAAAAACACTCGGCTTCGCACCTTCGGGTATCTCCATACCCGCTTTTATGTTCACGCCAATCTTATAGGGCCTGAATTCCAGCACCGGCAAATACTCCAAGCAATAAAAAGAGAGTGCAAAGACAAACAATATGGTATATAAAAGACACCATCCACTCCATTTTCAAAGTGATAAAACGGATAATGAGTTTCCGCTCTTTTGAATACGG
>VOFK01002077.1_pt1 | contig 45188 bp, 49 predicted proteins | sample 5384121 | NCBI WGS metagenome assembly VOFK01 (sample SAMN12384730, study PRJNA508395) | human gut metagenome | isolation source: healthy gut J | host: Homo sapiens | reverse complement strand
ATTACGTGCTGCTCACAAAACGTCTCAAACACTTTCATCACGGTTGCCGCTGTCGATCCTCGCCTTAATAACCGAACAGCGCCTCGCATCGGTCAGGCAGACGGCGGCGGCGTCAAGGTCAAAACCGTTCTGGCGGGCGGTGATGGTCTCGGTCAGGGCGTCCCGGGCGCGGGTATGGCGGAGCTGGCGGGCACCGCACAGCCGTGGTAGGTCAAGCCGGGCAGTTCTCAGCAACCGGTGCCTCGTAGGCCCACGGCATCTTTTGGCACACATCGGACAATTTTTTGAATATGGGCTCCAATGTTCCATGTGGAACATCGCTAATTCCCCAAATCCTGCTTGTTCAGCACGGTACGGCCGGGCGGCCTCTTGCATTTGCGGGCCAGCTCCAGATCATCATCAGACAGCGGCTGCGCGGCATCGAACACCGCCAGCACAAGGCCCGCCTCGTCCAGCTTTTCCAGCTGCGGCGGATACCCGGCCTCGATGGCATCCCCCCGTCCGCGCCGACCTCCGCGCACACCGGCGGTGTCAAACAGATTCAGCCGCACGCTGCCCAGTTGACGTCCTGCTCTACAATATCGCGGGTCGTGCCCGCCACCGGCGTGACGATGGCGCGATCAAAGCCGGCCAGCAGGTTCAAAAGCGTGCTTTTGCCGACATTGGGGCGGCCCAGCAGCACGCAGTCCACGCCATGGCGCAGCACCGCACCGGCACTGTACCCGTTGATCAGTGCGTCCAGTTCGGCTTTCTGCGCGGTCAGGGTGCGCACAAACGCCTCATCGGACAGTTCCGGCACATCCTCCTCCGGGTAATCGACCCATGCAGTCAGGTGGGCGTTCAGCGTTTGCAGCGCGGTCTGTATCTTGCCGATGCGCTTTGCCAGCCGTCCGTCCAGTGCCGATTTTGCCAGCGCGGCTCCCTGCCGGCCGTTCGCCGCAATAACTTCCATCACGGCCTCGGCCTGCGTCAGCGACATCCGGCCGTTTTCCAGTGCGCGGCGGGTAAACTCCCCCGGCCCGGCCGGTACACAGCCTGCCGTGATCAGCGCCTCCTGCAGGCCGTCTGCCATCGCCGTGCCGCCATGTACCGACAGTTCGATGACATCCTCGCCGGTGTAGGAATGCGGCGCCCGGAAAAACAGCGCCACACACTCGTCCATCTCGACCCCGTGCAGCAGGTAGTGGCCCAGCATGGCGGTGTAGCCTTTGGCATCGGCAACGCTTTTGCCCTGCCGCACCGGCGCAAATATTTTGCTGACGATGGCGTAGGCGTCCGGGCCGGAAACGCGGACCGTGGCAATGCCGCCTTCGCCCGGTGGGGTCGCCAGCGCGCAGATGGTTGTATGCAGTTCCATGTGGGTGCTCCTTTTTTTATGGGAATACTTTAGAATACCATGAAACAGGGATATTTTCCAGTAGGTGCAGAAAATTCATAGGCGTGATGCCTTCCCCCTTGGGGGAAGGTGTCCGCGGCCCCGCCCGGACGGATGAGGGAAAAGTTTGCGGGATTTTCCCATAAAAGAGCATCCCTCACAAACTCTGCCCTCATCAGCCGCCTGCGGCGGCAGCTTCCCCGAGGGGGAAGCCTTTAAAAAAGGAGAGAGGCCAACGCGCGGCCTCTCCCCCTGTTGCTTATTTATTCTTCGTCATTATTCTCGGGTGCTGCGTCCTCGGCGGCCTCGGCGGCCAGCTCCTCGGCTTCGATGGCAGCCAGTTCCTCGGGTGTCGGGTCGCTCTCGCCGGTGTCCTCGATCTTTGCAGTCTCGGCATCGTTGTCGCGGTCCACGCGGGCCACAACGGCCACGCGGTCATCGTCCAGCATACGCATAACGCGGACGCCGCTGCCGTAGCGGCTCTGGATGTTGATGTCCGACGCATGGATGCGGATCAGAGTGCCGTTCTGGCTGATCAGAATCAGGTCATCGGTGTCGTCCACGATCTTGATACCCGCCACATTGCCGTTGGAATAGTTGCGGATGCCCAAGCCGCCGCGCTTCGTGATGCGGTAGTCATCGATGCGGCTGCGGCGGCCCTTGCCCTCCTCGCTGATGGTCAGCAGGGTGGCACCCGGGCGGCAGACGCCGGCGCCAACAACATAGTCGCCCTCGCGCAGCTTAATGACGCGGACACCGTGGCCGGTACGGCCCATGGCGCGGGCGTCATCCTCGGTAAAGTGGATGGCCGCGCCGTCGTGGGTGGCAACGATGATCTCGTCATCGCCCTTGGTCAGGTGGCTCCACACCAGACTGTCGCCCTCGTTGAGCGCGATGGCGATCAGGCCGGCCTTGCGGATGTTGCGGAACTGGGACAGCGGCGTGCGCTTGATGAGGCCCTGCTTGGTGATCATCGTTGCGTAGGTGTTGTCCTCATCGACATCGGCCTTCTGCTGCAGCATCAGGGTGACGCTCTCCCCTCCTGCAGCTGCAGCAAGTTTACGATATGGCTGCCCTTGGCGGTACGGCTGCCCTCCGGCACCTGATAGCCCTTCAGGCGGTAGACACGGCCCTGATTCGTCAGGAAGAGCATGTAGTCATGCGTCGAGCCGACATACATCTCCTCGGTAAAGTCCTCGTCCTTCTGGGTCATGCCCTGCACACCGCGGCCGCCGCGGTTCTGCGCCTGATAGGTGTCCAACGTCGTGCGCTTGATGTACCCCTCGTGGGTCAGCGTAAAGACGCAGGTCTCCTCGGGGATCAGATCCTCAATGTCCACCTCGCCAGACACAGCCTCGATGGAGGTGCGGCGTTCATCGCCGTACTTGTCGGCCAGCGTGGTCAGGTCGGTCTTGACGATGCGCTTGACATGCTCGTCATTGGCCAGAATATCCTCAAAGTCCGCAATGGCCGCGCGCAGTTCACCCAACTCCTGCTCGATCTTGAGGATTTCCAGACCGGCCAAGCGGCCGAGCTGCAGCTTGACGATGGCATCTGCCTGCAGCTCGTCAAAGTCGAAGTTATCCATCACGGCCTGACGCGCCTCGGCAAAGCCGCCCTTGCAGGCACGGATCGTGGCGATGATCTCATCGACGATGTCAACGGCCTTGTGCAGGCCCTCGAGGATGTGCTCGCGCTCCTTTGCCTTCTTCAGTTCAAACGCGGTGCGGCGGCGGATGACCTGCATCTGGAACTCGATGTAGCGCTCCATCATGGTCTTGAGGCTCATGATCTTGGGCACACCGTCATCGAGCGCCAGCATGATCACGCCGACCGTGTCCTGCAGCTGGGTGTAGCGGTAAAGCTGGTTCAGCACGACCTGCGGGTTGGCGTCCTTCTTGATTTCAATGACGATCTTCATGCCGGTGCGGCTCGAGGATTCGTCATTCATATCGCTGATGCCCTCGATCCGCTTGTTCTTGACAAGGTCGGCAATCGACTCGATCAGGCGGGTCTTGTTGACCATATAAGGGATTTCGGAGATCAGGATCTCATAGCGGCCGTTCTTTTTCTCGACGATCTCGGCGCGGCCGCGCAGCGTGATCTTGCCGCGGCCGGTGGCGTAGGCGGCGCGGATACCGCTGCGCCCCATGATGATGCCGCCGGTCGGGAAGTCCGGGCCCTTGACGTGCTCCATCAGACCGGCCAGGTCGATGTCGGGGTCCTCCATCAGGGCGATCATGCCGCTGACGATCTCGCGCAGGTTGTGCGGCGGAATGTTGGTCGCCATGCCGACCGCGATGCCCTGACTGCCGTTGACCAGCAGGTTCGGGAAGCGGCTGGGCAGAACATGAGGCTCCTTTTTGGTCTCGTCAAAGTTGGGGTCCCAGTCGATGGTGTCCTTTTCAATATCAGTCAGCATCTCGCAGGCCATCTTGGACATGCGGGCCTCAGTATAACGGTAGGCAGCCGGGGGATCGCCGTCCACAGAGCCGAAGTTACCCTGACCGTCAACGAGCGGATAGCGCAGGCTGAAATCCTGTGCCAGACGCACCATGGCATCGTAGACCGAAGCGTCACCGTGCGGGTGGTAAGAGCCCAGCACCGCACCGACCGTATCGGCGGATTTGCGGTAGGGATGCTGCGGGTCATTGCCGCGCTCATGCATCGTATACAAAAATGCGGCGATGCACGGGCTTGAGGCCGTCACGCACATCAGGCAGAGCGCGCGCCACGATAACGGACATCGAGTAGTCAAGGAACGCCGTTTCGATTTCCTGCTTTACATCGCGCACAATGACCTTGGTACCGGACCCCGGCACCATGATGATATTTTCTTCCATTGTATCACCTTAACTCAATCTTACTTGAACTTACTAATTTTACTGCACCGTAGGGGCCGGGCATGCCCGGCCCTCAACTTTGCGTTATTGCCCACAAACGGATCGTTGCTTGTACGCTGCGGGCCGGGCATGCCCGGCCCCTACACTATGCGTGTGGGTTATATTCATCCAAATCCCATTTCAACGGATTTTCCTGAATATATCTTTTAATTTCACAATACGCGTTTTCATCACGAATAATATGATCATAAAATGAACGCTGCCACAATGTCACACCCGGATGTTCCACATGGAACATTTTGGACACATACGACTTGTAGCTTCCCACTACGGCGGACAAATTACATTGTTCCTGCGGAAAAACCAATATCATATGAACATGATTTGGCATTACCACATATTCATCCACGCCCACACCGGGAAAATGTCTGGAAATATCCTTTATTCCTTGTGCGGCCATTTGTCCAACGACATTTGGTTTTCCTGCCGCGCCAAACACACATTGTTTATGATGCGCACATACGGTCACAAAATAATAATTTTCTCTTCTATAATCGTAATTTTGCAAACGGGGATTTTGGCGCGGGCATAAAATCGTATAAATCCATGATCCATAAACGGGGCGGTGGTTTTTATGCGGCGGGCCGGGCATGCCCGGCCCCTACACGGGCGGCGTATGATGTATCACACATCCAGATTCGCGTACTTCGCGTTTTTCTCGATGAACTGGCGGCGGGGTTCGACCTGCTCACCCATCAGGATGCTGAACGCTTCGTCGGCGCGCTCGGCGTCTTCAATTTTAATTTGGACAATGACGCGGTTATCGGGGTTCATGGTGGTCTCCCACAGCTGGTCGGGGTTCATCTCGCCCAAGCCTTTGTAGCGGTTGACCTTCGCGCCGGGCATCTCGGCGCTCAGCAGCTTCATTTCCTCATCGTTGTAGGCGTACTTGACATTCTGGCCCTTCTGCAGCTTAAACAGCGGCGGCTGGGCAACATAGACATAGCCATGATCGATCAGCGGCCGCATATAGCGGAAGAAGAAGGTCAGCATCAGCGTGCAGATATGCGAGCCGTCAACATCGGCATCGGCCATGATGAAGATCTTGTGGTAGCGCACCTTGGAAATATCGAACTCATCGCCGATACCGGTGCCCAGCGCGGTCACAACAGGCATCAGCTTATCGTTGCCGTAGATGCGGTCGGCGCGTGCTTTTTCGACATTCAGCATCTTGCCCCACAAAGGCAGAATGGCCTGAATGTTGGAGTCTCGGCCCATTTTTGGCCGAGCCGCCTGCAGAATCCCCCTCCACGATGAACAGTTCGGTCTTGGAGGGGTTTTTCGTGGCAGTCGGCCAATTTGCCGGGCATACGGTTGGATTCCAGCGCGCTCTTGCGGCGGACCAGCTCGCGGGCCTTTTTGGCGGCAGCGCGGGCGCGGGCCGCCTGCGTAGCCTTTTCAAGGATAGCCTTCGCCACAGCGGGGTTTTCCTCAAAAAATTCGGTCAAGGCCTTGTAGACCACATTGTTGACCAGACCCTTGATGAAGGTATTGCCAAGCTTTGCCTTGGTCTGGCCCTCGAACTGGGCCTCCTGCAGCTTGACGCTGACCACGGCAATGATGCCCTCGCGCGCATCGGAGCCGGAGAGATTCTCGTCCTTATCCTTCAAAATGCCCTTGGCGCGGCCGTACTCGTTCAGCACACGGGTCAGCGCCAGCTTAAAGCCGTCCTCGTGGGTGCCGCCCTCGGGGGTGTGGACATTGTTTGCAAAGCTGAGCAGCAGCTCATTGTAGCTGTTGTCGTAATACTGCAGCGCTACCTCGGCCACAGCGCCCTGTCCCTCGCCCTTCATATACATGACCTGCGGGTGCAGGGGGGTTAAGTCGCGGCGCTCGCACAGATAGCTGACAAAGGAGCGGATGCCGCCCTCGTAGCACATCGTCTCGGTGCGGACTTCGCCGTTCTGCTCCTCCTGCGGGCGGTCGGCATCGGCGCGCTCGTCCGTCAGGGTGATGCGGACACCGGCGTTCAGGAACGCCTCCTCCCGCAGACGCTTGAGCAGCGTCTCATAGTGGTAGAGCGTTGTCTCCTGGAACATCTCCGGGTCGGGCTTGAAGGTGACTGTCGTTCCGGTAGAAGCCGCCGCGCCGATCTTTTTCAAATCGCCGTCCGGCTTGCCGCGCTTGAAGCTCTGCTCATACTCTACCCCATCGCGGCGGACACGAACGACCAGCCATTCCGACAGGGCGTTGACGACCGATGCACCGACGCCGTGCAGACCGCCGGCCACCTTGTAGCCGGAGTCCTCGCCGCCGAACTTGCCGCCGGCGTGCAGCACAGTGTAGACAACGGTGACAGCCGGGATGCCCAGCTTGGGCTGGATGTCCACGGGGATGCCGCGGCCGTTGTCCGATACCTCAATGATATTGCCGGGCTTGATGGTCACCTCGATATGGGTGCAGTAGCCAGCCAGGGCTTCGTCAATGGCGTTGTCCACGATCTCGTAGACCAGGTGATGCAGACCGGAAGGCCCGGTGGAGCCGATATACATGCCGGGGCGCTTGCGCACAGCCTCCAGACCCTCAAGGACCTGAATCTGCGCACCGCCGTAGGCATGGTCGGTAGCCGTTTCGCGGTTGGTTTCGGTGATGATTTCTTCTGCCATGAAATGATAGCCTCCTGTTGTGGGTGGGTATCTCTTATTTTGTGTATTGGGGGCCGGGCATGCCCGGCCCTCCGCCTTGCGTTATTGCCCTTTTATCGGGCGGTACTTTTTATGTTGCGGGCCGGGCATGCCCGGCCCCTACGGTCGTGGTTCTTTAAAATTCTAATTTTTCCGGCCCGCTTCTTAATGCGGCGGGCGATAATTGGCTGATATACACGGTCTCATCGGGGAAATCCGTGACCATAAAGCTTTTGGGCAGGGTGCCGGGGGCGCACAGGTCCACAACAGCGCCCTCGTTCTCGGCATGGCGGAAATATTCCTCGGTCCGCCGCGATGCCCCGGCCGTATCCAGATCAAACACCCCAATCACATCGCGGGTGTTCAGTACAAAATCCTGCCCGGCGTGAAAGTACATTTCCTGCACCTCTCTGGTAGGGGCCGGGCATGCCCGGCCCTCCACTCTGCATCATTGCCCGTCAGCGGGCAGCCGCCCTACTGCTGCGGGCCGGACATGTCCGGCCCCTACGGCTCTGCTACGGTTCCGCCCTTGACCATCACAATTTTCCCGTTGGTGCGTGCAAATGCCGCAGTGTCGCAGGTGGTCACGATCGTTTGATGCTCCCCCATGCGGGTCAAAAGATAGGTCTGGCGCTCATCGTCCAGCTCGCTCAATACATCGTCCAGCAAAAGCACCGGATGCTCGCCGAACAGCTCACCGACCACGGTGGCCTCGGCCAGCTTCATTGCCAGCACGCAGCTGCGCTGCTGGCCCTGACTGCCGTAGACCCGGGCGGGCTGACCGTCCAGCAGTATCTCCAAGTCCTCCCGGTGCGGGCCTGCCAGGCAGAACCCGGCGCGCAGCTCTGCGGTGCGCATGGCGTGCATCTTTGCGGCCAGCGCCTCGGCGGTGGGGGCATCGGTACACATCTGGTAGCGCACCTCCAGCACCTCGGCGCCGTGGGATATATCGCGGTAATTCTGCGCCGCGATCGGGGCAGCCTGTTCCAGAAACTTGCAGCGGTGCTGCATGATCAGCGCGCCGTACTCCGCCAGCTGCTCCTCGTAGGTGTCCAGCAGTATTGCACCGTTTGGCGTAATATCGTAGCTTTTCAGCAGCGCGTTCTTCTGGGCCGTCAGCCGCATGTAGCGCCGCAGCGCCACAAGGTAGGGCCGGTATACCTGACACAGCGCCGAATCCAGAAACCGGCGGCGTCCCTCGGGGCCGCCCTTGACCAACCCCAGTAGGTCCGGCTCAAACACAACGGCCTGAAAGTTCCCCGCCAGCGCAGCAGCGCGGCCCATGTCCGCGCCGTTCAGTCTGCCGGTGCGGCCGGGCCGCTGGCTCGTCTTGCTGCCCACCGTCAGGCGTATCTCTTTTTCGATGTCCTGTGTCTCAAACGCGCCCTCTATGACCGAAAAGTCACAGCCGCGGCGGCGGATCAGCTCGGCATCCTTGGACCCGCGGAAGCTCTTTGCCGCCGGTCAGCAGCCAGATTGCCTCCAGCAGGTTCGTCTTGCCCTGCCCGTTGGGGCCGCACAGCACGGTCAGGTGCGGGTCGGGGTCCAGCACGGCATGGGCAAGGTTGCGGTGGTCAGTCAGTGCAAGGTGGGTCAGGCGCATTACGCACCCGCCGCGACCTGCACGGTCTGGCCCTCCAGCTCGACCGTATCACCGGCGCGGCACTTTTTGCCGCGCATCGTGCAGACCTCGCCGTTGACCTTGACGGCTCCGCCCTGGATCAGCTCCTTGGCCTCGCCGCCCGTCTCGCACAGCCCCGCGAACTTCAGTAAAGCATCGAGTTTGATAAATTCGGTGGTAATACGAATTTTTTCCATAATACATCCCTCTATCGTAACCTCGGCCGTAGGGGTCGGACATGTCCGACCCTCAGCCTTGCTGCAGCAGCCCTTTAGCCGGGCGGCTTATTTTATCTGCAGGGCCGGGCATGCCCAGCCCCCTACAGCACAGCATTGCTTCAGCCCTCGTTCTTAAACCGTACCGGCAAAACCAGATAGATAAAGTCCTTGCCGTCCTCGGGCAGCAGCTTGACCGGGCTCAGGGGGCCGTTGATCTCCAGCACCATCCGTTCACACTTGGAATAGCGCAGCGCATCGAGCAGATACCGGTTGTTGAAGCCGATCTCGACCGGGTCGCCGGTCATCTCCACGGGGGAGAACTCGTCCACGACCTTGCCCAGCGGAGTCTGGCAGCGCACAGTCACCCGCTCCTCGCCGAAATTGATACGCAGCGGGTTCTTCAAACGCTCGGTAATAATGAGGGATGCGCGCTCGATCGTGTCGATGAAGGTCTTGCAATCCACGACAACGCGCGTTTTTTTGTCCTTCGGGATGACGCTCTCATAATTGAGGAAGTCCCCCTCGATCAAACGGCTCATGATCGTGTAGCCGTTGGAGGTGAACACGACATAGCGGCGGTTTGCATCGATCTTGACATCATCGTCCGCGCCGCCCATGATCTTGAGCAGCTCCTGCAGCGTCTTGGCCGGATGATAATGCGGATGTCGCGGGTACACTCGACGGCGCGCTGGATGATAGCCAGCCGGTAGCCGTCCAGCGCCACGATGGTCAGGCTGCCCGGCTCAATGACGAACAGCTCGCCGGTGTGGGCGGGCTTTTGTCGTCCTGGCTGACAGCATAGATGGTTTTCTCGATCATCTCGCGCAGCATGCCGCACTTGACAGTCATCGTATTGTCGGCGCCGGTCACCGGCAGGCTGGGATAATCGCTGGCGTTCAGCGCGGGAATTTCAAACTCAGCCACGCCGCCGCTGATCTTGGCCTGCCCCTCATCGGTCAGCTCGATGCAGATGTCACCGGCCGGCATACGGCTGACCATCGAACCGAGCAGCTTCGCATCAAGTACCGTTTCACCCGGTACAAGTACATTGCATTCAATGGTGGTCGTGATGCCCATTTCCATATCATAGCCGGTCAGCGTCAGGGTAAAGCCCTCGGCCTTCAGGTAGATGCCCTCCAGCACAGGGATGGCGGCGCGGTTGGTGATCGCGCGGGAAACGCCGTCGATGGCATTGGCCAGCAGGGTCTTTTCACATTCAAATTTCATACTCTGTTCTCCCGCCCGCTTGTTCAAAGCGGGGGCAAAAAGCGTCTGTTTTTTCTTTATGTTTTCTCTGTTTCGGGTTTTCCACCATCGGGGCTGCTATTTTCCGGGGTAAGCTGCTCTTTCAGAGCGTCCCTGTTCGCAGAAACTATTAACTATGGTAATAGTCGTAGTAGGGGCTGTTAGTTCTGTGGAAAACTCAGCCGCGCCCGATAGCGATGCGGAAAATCGTCCGCGTAGACTTTTGAACAGTCTGTGGAGATTCTTGTTGAAAACCCGGAAACCGCCGTTTTTCAACACGCTCTGTGGAATACCGCCTGTTGAAAACTAAAAACTTTGTGGATAAGTTACTTTCTTTGCAAAGAAAGTAACCAAAGAAACTCCAATCCTATAACCCGTAGAATAGTTGCTGGTATATCGTTAATTTCTGCGCATTCCATCCACGGGTCAACACATTGAAAGTTCTTTGCCTACTTTCTTTCAAGAAAGTAGGCTAGGTGCGGACATTCTTCATGATGTCGCTGCACATCTCCTTGAGGTGCTGGTCGCGGTTGATGTTTTCCTCCATCGTTTTGATGGAATAGACAACGGTGGAATGATCGCGCTGGAACTCCTGACCGATGGCCTCCATGCTCATGCCGGTCACCTCGCGGATAATGTACATCGTCATCTGCCGCGCGGCGCTCACATTCGCATTGCGCTTTTTGCCGCGAATGTCCGCCGGCATTACATTGTAGGTGCGGGCGACCTCATTCAGGATCTTTTCGATCGTGACGGGAATCGGCTGGCTGTCGTTCAGCGTATCCTTGATCGCGGTGGTCGTCACACCGATGCAGGGCTCGATGCCCTCCAGCATATAGTAGGCGTTCAGCTTTTTGACGGCGCCCTCCAGCTGGCGGATGTTCTGCTTCAGATGGTTGGCGATGTACTCGGCCACATCGTTGGGCAGGTCAAGGTTCAGCAGCTCGGCCTTGCGCTTGACGATGGCCACGCGGGTCTCAAAATCAGGCGGCTGGATGTCGGCGGTCAGGCCCCACTCAAACCGGGTGCGTAGACGCTCCTCCAGCGATTTGATCTCCTTGGCGGGGCGGTCGGAGGCAATTACGATCTGGCGGCCGTCGTTGTGCAGCGTGTTGAAGGTGTGGAAAAACTCCTCCTGCGTGCTCTCCTTGCCGGCCAGAAACTGAATATCATCGATCAGCAGCACATCGGCCTTGCGGTACCGCTGGCGGAACTGCTCCATCGTGGCGGTTTTGATCGCGGTGATCGTCTCGTTGGTGAATTTTTCACAATCCACATAGACAATGTTGAAATCCGGATGGTTTTTCTGGATCTCGATCTTGATGGCGTTCAAAAAGGTGGGTCTTGCCTAAGCCCGACGGCCCGTAGATGAACAGCGGATTGTATGCGCCGGAGGGGTTAGCCGCAACAGCCTGCGCGGCCGCAAACGCAAACTGGTTGGACGGGCCCTTGATGAAGTTCTCAAAGGTGAATTCATACCGGCCGCTGGGCAGGGATTTTTCGTCCATCTGGTTTTCGCTGTCGCCGGGCTTCACGCCGTCCTCCGGCGGGGCGACCACATAGCGGATCTCTACATCAAAACCCAGAATGGCCTTGAACGCATCCTGCAAAAGTGCCGTGTAGCGGTCCGAAACAATACCCATCACGAAGTCACTGCGCAGCTCCAGCGTGACGGTCTTGGAATTTTCAAAGCTGACAGCCTTGATGTCCTTGATGTAAAATGCGTAGGTAGCGTCGGAGGTCTTTTTCTTTGCAGTAGGCCTTGACCGCTTCCATTACCTCATTGATGGAATCCATGAAACTCGATACTCCCCACTTCCTGTTATAAATCAACGCCTTTTACAAGGGCGCAAAAACACTGCATACAGTATACCACAAAATCAGGTTTTAAACAACACCTATATTATAATAAAGTAGGAATTTTTTTACGGCGTGGAAATGTTGAAAATTTTCCCGCAGAAAGGGTATTCTTGAAAGTTTTCCACAGAAAGTGTGTTTTTCAACAGTGAATAGTACAAAATGTAGTGGATAACTGTTTGTAGCGAAAGATTGTTTGACGCGCAGACGAAAAATTCTGCAAAAAACCTCTTGACAAAAGGGGTGCTTATCGCGTATAATCTAACTCTGCAAGGCTGCCCCAGTGTATGGGCGAAGCCCTGAGCAAACAGCCCATACCGGGATTTCAACAGGAGGAATGAAAAATGAAGCGTACTTTCCAGCCCAAGAAGCGTCAGCGCAGCCGCGTCCACGGTTTCCTGAACCGCATGGCTACCAAGAACGGCCGCAAGGTCATCACCCGCCGCCGTGCAAAGGGCCGCGCAAGAGCCTGACTGTCTGATTTGTTTCAGAGATTATGTGAACAAAAGGGTTGCTGATTGTAAAATCAGCAGCCCTTTTTTCAAATAATGGCTTTACAGAAAACGGGATTCATTATAATATAGAAGAATAGGAAAAAATAAAATGCCTTCCCCCTTGGGGGAAGGTGTCCGCGGCCCCGACCGCGGACGGATGAGGGAGAAGTGAACCGCAGCTGTTCGGTACAGGGCCGGCAGGGGCAGGCGCGCCCCTCATCAGCCGCCTGCGGGCGGCAGCTTCCCCCTGAGGGGGAAGCCTTCAGGAAGGAGACCTATGCGTTACCGCACTTTAAATAAAAACTGGCAGTTCAACCGGGTATATGGCCGGGGCAAAAGCTATGTACACCCGCATTGCGTGCTGTATGTGGCTAAAAACCGGCTGGGCTATACCCGCATCGGGCTGACCGCCACCAAAAAGGTCGGGCATGCGGTGCAGCGCAACCGTGCCCGCCGCATCATGCGCGCCGCCCTGTCGGAGCATCTGGCCCAGAATATCGGCGGGTATGACATTATTCTGGTGGCGCGCGGCCAGACCCCCCGCCTGAAAAGCACCCAGCTGAGCAAAACGCTCGGCCGGCTGTTTGCCAAGGCCGGCCTGCCCGACCTGACTGCCCCGGCTGAGGACGCCGCACAGCAATGATCGCCCGGGCATTGATCGCGCTGCTGCGGGGGTATAAGCGGTATATCAGCCCGCACCTCGGGCATCACTGCCGCTTTGTGCCCACCTGCAGCGAGTACGCCATGCAGGCCCTTGCCACGCACGGCCTGCTCAAGGGCCTGCTGCTGACGGTCTGGCGGCTTCTCCGCTGCCAGCCGTTTGCCCGGTTCGGCTATGACCCGGTCCCCCCGAAGGGAAGGTGGGTCAGCCCGGAACGCAGGCTGACGCGCAGCCGCTGAAAGGCTTCTCCCTTGGGGGAGAAGCTGTCCGCAAAGCGGACTGATGAGGGGAGAACCTCCCATCGCCGCCCTGCAAAGGGGTGGCCGGGCAAGCCCGCCCCTCATCCGGCCTTCGGCCACCTTCTCCCAAGGGAGAAGGCTTCTCAACATTGCTTCTCATGTCTTTGCACTGCGCAGCAGAGACCTACATAAAAATAATGGTCCCGGGCGCAGACGGGGCAGAAGGAAAGGCTATGAACTTTATGTACTTCCTGGCCATATTGATTGGCCCGCTGGTGAAGATCCTGTACAGCTTCATCGGCAACTACGCGGTAACGATGGTCGTTGCCACCCTACTCCTCAAGCTGCTGCTCTTCCCCTGAGCATCCATCAGCAGAAATCCTCGGCAAAGATGGCTGTTTTTCAGCCGCTGATGAATGAGATCCAGCAGAAGTACAAAAACGACCCCCAGAAACAGCAGGAGGAGCTGATGAAGCTCCAGCAGGAGCACGGCTATAACCCCATGGGCGGCTGCCTGCCCATGCTGCTGACGATGCTGGTCCTGTTCGGCTTCCTGGGCGTTGTGTACTACCCCGTGCATTACATCTTCGGCGTGGACAACGCCGCCGTCAAGGCCGCCTGCGAGGCAATCGGCATTGCCACCGCCAACACCTCCACAATGCAGACCGCGCTGATCCAGGCCATCCACAACGGCGCTGTGATCGACCCGTCCATCATCCCCGCCAACATCGTGGCAGAGATCCAGAACTTCAACACCAGCTTCTTCGGCATGGATATGTGTGATGTCCCCGGCTTCCGCTTTGTGCCGATCGCCATCTTCCCGGCCATCGCAGCGGTCACGATGTTCATCAGCTACTTCGTCACCCAAAAGCTCTCCGGCATGGACGCCCAGATGCAGGGCAGCATGAAGGTCATGATGCTCGTCATGAACCTGATGTTCGTCACCTTCTGCTTTAACGCCCCGGTCGGCTTCTCGCTGTACTACGGCGTGTCCAACCTGCTGCAGATCGGCCAGTCCTATGTCACCTACAAGATCTACAGCCCCGAAAAGTTCAAGGCCCAGTATGAGGCCGAGCTGGCCGCCAAGCGTGCCGAGCGTAAGAAAAAGCGCACCGTCACGGTTGAGCAGAACGGCGAAAAGATCCAGAAGGAGGTCACCCTCGGCGAGGCCAACAAGCTGCGTCTGGAGCTGGCCCGCCAGCGCGAGGCCGAGCTTTTTACAAGGACGAGCGCACCACCCCGCTGAACAAAGACTAAGAAAAGACGCCGCGCAACCGTAGGGGCGAGCATTGCTCGCCCGCGCCGTTGGCGGCTGTGAGGGGAGTGTATCCCCTGCCGCCGTAGGGGCGCATTCTATATGCGCCCGCCCCGCTCCCCTTTGTGATGAACGTAACGATAAGAAATAAGAAGGAGGTTCCCTTTATGCGCAGTATGGAAATGAGCGCCAAGACCGTTGAGGCCGCCGTAGAGGCCGCCTGCGAGGCGCTGGGCGTTGACCGCGATGACATCCATGTCAGCTACGAGGTACTGGAATTCCCCGCCCGCAAGCTGTTTAAGACCATCCCTGCCAAGGTCCTTGTAAAGGTCGAGGAGCCGGAGCCTGCCCCCGTAGAGGAGGTAAAGCCCGCCGAAGCCGCTGAGCCCGCCGAGGTCGTTGAGATCTCTGACGAGACCGCCCCTGCTCTGGAACAGGAGGTCGTGGACGAGATGGTTGCCGAGGCTGACGATGAGACCGAGATCCCCCCTCGACATCGCCGCCGACCCCCGCCTGCAGGCTGCGGTTGACTACCTGAGCCCCATCTTTAACCTGATGGGCGTTGAAAACTTCACTGTAAGAGCCGTCAAGAAGGGCGCTGCCACGATCCTGAAGGTCTCCGGCGAGCATATGGGCGCGCTCATCGGCCGCCGCGGCGAGACGATGGAGTCGCTGTCCTACCTCGCCAGCCTCGTTGTGAACCGCATGGAAGGCCCCTATGTCAAACTGGGGCTGGATGTCGGCGGCTACCGCAACAAGCGCGAGGACGACCTCTCTGCCCTTGCCAGACGCATTGCTGACCGCGTTATCCGCACCGGCTGCTTCTATGAGATGGAGCCGATGAACCCCTACGAGCGCCACATCATCCACACCGCCATCGCCGGTATGGAGGGCGTGCGCAGCGAGAGCAAGGGCGAAGGCCCGGCCCGCCATGTGGTGCTGTACTCCACCGACCCCGACGCCTGCAACCTGCCCGACCGCGACAATGCCCGCAACCAGCGTGGTCCCCGCCGTGACGGCCCGCGCGGCCCCCCCGCCGCGACAACCGCGGCCCGCGCGGCCCCAGAGCCCCGCGTGAGGGCGGGTCGTGGGCCCCGCTACGGCGCACCCCGCCGCGACCGCAATGACCGCGGCCCGCGCTACGGCGGCCCCCCCAGCTCCAGCGTGCCCGGCCGTGAGTTTGCCGACCGCCCGCGTGACCCCGATGCAAAGCCGATGGCACCCAAAACCACCGAGCATATCCACGATGGTGATGATTTCGCCTTTGGCAAGATCGAGTTTTAAACAGAATTGTTGAAAAAAAAGCAGCCTGACTGTAAAAGTTGGGCTGCTTTTTTGGTGGGGGAAGGCAGCCAGCCAAAGCCCCTCAGGCCAGCTTCGCGGCCAGCTCCCCACTGCGTGGGGCGCCTTTTTGCGCGGGCTTTGCCCGCGTGAAAGCCTCCCCATTTTGGGGAGGTGGCCGAGCCTGCGAGGCCGGAGGGGCTTTTACCCGCTCCCCACTGTGAGGCACTTCCCCACTTTCCACATCGTTTTCCACATGCGTGTTGAAAACTCTTATTTTTCCACAGACTACAACCGGCTATACAGGGGGTGCAAAAGCCCGGCTGCAAACAATATCTAGGCGTAAATGCAGGGTCGCTCCACTACTAATACACATTTTCCACCGGAAAACCGGTTTTCCACCATTTCCCGGGGTTTTCCCTGTGGAAAACTCGTGAAAACTGTTGAAAACTATAAAATAACGATTATACGCATAAAATAACTTTCAACCGCCGTGGAAAACTCCCCGCAGCAGGGGTTTTCCTGTGGAAAATGTTGAAAACTGCCTTTAGTTGTGAAAATACGCGGTTGAAAAGTCCGAAATGTTGTTAAAAACACAGGTGTAAGCGGAACGAAAACAATTCCGCACAAAAAACAGCGGTCCACCCCTGCCGGGCGGGCCGCTGTTTTTATAGACAGTTTTTTTTAATCGTGCCGGATCGCTTCGAGGGCGCTGATTTTGACTGCCTTGTTTGCGGGCAGGATACCGGCCACAAGGCCGACCAGCGTGGCGAACACAAGCGCCGCCAGCATCAGCCACGGCGGAATGATCGAGATCGCGGCGCTGCCGTCGCCGCCCATGTAGTAGCCGCCGCCCATCATGCCGGACAGGTCAAACCCCTGCCCCAGCACCGACAGATGGTTCAGCACAAAGCTGGCAATCAGGCTGATGATCAGCCCAATCAGCCCGCCGATGAAGCCGATGGTCGAGCTTTCGAGCAGGAACATCGTGCGGATGTTGCCCAGCTCGCAGCCCAGCACCTTCATGACGCCGATCTCGCGGGTGCGCTCATAGATGGCCATTGTCATGGTGTTGATGATGTTGATGGCCGCCACCAGCAGCGAGACCGCCGCAATGCCGCCAAAGATCATCTGGCTCTTCATGACCTGCTTCTGCATCTCCTCGCGCTGCTGGTTCATCGAGTAGGTGTTGCTGAACCCCAGCTCATGGATGGCGTTTTCCACATCCGTTACATAGGAGAGGTCATCGACCTTGACATAAACCTGCTCGTAGCTTTTCTCCTCAAGCTTGGTTTTGGTCAGGTCGCAGTAGACCTTTTGCAGCATCTGCATATCCTGTATGCGCAGCACAACACCGGACTGGGTCCAGTAGCCCTTGGCGCCGTCAGGCGTCAGCACGCCCACGATCTCCAGCTGCCAGCTGCGGCTTTTTTCGGTCGAGCCTTCGCCGGTCTTGATGGTCAGGGTCATCTTGTCCTTGTCGATGTCCACAAAAGGCGGCAGCTCTTTACCGTTGGCGTCGGTCTGGCCCTCGTAACGGTAGCGCTTGGGGCTGTTGTAGCTCTTGCGGGAATCCTCAAAGTTGTACCCGGTGGAACTGCCCACCAGCACCTGCAGCTTGGTGGCCTTCTCGCTGGCGGGGGTGTTGGTCGGCCAGCTGCCGCTCTGCAGGGTAAAGCCCATCGGCTCCAGCGCGGTGGGGTCGATGCCGATCAGATTGGAAATGTCCATCGTGTAGCGGTCGTTGCGGCCCGCCGTGATGGTGCCCTCCAGATTGTACCCCTGTGCGTAGGGCGTTGCCGCCGCCACATGGGGAATCTGCTTGATGTTGGCGATCGCGGCATCGTCCAGATACAGCGGCTTGCCGTCGCTGCCCTGCATCATGCCGTAGCCGTAGATCTGCACCTGGGTCAGGTCGCCCCAGCTCTGCAGCATTTCCTCATTCGTTTTGGTCTGGGCAATGCCCAGCGAGATCATCAGCACGACCATGCAGGTGCCGATGACGACACCCACCAGCGTCAGCGCCGTGCGGCCCTTGCGGCGCAGCAGGTTGCGCGCCGACAGGCTGATTTCATCAGAGATCTTCATCGCTGTCCTCTGCTTCCAGTGCGGCCAGCGCCTTGGCCTTCTTGCGCTTGCGGACCACAACCACGATAATCACCACAACGACTACCGCGCCGCAGACGCCGATGAGCACCCACGCCCAGACCGGCATACCGGTCTGCTCGGGCTGCATATCGTCCATCGAGGGGTCATAGAAGTCGTCCATGCTCATCTCCTCGGCGCTGACGGAAAAGTCCTTGGAGACGGTCTGCGGGTTGCCGGAGGCATCCTCATAGTTCAGCGTGATGACGCCGCTGACCGCGCCCGCAGCATCGGGGGTGATGTCAAAATCCACGCTGCCCTCGGTGCCGGCGTTCAGGTTGCCGAGGTACTGGTAACTGCCTGCGCCCAGATTGGTGCCGGTCAGGCGTGCCTCAAGGTTGCTGACGGGGTTTTTGCCCCTTGTTGACATATAGGTGAGGGAGACGCTGCCGGTATCGCCGACATAGATCGTATCGCTGGACAGCTCCAGCTGGCCGACCTCAAAGCGGTTGGGCTGGCTGACGGGGACCGAGATCGTCGTTGTGCCGCTGACCTCTTTGCCGGTGACAGAGCCGGTGCCGGTCATGTTGACGGTGATGTTGGCCACCGTGCCGGTAAACCCGGCCGAGGGCATGACCTCAAAGGTGACATCGCGGGTCTGCTTGGCGGCGATGGTGCCGACATAGTTGGAAAGGCTGCCGCTGTTGAGCAGGATATTCTCCGGCAGGGTCAGCGAGACGATGACATCGTTCAAATTCTCATTGCCGTCCGTGGCGTAAAGACCGAGCGAGAGTGTGAACGGCGAGCCGGCAATGACGCTGTCCCCATAGCTGGAGGTGCGGACGAGCAGATTCGGCGAGGTGGTCTGGTCCTTGTCCACGCACTGGCCGATCGTCACGCTGAACTGCTGCAGCGGCTTCGAGGTATCCAGATAGGAAAGGTTGATGGGCAGGGTATTGCCGCCGCCGTTGTAGATGACATCGCGGAACAAAAGGACGTAGCTGTAGTAGTTGTACTGCGCGTTCTGGGCAATCTCGTCTGCGGTGGCAGAGCCGTTGCGGACATTCTGCAGGCGGGTGGCATTGGGGTCGTCGTTGCTGTCGAACAGCTGGCCGATCTCGCCGGTGCCGGTGTAGGTGAACACGGCGGAGTTGATGCGCGCGGAGATCTCCTCCGGCTTGACGCAGTACCGGGCCGAGGCGTGGTCAACGACCTTCAGCACAAGGTTGATCCTGTCGCAGACCTCAACGGTCGTGACCTCTCCGCCTGCTGCGTTGGTGACGGTGTAGGCCGACACATAGACGCCGTCCGAGTTGCTCGTGTCGATGGAGGCAGTCGGGGGTGGGCGTTGGGTTGGGCGTCGGGTCGGTCACGGCGGCATCGTCCGCCAGCACCGGTGCGCAGAGCGCCGTCGCCAGCATCAGGGCGGTAAGTAAGGTGAATAGTCGTTTCAAGTGTGGTACCTCCAAATTTTTTAACATAGGCGTCCCCCAAAAGGCTTCCCCTGAGGGGGAAGCTGTCACCGAAGGTGACTGATGAGGGGCAAGCCTGCCGTTATTCCTCTTTTGCGGGATTGCTGCGGGAACACTGCCCCTCATCCGCCCTGCGAGGGCACCTTCCCCCTGGGGAAGGCTTTTTTGCGGACTGTTCCTTCGCCGCCTCTCCGCCAATATCCAGATCCCCTTCCAGATCGGCAAACAGGGCATCGCGGTTTTTCTTCTTTGTCTCCTCGTCCTGCACGACATTGGAGCAGACCTTGCCGTCCAATATCGTCACGATGCGGTCGGCACATTCGGCCAGCTCCGGCTCATGCGTGACCATGACGAAGGTGACATGGTTGTTTTTGGACAGCTCCAGCATCCGGTACAGCACCTGCTTGCTGGTGCGGGAGTCGAGGTTGCCGGTCGGCTCATCGGCAAAAATAACCTTGGGGCTGCTGACGAACGCGCGGGCAATGCCGACACGCTGCTGCTGGCCGCCGCTCATCTCGGTCGGCAGGTGGTTGGCGCGGCCCAAAAGGCCCATGGCCTTCAGCTCCTTACGGGCGCGGGCCAGCCGTGTTTTTTTGTCCACGCCCTTGAACATGAGCGGCAGGGCCACATTTTCGGCCGCCGTCATGGTGGGCAGCAGATTGTAGCTTTGGAAGATGAACCCCAGATGCTGCTGGCGGAACGCGGCCAGCTCGTTCTCGGTCATGGCGCTGATCTCATGCCTGCCGATGAACACCTTGCCCGAGGTCGGCTTTTCCAGCCCGGCCAGCTGGTTCAGCAGGGTGGATTTGCCGCTGCCGGACTGACCGACAATACAGCAGAATTCCCCTTTTTCTATGGACAGATCGACATTGTTCAGCGCGATGACACGCTCCTTGCCGACGGCGTAGACCTTGCGCAGCTTTTCTGTATGGATAATGGGCGCCAATACCAATACCCCCTTTTTGATCGTTATATCCTACATTATACCATATGGCGAAGAAAGAAAAAAGATGGGGAAATTGTAAAATTAATGGCGAAAAGCCTCCCCCTTGTCAAAGGGAGGTGCCGAGCGTAAGCGAGGCGGAGGGATTCCTGCCCGGCCCGCAAGGGTATGGCAGGTACCCCTTTCCCTTGAACCGTAGGGCGGGGGACCCTCACCCCGCCGCAGCGGCCAGAGGACTGGCCGCCCTACTTCCCTTTTTTCTCTCTTTCCTATATAATAAACGCAAAAAGGGGGCAAATGTTACTATGGATTACACGATTCACCCCATTGCGTATATACGCAGTGATTTTACGGATAAATTCGGCATCCCGCGGCAGAGCGGCCTTGTGCCGGAGCTGACCGCCCGCATCGTCTTTGCGCCGGAATACCGCGACCCCAACGCCCTGACCGGCATCGAGGGGTATGACCGGCTCTGGCTCATCTGGCAGTTCTCGACCGTGGCGGCGGAGTACGCCGCCGGCAAAAGCTGGCGGCCCACCGTCCGCCCGCCGCGCCTTGGCGGCAACGAGCGGCGCGGCGTCTTTGCCACCCGCAGCCCCTACCGGCCGAATGCGCTGGGGCTGTCCTGCGTGGAGCTGGCCGGTGTGGAAAACGGGGATCTGATCGTCCGCGGCGCCGACCTTTTGGACGGTACGCCGATCTTTGACATCAAGCCCTACCTGCCCTATGTGGATGCCTACCCCGATGCGCGCGGCGGGTTCACGGATACGACCAGAGCGTACGCCCTGCAGGTGATATGCCCCGATGCGTTATTGTGCAAGGTGCCTGAAGAAAAGCGCCCCGCCTTGTTGGGTGTGCTGAAAAACGACCCGCGCCCCGCCTACCAGCACGACCCCGCGCGGGTGTATGCGCTGGATTTCGGCAGCAATAAAGTGAAATTCACGGTGGACGGGGAGAATTTGACGGTTATTGACATCTTATAGGCAGCGCGGCAAAGCCCCTCAGGCCTTTTTTCGGACGGCAAAGCCGTCCGCAGAAAGCCTCCTCGCGCAGCGGGGAGGTGGCCGAGTTTACGAGGCCGGAGGGGCTTTGCAGACTAGCCCTGCCGCAAGGCCTATCTTAAAAATTCCACCATCCGGAACACTATCCTATAAACCGTACTGCAAAACACACAAAAATTGGCCTGGTTCGTCATTGTGGTCAAAATGCACACAACGAGTTTAAAAATCTGTGCAACTTTCTGAACAAAACCCCTTTACGAAACGGGGTGTTTTTTGGTACAATAAAGCTATGCAAAAGCGTTTATCTGGAACTGTGCCCGGAGCAAAATTGGGGCGCGTGCCAGGCAGCGCGGGATTTGTGCGGCCCCTGACAACCGCACAGCTCTATAATGCAAAACTCTAATAAAAACGGAGGAAAGAAAATGCCCAGAGCTAAACAGTCTATGGACGGCAATACCGCTGCGGCGCATGTAGCTTATGCATTCACCGATGTGGCTGCCATCTACCCCATCACCCCCTCCAGCCCCATGGCCGACACCGTTGACCAGTGGAGCGCTGCAGGCCTGAAGAACATCTTCGGCAACCAGGTCAAGGTTGTTGAGATGGAGTCCGAGGCCGGTGCCGCAGGTGCCGTGCACGGTTCTCTCGGTACCGGTGCCATCACCACCACCTTTACCGCTTCTCAGGGTCTTCTTCTGATGATCCCCAACATGTACAAGATCGCAGCTGAGCAGCTGCCCTGCGTCTTTGACGTTTCCGCTCGTACCGTTGCTACCCAGTCCCTGAACATCTTCGGTGACCACAGCGACGTTATGGCCGTCCGTCAGACCGGCTTTGCCATGCTGGCTGAGAGCAACCCGCAGGAGGTCATGGACCTGTCCCCTGTTGCTCACCTGTCTGCTATCGAGGGTCGCGTTCCCTTCGTGAACTTCTTCGATGGTTTCCGTACCTCTCACGAGATCCAGAAGATCGAGAAGTGGGACTACGAGGACCTGAAGGAAATGTGCAACATGGAGGCTGTCGAGGAGTTCCGTGCCAAGGCACTGAACCCCGAGCACCCCAAGATGCGCGGTTCTCACGAGAACGGCGACGTCTTCTTCCAGCATCGTGAGGCTTGCAACCCCGCTTACGAGGCCCTGCCCGCCGTTGTTGAGAAGTACATGGCCAAGATCAACGAGAAGCTGGGCACCAACTACGACCTGTTCAACTACTACGGCGCTGAGGACGCTGACCGCGTCATCATCGCCATGGGCTCCATCTGCGATGTCGCAGAGGAGGTCGTTGACTACCTGACCGCCAAGGGCGAGAAGGTCGGTCTGGTTCTGGTCCGCCTGTATCGTCCCTGGGTTTCCTCCGCTCTGCTGAAGGTCCTGCCCAAGACGGTCAAGAAGATCGCTGTTCTGGACCGCACCAAGGAGCCCGGCTCCCTGGGCGAGCCCCTGTACCTGGATGTCGCCACCACCCTGCGTGAGGCCGGCATGAACGACGTCGTCCTGACCGGCGGCCGCTACGGCCTCGGCTCCAAGGACACCCCGCCTTCCAGCGTCTTTGCTATCTACACCGAGCTGGAGAAGGATGCCCCGAAGCCCCGCTTCACCATCGGCATCACCGACGATGTGACCAACCTCAGCCTGCCTGAGGTTAAGCCCGCTCCCATCACCTCCGCCCCCGGCACCAAGGAGTGCAAGTTCTGGGGTCTGGGCGGTGACGGTTGTCGGCGCCAACAAGAACTCCACCAAGATCATCGGCGACCATACTGACAAGTACATTCAGGCTTACTTCCAGTATGACTCCAAGAAGACCGGCGGTGTCACCATCAGCCACCTGCGCTTCGGCGACAAGCCCATCCGCAGCCCCTACTACATCAATCAGGCTGACTTCGTGGCCTGCCACAACCCCGCCTACATCCACATGGGCATGAAGATGGTGCAGGACGTTAAGCCCGGCGGCGTCTTCATGATCAACTGCCAGTGGACCGATGCCGAGCTGGACGAGCATCTGAATGCTGCCGACAAGAAGTACATTGCCGACAACAACATTCAGCTCTACACCATCAACGCTATCGATAAGGCTATCGAGATCGGCATGGGCAAGCGCACCAACACCATCCTGCAGTCCGCTTTCTTCAAGCTGGCTGATGTCATGCCCATCGACGATGCTGTCGAGTACATGAAGGCCGCTGCCAAGAAGAGCTACGGCAAGAAGGGCGACGCTGTTGTCCAGATGAACTGGAAGGCTATCGACGCCGGTCTGGACGCTGTCCACAAGGTCGAGGTCCCCGCTTCCTGGTCCAACCCCGCTGCTGACCCGGCTCCGAAGGCCCTGAAGGGACCCGAGGCTCTGGTCAAGCAGATCCGTGACGTTATGGAGCCCATCGCCCGTATGGACGGCGACAGCCTGCCTGTTTCCGCCTTCGAGGGCAACGTCAACGGCGAGTGGGAGCAGGGTGCTTCCGCTTACGAGAAGCGCGGCACCGCAGTTATGGTCCCCGAGTGGAACGCCGAGAAGTGCATCCAGTGCAACAACTGTGCATTTGTCTGCTCTCACGCCACCATTCGTCCCTTCTGCCTGACCGCTGCCGAGGCCGAGGCTGCACCTGCCTCCACCAAGCTGGCTGACACCAAGCCCAAGGCAAGCGAGTACAAGTTCACCATGGCCGTGTCTCCTCTGGACTGCATGGGCTGCGGCGAGTGCGTCACCGTCTGCCCGACTGCCGCTATCGAGATGAAGCCGCAGGAGAGCCAGTCCGAGCAGCAGGCTGCTTTCGACTACTGTGTCGAGAACATCCGCAAGAAGGACAACATCCCCGGCGTTGTTTCCGAGGTTTCCGTCAAGGGTTCCCAGTTCAACCAGCCGCTGCTTGAGTTCTCCGGCTCCTGCGCTGGCTGCGCCGAGACTTCTTATGCCCGCCTGATCACCCAGCTGTTCGGCGAGAAGATGTTCATCTCCAACGCCACCGGCTGCTCCTCCATCTGGGGCGGCACCGCTTCCATCAGCCCCTACACCACCAACAAAGAGTCCGGTCACGGCCCCGCTTGGATCAACTCTGTTCGAGGATAACGCCGAGCATGGTCTGGGCATGCAGATCGGTTATGAGACCGTCCGCGCCAACCTGATCACCAAGGTTGAGGCCCTGAAGGGCAAGAATGCTGAGCTGGATGCTGTCATCGACAACTTCCTCGCTACCAAGAACAACACCAAGGCCAACGATGAGCCTGCCAAGGCTCTGGTCGCTGCCCTCGAGGCCTGCGGCTGCGATGAGGCCAAGGAGATCCTGAAGGATAAGCAGTACCTGGCCAAGAAGAGCTTCTGGATCTTCGGCGGCGACGGCTGGGCTTACGACATCGGTTACGGCGGTCTGGATCATGTTCTGGCTTCCGGCCACGATGTCAATGTTATGGTCTTCGACACCGAGATGTACTCCAACACCGGCGGACAGGCTTCCAAGGCCTCCAACATCGGTGAGGTCTGCCAGTTCGCTGCTGCCGGTAAGGAGATCAGCAAGAAGTCTCTGGCTGAGATCTGCATGACCTACGGCTACATCTATGTTGCTCAGATCGCTCTGGGCGCCAACATGGCTCAGGCTGTCAAGGTCATCGCCGAGGCTGAGGCTTATCCCGGCCCGTCTCTGATCATCGGCTACGCTCCCTGCGAGCTGCACGGTGTCAAGGGCGGCATGACCAACTGCCAGAACGAGATGAAGAAGGCTGTTGCTGCCGGTTACTGGAACCTGTTCAGCTTCAACCCCGCTGCCAAGGCCGAGGGCAAGAACCCCTTCACCCTGACCTCCAAGGCCGGCGACATGAGCAAGTATCAGGACTTCCTGGCCAACGAGACTCGTTACAGCCGTCTGGCTCGCGCCTTCCCGGATCGCGCCAAGGCTCTGTTCGAGAAGAACCAGGCTGCCGCCGATGCCCGTTACGAGCATCTGACCAAGCTGGTCGACCTGTACAAGTAATTTGTAAGGTAGCATAAAAATTGCGCCCCACGCTGCAAAGCGTGGGGCGCTTTTTTGTGGGGCGGGGCGCGGGGTGAGGCGGCTGCTGACGGACAGCGCTGCAAAGCCCCTCCGACTTCGCTTCGCTCGTCACCTCCCCACTGCGTGAGGAGGCTTTCTCGCGGGCAAGCCCGCGCAAAAGGCGCCCCACGCAGTGGGGAGCTGGCCGAGCCTGCGAGGCCTGAGGGGCTTTTGGCACCTCGCGCCCGCCGTCCCCTTACCTCACACCGGCCGCAGCACCAGTTCCAGCCCGTCCTTTCCCCAGCCGAAATCGGCGGCGGCGTAGCCGCGCTCCAGCACGCGGGGCAGGGCGGGGTCAGTCAGGGTGCAGCGGCGCAGCGGGTCGCGCCATTTGGCCAGCCCGCGCGCCGAGAAGATCAGCATCTGCGCGGCGCCTGCCATCGGGCGCATGCCGCGCAGTGTCAGCCCGGCCGAGAGATACTGTGCGCAGAGGTCATCACACACATCCGGGCGTTCAATATCCAGCGGCAGCACGGCCCAGACATGATAGCTGGCGTAGCGCTCGGTCGCCCAGCGCAGCGCTAACCTAAGAAAATGGCGCAGCTGCGTGTAATCCTCGCTAAGCACGGGCGGCGTCAGCACCGCGCCCTGCCCGTCTGCCCCGTAACCGGCGGCGCGCAGGCTGGTCGGCAGCGGGTCCTCGGCATAGAGCGGCAGCAGCGCGGCGGCGGCCTGCAGCTCGTTTTGGCCGGCGTAGTCACCAACGATCTGCCCCTCCTCCAGCGCGGGGTGCAGGCAGGGCAGCAGCGGCAGTCCGCCCGGGCCGGTCAGGGTGCGCAGCGCGGCGGCGTTGTCGGCCGTCAGCACGCGGGCATCAAAGGTATGGGTGCGTTCCAGTGTTTGCAGCATAAGTAAAGATCCCTCCGTAAAAAGTCATTACAGGACTTATTGTAAGGAGGAACGGGCATAAAAAATGTCGCATCCCGGGGTGAGATGCGACATTTTTTAAGTATGCTTTGTCTGGCGTTTTTCTTCGATCAGATCCTCAAAGCTGCGCTGTTTCGTGAAAAACCGCCGATAGGGATTGTCGGGCAGCGGCGGCGATTTCGACTTGGGCGGCTTGGGCGGCTCGATTTTCCGCCGCAGATGCCCCTTCAGCGACGGCAGCGGGCGGCTCATTCGGCGGCGGTGGAAACGGCACCGGCGGTCAGGGCGTCCCACAGCGCGGCGCAGTGGGCGTAGTTCTCGGCCTGCTTTTCATCCCAGACGCCGCGGCGGCCCACATACAGATGCTCCAGCACGCTCTGGTTCGTGCCGGTCGCATCGTCCATCAGGGTGTAGCCGTCATAGCTGCCCAGCTCCAGCCCGGTCAGCACGGGGCAGTCCGTCCAGCGGTAAACCATCTCACGCCAATCGGGGTCGGCAGTCTCGGGGTCATCGTCCACTGTGCCGTCCAGATATTGCAGCGCACCGGTGCTTTTCTCAAAGCCCTCGGGGTCCTCCAGCAGGAAGATGTAGGTCTTGCCGCCGCTGGCCAGTTCGGCGCTCAGCCGGGTGACGCCGGCCATCTGGTAGTAGGCATCGGTACTTTCGTTCTCGGCGTCAAAATCGACATTGTAGGTCGCAACCTGCACCACGACCTTGCCGTCGCCGTTCTCGTCATGGCAGAAGGGGGTCAGCGCATCCTGCAGGGCGTTGACGGTATCGACCGGCAGCTCATGGGTGCCGACATAGGCAATCTGCACATCGGGCCGGGTCTGAAAGACCGTGTCCTTGATGATCCAACCGCCGAAGAAAACGGCGGCAACGCCGATCACAACAGCAACCCAATGGTAGTGCCACCAGTTGGCGGCCTTTTCAGCCTTTGTATATTCGCGCGGGGGCTCCGGCGTCTGGTTGTAGGTTTCGGTGCTGTCCTTCGTGACCCATGCCATAGTGTGGATACACTCCTTTTATAATATTTTTCCTATTATACCACAAATCGACCGGGAAATTTGTAAACTTATTTTGACCACGCCTTGCAAGCGAGGCGAGAGGGCAAAGAGGGTATGATAAAAGGAGAAAAGGCTTCCCCCTTGGGGGAAGCTGTCTGCGACAGACTGATGAGGGCGGTCCGCCCATTGCTGCCCGTTACCGGGCTGCCCGGCCCTGCCCCTCATCCGGCGGCTGGGTGCCACCCGCCACCTTCCCCCAGAGGGGGAAGGCAAAGAAATTATCAACAGGGAGAACCACCATGTCCAACCAACCTGAAACCAACGAAACGCCGGCCACCGGCTATACGCCTGCGCCGCGCAAGGTCGGACTGCCGCGCTTTTTTGAACTGCTCGGCCGCGACCTCTGGCCGCTGTATAAGTCCAGCATACTCTGCGTGGCGGGCTTTCTGCCCGGTACGGCGCTGGCCATTCTCGGCAAGATGGGCGGCTCAGCGCTGCTGACCGTGGTGGGCGGCGTGCTGGGCGGCCTTTTGGGCGGGCCGTTTTTGTCCGGCATGATCGACACGGTGCTGCGCGCACTGCGGGACGAGCCGGGCTACTGGTGGCACACCTACAAGCGCGCATGGAAGCAAAACTGGAAGCAGAGTCTGCTGCCCGGTGCGTTGCTGGGCCTGTTTGTAGGCAGTTGGAGCTGGATGCTCCGCGCCCAGGCCGCGGCGGGCAACACCAGCACCGCGCTGTGGGTGGCCTCGCTGGCAGGTATCTTTGTCTGCACCGGCTTTTTCAGCTGGCTGCTGGCGCAGGTGCCGCTGGTGGATCTGCCGCTGCCCCAGCTTGCCAAAAACGCCGGCCTGATGTTCTTCGGCTTCTTCCCGCGTACCTTGGCGGCTGCACTGGTACTGGCCGTCTACTGGGGGCTTACGCTGCTCTACCTGCCCGCGACCATCCTTGTGATCGTGGTGTTCGGCTTCTGGCTGCCGGTCACGGTGGCCGGTATGATCCTCTACCCCGGCCTTGATAAGGTATTCAAGCTTGAGGAAACGCTCGCGGCCCGCCGCGATGCCGAGATCGAGGAACGGATGGAGCAGAACCGCCCCAACTTCGACCATTAACAGGGGGAATCCGGTATGGATAAAAATACCGTACTGCTGCGGGATACCGAGGCGTTCATGCGCGGCGAGCTGGACAATGTGACCGTTGCGCAGAACAGCATTGTGCTGGATCTGGTGCAGGGCAGCTATGTGCCCTACGGCTGCTACACCAGCGCCCCGCTGCCGATGCCGCTGTTTGACGCGCTGCGCGTCAGCTGGAACGCAGCCAGCCCCGACGGCACGGCGGTCGAGGCACAGTGCCGTGTGCTGCTTGACGGCAACTGGACGCAGTGGGTCGGCTTTGGCAAGTGGAGCCCCTGCCTGCACCGGGAGGGCGTGCCCTATCAGGCGCGCGGCCCCGTGCAGCGCTGGCCTGACCGCCTGCAGTTGGACAGCAAATGCGCCACAATGGTGCAGCTGCGCATCTACCTGTATACCCGGGACGAGAAGGCCAGCCCCCCATCGTTACCCTGCTGGGCGCAAGCGCCCATGTGGTGGATGTGATCCCCGCGCGCGGGCGGCCCGTCAATGCGCGGATGCATCTGATGCCCTACGCGGTGGCGCACCGCGCCCCGGCGCTGCGCCCGTGGATGGATCTGGCCATTGCGCTGGCAAGCCTGACCAACCGCTGGGGCGCCGACCTGCTGCCTGAGGAGTTTGCTCAGGTGCTGCGGGACTGGCGCACACCCGATGACCGCGACCCGCGCAGCCTGAGCTTTGCCGCTGCGGCTGCCGCACGGTGGGGCTTCCCCGCGTGGGTAGCCTATGGGGATCTGGCGCTGCTGCGCGCCGAGGCCCGCGCCGGCTACGGTGCGGTGGTGCGCCTGCAGGCGGCCCCGGCGCAGAACGCCGCCGGTATGCCGGAGACCCGCTATGTGGCGGTGCGCGGCTTTGCCGCCATAGACGGAAACCCGCAGGTGCTGCTCTGCGACCCATGGGCCGGTGAGAACGACTTTGACTGCGAGACGGCGATGCCGCTGGATGATTTTATGGTGGCGTGGGACAATGTGGCGCTGCTGATGCGCCAGCGCACCGACAATACGCCCCCGCTCGGCCGTACCCGGTGCAGTGCATGGCTGCGTCCGGTGGGCACCGATGCCCCCGGTCTTTACCGGCTTTACATCAACGGCGAGGAGCACCCCCTGCCGGAGGATTTCTGTGCGCAGGGCGGGGTACTGGCCTACAGCCTGCCCGATACCTGCCCCCACGCGACCACCGCCCACCGCCGCTTTATCTACACCGAGCCGACCAACGGCGGCATCATGCTGGAGCATGGCGACACCGCCCGCAAATACACGGTCTACGCCATCGAAACCGACGGCAGGATGATCGTCGGCGATGTGACGGTGTGACAGAAACGGACGAGGCGGCATAAAAAACGCGGTAGGGGCGGGGCTCTGCTCCGCCCGTGGCCGTTTGCCATGTGAGAAACTTTCCCGAAAAGCGTTGCTACGTCAGGTCGGCGGGCGGAGCAGAGCCCCGCCCCTACGAATCCGCAACAAGGACGATATTCTTATCCGGGGGTAAGGTAGTTTTTCGACAGTCTGAGAGGAGCTTCGGCTCCTCTTTTTTTGCGGCGTATGTACAGTTTCTCTTTTACAGGTGTCTTGACACATGACATGAACGGTGTTATACTGGGCAACGCGATCATCCAATACAGAGGGACAGGAAGTCAGGGAAACTATGATGAGATTTGATGAATACTACGATGTTGTCATTGTCGGCACCGGTGCGGCGGGTTTATACTGCGCGTTGAACTTTCCAAAGCGTTATAAAGTGCTGCTGCTGACCAAGCAGAAGGCAGACGAGTGCGATTCCTTTCTGGCGCAGGGCGGCATCTGTATGCAGCACGGCGAGGCAGACTACCGCTCCTTTTTTGAGGATACGATGCGGGCCGGCCACTATGAGAACGATGCCGCCACGGTGGACCTGATGATCCGGTCCTCCAACTCGATCATCCGCGATCTGGTGCGCCGCGGCGTGCGGTTTTCCCGGGACGAAAACGGTGCGCTGCGCTTTACCCGCGAGGGTGCGCACTCCCGCGCGCGGATCCTCTTTCATGAGGACGTCACCGGGCGTGAGATCACCCAGACCCTCCTTGCGGAGGCCCTGCGGTGCGAAAACATCGAGCTGCGCGAGAATACCGTGATGCTCGACTTCTTTGCCGATGCGGCAGCCTGCGGCGGCGTTGTTGCAATGGGCCCGGACGGCGCAGTGCGGGCCATCGGCGCGGGGGCGGTCGTGCTGGCCTGCGGCGGCATCGGCGGGCTGTACAAAAACTCGACCAACTACCCCCACATCACCGGCGATGCCATTGCCATGGCGCTGCGCCACGGCGTGGCCTGCCGCCATCTTGACTATATCCAGATCCACCCCACAACGCTGTTCAGCCGCAAAAAGGGCCGCCGGTTCCTCATCTCGGAGTCGGTGCGCGGCGAGGGCGCGCTGCTGCTGGACAAAAACGGAAACCGCTTTACGAATGAGCTGCAGCCCCGCGATGTCGTCAGCGCGGCCATCCGCGCCCAGATGGAGAAGGACGGCACCGAGCATGTGTGGGAGGATATGCGCCCCATCGGCGAGGCGGTCATCCGCGAGCATTTCCCCAATATTCTTGAGCGGTGCGAGGAGGAGGGCTATGACCCCCTGCATGAGCCGATCCCCGTTGTGCCGGCCCAGCACTATTTTATGGGCGGCATTCAGGCCGACTTGAGCAGCCGCACGGCCCTGCCCCGGCTGTATGCCTGCGGCGAGACCTGCTGCAACGGCGTCCACGGCCGCAACCGGCTGGCCAGCAATTCCCTGCTGGAATCTCTGGTCTTTGCACAGCGCGCCGCAGATGATATACTGTTTGGGGAGCCGCCCGCCTTTACGGGCGATGCGCCCGACCTTGCCCCCTACCGGGAGACCGAGCCGCTGTTTGCGGCCTACCGAACCGAAGTTTTGAATGCGATCGAGAGGAGCAAAAATCATGAATGAGATCATGCGTCTTTTAAATGTGGACCCGCTGCTGCTGCAGGCCCTGCGGGAGGATATGCCCGGCGAGGATGTGTCCACCAACGCCGTTATGCCCTGCGCCTGCCCCGGCACCGTTGACCTGATCGCCAAGCAGGACGGCATCGTTGCCGGTCTGGATGTCTTTGCGCGCGTCTTTACCCTGCTGGACCCCGCCACCGAGGTCGAGTTCTTCTGCAAGGACGGCGATGCGGTCAAAAACGGCGAGAAGCTCGGCGTTGTCAACGGCGATATCCGCGTCCTGCTCTCCGGCGAGCGCGTGGCGCTGAACTACCTGCAGCGGATGAGCGGCATTGCCACCTACACCCATGAGGTCGCATCCCTGCTGGAGGGCACCGGCATCACCCTGCTGGACACCCGCAAGACCAGCCCGAACAATCGCGTGTTTGAGAAGTACGCCGTCCGCGTGGGCGGCGGCTGCAACCACCGCACCGGCCTGTCTGACGGCGTGCTGCTCAAGGATAACCACATCGGCGCCGCGGGCGGCGTGGCCAAGGCGGTTGCCATGGCCAGGGCCTACGCGCCCTTTGTGCGCAAGATCGAGATCGAGGTCGAGAACCTTGACCAGACCCGCGAGGCAGTCGAGGCCGGTGCCGACATCATCATGCTGGACAATATGAGCGATGCCGATATGCGCGCCGCCGTGCAGCTGATCGCAGGACGCGCCCAGACCGAGTGCAGCGGCAATGTCACGAAGGAAAACATCGCCCGCCTCAAGGACATCGGCGTGGACTTTGTCTCAAGCGGTGCGCTGACCCACTCGGCCCCGATCCTTGACCTCTCGATGAAGCATCTGCGCCCGCTGGACAAGGAGGAAGCCTGATGACCACCGCTGAGCGCCGGGAGGCCATTCTGGCCCAGCTGGGCCGCAAGCCCATTGCAGCCCGGACATTGGCTGCCAAGTACGGCGTCAGCCGTCAGGTCATCGTGCAGGATCTGGCGGTGCTGCGGGCCGCGCACCCGAATGTGATCTCGACCGCGCGCGGCTATGTGCGCCAGCAGGCGGAGAGCGCCTGCACCCGCGAGTTCAAGGTGCGCCACACCCCCGCCCAGACCGGGCTGGAGCTGAACCTGATCGTTGACTGCGGCGGCCGGGTGTGCAGCACCAGCATCAGCCACCGCGTCTACGGGCGCATCACGGTCGAGCTGGACATACGCTCCCGTCAGGATGTGCTGGAATTTCTGCAGGCGTTTGAGGACAGCGCCTCGACCGTGCTGTCTACCGCTACGGACGGCTACCACTACCATCTGGTGGAGGCGGCCACCCCCGAGCGGCTTGATCTGATCGAAAAGGAGCTGCAGGAGCACGGCTTTCTGGCGCCGCTGCAGCCGTGGGAAAAATAACAGGCCGTATATAAAGATAGAGGTTGAACAGTATGACAACGCATGAGCTGCAGCAGGAGATCCTGCGCCTGAAGAAAGAGAAGAATGTCTGCATCCTGGCCCACGCCTACCAGAGCCAGGCCGTGCTGGAGGTCGCCGACTACACCGGTGATTCCTACGGGCTGAGCGTGCAGGCCGCCAAGACCGATGCGGCGGGCGTCATCATGTGCGGCGTGCGGTTTATGGCCGAAACCTGCAAGATCCTCAGCCCGGAAAAGACCGTCTGGCTGGCAAACCCGATGGCCGGCTGCCCGATGGCCGAGCAGCTGGACCTGCCCGCGCTGCGGGCGCTGAAGGCGCAGTACCCCGGCTACGCCACAGTGGCCTACATCAACACGACCTCGGCGCTGAAAACCGAGTGCGATGTCTGCGTGACCTCCTCCAGCGCTGTCAACATCTGCCGTGCGCTCGATGCCGATAAGATCCTGTTTATTCCGGACCCGAACCTTGGCAGCTATGTGGCTGCGCAGCTGCCCGAAAAGCAGTTTGCGTTCTACCACGGCGGCTGCCCGCGGCATATGGTCGTTTCGGCGGCCGATGTAGCCCGGGCGCGCGCCGCCCACCCGGCCGCGGAGCTGCTCGTCCACCCCGAGTGCCGCGCCGAGGTCGTGGCGCAGGCCGACTATGTCGGCTCAACGACCGGCATCATGGCGTATGCGAAAAAATCCGCCGCGCGGGAGTTCATCATCGGCACCGAGAACAGCATCGTGGAGCATCTCTCCTTCGACTGCCCGGACAAGAGCTTCTACCCGCTGGCCGTGCAGCTGACCTGCATGAACATGAAGCTGACCACCCTGCCCGACATCTACCGCTGCCTGCTGGGCACCGGCGGCGAGCAGATCACCCTGCCGGCCGACATCATGGCCGGTGCGGGCCGCTGCATCCGCCGCATGGTTGAGCTGGGCGGCTGATACGCCCCACGCTGCGGGCGGGCTTTCAGCAGACTGTTTGGGGCGCTTTCCGCTTTTGCGGGGGCGCCCCTGTTTATTTTTCTTGCAAAATCGCTTTTCAGCGGGTACAATAGTATCCGAGGTGAACTACGATGAAGCTGCTCATTGCATCGGACATCCACGGCGCGGCGGACTGCTGCCGCAGCCTGCTGGACGCATGGGACCGCGAGGGTGCGGACAGGCTGCTTTTGCTGGGCGATATTCTGTACCACGGCCCGCGCAACGACCTGCCGCCGGCGTATGCCCCCAAACAGGTGCTGGCCCTGCTCAATGCGCGCAGGGACCGTATTTTCTGCGTGCGCGGCAACTGCGATACCGAGGTGGACCAGATGGTGCTGGAATTCCCCATTCTGGCCGACTATGCCGTGCTCACAGCGGGGCAGCGGCTCATCTACGCCACCCACGGCCACCGGTACAACACGGCCCACCTGCCGCCGCTGCAGCCGGGGGATATTCTGCTGCACGGCCACACCCATATCCCCGCGTGGGAGCAGTTCGGCCGTGACAACCTGTACCTCAACCCCGGCTCGGTCTCGATCCCCAAGGAAAACAGCCCCCGCAGCTATATGACGCTGCAGGACGGCATGCTTGTGTGGAAGGATTTGGACGGGCAGCGTATCATACCCCTGCATTTGTAACAGACGAAACCTGACAAATAGGAGAAACCCATGAAAATCCCTGCAAAAGGCTTTTACCCACGGCGGAAAATTCCATGCCGATGATGTTTTTTCGACTGCGCTGCTGCAGATCCTGCGCCCCGACATCCAGATCACGCGCGGCTTTACCGTGCCCGATGACTTTGATGGCATCGTCTACGATGTCGGCGGCGGTATGTTCGACCACCATTCCGAGCCGCGGGAGACCCGCCCCAACGGCGTGCCCTACGCGGCGTTCGGCCTGCTGTGGCGGGTGCTGGGTGCCCAGCTTGTGGGCGAGCATCAGGCCCGCCTGCTGGACGAGAACTTCATCCAGCCGCTTGACCTGAACGACAACACCGGCGAGCAGAACTCGCTGGCCGATGCCATCGGCAGCTTTAACCCGCTGTGGGACTCGAAGGATGACCCCGATGCCTGCTTCTGGCGCGCTGTGCCGGTGGCAAGGCAGATCCTTGAAAACGAGATCGCCGCCGCCAACGCCGTCAACCGCGCCGATGACACGGTCCGTCAGGCCTATGCCAACATGCGGGACGGCATTGTTGTGCTGCCCGCCTATATGCCGTGGAAAAACGGCCTCTACAAGACCGATGCGATCTTTGTGGTCTACCCCAGCCAGCGCGGCGGCTACAGCGCCCAGTGCGTCAATGACCACCGCACCAAGCGCAGCAAGCAGCCCTTCCCGGTCGCGTGGGCCGGCAAGCCGGAGGAGCAGCTGCGCAAGATCAGCGGCCTCGGCCTGCGCTTCTGCCACCCCAGCCGGTTCCTGATCACTGCCGATGATAAGGCCGCCGCCATCGAGGCCTGCCGCCGCACCCTGCGGGCCGCCGGCCGCCCGGTCAGCGAATGACCGGCACGGCAATGTACGGCCCCGCCCCCAGCACCGCCGCCGACCGCGCGCCGACCCCCGCCCCGGCGTGGGTCTACCTGCTGCGCTGCGCGGACGGCAGCCTGTACGGCGGCTGGACGAATGATCTTGCCCGCCGCCTAAAGGCGCACCGCAGCGGCAAGGGCGGCGCGCGGTACACAAAAAGCCATGGCCGTGCGTCTGTTCAGCTTGCCTACGCTGAAAAATGCGCCGACAAAAGCGCAGCCTTAAAGCGCGAAGCAGCGATCAAAAAGCTGCCCAAGGTTGAAAAGGAGGCGCTGGCCGCAAAGTGGAGCGCCGACAATGCGATTACCCTGCGCATGGCCGTGCCGGAGGATGCCGCCGCCGTCTGTGCGCTGTACAACTGGTATGTCTGCCACGGCGTGCAGACCTTTCAGTATACGCCGTCCACGGTCGAGGACTACCGCGCCAACATCGAGGAGGTGCTGCAGCACGCGCCCTTTCTGCTGGCGGAAAGCGCTGACGGCCGCCTGCGCGGCTTTGCCTGCGCCCACCTGTGGCACACGCGGGAGGCCTATGCATGGGATGTTGAAACGACCGTCTACTGTGCGCCCGACTGCATCGGTCAGGGCGTGGGCGGCCGGCTCTACCGCGCCCTGCTGGCGCTGCTGAAAAAGCAGGGCTACTACACCGCCTTTGCGCTGGTCACGGGCAGCAACCGGCAGAGCAACGACTTTCACCGCGCGCTGGGCTTTCAAAAGATGGCCACCGAGCGGCGCACCGGGTATAAGTTTGGCCAGTGGCTGGACCTTGACTACTGGCGTCTGCCCCTGCAGGATGGTGAGGGCGAACCCCAGCCGGTGAGAAAGCAGCTGACCGCAGAGGAAATTGCGGAAGTGACAGGGTAACGGCAGCTGGAAAAAGCCCCTCCGGTCATCGCTTCGCTCGACCACCTCCCCGCTATGCGAGGAGGCTTTCACGCGGGCAAAGCCCGCGCAAAAAGGCTCCCCACAAGGTGGGGAGCTGGCCGAGCCTGCGAGGCCTGAGGGGCTTTGCAGCCTTCCCGCAAGCGCCCGCCCCCTGCAGCAAACCGCCCCTGCCTTTTTTGACAAAAGGCAGGGGCGGTTTTTATATTATATAGCTGTCAGATTGCGCCGTTCTCGCGCAGCCAGGCCTCCAGCTCGGCGGCGGGGCGGTAGCCGACCGAGCGGCTGACCTCCTGCCCGTTTTTGAAGAGCAGCAGCGCCGGGATGGCGTCGATCTTGCGGGCCATTGCCAGCTGCAGGTTTTCATCGGTGTTGACCTTGCCCACCTTCACGGTGGGGTGGGCAGCGGCCAGCTCCTCCAGCACGGGGCCCATCATCTTGCAGGGGCCGCACCAGTCTGCCCAAAAATCGACCACGACCGGCAGGGCGCTCTGCAGCACCTCGGCATCAAAATTCTGTTCAGTCAGCTTGATAGACATAGTCATTCTCCTTTTGTCCGGTGCAGGGGCGGGCAATGCGCCCCTGCGGTTATTGTACGGCATCCCGCAGCGTTTCCAGCAGCTTCGTCAGCTTTTCCTCGGCCTGCGGGCCGCCGAAGTTGATCATATTGCGCAGGGTAAGCGCGTCAAACATCTGGGCCATGGCCTCGGGCGGCATCAGGCCGTCCCCGCCGCCGTTGGTCATCGCTGCGGTCTCTGCGCGCAGGGCGTGCTGCACCACGGGCGCGGTGCGCGGGTCCGCCAGCAGGATGCCCAGCGGCGTGGTCTCGTCCACCTGCAGCGGCGGCAGGCGGGTGCCCGCGTAGTGCAGCGGCAGCGTGGCGCGGATGTCCCGGCTGGAATGGCCGATCCGGATCTCATACCGGCCGGGCGCGGCGTACCAGTCATGCAGCGCGGCATCGTAGTGGCTCAGGTCGCGGGGCGTCAGGGTAAAGGTGACGACCTTCTCCTCGCCGGGCTGCAGCGCGATCTTTTGGAAGCCCGCGCAGCACCTGCGGCACCCGCCCGCCGGCAACCGGCGTGCCGGTCGCATCGGCTACATAAAGCTGCACGACCTCGGCACCCTGCATGGCGCCGCTGTTTTTTCCACGGTGACCTGCACCGTCACAAGGCCCTGCTCCGCCAGCGTGTCGGCGCTCAGCACGGCGTTGCGGTGACATAGCCCGTGTAGCTCAGCCCGTGGCCGAAGGGCCAGCGCACCGGCATACGGCGGGCATCGTACCAGCGGTAGCCCACATAGACGCCCTCGCGGTAGTCGGCCGTCACGCCGTCACCCGGGAAATCCAGATAGCAGGGCGTGTCCTCCAGCCGCAGGGGCCAGGTCTCGGGCAGGCGGCCGCAGGGGTCGGCATCGCCCCACAGCAGGGCGTCCTCGGCCTCGCCGACACCCTCGCCCGCAAGGTACATGCAGAGAACGGACGATACATCGTCCGCCCACGGACATTCCACCGGCGCACCGGTGTGCAGCACGACCACGGTGTTCTTCTGCACGGCGGCCACCCGGGCGATCAGGTTGTTCTGGCAGTCGGGCAGGCGCATGTGGCGGCGGTCGCCGCCCTCGCTCTCAAAGCTGTCGGGCAGACCCGCAAAGATGACCGCCACATCGGCAGCCTCGGCGGCGGTGACGGCCCGCAGGAACTCGGTCTCGTCCCGCTGGTCGCGGTCGGCGGGGAAGCCCTCGACATACTGGACCATCCGGTCATGCAGCAGTGCGGCGTCCAGTGCGCTGACGGCGGTCGTGTTTACATGGCTTGAGCCGCCGCCCTGATAGCGCGGCTGGTCGGCATAGGCACCGATGTAGACGACCTTCTGCCCGCGGTGCAGCGGCAGCGCGCCAAGGTTGCGCAGCAGCACGCCGCTCTGGGCGGCCAGCTCGGCGGCCAGCCGGTGGTGCGCGGCGCGGTCAAACGCGGCGGGCCGCTGCGCCAGATCCGCCGCCAGCAGGACGATGTTCAGGATGCGGGTCACAGCGCGGTCCAGCACGGCCTCGTCCAGTGCGCCGCTGCGCACGGCATCGATGAGCCTGCGGTCGTTGACCCCCTGCGAGCCGGGCATCTCCAGCTCAAGGCCGGCGGCAATGCCCTTGACACGGTCGTTCACCGCGCCCCAGTCGGACATGACAAAGCCGTCAAAGCCCCACGCCCCGCGCAGAATGTCGGTCAGCAGCGGCTTGTTCTCGCTCGCATAGGCACCGTTGAGCCGGTTGTAGCTGCACATCACGGTCCAGGGGCGGGCCTTTTTCACGGCGGTCTCAAAGGCGGGCAGATAGATCTCCTGCAGGGTGCGCTCGTCCACACGGCTGTTTACCGACAGGCGGCGGGTCTCCTGATCGTTGGCGGCAAAATGCTTGATGCTTGTGCCTACGCCCTCGCTCTGCACACCGTTGATGAACCCTGCGGCCAGCTCACCGGCAAGATAGGGGTCCTCGGAGTAGTATTCAAAATTGCGGCCGCACAGGGGGCTGCGCTTGATGTTGACGGCAGGCCCCAGCAGGATCTGCACGCCGTTGGCGCGGGCCTCCCGCCCGAGGGCGGCACCCATGCGGCGGGTCAGCGCCGGGTCAAAGGATGCGGCTGCCGCACACCCGGCCGGGAAGCAGACCGCCTCGATGCTGTCGTTGGGGTCGGTGCTGCCCTCCCGCTGGGTACGCAGGCCGTGGGGGCCGTCACTGACCTTGATGGCCGGGATGCCCAGCCGCTCCACTGCCTTGGTATGCCAGAAATCCGCGCCGGAGCAAAGCCCGGCCTTCTCCTCCAGCGTCAGTGCGGCGACAAGCTCTTGCACAGTAGGGTTCATGTTGGTTCTCCTTTAAAAAATAGCATGTGCAGTTTTCCACATTATAACACGCATGGTGTGGAAAATAAAAGAAAAAAGTGTAAAATTATAGCTGTGGGGACACAACCGGGACACAATCCTGCGGTATACTACCCCCAAAGGAGAGAAAAAGCGATGAATCACATACTGATCGCAGAGGATGAGCATCTGATCGCGCGGCTCGTTGAGATGACGCTGACCCGCGCCGGCTACCGCTGCACCGTGGCCGAGGACGGCCGCACAGCGGCGGATCTGATCGAAAAGACGGATTTTGATATGGCGATACTTGATATTATGCTGCCCGGGCTGGACGGCTATGACCTGCTGGCCAGCCTGAAGCCGCAGGGCGTGCCGGTCATCTTCCTGACGGCCAAGAGCGCCGTGAAGGACCGGGTGCTGGGCCTGCGGCTGGGGGCGGACGATTATATCACCAAGCCCTTTGCCGCCGAGGAGCTGGTGGCCCGGATGGAGACCGTGCTGCGCCGCACCGGGCGCGGCGGGCGGGAGCTGCGCGCCTTTGACATACGGCTGGACACCCAGGACCGCACCGCATGGCGCGGTGATGAGCCGCTGGATCTGCGGCGGCGGGAGTTTGACCTGCTGGAACTGCTGATGCGCAACCGGGGCGCGGCGCTCTACCGCGATGTGATCTTTTCGCGGGTATGGGGCGGGGAGCCGGACAGCGAATGTCTGCGCACCGTGGATACCCACATTGCCCGGCTGCGCAAAAAGCTGGGCTGGACGACCGAGCAGCTCGAGACGATCTACCGAGTCGGCTACCGCCTTAAAAAGGAATAAGGCAGGTGAGGGGAAAAAACACATTCTTGGCCGATTGCATGTGTAGGGGCGATCATTGGTCGCCCGCTAACCTGGCGCAGCGATGTGTTTTCCGGGAAGGTTTTTTCACAGGTAAACGGGCACGGGCGAGCAATGCTCGCCCCTACATTCTCTGCGATGGGAAGCTGTAGGTTTTCGACACCCTTAGGCCCTACTATTTATAAAGGAGAGCTCTCATGCGTTACGCACAAAAAATGGTCTGCCTGCTGGTGCTGGTGCTGGCGGCGTCCTTCGGCATCGGCGGGTGCGTGCTGCTGTACAGTGATTTCGCCGTGCAGCGCAGCCGCGCCGCCGTCTCCGACGCTGCCGCCCACGCGCAGGCCTGCACCCTGCTGCAGACGGAGATCATCGACCTGCAGCGCCGCGGTGTCTCCATCGGGGACGCCGCCCTCACTGCCCGCATCGAGGCGCAGCAGCGCCCGGCCGCACTCTGGCGGGGGGATACCCTCGTCTGCGCCACCCTGCCGGGGCTGGCGGACTTCCCGCTGGAGAATGCCGCCGCCGTCACCGTGCGTACCGAGGGCGCAGTCTACACTGTCTACGCCAGTGACCTGCAGGGCGGGCTGCGGCTCATCACTGCCTATGACCGCACCGAGCTGTACCACGGCCGCCGCGCTGCGCTGACCCGGTTTCTCGCGCTTGAGGTCGTGGTGCTGGGGGCGGCAGCGCTCGTCACGGCGCTGCTGGCTGCGCGGCTGACCCGCCCGCTGGCTGTGCTGACCGAGGCCGGGGCGCAGATCGCCGCCGGTGACTATGCCCGCCGCACCGCGCTGCACACCGGGGACGAAATCGAGACGCTGAGCCGCAGCTTTGACGCCATGGCGGATGCCGTGCAGGAGAAGATCGCTGACCTGCAGGCCGATGTCCAACGGCGGGAGGATTTTGTCGGGGCGTTCACCCATGAGCTGAAGACCCCGATGACGAGCATCATCGGCTATGCGGATATTCTGGCCACGATGCAGACCGACCCCGCAGAGCAGCGCGAGGCCGCGGCAGCCATCGCCCATGAGGGGCGGCGGCTTGAGGCGCTGAGCCATAAGCTGCTGGCGCTGCTTGGCCTGAGCGAGGAGGCGCTGACCCTGACGGCGGTCCCGCTGGACAGCCTGTGGCCCCGGCTGCGGGCGGCCTGCCCGGCAGCGGTGCTGCAGACCCCGCCGCCCCCTGCGCCCATCGTGGCCGGGGATGCCGAGCTGCTGCTGGATCTGCTCTGCAATCTCGTGCAGAACGCCGTGCGGGCCGCCGCGCCCGGCAGCCCCGTTGCGCTGTACTGCAGCCAAAGCGGGGATGCCGTCACCCTGACGGTGGCCGATACCGGCTGCGGCATCCCCCCGGAGGAGCTGCCCCGCATCACCGAGCCGTTTTATATGGTGGATAAATCCCGCGCGCGCCGTCAGGGCGGCAGCGGGCTGGGGCTGGCGCTCTGCCGGCGCATCGCAGCGGCCCACGGCAGTGCGCTGCAGATCGAAAGCGAGCCCGGCAAGGGCACACGGGTCAGCGTGACGCTGCCCGTCTGGAGGGAGGTGCAGTCATGAAGCTGTGGGAGCATCCGCGCCTGACGGGGGCGCTCTGCGCGGCGGCTGTGCTGGCCTGTGCCGCAATGCCCGCCGCCTTTCTGGCAGTGACGGACGCCGCATACATCGGGCGCGTTGTGCCGGTGGCCGACCCCTACACAGCGCCCACGCCGGCGGCGGACGACTACTATATCCTGCGCCAGCTGGCCGCCCGCCGTCAGGACAGCGCCGAGCTGCCGCGGGCTGAGGAGCCGACCGCGCCCGGCACCCCCAAAATGTACATAGGGGCGTCCGCAAGTCTGGAGTCGATGAACTACGCCGATGCCGCCACCGCCGATGCGGCGGAGCAGGCGCTGCAGCGTCTGGCCGACTGCGGCGTGCTGCCCGGCGTCTGGGCCGCGCAGCAGGACACCGCCGCCGAGGAGGACAGTTACACGGATTATGACGGCCGCTGGTATGATCTGAGCGCAGCCTTCTGCGCGACCGACAGCCTCGGCTTTGTGACGGTGCGGCGCTATACCCTGCAGGGGGATATGCTGCTGACGCGCAGCAGCGTCACGATGGACAGCCGCACCGGTGCAGTGGTGGAGGTCTGGCTCTCGCTGCCGGCCGGGGACGCCGAGGCGCTGCCCCTGCCCGATGAGACTGCCCTGCGCGCCTTTGCAGCCCAGGCCGGGCTGGAAAGCCTCGGCGATTGGGCCGTACCCGCCAACAGCGCCTACCGCTGCGCCCTCTGCAGTGAAAACGGCCAAGCGCTCATCACGGCCTCGACCCACCCCTATACCTACGGCAGCTACACCGGCACAGCAGGCGACCGGTGGTATTACAGCCTGAGCCTGCAGACAATGTAAAGGGCGGCCAGCGTCTCCAAACACCCCTCCACCCGCGGCTGTCACGCGGGCGAAGCCCACACAAAGCCGCCCCACGCAGTGGGAGGTGGCCGAGCCTGTGAGGCCGGAGGGGCCTTTTACCCTCGTCCCCTTCACCACCCGCCTGAAAAATCAAAAAAGGAGGCCCACATGAAAAACTATATCTCCATCATCCTGACCGCTGCAATGACCCTGACTCTCGCGGCCTGCACCGCTGCCCCCGACCCGACTCCCCTCCACCCCCACGCCGGAGCCAACGGCAGCGGCCGCAGCCCCCACGCCGGAGCCGATGGCAGCGGCCGCAGCCCCCCACGCCCGCCCCTGCCGCCGATTTCTACACCCTGAAAAGCTACAACGGCTCCTATGATGACGGCACCGCCTACTACGAGTTCGTGCAGCGGCTCGGCTGTGCGCTGCTGCTCAAGACCGACTATGCCGCGGCGGTTCAGTCCGTCTGCTGCGCCGTCCCCGGCTGCGGCCACGATACCGACGCCTGCCCGGCTTATTTCCCGGGGCGGGCCGGCCGTTATACGGTGGTCGCGGCGGGGGACACCGTGTATGTCTGGCACACCTCGTTTTTCTACACCGACCAAAGCTGGGACGACTTTTGGGCAGAAAAACAGGCCAGCGGCATCCGAAATGCAGCGCCCTATGACACCCTGACCGACGATGAATTTGAAGCCGAGTACCGCGGCATCTGGACCGAGCAGAGCACGCCGCCCTGCCTTTACGCTGTTGACCCCGCCGCAGGCAAGACCCGCACCGACCTGCCGCTGACCTACCGTGACTACACGATGGATGCCTGTGACGGCAGCACGCTCTACGGCGAGGGGGTGACAATACCGTACAGAACGCAGGTGTCTCCCGGAAGAATCGGGCCAACGCCCGCCTGCCGCATCGACCTTGCCACCGGGCAGGCGGAGACCTTTGTGCTGGAGCCCACCGAGCATTACCTTGCGGGCTTTGACGGCGCACTGCTGACCTGCCGCTATGTGGCCGATGCGCCGCTGCCCACCGATGCGGAGCAGTATGCCGCCGCCATCCAGAGCGCCACGGTGGAGATCGACCGCCTTGACCCCCGCACGGGCGCGCGCACCGGCCTGACCGAGCGCCCCTACAGAGCAATGCCGACTATGAGAATAACGGCTGCTTTATCGGTGTGTACAACGGCAAGGCCTACTTTGAGGAGCGCAGATCATACCGGGAAGCGGCTTCCGCCGCACGGTCCTGACAACAGTGGACGCCGCAGGCCGCGCCGAAACCGTCTGGGACCCGTGGCCGCAGGCGGAATGGGTGCTGGGCGATGACGGCGGCCGTTATATCTGGCTGTACAGAGATAATTACAATACAAGCTACGCCGCCTGCGCCCTGCTGGATACTGAAACAGGGCAGATCACACCGGTGACGCAGGCGCTGCAGACCGGCAGCGGTGCCGTCAGCCTGCGCGGCAAAGCGCACGATGGCCGCTGGCTGGTCGTTATCGGCGCAGACAGCGCCGGCAGGACCACGGCCACGGACTACGGCCTGATCGCCGCCGATCAGTTCGCCGCCGGCAGCACGGACTGGCAGCCGGTGACAATGTGGCAGGGGTAAAACGGCAGCCTGCCGCCGCAGAACCGGCTGCGGAAGCACAAATTTGTCCTTGTATAAAATACAGTGGCGCGCCTGCTGCAAACAAAATTTTAAAAAGTAAACAAAAAACTCTTGAAAAATTTCTTTTGTGGTGGTAACATGAAGGCGGTGTTTGAATTTATATAAAGGAGTGTCTTTTTATGGCAATTCAGAATGCTTACCTGCAGGGTGTATATGAGGGCCTTGCAAAGCGCAACCCCGAGCAGAAGGAGTTTTTGCAGGCGGTCGAGGAAGTCCTCGAGCCTCGAGCCCGTTGTGGCTGCCCACCCCGAGTACGAGAAGGCCGGCCTGATCGAGCGCCTTGTCGAGCCCGAGCGCATCATCATGTTCCGTGTGCCTTGGGTCGATGACGCTGGCAAGGTCCAGGTCAACCGCGGCTACCGTGTGCAGTTCAACTCTGCCATCGGTCCCTACAAAGGCGGCCTGCGTTTCCACCCCTCTGTCAACCTGTCTATCCTGAAGTTCCTCGGCTTTGAGCAGTGCTTCAAGAACAGCCTGACCGGCCTGCCCATGGGCGGCGGCAAGGGCGGCGCTGACTTTGACCCCCACGGCAAGTCTGACGCCGAGGTCATGCGCTTCTGCCAGAGCTTTATGACCGAGCTGTACCGCCACATCGGCCCGGATACCGATGTGCCCGCCGGTGACATCGGCGTCGGCGGCCGCGAGGTCGGCTATATGTTCGGCCAGTACAAGCGCCTGCAGAATGAGTACACCGGCGTCCTGACTGGCAAGGGCATCCCCTTCGGCGGCTCTCTCGCCCGTACCGAGGCTACCGGCTACGGCCTGTGCTACTTCACCAAGGAGATGCTGGCCGACGCCGGCAAGAGCTTTGAGGGCCAGCGCGTTGTGATCTCCGGCTCCGGCAATGTGGCCACCTACGCCAACCAGAAGGCCACCCAGCTGGGCGGCAAGGTCATCGCCATGTCCGACTCCAACGGCTACATTGTGGACGAGAACGGCATTGACTACAAGGTCATCAAGGAGATCAAAGAGGTCAAGCGCGCCCGCATCAAGACCTATCTGGAGTATGTCCCGACTGCTAAGTATGTCGAGGGCAGCCAGGGTATCTGGACCGTCCCCTGCGACATCGCCCTGCCCTGTGCCACCCAGAACGAGCTGCGTCTGGACGGTGCCAAGGCTCTGGTCGCCAACGGCTGCTACTGCGTAGCCGAGGGTGCCAACATGCCTTCCACCCCCGAGGCCATCGCTTACCTGCAGAGCCACGGCATCCTGTTTGCCCCGGCTAAGGCATCCAACGCTGGTGGTGTTGCCACCTCCGGTCTGGAGATGAGTCAGAATTCCATGCGTCTGTCCTGGTCCTTCGAGGAAGTCGATGAGCGCCTGCACAACATCATGGTCAACATCTACAAGACTGCCGCCACCACTGCCGAGAAGTACGGCATGAAGGGGCAACCTTGTGGCCGGTGCCAACATTGCCGGCTTTGAGAAGATCGCC
>VOFK01004235.1_pt1 | contig 45232 bp, 82 predicted proteins | sample 5384121 | NCBI WGS metagenome assembly VOFK01 (sample SAMN12384730, study PRJNA508395) | human gut metagenome | isolation source: healthy gut J | host: Homo sapiens | reverse complement strand
GGATGCTTTTTGTGTTTTTCCAAAAATGTTTTTGGGCTATATACCGAAAACCTTGCCAAAATTTTTTTTTCGTTGTAGTAATAATGAAAGGGAACAAATCACCGCCTTTGCGGCAGCGAAAGGGAGGTGAGAAAATGAAACCCGGAAAACACGAAATACATAAACAGCATACTTTCGATTGTTACTGTAAAAAGGGTATTAAAAATGAAGCTTGCAATATTCAAAAAAGAATACAGCAGGCGCAGGAACAAAGAAATATCCTTTGACGAACTATCGGAGCAGGAGCTACAATCCTTATGCGTATCAGACGAGTATTTTGCAGATGAGTATATATTTGATATTTTAGGCGGCAGTGTAACCGTAAGAAATGAGCGATTGGCGAAAAGCTCTGCAATCTCTGACCGAACGCAAGCGTGATATTATCTTGTTGTCGTATTTTCTTGATATGACAGACAGAGAAATTGCGGAAAAACTGAATATGGTGCGTAAAACAGTACAGTACCAAAGGACAAGCTCTCTGAAAGCATTAAAGAAAAATTGGAGGACAGCAGCAATGAACAAGATGATAACAAATGACCGAAGTTTAGTGCCCTTCCCCGTCATTGCAGCAGCTTCAAGCGGTGATGTAACCGCTATGGATATTGTCTTAAAACATTATTCAGGCTATATTTCAGCGCTTTGCAACAAGAACTTTATATGACGAAAGCGGGAATCCGCATTTGTGCATTGATGAGGATATGCGCCGCAGATTGGAAACCAAGCTGATTACAAAAAATTTTTGCAATTCAATGTAGCGTAAATCAAATTGACGGAGCGTGTCCCTTTCCACGCTCCTGATATTATAATTATCATTCTATCAAAACATATTCAAAAAAATCGGGTATGTTTTGATAGGCTGATAATAGCTTAAAATAAATGTTCTTTTGACAAAGAAAGCGCATAGGCGCAGTATAGACAGTCTTTCAACATTCAGTCATAGCAGAGCTTATACAGTAAATGCGCCACGATGGCAGGGGCTTAGATTATTAACTTCATTTTCCTTTATGCCGGGCGAGAAACATTTTTACCGTAAATGCAAAATAAAAGGCAATTCTGCACAGCGATGACGCTATGATGAAATAATGATACTCCGTCTTGAACGCGTCACTGCATTGGGCGGTTGCATAAGAACTATGCGGAGGGTGAAAGTCCCGTGAGCCGTGCCACCGGCTGTCAGACTGTCGTTAAACATTCATAAATATGTATGAGGTAAAAGACTATGAATGAGAATGAAAATATTAAAAAGGATAATGCGGAATTGGAACAACCGAAACAATATGATTTTGACAAAAACACCTTTGTAGTTAAACCTGTTTTCAAAGAAAACTCAACCGATACTTTGGGCACGGTTTTGCTCCGTCTTATGACGGACGGGAAATAAAACTTCACAAATTTTCAGAATACGGCTGACAGAACAAATAAAGCGCGGTATAATATTATTGGTAATACTGTTTATTTGACTGTCAAGAAAGGAGGACTTTATGAGACAGTCAAAAAATAAAAAAAAAGAGAGGTTACCGCAGCTTTGTATGTGCGTCTTTCCCGTGATGATAATTTGGAAGGCGACAGTTACAGTATAGGAAATCAGAAAAAATTACTAACCAAAATTGCAAAGAAAAAGGATATACAAATCTCTTGATTTTTTGCGACGACAGTATTTCCGGCGTAACAATGGAACGCCCCGATTACATACGAATGATTGAAGCGATTGAGGACAACAAGGTATCAGCCGTATTTGTAAAGACCTTTCAAGACTTGGCAGAAATTATATTGAAGTCGGAAAATTGACAGAGGAATTTTTGCCGGAGCACGATATAAGGCTTGTTGCAGTATCGACAATATAGACACGGCAGAGGGCGAAAATGAACTTGCTCCGATTAAAAATCTCTTTAACGAATGGTACGCAAGGGACATTTCAAAAAACGCCGTATCAGCAATAAGATTAAAGGCAATGCAGGCGAGCCTATGGGATTGCCCCCGTATGGATATATGAAAAATCCCGACGGCAGCAAAAGCTGGGTTGTTGATGAAGAAGCCGCCACTGTTGTCAGACGGATATTCAGTATGACAATGGACGGAATCGGACCTCATCAGATAGCGGATATTCTCGCAAGCGAAAATATCCTTATTCCACAAGCTATTGGCAAAGCAAAGGCATTGGCAGACCAGGTGCGAAAAACACTTTAAGCTGTCAATGGAAAAGCTCAACAATCGTTTCAATTCTGACAAAACAAGAATATTGCGGTGATGTCTTGAATTTCAAAACCTATTCAAAGTCATACAAAAATAAAAAAAGCGCATAGTAAATGACCGAGAAAAATTGGGTTGTATTCAAAGATGTTCACGAGCCTATTGTTGACCGCAGCGTATGGGAAACAATACAAGAAAGACGGAGCAGAAAACGCGCAAAAAGCAGAAATCGGACGGCGAAAAAAAAATATGTTTGCCGGGTTGCTTGTGCTGACTGCGGCAGTAACTTATGGTATCACTTAATCAGGCAAATCCCGGAATAGAATATTTTAACTGTTCGGGATATAACAAAGGCAAACGGAAAATCTGTAACTCAACACACTATATACGGGTTGATTTTTTTGGAAAAGGTTGTACTTGGCGAAATCAGACGCTTAACAAAACTTGTAACGCAGTATGAGAGTGAATTTGCTAAAAATTGTTATGGGACACTCAATAAAAGCGGCAGAGCAGGAAAGACAATTTAAGCAAAAAAGAATTACATACATTAAATGCAAGAAATGACGAGCTCGACAATTTGTTTGAGCATATCTATGAGGACAATGTTTCCGGCAAGATAAGCGATGACAGATTTGCAAAGTTATCTGTCAAATACGAATCGGAGCAAAAAAGAAGTCACGGCACGCATTAAGGAATTGAAACGGAACTTAATACCGAAAAAATAAATCTGTAACGGCTGATATGTTTACGGCTTCTGTCCGTAAATATACCAGAGCAAGAAAACTTACTCCGAGAATGTTAAACGAACTGATTGAAAAAAAATTGAAGTGCACCAGTCCGAAAAAATTGACGGTAAAACCGTTCAACAGCTCACAATTCATTATAATTGCATAGGCAATATTGAAATACCCGACCTTGAAAAGCTACCTGAAAACAATGTTTCGGTACACACAAGACAGGGCGTAGATGTTCATTTTTTGCCGCTTGCGCATGTTAAAAGGCAATAAAAAACCGAGTGTCATACAAAACCTTTCAAGTTCTGTAAGAACACTCGGTATGGTGCGGATAACAGGACTTGAACCTGCATGGGTTGCCCCACATGAACCTGAATCATGCGCGTCTGCCAATTCCGCCATATCCGCCCGACTTAACTATTATATCAAATGTACATTCAAAATTCAATAGTCAAATCCAAAAATCTACTTATATTCTTTCAAAAAATTTTATATCTTCCTTGGTAAGTTCGGCTTTTTCAAGCATATCGGGACGCTTTTTGAGTGTATTAATGAGTGACTGTTCCCTTTTCCACTGTTCGATTTTCGCGTGATGACCGGAAATAAGTACATCGGGAATCGGTTTATCGTGCCAAACTGCCGGACGGGTATACTGCGGATACTCCAAAAGGCCGTTAAAATGCGACTCATTTTCATACGAAGTTTCAGCAGCCAAAACTCCCGGAACAAGTCTTGAAACAGTATCAATAACAGTCATCGCCGGAATTTCGCCGCCTGTCATAACAAAGTCACCGACGGACAGTTCCATATCCACAATTTCATCTATAACTCTTTGGTCAATACCCTCATAATGACCGCAAAGCAAAACGATATGCTCATAATTTGCAAGGTCAATCGCGATACCTTGATTAAACACCTTTCCCTGCGGCGACATATATATCGTAAACGGTTTATAATCAAGTCCCTCCGCAACAGACATATACGCGTCATACACAGGCTGTGCGTTCATAAGCATACCACCGCCACCGCTATACGGATAATCGTCAACCTTTCTATGTTTATTGGTTGAAAAATCACGAATATCAATAAAATTCATTTCAAGAATATTATTTTCTCTCGCACGACCGATTATACTGTCACCCAAAACCGCCTCAAACATTTGCGGAAACAATGTAAGCACATCAAATCTCATATGATTTTTCACGCCAAGTCCTCCAAGCCGTCCATCATTCTGACGGTTATTTTTACCGCCCTCAACGTCGATATTAAGAACAACGTCATCTATAACAGGCAACAAAAGATTTTTTCTTTCCCTCACGCTTTACTTCGTAAATATCGTTACTGCCTGTGTTGAAAACATCGCTTACAGTACCGATTTTTTCGCCGTCCTCCGTTACAATATCAAGACCGATAAGGTCGGCAATATAATACACGCCATCAGGAAGTTCGCCCAAAATCTCGCGTTCGGCATAAATCACTTGATTTTTATACTTTTCAGCCATATTTATATCAGTAATCTGAGAAAATCTCACGATAAGATTATTCTTCTGATACTTTATACCCTTTACGTCAAGTCTTTCATATTCAGACTTTTTTCTTTACATAAACAAAATCTATATCTTCAAACACTTCGGGATAATCGGTCCAAGGAACAACCTTAACTTCACCTCTTAAACCGTGTGTATTAACTATTTTTTCCTACCTCAAGCAAGTCCATAACTAAATCCTTTCTTCAACATCGGAAATTAAAATACAAAAAGGGCTCACAAATGCAAGCCCCTACTATCCTATTGTAAGATTTCAACCGCAACTTTTTTATTTTCACGACTTGCGGCAGCTTTTGACAACAGTTCTGATTGCCTTAGCAATTCTACCCTGTTTACCAATCACCTTACCCATATCGCTTTCAGCAACTCTAAGTTCCAAAGTTACTGTCTGGTCCTCGTTGTTAATTTCCTTAACATCAACCTGTTCGGGATAGTCAACAAGTGATTTGGCTATTATCTCAATACTTCTTTCATTAGCCTATCCTCCATAATTAGATAATGTTAGACTTCTTTAGAAGAGCCTTAACAGTATCAGTTGGCTGAGCACCGTTTGAGATCCACTTCTTAACTTTGCCTCTGCATCAATATTAACTGTTGCAGGGTCTGTTAGAGGATTGTATGTGCCAACTTCTTCAATAAATCTACCGTTTCTTGGGTATCTTGAATCTGCAACTACTACTCTATAAAAAGGAGCCTTCTTTGCACCCATTCTTCTCAATCTGATTTTTTTACTGCCATTGTTCTTTCACCTCCCATAAATTATAAGCATAAATATATCATAAAGTATTTATCATACCTTATTTACGTTTTCTGAGACGTTTAAGCATTTTTTGCCTGACGTCCGCCTGACAGCTGTTTCATCATCTTTTGCATTTGTTCAAACTGTTTCAAAAAAGCTGATTTACGTCCTGTACTCTTGTTCCGCTACCTTTCGATATACGGACTTTTTCTGCTTGCGCCGATTATACTCGGCTTTCTGCGTTCTTCCTGTGTCATTGACTGAATTATCGCCTCAATATGAAGCATTTTCTTTTTCATTTTCTTCAGTGTCAACGCTTTCAAGCATTTTTCTTATCTATTCCCCGGCAACATACCGAGTATTTGTGAGAATGAACCCATTTTTCTGATTTGCTTGAACTGTTCAAAGGAAATCATCAAGGTCAAACTGTTGTTTACGGATTTTTTTTTCTTCAAGCTCACCTGTGCTTTCTTTTCGTCTATGGTTTCCTGTGCCTTATCGATAAGGTAAGCACATCACCCATACCAAAATTCTTGACGCCATTCTGTCCGGATGGAACTGTTCAAGGTCGCTCAATTTTTCACCGACCGACGCATATTTTTATCGGCTTACCCGTAACTTGTTTTACGGAAAGTGCCGCACCGCCTCTTGTATCACCGTCAAGCTTTGAAAGTATAACACCTGTTATATCAAGCTGATCGTTAAATGATTTTGCGACGTTTACTGCGTCCTGACCTGTCATTGCGTCTACAACAAGAAGTATTTCCGTCGGATTTACTTCCGCTTTTATGTTCGCAAGCTCGTCCATAAGCTGCTCATCTATATGAAGTCGACCTGCCGTATCAAGGATAACAGGGTCGTTTCCATGCTTTTATTGCGTGTGCTACCGCCTCTTTTTGCGATAGTAACGGGATTTACGTCTGCACCCATTGAAAATACCGGTACTTGAATTTGTTTACCCAAAAACTTCAAGCTGTTTTATAGCCGCCGGACGGTACACGTCACAAGCAACCATAAGCGGACGCTTATTCATTTTTCTTTGTAAGGTTTAATGCAAGCTTACCTGTTGCAGTTGTCTTACCTGCACCAGACCGCACATCATAATGACTGTCGGCGGTTTTTGCGAAAATTCAAGTCTTGAAACTTCACCGCCTATCATTTGGGTAAGTTCTTCATTAACTATTTTAACAAGCTGTTGTGCCGGAGTAAGCGACTCCATAATCTCCTGACCAAGTGCCTTTTTCGGAAACTATGTTCACAAATTCATTAACAACCTTTGAAGTTTACATCTGCCTCCAAAAGAGCCAGCTTAATCTCACGCATTGCGTCTTTTATATCTTTTTCGTTAAGCTTTCCTTTACCGCGAAGTTTTTTGAAAACTCCCTGCAGCTTATCACCAAGGCTTTCAAATGCCATAAGCTGTGACTCCTTTCCGCAAATAATCTCTATCTATATTTCTTTTGATATTTCGTCAATCAATCCGTAAAACTCGTCTTTACCGTCAAAATCGGTATTTTCAAGCAACGCATTTAATTTTTCAAGCTTTGAACTTATATTATGAAATCGTTCGACTATTCCGAGTTTTTTCTTCATAATTCGTCAAATGCTTTTCGCCTTGCTTAATCGACTCTCTGGCGCCCCTGTCTGCTTATGTCGATTACATCGGCAAATCTCCGACAGCGACAAGTCCTCGTTATAATACATATCTATGGCATTACGTTTGCTTTTCCGTAAGCAACTGACCGTATACGTCAAGCAAAATGGTAACATTCAAGTCCTTTGCCATTTGCATCACCTGTAAAGTTATTTTTATTTTACAGGTGATATTTTTACACGATTTCGGACAGTTTGTCAATATATTTTTTATCAAATTTCTTCTTTCAAATCGTCAATGTTTTTGTACAATTTCACAAAACTCATCATAATTAAGCAGTCTGTTGAGCAAATCAAGGAGCATATTCGCGGGAAATTTTCATAGGTATTCCGAGAGAATGTGCAGGGTGCGTTACGCTTTTCACCGCTGCCTTCTCCCCCCCGAAAGACCTGCTTTTATACAAATCGGCTTTTTGTGATTTCGCGTCCCTCTTTTACCGCCGTCGCACTTCCGTCAATCGTGCAACCCGCTTTTTTGAGGGAATCAAGGATTATATCGTCCTTAATCCCTCAACACCAAAAGTCCCTCTTTTTCCCGGTTCTCTCTTGCGTTTTTCCTTGCCGTAAACATCGGGTACATAAGCGTGTTTTACCTTTTCTTTCGGCAAAGACTGTTTTTATATAGTTTCTTATTTGAAAGCCGGCACTGTCGGAATCGGTCAAAAATAACAATTCCGTTTCGTCCGCCATCTTTTTTATGCTTTCAATATTCTGTCATCGGAAAATACGCAAAAATCCGTTTGTCACTATTATCACCGCATCTATAAAACGTGACAGCTTTATTTTGTCGTATATCCCCTCGACAACAATCGTTTCTTTTATTTTGTACATAATAAATAATATCCCTTTGTAAATTATATTTCGATATTTATTTTATGCACTTTGTCTTGCTCTGTCAATACTTTCTATTATATAATTTTCCACAATGTCACGAAGTCCCTGCGGTTCGATACGTTTCTTTATAATGGTATCAGAAAATTCCGTTGCGTCTTTGTATCGGTAAAAATATTATTTATCTGCTTGCTTTCCACTATTTTACCTCCGCCTGCATACACGGTTGTCTTTTTCTATCTTAATTCCGTAGCACTTTAAATCACAATAATCTGCCGATATGCTCTCGGGTATAATATAATAATCCAAACAAATGTAAACCTCACTTTCCTTTTTTAAACTTTTTGTACAAAATCTCATTATCCATATTAATTCCTCCGTCTTTTTGATATTTATGCCTCCTAACCGAGCCACCTAACCATTATATGCATAAAAATTTTTTGAATATTCTAAAAAAAATTTAAAATAGGTATTGCAGTTTTTTTAAAAAATGTATTATAATATTATAGCTAACTGAAGATTTGATTGGCGATGACGGCCGAGCCCGTGCGATTGAAACCCGTGAACCTTGTCAGATGGGGAACCAAGCAGCAATAAGCGGTGCTTTCAATGTGTTACGGTAAACTCGGTCGGAGCCTATTTTTGATTATTACAACGCCTATATGGCGTTTTTTCGTATAAAGAAAGGTATTGGAGATTATATGGCACATCAAGCTATTTACAGAAAATGGCGTCCCTATGGTGTTTGAGGACATTGTCGGTCAAGGCCATATTACACAAACTTTAAAAAATCAGATTTTAAACGACAAAATCGGTCATGCTTACCTATTCTGCGGAACGCGCGGAACGGGTAAAACAACTTGTGCAAAGGTTTTGTCGCGTGCAGTAAACTGCCTTAATCCGCATGACGGAAGTCCTTGCAATGAATGTGAAGTATGCAAAGGCATTTTTGGACGGCAGTATTTTTGGATGTTAAAGAAATTGACGCGGCGTCAAACAACGGTGTCGACAATATCCGCGAAATCCGTGACGATGTGCGTTATGTTTCCACAAACGCAAAAATACACGGTTTACATCATAGACGAGGTGCATATGCTTTCAACCGGTGCGTTTAATGCCCTTTTGAAAACACTTGAAGAACCTCCTGAGCACGTTATATTTATTCTTGCAACGACTGAGGCTCACAAAGTACCTCAAACGATTTTGTCAAGATGCCAAAGATTTGATTTTAAACGCATAAAGCCGTCGGATATTATACTTCGTATGAAAGAAATCGCACACGGCGACAAGCTTAACATATCGGAGGACGCATATGAGCTTTTGGGACGTCTTGCGGACGGTTCAATGCGTGACGGACTGAGCATACTTGAAAGAGTCGTTTCCGCATGCGGTAATTCGATTACCGCCGAAAATATAACGGCAACTCTCGGCATTTCAACTGCCGAATCAATATTTCAGATTACAGACGCCATTGAAAAAGGCCCGATGTAAATAAAATAATTTCCGTAATTGACAATATTATGTCAGACGGTAAAGATTTAAGAGTGTTTATCGACTCACTTATAAAGAATTTTCGCGATATGCTTATTTGTAAACTTACAGAAGATTCTTCCGCAATGCTTGACTACAATGCAGAAGATATGGTAAAATTAAAAGCGTTATCAGACAAAATGTCTTTTTGAGAAGATTTCTCACGCAACATCGGTACTGTCCGACGCACAAGCCGATACTAAATGGATGAAGTCGCCTCGTATAGTATATGAGTTGGCACTTATCAAACTTGCCAGACCCGAATATGACGATTCACCGTCAGCGGTTATGGACAGGCTTGCGTCATTGGAAAAACAAAGTTAAAAACGGTGCCGTTACCGATACTTCTTCCCTATCCGAAAGAATTTCAAATCTTGAGGAAAAGGTAAAAACGGTGTAACGGTGCAGCCGACCGAAACAGTTAAAAAAAAAAGAAGTAACCGAGAAGAAGAAAACTTCGGTCAGATTATATAACCCAATTCCGAAAGAAGAACTCACCTCCGACAATCCTATTGTCAAGGTTGCAAAGAATTGGGACAACATATCGCGAACGATGTGCAACTCGGCAGGTTACTTAAAAGCCGCTTTGATGAACAGAAATATAACCATTGATTCAGACGGTATTATACTTTTGTTCAACCCCAAAGAGAAAGGTGCTTACAATATTGCGGCAGCGTACAAGGATAAAAATGCAGGTTATTTTTTAAACGTGCGTCCGGTACAGACTTTGCGGTAAAGGTTGCATACGAAAACGACATACAAGAAGAACTCATTGATTTTTGAACTTGCCCGGCGGCAACGGCGAAGTAAATGAACCGATACAAGTATCCGACGATCCCCTTGACAATCTTGTAGCGAATTTCGGTGAAATCGTCGAAAAATGTAGACGAAAGCGAATTTACGGAATATGATTCCTCTAAGGATAATTCTCACAGTCATCTCTTGACGATAAACAATAGCGAAGATGATGACAATGCTCCCGAAGAATTTTTGAAGGCAAAGAATTATCCCCTGAGGATGATAATAATTAATTTTAAAAACTAAGAAAGAGGTAAATTACAATGGGAAAATACAAAGGTTTTGCAGGTTCAGGAATGAACGCTAATAAGAATATGAGTAACGTTATCAAGCAAGCTCAAAAAAACGCAGGCTGAAATGGAAAAGGTTCAGGAAGAACTTGAAGATAAGGTTGTTGAAGGTACAGCTGGCGGCGGTGCAGTTACAGCTACCGCTAACGGCAAGAAAGAAATTCTTTCACTTAAAATCAGTCCTGACGCTGTTGATCCTGAAGATATTGAAACACTTGAGGACCTTTGTTATGGTCGCAGTCAACGATGCAGTCAAAAAAGGCTGACGATATGATGGCTGAAGGTATGAGTGCCGTTACGGGCGGAATTAATATTCCGGGCTTATTCTAATATGCACGCAACAGTCATTGAAAATTTAATCGAAAAAATTTGAACAACTTCCCGGCATCGGCAGAAAAAGTGCAGAAAGAATTTGCTTTTCACATTCTTGAACATATGTCAAAAAAGAGGACGCAGTTTCAATGTCTAACATAATCACAGAGGCGAAAGAAAAAATTACGCTTTGCCCTGTATGTCAAAAATCTGACCGATACATCACCGTGTAAAATATGTTCATCACCGAAACGCGATAATTCCGTTATATGTGTTGTCGAAAGTCCCGAAGATGTTTCGGCAATCGAGGCGACAAACGAATTTAACGGTCTTTACCATGTACTTCACGGGTCATTGTCCCCTATGGACGGTATAACCCCCGATGACATAAAGATTAACGAGCTTTTTACTCCGTCTCAGCGACAGTACGGTTAAGGAAGTCATTATGGCTACCAACCCAACCGTAAACGGCACAGCAACAGCAGTCTATATCTCTAAACTTCTTGCTCCGTTTGACGTAAAAGTTACCCGTATCGCACACGGTATTCCGATAGGGAAGCGACCTCGAATATGCCGATAAGATTACTCTTATAAAGGCTCTTGAGGGCAGACAAACTATGTAAAATAAAAATCCGATGAATTAAATTCATCGGATTTTTTGTATATTACGAAAGTTTCAAACTATTCAATGCCTTATCCAAAGCATTTTCGTAAACTGTATTCTTTTCACTTTCATTGCACGCTTTTATTACCGTAATCAGATTTTCACTGTCATATGGGATAAAATACATTGTATAATACACATTATTAACACCATTAATCGTTAAAACAAGATCAGCTTTATATCCCTTTTTGCCCATCAATGTTACTTCTTCAATTTCATTCGGCATTGAAATATTCAAATATGAACTTGAACTGTTAAGCATTCCTGCAATATTTTTTATACATATATTCTTCCAAAGTATATGTGCTTTTTATTTAATTTATCGTCGTAATATGACAACGACGTCTTTTCTGCACGCAATGAACTGCCGTCAGCCGCACTTAACATAAGCGAAAAGTTAGGGAAAATCACCGACAGTAATCCCGTTGTATCCATTCCATTCTTAGAACGATCCTTTGCCAACAGTAATCCGTATCTGTTTCGCTTATATTCCACAAACAAGGATAATTGATACTGAAAATATCGCCTTTAAATTCATTTAGTACGTTCAACGCGTCAATATCACTATCGCTTTCAAGTGCGTCGCCCAATTCATTTATATTTATTTCTCCAGGCACAAACGACTTTATAACTGCGTCAGCACTTTCCTTAAATCCTCCGCCTCTTCTTCTCTCTTATCATATCCGAGATTAATTTTATATCTAAAATCACCGTAATTCATATAATACGTTTTTTTCGACATACTCATTTTCGTCCTCCGAATAATTCTCCTCAAAATAATATGCTTTAATCTGTCCGATTTGAGTTTCTTTTTATTTCGGATATTTTATATTTTTTTTTCAGAATTAACGGTCTTTTCGTAATCATCACGGTTCTTTTTTTGCCCAATCTGCGGGCAGACTGCCTATTCGGATTAGAATATGTAGAAATCATAATCAGAGGATCTCTTACACTTGAATACGAACTGTAATAATACATATCGTCATAATCGTAACCATAGCCGTAATTAAAATTATCGTCCGTTTCAATGCTTGTCGGTTTTATGACTGTCACTTTATTGTAAAAACCGTAGTATTCGTTTACAGACCAATCCTCATTTAATTTGATACTCCATCTGTAATTTCCGTCTACATATTCCGATTTTTCCTCTCCCCGCAAGCTGTTTTTCAAGACCTATTTCGGCTACATCAACTGTATTTTCTTCGTCGCCGCCTTTATAATCAAATTCAAGCGAATTCAAAAAACGCAGTAACATCAGTATTTTCTTTGGCAGTTTCAAAGTTTTCAAAACTTCGCTGTATTGTTATAAAACAAAAATACTCGTCTGTTTTATAAGCATATGCCTCTGTCACAGTATCAAGTCTTCTGTACTTTGTATACACATACTCAACGCCGTTATGCTCGCCCTTTCCTTTTATCATACATTACATTTCGGTTGTAACTTGATAAATATGATTTTTTGCATTGAAAGATAATATTGTTCTAAAGAACTGGTTCCGTCGTTTTTCTGACTTCTTAATGTGAATGATATATCATTCATTGAAAATCTGTAACTACTGCCGTAACTGCTCTCGGACATATCAAAATTATCTGTCTTTGTAAAGCGCCAATGTTCCTTTGAATTACCTATTTTTTCTTTCTCGGTATACTTAAACAACAGCTTGTAATTCACCCCGAATCCAGACCGCCTGCCGAAACAATTACAATTTCTCCGCTTTCGCTGTTGTATGTTACGTCTGCACCAAGCGACTCCGAAACAAATCTCAACGGTGCCATTACAGTTCCGTTATCACTGATTGTAACAGCTGAACTTATAGTCAACGTCTGTCCTGCAACGTCAACTTCCGTTGAATTTAATGTGTACTTAATTTCAACATCATCATAAGTCACCGAATAAACTCCGTCTTTTTTCGGTTATTTCGCCGCCGAGTGCATTTACCAGCGCATACATATCAACCATTGTATCACCGTTTTGATTGACATACGGTGCGGCTGAAACAGACATTCCCTCATCGTTTAGCGTAACACTGCCACTACTTACGTTCACCTTAACAGTATTCACTATAAGGCTGTCACTATCCGCCATAGCGCCGACTGACGACAATATCATCGCCACACATATCATCAAAGAAATAAACTTTTTCATATCATTCTCACCCCTATTCCGTTTTAGCTTTTTCGTCAAGAACTATATCCGCATTACTTGATTTCACCGTTGGTTTTCACACCTACTTTGACAGTATCGCGCGGAAGATAATTCTTCATCAATTCGTTAAGTTCAACTATACTGTTTATCGCAACATCATCGACCGAAACCAACACGTCACCGGTCTTAAACGACGCCTTTGCAAGAGGTGATGATTTTTCAAGCCCTTTTATTGTAAGTCCTGCCTCTGACGGAACTCCCAGCTCTGCAAGCCAGTCCTCTTGGAACTCTGCACCAAATGATATATGTCTGACTTTTCCGTACAATTCAAACTGATTAAGTACATACTTAACTGTATCAACAGGAACTGCAAAATTAGTATTTGTACCCGAATATCCGCTTGATGTAATACCAACAAGCTCACCGTTCATATTAATAAATGCACCGCCCGAATTTCCGTGAGTGATAGCCGTATCTGTCTGAACAAGTCTGTACGGCTCGCCGACACTTCTGTTTAGTCCGCTTATATGCCTTACCGTTGCGGAATTACGCAATGAAAACGTTATCGGTGTTCCTATTGCTATAACCTGTTTACCAACAACAATATCTTCACTGTTTGCGAATTTCACAACTGGCAAACCAATCTTTTTTTTTTAACAATCGCAAGGTCTGTATTTCATCTATATATTTCAGTTGCGCCTCATAGCCTTTTCCGTCATTCATCACAACTAAAATCGTGTTCATATTTTTTACAACGTGTGCATTGGTAAGAATTTCACCGCCGGTCTTTATTATAACACCCGAACCGCTCATAATACCCTCTTGCGAGCCGTAATAGCTTTCCGTCTTACCGCGCCCGATAATTCCGACCACTGACGGACTTACCGATTCAATCACCGAAGGAATTAATTCATCATCACTAAGCGAATTTGATATATTAATGCCTGCTGTCTGCGTTTCCTCGTTCCATGAAACCTCTGCTCCGGCGGCCTCAAAAACACCTCTAAGCGGTACATACGTTTTGTCGTCGATTATTACCGCGTCAGTATTCATCTGCGTTCCGTTCACTTCAACATTCGGTGCCGCCATTGCAGTTTGCGACAAAAGCAATGCAGAAATCATGCACGCAAAAACTATTTTTCTTTTCATTTGTCATCCCTCCGATTTTATTTATTTTTGTACAAATATAATATTATTTTCCAATTTATTTGTCAATATTTTCAACAAATTTTAATTATACGATTTTAATGTAAAATCGTTATGAACATAATCAAACTTTACTTGACTAATTTCTTATTAGAATGTATAATAGAATAGAATAATTTTATACTCTACAATATGTGAGGGGGTTACATTGATGAGTAGACTACATATGGGTATTGATGTAGGCTCAACAACAGTTAAAGTTGTTGTGCTTGATGAAAACAATAATACTTTATTTGCAGAATACAGACGTCATTTTTCAGATATAAAAAGCACCGTTAAAGGCCTTTTTTGCAGAAGTCAAGGAGGTTGTCAAAAACGAACAGTTCACTGTTGTTATAACAGGTTCGGGCGGTCTTTTACTTTCAAAAAATGCTTGATTTGCCTTTCGTACAGGAGGTTATAGCAAACAAAACAGCTATAAAAAACATTTATGCCTGAAACAGATGTTGTTATTGAACTTGGCGGTGAGGACGCAAAAATCCTTTATCTTTCGGGCGGACTTGAGCAAAGAATGAACGGCACTTTGTGCCGGCGGTACAGGTTCTTTTATTGACCAAATGTCTATACTTTTTTAAAAACAGATGCAGACGGCCTTAATGCACTTGCAGAAAAGCACACTATTATTTACCCTATCGCCGCCCGTTGCGGTGTTTTCGCAAAATCGGACGTTCAGCCGCTTTTAAACGAGGGGTGCGGCACGTGAAGATATTGCCGCGTCAATTCTTCAAGCCGTTGTAACTCAGACAATCAGCGGTCTTGCACAAGGCAGACCTATAAAGGGCAATATCGTATTTCTTGAGGACCTTTGCACTTCTTACCTCAGCTAAGACGTCAGTTTGAGGAAACTTTAAAGGACAATGCGAAGTCTTTCAAAACTCCTGAAAACGCACAGCTGTTCGTGGCAATCGGTGCGGCACTTATGTACGAAGACAAGACTTCCGACATAGACACACTTTATTTCACAGCTTGCAAACGCAAAATCGGTTGACGCCGAAATCACGCGTATGCGCAAGCTGTTTGAAACAGAGGAAGAACGCAAGGAATTTTTTCGACAGACACGGCAAAGACGTTGCAAGACGTAAGGATATTTCAACCGCAAACGGTCCTGTATTCCTTGGTCTTGACATCGGTTCAACGACTATCAAAGCCGCACTTATTAACGAGGACGGCGATATTCTTTATGATTATTACAGCAAAAAACGAAGGCAGTCCTATTACCTGCGGTATAAAAAATACTTCGTGAATTGTATTCAAAATTGCCGAAATCGGCTTATATCGCAAATGCCTGTACAACAGGTTACGGCGAACTTTTTGTTAAAGACTGCTTTCAGAATTGAAGAAGGCGAAATTGAAACTATCGCCCACTACAAAGCCGCAAATTATTTTTCACCGGGTGTTGATTTTATCATCGACATCGGCGGTCAGGATATGAAATGTATGAAAATCAGAAACGGCGTAATCGACAGCATTATGCTTAACGAGGCCTGTTCATCGGGCTGTGGTTCATTCATTCAGACATTTGCGGAAAGTTTGGGACTTGGATACAATATCATTCTCACAAGAGGCACTTGTGGCAGACAATCCCGTTGACCTTGGTACGCGTTGTACGGTGTTTATGAATTCGCGTGTTAAACAAGCCCAAAAAAGAGGGTGCGACTGTCGGTGACATCAGTGCAGGTCTTTTCCTATTCCGTTGTCAGAAACGCTCTTTACAAGGTTATAAAAACTTCGTGACCCCGAACAAATGGGTACTAATATCGTTGTTCAAGGCGGTACTTTCAACAACAATGCTATACTTCGTTGTTTTGAACTTTTTGACAGGTAAAAATGTTGTCCGTCCGGATATTGCAGGTATTATGGGTGCGTTCGGTTCGGCACTTATCGCAAAAGAACGTTGGAACGGCGGTGAATGTGATATTCTTCGTGTTGATGAACTTGATTCGTTCACATTCGATACTTCACTTACACGTTGTCAAAAAAGTGTAACAACCACTGTCAGCTTACAATAACAAAATTTTCTGACGGAAGTCAGTTTGTATCCGGTAACCGTTGTGAACGCGGTGCCGGACTTGAAAAAGCCAAAAAGCAAATGCCTAATCTTTATGATTATAAATACAAACGTGCATTTGCATACAAGCCGTTAAAGGCAGAGAATGCACCGAACGGTGTTATCGGTATACCGCGTGTGCTTAATATATACGAAAATTATCCGCTATGGTTTACATTCTTTACTGAGCTTGGTTTCTCCGTAAGAATTTCCGGCAGAAGTACGCACGACCTTTACGAAAAAGGTATCGACTCGATACCGAGTGAAAGTGCTTGCTACCCTGCAAAACTTGTACACGGTCACATTCAAGACCTTATCGACAAGGGCATAAAAACGATTTTTTACCCTTTGTATTCCGTATGAGCAGATAGAATATTCGGACGCAGGCAATCACTTCAACTGTCCTATGGTAACATCTTATCCGGAAGTTATCTACAACAATATGGACGTTGTGCGTCAAAGCGATATTAACTTCTTGTATCCGTTCATCAATCTTGCCGACAAGCCGTCGTTTAAACGTCAAATGATGAAAGCGTTGCACGATTACGGCTTTACAAAAACAGAAATTGACAACGCTTCTGAAAAGGCTTTTGCCGAACTTCAGCATTACAAGCAAGACATCAGAAATAAGGGTGAAGAAGTTTTGAAGTGGCTTGACGAACACGATGAACGTGCTATCGTACTTGCCGGCAGACCGTATCATATCGACCCTGAAATCAATCACGGTATTCCGGATATGATTACATCACTCGGCTTTGCCGTTCTTACAGAGGACAGCGTTGCACATCTCGGTCATCTTGAACGTGATATCAGAGTTGTTGACCAATGGGCATACCATACAAGACTTTACGAATCAGCGGCACAGGTTATCAAAAAATCCGCGTCTTGAGCTAATTCAGCTTAATTCGTTCGGCTGCGGTCTTGACGCAGTTACGACCGACCAAGTACAGGAAATTTTGCAGTCACACGAAAAGATTTATACGACATTGAAAAAATAGATGAGGTTTCAAATCTCGGTACTGCAAGAATAAGAGTTCGTTCGCTTAAAGCGGCAGTCAAGGAACGTGACGATAACGACTTTATTCCGCATAAAATTGATGATTACACAATTAACAGAGTTAAGTTTACAGAGGAAGAACGCAAAAAGCATACTATAATCTTCCCTCAAATGAGCCCTACCCACTTCGGACTTTTCGAGGCGGTTATGCGTGCAAACGGTTACAATGCACTTGTGCTTGAACACGCAACGGCAGAGGACATTGAAGCTGGTTTAAAGAGCGTTAATAACGACGCTTGTTATCCGTCAATTATGGTAACAGGTCAGCTTGTCAATGCGTTTACAAGCGGCAAATGTGACCCGAACAACACTTCCGTTATGATTACACAAACAGGCGGCGGCTGTCGTGCGACTAACTATATCGCCTTTCTTCGTAAGGCGCTTAAAGAGGCAGGCTATCCGAATGTTCCCGTAATTTCGCTTAACGTGTCGGGACTTTGAGGGCAATCCCGGATTTAAGATTACTCCGAAGCTTGTTGACGGTCTTTTAAAGGCTTGTACTTGGGGCGACTTATTGCTTGCCGTTACACTTCGTATCCGTCCTTACGAGGTAAACGAGGGCGAAACAAATGCGGTACACGAAAAAAGTGGCAAAAGCGTTTGTACAGCGATATTATTAATAATAACCGTAAACAGCTTAAACTTAAAAAGGTTATTGATGAAATAATCGCAGACTTTGACGCAATCGAAATTGATGAAACAGTCAAAAAGCCAAAAGTCGGCGTGGTAGGTGAAATTCTTGTTAAGTTCCACCCTGACGCGAATAACAATATTATTGATGTTATTGAGTCGGAGGGCGGTGAGGCAGTTATGCCGGGACTTGCGGACTTTATGCTTTATTGTTTGTATAACAACAACTTCAAGCGTGATAATCTTGGTTCTAAACGTTCAACCGCCGCACTTTGCAATCTTGCAATTTGGGGTATTGAAAGTTTCAGAAAAGCATATGGCAAAGGTTATGAATGAAAATCCTAAGTTCCGTACGCGTTCACCGAAACATATCGCGGATATTGCCGAGGGTGCAAAGCACGTTTTACAGCTTGGTCACTGCACAGGTGAGGGATGGTTCCTGACAGGCGAAATGATTGAGCTTATAAATTCGGGTGTTCGAATATTGCTTGTGTTCAGCCGTTCGCTTGCTTGCCTAACCACGTTACAGGTAAGGGTATGATTAAGGAACTTCGCAGACAGTACCCGCAAGCCAATATCGTTGCGGTTGACTACGACCCGGGTGCAAGTGAAGTTAATCAGCTTAACCGTATTAAACTTATGCTTGCAGTCGCTTTTGAAAATATGAAAAAAAGACGAAATGTATGACTCCGTTATGCCAAAGAAAACAGAAGTAAGAGAAACTGTTAAAATAGAAAAAAGTAACAAAAAAAGCACCGAATGGTGCTTTTTTGTTATTCTGCTTTTTACATACCGTCCCGCAAAATATATATTTTCCGCTACCGTCCAATATGTAATATGTAAACGGTTTATCGGCTTTAAATTCTATAACTTCTTCATCTACGGACAGTGCTGACTTAGTTACTAACGCAACAGTTGCGGCGGCAGCTTCTGTTCCCCTTTCATCAACATCTATCATAGCTTTTGCAGAACAAAATCAATTTTTATACGTTCTGGGTAATTTTCAAGCATTAAGCTGAAATCAGCATTTTTGGTAATCAAAAGCCTTTTCTATTCCCATATTTTTTAAGTATGTTTACGTAGTCTATCGAATATTCAGCTTTAATTTTCGGCAATGTCACCTCAACCAACTTGCTTGTCATTTTCCCATTATGAATATCGTTAAGAATATTTTTAGTGTCCCCTAAAACAACAACCATACTTAGTCCGTTTTCATATGGCAATTTCACGGCTTTAGTGTCACCGTTCTCATAATATTGAAAAGCTGCCGCTTGGTGCATAAAATCAATTTCCGATTCATCACCGTTTATATATCGGTGAAATTTTCTTTATATGTACCCTCTTTTTCAAATTTATTTACCCAATCCGCTTTCATATAAATCGCATTCGCAAGTGCACATACATAATATCTGTTATCTTCCGAAAGCATATCTGTTATTTTGCCGTTCGTCTGTTTTTCTACCCATTCATTTACCTTTTTCAATACTGTCATCGTTCGTAACCGATTGAGCAGTTCCTTGGTAGTCGGTTTGTATTTTCTTTTGATAGTCGTCGGCAAAATAAGCATTTTTTCCCGCTGTCTTTGTTAAACCATATTGAATTTGCTATGTCCACGCCCTTAATTTTTTGTTATCGGTTATTATTTGACTGTATAAGCTTGTGTTCGGTGAATTAAATACTTTCGTTATTTCTTGTTTTGTGTCCCCTACTGCACCCTCCGGACGCCATCATCATTGCCATTTCAAGCGAAAACGGAGATATAACATAGGTTTTTCGTCCTTAGGGCAGATTTTCCATAAGTTTTTGCGTGTAGTATTCATTGTACTTGTGAGGTGCTATTGCAACGGTTTTTAGTGTCCCCATCCCAATCCACATTACAGTCAAGCGCCTCCGACACCGCTCTTAGCGGTACAAGTGTTCGGTCGTCTATGATTACAGGTACTGTGTCCAGACTCACTTTTTCGTCATTAACCGTCATTTCATTACTGCCGATTTCAAACTGATTGTGTTGTCGTCATTTTTCGCAGTTATAATCTGCTTGCCGTCAATATCGGTATAATCAACACTGCAATGAAGTTCTTCAAATATCGCACGCATCGGTACAAGAACACGGTCGTTCTGTATTATCGGTGCAACGTCAAAATCCATTGCTTGACCGTCTAACGTAACTTTTATTTTTTTCCTCTGCTAACGTCGTACACCCTGACATTACCACCGTCAATGACAATATTATCGGTATAATCTTTTTCATTTTGTGTCCCTCCTATTTTTTCCTTTCGCTATTAATACTTTTCAATACCTCAAAAAGTTTATTAAATGTTAAATATTTCTTTTATAATATCATAAAAAAGACAAAATTTTCAAGATTATTTACAAACTCTACAAAAAAGCACCTTTCGGTGCTTTTTTGTGATTATCGATATTTTATAATTATTTTCTTCCCCCATCGATTATGATAATAATTTTTTTGGTATTTATATAATTTCCATAACTAACCTGACGTGATATACGCTTTTGAACTTCATATTGTTTCTTTTTTGAAGTTTAGTTTGATTTTTTTGCTCATGTAAAGTTTGTCTTGCATAATCCAACTGTTCCTCTTGCATTTCCTGCATTTTTTCACGATGAAGTTCTTCTTCATAAAGATTATATGCCTCTTTAGAGCTATCGGCTCTTCCCCGTTTGCAAAACTTCTAACAAGAATAATACAGCTTTTTAAATTCAAATATTTTTGAGGAATAATATCGCTTAAATTTCTCATTTCCTCGCTTTTTATAAAATCTTCTATCACTTTTTTTCTTGTTGTTTTAGTTCTTTTTTCAATAGGTAAAATCTTTTTTTGATTATAGTATTCTTCATTTACACGACCATTTTTTGTATTTTTGGCTTAGTACACTAAATGCAACAAGCATTACTCCCCATTACTATAAAGCTCAATATAGCAAGAATCATTTTATCTTTAAAAAAAGAAATACAAAGACAAACATGCTGATGCAATTCCGATGATTCTAAGAAAATTAATCCACTTTCTCTTTGTTTCATTTCTTATATTTTCTTCTTTTTCTGTATTCCTCATACATTCTCTCTTCTATTTCATCATAGACATCTTGTTTTTTTGCTAATTTTTCCAAAACAACTTTTGCTTTGAGTAAATGCTTAATAAATTCTTCTTTCGTCATATATGATACCTCCCATTTTTCACAAAATGTTGACATTCTTTTCTTTATTATATCGCTTAAAATATCAAAAGTCAATATATTCGTTAGTCAAAAACAACGACACTTGGTCGGTATCCGGCAAATCATCGAAACACAGCCGTTTTCTTCAAGGATATTAAGCGGATTTTTACCTATACCAGTACGAATTCTTAAATCTTCGACGTTTCTAAATTCGCCGTTCTTTCTTTCTTCCCGTAATGCTTATCGCGTCGTTTTCGCTAAGTCCCGGAAGTGCGGAAAGCGGAGGAAGAATACCGCCCTCAACCTGTCTGAAATCGGTTGCGTGTGATTCGTACAAATCGACAGGCACAAAATTAATTCCTCTTGCGTACATTTCAATACAAATTTCAAGTATCGGTATAAGGTTTTCTTCTTTCGGAGTAACTGTTCCGTCCTTTTTCTTTTGCGTTGATTGAACGCATTTCTTCAGAACGCGTTCTTCTCCCTCGCCATTACCGATGCATCAAAATCGTCCGCACGCACCGTATAATATGCGATATAAAATGCTTCTGGATAATGTACTTTAAAATACGCAATTCTGAATGCCGACATAACGTAAGCGGCAGCGTGTGCCTTAGGGAACATATACTTGATTTTTTTACACGATTCAATATACCAATCAGGCACATTATTATCACGCATTTCCTGTTCATATTCAGGCGTCAGGCCTTTACCTTTACGCACCATTTCCATTATCTTGAACGAATGTTCTTCTTCAACACCGCACGAAATAAGATAAATCATAATATCGTCACGGGCACATATTGAGTGCGACAGGTCACACTTGCCCTCTCTGATTAATTCCTGTGCATTGCCGAGCCACACATCAGTACCGTGCGAAAGTCCCGAAATTCTTACAAGTTCAGAGAATGTTGTCGGCTTTGTATCTTCAAGCATTTGACGTACAAACTTTGTACCGAACTCAGGTATTCCGTATGTACCCAAATTTGTACCTATATCCTTACCCGGAAGTAATTTCAACGCTTTATTTGACGTAAACAAACTCATTGTTTCGGGGGTCGCCTATCGGAATATCCCGTGCGTGCAGTCCCGTTATATCCTCAAGCATTCTTATAACCGTCGGATCATCGTGTCCAAGCTCGTCAAGTTTTAAAAAGGTTTTGGTCGATTTTATGGTAATCGAAGTGAGTCGTAATAATATCCGAATTAGATCGTCCGCAGGGTGCTGAACAGGGCAAAATTCATGTATATCATTTTCAAACGGTACAACGATAATTCCGCCGGGGTGCTGTCCCGACGTACGTTTTACACCCTCACAGCCTTTTTGCAAGTCGTTTCATCTCCGCATTACGCATCACAAGATTTCTCTCCTCGCAATACTTCTTTACATAACCGAATGCGGTTTTTTCCGCGACAGTACCGATTGTTCCGGCTTTAAAAACCTTACCCTTGCCGAAGAATGTTTCGGTATATTTATGTATTACAGGCTGATAGTCACCCGAAAAGTTAAGGTCTATATCAGGCACCTTATCGCCCTTAAAGCCCAAAAACGTTTCAAACGGAATATCGTGGCCGTCTTTTCTGTACTTCGTTCCGCATTTCGGACACACCTTATCGGGCAAGTCACACCCCGACAAACCGATTTCAGACTCAATAAACTCTACGTTTTTTACAATTCGGGCAAATATAGTGACCTTGAAGTGAATTAACCTCCGTTATATCCGACAAATACGCAACAAGCGACGAGCCGACAGAACCACGTGAGCCAACCAAATATCCGTCTGCAAGTGAATGACGTACAAGCTCCTCAGTGCAATTCTGTACATAACCGAAAAACCGTAAGTCGTAATCGAATGAAGTTCCTTATCAAGACGTTTCTGCACGATTTCAGGAAGCGGATCGCCGTATATTTCCTTTGCTCTCGTTGTCGAGTCGTTTATGATACCCTCTTTTCGCCCCCTCAATTACAGGAGGACACTTTTTCGCAGGAATCGGTCTGACGCCCCTCTATCATATCGGCTACAAGATTTGTGTTTTTAACAACAACCTCATACGCCTTTTTCCTTGCCCAAATACTCAAATTCTTTAAGCATTTCTTCCGTGGTTCTGAAATACAGCGGTGTTGATTGTCAGCGTCCGAAAATCCTTTGTAATTCATAAGGATTTTTCTGTAATCCGCGCCCTCCATATCCATAAAATGCACGTCACACGTTGCGACAACGGGTTTATTATACTTTTCGCCAAGTGCAACAATATGTCTGTTTAAATTTTGCAAATCTTCGTCCGTATTCACCATAGGGTGTTTCGGATCGGTTTTCATATACGCATTATTGCCTATCGGCTGAATTTCAAGATAGTCGTAAAAAATCAACTATTTCCTTTAATTCCTCGTCACTGTCACCGTCTATCATCGCTCTGAAAGTTCGCCAGCCTCACAAGCCGAACCGAGTATAAGTCCCTCGCGTTTTTCTTCAAGCAAACTTCGCGGTATTCTCGGTGTTCTGAAGAAATATTTCAAATGCGATTCCGAAATCATTTCATAAATATGTCTTAAACCGATTTGATTTTTTGCAAGTATGATAATGTGATACGCTTTATTTTTCTTTGACGCACTTCTTAAATCAAAAATATCATTGAAAGTTTTAAGCTCCGTCTTATCTTCTTCGCGAAGTTTTTCTATCATCTTAACGAAAACATCAGCCGTAGCCTTTGCATCATCTACCGCACGGTGATGATTTTCAAGAATAACGTGAAGATGTTTTGTAAGCGTATCAAGTTTAAAATTCGGAAGTTCGGGATACATACATCTTGCAAGCATAAGCGTATCAAGGTAGCAGAAATTAAATTCAAAATTATGACGTTCTGCCGCCTTTTATAAATCCTATATCGAACGCCGCGTTATGTGCAACAAGTATGCAATCCTTACAAAACTCAAAAAACTCACCGAGTATTTCTTCGATTTTCGGTGCGTCAGCCACCATACTGTCCGTAATACCCGTAAGTTCCACAATATTTTCGGGTATCGGCTGACACGGATTAACGAATGTAGACCACTTATCGACAATCTGACCGTTTACAACCTTTACCGCACCGATTTCGGTGATATTGTTTTTATCGTTGTGAAGTCCGTTGTTGTTTCTATATCAAACACGACAAACGGTGAGTCGATATTCTGATTTTCCGCATTATAGACAATCTTCTTGCTGTCGTCAATCAAATATCCCTCAACACCGTAAAGAATTTTAATTTTTTCATTAAAGTTAGACGCTTTCATTGCGTCCGGGAACGACTGCACAACTCCGTGGTCGGTAACGGCAATCGCTTTATGTCCCCAATAAATCGCTCTGTTGATAAGGTCGTTTACGGAGGAAACCGCGTCCATCGCCGACATCTGTGTATGCAAGTGAAGTTCCACACGTTTTCCGATGCCTCGTCCATACGAACAGGCGGTTTTTCAATTTCCGCAATATCGTTAATCATCACAATCGTTTCACCTGCGTATTGGTCGAACTGTGCCTTACCGCGTGCAACGATATATATACCGCCGCCCTTGACTCCCTTTTTCAATTTTGAAAAAAGCTTGTTAAACGGCTCGTCATCTTCCGTTTTTGTAACGAACATTTTCGCCGATATTGAATCCTCGTTATCGGTAATATCCATTGTTATAAGGTGAAATTCCTTGCCAGTTTTTTAGATTTAATATCTCTGTCTTCAACAAAAAATACCTTACCCGAAAATACAACTCTGCCCGAATTATCGTTAATCGAATGAATTGATATAATATCGTCATTAATTGGTCTGCCGTAAAGCATATCCGAAACATTGGCTTTACCTTTGATTTTCGGGCCTGATGATGCAGACTGCATAGTCCCCTCATGACCGGGTTCGACTTCGTAAATCATTACATTTTTATCTTGCTGTTTAATTCTGTTATCAACCCTAACGATTACTTCCGTAAGATTACAAGCCTTTTTTACTTCACTTTCGACCTTCGCCTGCTGATAAGCGGACGTGTCAGAAACCAAGCAAAATACCTATTTTTTTCTTCTGTTTTTTTTGAAACTCTTATTTTTTCTATTTCCAAATCGGCTATATCTTTATCCGTTATCTTTGGAAACACAACACCAATTTTTTTCGGTTTCATATAACATCTTTCTCCTCGTGATAAAACAGGCTGCCGACATTTGCCGACAGCCTTTTTTGTATTATTTAAAATATTTAACGCCTGCCTCAAACAGCTTTTGGTCTTTTGTTACCGGGAACATTAAACGATACGTTCTTACCGATACGTTCACTGTGTCCCATTTTACCAAGCACTCTGCCGTCAGGACTTGTTATACCCTCAATAGCATATACCGAACCGTTTGGATTCCAGTCAATATCATATGTTGCCTTATCTTCAAGGTTTACATATTGAGTTGCAATCTGTCCGTTTGCCGCAAGTTCCTTAACCTGTTCTTCCGACGCGATAAATCTACCTTCACCGTGTGAAAGTGCGATTGTATGAACATCACCTGTATTTACATTTGCAAGCCATGGTGACTTGTTTGACGCAATTCTTGTTCTTGCCATACAAGAAACGTGTCTGCCGATTGTGTTAAATGTAAGTGTCGGTGAATTACTGTCAAGGTCACGAATTTCTCCGTAAGGTACAAGACCAAGCTTTATAAGTGCCTGGAAACCGTTACAGATACCAAGCATTAGACCGTCACGGTTTTTAAGCATATTCATAACCGCGTCTTTAACAAGCGGATTTCTGAATGCGGTTGCGATAAATTTACCGCTGCCCTCAGGTTCGTCACCGCCTGAGAAACCGCCCGGAATCATTACGATTTGAGAATTGTTTATTCTCTTTTGCATTTCTTTCATTGAGTAAACAACGTCGTCACCCGTAAGGTTTCTTACAACAAATACATCTGCCACAGCACCTGCGTTTTCAAATGCTCTTGCAGTATCGTATTCGCAGTTTGTACCCGGGAATACAGGAATAAATACTCTCGGTTTCACAAATTTTTCTGTTGCAACAGTTATATTTCTCTTATCATAGCTGAATGTTTCAGGCTCACTTGTAAAGTGACCTGCTTTTTGTAGGGAATACCTTTTCAAGCGGTTCTTTCCATACTTCAACCGCCTCGCTAAGCGGAATATTTACTCCGCCTACCGTAAATGAGTCAGAGCCCGTTGTACCGACTGTTACGGCACCGTCAATTTCTTCTTCAACTTCAAGTACGATTGAGCCAAGCGGTGCATAGAATAGCATATCATTTGTAAGGTTCTTGTCAAATTCAACACCGATCATATTACCGAATGACATTTTTGAAACAGTTTCAACAAGACCGAATCCCTTAACAACGCTTGCCGACAATACTTTGCCGTCAAGAATAAGCTGATGAACTGTGTCATACATTTTCTTCAATTCGTCAAACTTAGGTAAATCGTTTTCGTCACGTTTAACTGTGAACATAACAAGCTTTGAGCCTGCTTTCTTTGATTTCCTGTGAAATAACCTTATCAGCCTTTACAGGTGCAACGGCGAATGATGTAAGTGTCGGAGGTACGTCAAGGTCGTTGAACGAACCGCTCATTGAGTCCTTACCGCCGATTGCCGCAATACCTAATGCAAGCTGTGTCTTATATGCGCCAAGCAATGAAGCAAAAAGGCTTGCCCCAACGCTTTAGGATCAGTTCCAAGTCTTTCAAAGTACTCTTTGGAACGTAAGATAAATCTTCTTATAATCAGCACCCAACGCAACCGCTTTTTGAAACAGATTCAACGATTGCATATATTGAACCGTGATATTGGCTCCAGCTTGAAAGTTTCGGATTATAACCGAATGTCATAACAGTTGCCGTATTTGTTTCGCCGCCAAGTACAGGAACTTTTTGCAGCCATACCGTCTGACGGAGTAAGCTGATACTTACCGCCGAACGGCATAAGTACACTGTTTGCACCGATTGTTGAGTCAAACTTTTCGCATAGTCCCTTTTGTGAGCATACATTTAGATCTGAAAGTGTTTCAAGCCACTTTGCCTTTACGTCAGTAACAACTTCTTGCTTAAAGAAACTGTTTTCAGTATCAGGAAGTACAACTTCAATATCCGTATTCTTGGTTGCACCGTTTGTGTTAAGAAAATCTCTCTTGAAATATCGCAGATTGTCTTACCTCTCCAGTTCATAACAAGTCTGTTCTCGTCTGTGACATATGCAACCTTTGTTGCCTCAAGATTTTCGTTATTTGAATATTCTATAAACTTATCTGAGTCCTCCGCTCTTACAACAACAGCCATTCTTTCCTGTGATTCGCTGATTGCAAGTTCGGTTCCGTCAAGTCCCTCATACTTTTTAGGAACTTTGTCAAGGTCAATAACAAGTCCGTCCGCAAGCTCACCGATAGCAACCGATACACCGCCTGCACCGAAGTCATTACATCTCTTTATAAGTGTGGTAACCTTTTCATCTCTGAAAAGTCTTTGAATTTTTTCTTTCAACAGGCGGATTACCCTTTTGTACTTCACTTCCGCAAGTAACAACGCTTTCTTCATTATGCGCCTTTGAAGAACCTGTTGCACCGCCGATACCGTCACGACCTGTTCTTCCTCCGAGAAGAATGATAACGTCGCCCTTTGACGGCACTTCACGAATAACGTTCTTCTTTGGTGCCGCACCTATAACCGCACCGATTTCCATTCTCTTTGCAACGTAGCCTTCATCATATATTTCCTGAACCTGTCCTGTTGCAAGACCGATTTGGTTACCGTATGAGCTGTAACCTGCCGACGCACCTGTTGTAATCTTTCTCTGCATAAGCTTTCCGGCATGTGTATCCTTTAGTGATACTCTCGGATCACCGCTACCGGTTACACGCATAGCCTGATATACATAACTTCTTCCTGAAAGCGGGTCACGAATAGCACCGCCAAGACAAGTTGCCGCACCGCCGAAAGGCTCGATTTCTGTCGGGTGGTTATGAGTTTCGTTTTAAACATAATTAGCCATGGCTCGTCCTTGCCGTTTACGTCAACATCAACAACGATTGAACAAGCATTGATTTCTTCCGATTCATCAATTTCTTTTAAAAGACCTTGCTTTTTAAGCTGCTTAACTATGATTGTTGCCATATTCATAAGGCAAGTTATCTCTGTCAGGTGAATACAAATCAGCTTTTGCAGCCTTATATTCATCATATGCAGCCTTAATGACATCGGCATATTTGCCGTTATTTATCTTAACATCATTTATCTTAGTGGAAAACGTAGTATGACGGCAGTGGTCAGACCAATATGTATCAATCATACGAAGTTCTGTAATTGTAGGATTACGCTTTTCCGTATCCTTAAAATACTTCTGACAGAATGCAAGGTCGTCCATATCCATTGCAAAGCCCATCTTTGAAAGAAACTCTTCCATTTTGCTCTCGTCCATTTCGGTAAAGCCGTCAACTGTCGCAACGTCATCGGGAACAACTGTTTCCATAACAAGCGAAGTCGGCTTTTCAAGACTCGCCTCTCTTGCCTCAACAGGGTTTATAACGTAATTTTTAACAGCCTCTGTTTCTTCATCTGAAATATCGCCGATAAGAACATATACCTTTGCACTTCTTACAGTCGGACGTTCCTTTTCCGTAAGAATTGAAAATACATTCTTCAGCCGATGCGGCTCTCTGGTCAAACTGTCCCGGTAAAAATTCAACCGCAAACACTTTGCCCTCACTGATTTCAATTTCTTCATCATAAGCATTATCAACAGGAGGTTCTGAGAAAATAAGATTTCTCGCCTTTTGATATTCCTCATCACTTACGCCCGAAACATCATATCTGTTAATAATTCTGACGTCTTTAAGACCTTTTAAAAGAAAGGTTTTCTTTTAAGATCGGCAAGTACACCCTTTGCCTCAACGTCAAATCCGTTTTTCTTTTCAACATAAATTCTTCTTACGTTTTTTCCATGATTTAACTCCTTTATATTAAAACTAAACTCAATATATATTCATTCTATCACAAAATAAAAGATTTATCAACATTAATTGCACAAGATTTTGTGATTGCGCGTACAATTTTTATTGCAAATGCTTCCGTTATTTTGTATAATAAATTTACATTACTGATTTTGAGTGATTTTACTTGAAGAAAAAGATTTTTTTCCGCATACGATATAATATTTATAATATCGGTCATTGCTGTGTTTGTATACGCGGTATTTGTACCGCCTGTCCATTCGGTTGCCGACCAGGGCGATTTTGAAAGAGTTATGCGTCCGTGCGGACTTGATTTTCCGTCCGACTACTCTTTTTACGATTATGCCGTAAGATTTTTTATATGAAATTTACGTCGGTCGACTTGTTGTTATATGTGCCAAGACTTTTTTTTTTTAGTACCGACTACTACGTTTATATTCCCTACCGCTACAACAAGACTTTTATATGTCTGCCGTTCGGTGCGTTTTGATATGCGGATTTTGGCGGTTATGATGTTTTTGTGGTACGCAACGGTATGCTTTTTATACAACGTAAATTTAAAATTGAAAATAAGTTTTTGCATTATATTTTTCTGTTGTTTTTTTATCGTTGTATTTTTTAACGGAGTTAATTTGACGATTTTAAACAGTCTGTACGGTCAAAGCGTTATGCTTGTATCGTTTGCAACTGTCGTGCTTTTCGGATTGTATATGTTTGAAAATGTACACGATGCTAAAAACAGCGTAATAATATTTTTCACTGTTTCATCTTGCCTGTTACTCGGTTCAAAATTGCGTGTGCCGTATTTACACCGTTCCTTATTATCGCTGTATTGTATGTCGGTTTTAAAAGCAACAAGCGAAATTTGTGCATTGTGTGTTCAATCGTTTTACTTTGGCACGGAGTCGGCGGATACGTTATAAACGGCGGTCAGCTTAATTTGATACACAGTATAACAGTGTGTTTTACGGTATTTTAAAAGACAGTCCCAATCCGAAACAGGATTTAATCGATATGGGACTTGACGAAGATATGGCGGCCGACAGCGGTAAGCACGCATACCTTGATAAATCAGAATACAAATATCCGCCGCGAAGTGATATTATGAATGAAAAAAGTTTCATTCAAAAATGAGTAACGGAAAACTTATAAAATTCTACATCACTCATCCCCTGCGTCTTTGTATCTGTTATGGAAACAACCGCACAAAATGCTTTTACAAACAAAATAAACCTCGGTACATTTGAGAAAAAAATACGGCTATGCACCGAATAATACGTCCTCATATCGTTTTTGATTTATGGGAAAATATCCGTGAGCATTTGCCAAAAACATTGTTCTTTATAATACCGAGTTATGCGGTATTTTTACTGATTGGTATTGTGATGTTGAAAAAGAAAAACAGATATGCCGTTCCGTTTATTTTCGTGATACTTATGGGACTTATTCAGTTTCCCTATGCCGTATATCGGCAACGGTGCGGCTGATATTTCAAAACAGCTTTTTCTGTTTAACATATCGTTCGATTTCTGCTTAACCGTGCTGATTTATATGCTGTTTAAAACAGTTTCAAAAAAATATCGAAAAATTTCAAAAAATAGTTGACAAACCGTATTTCCCGTGCTATAATAACAAAGCAGTCAAGAAATGCGGGAGTGGCTCAGTGGTAGAGCGTCACCTTGCCAAGGTGAACGTCGCGAGTTCGAATCTCGTCTTCCGCTCCATTTAAGCTCCGATTTTATCGGAGCTTTTTTCATATTGTTGATAAAGTGTTCAGAATGTGCAAAATATTATTTTTTATATTTTACACTTTAACTTATATAAATTTATCAGATATATTTTTCAGTAATTCAATATCATCATCTTCCGCACCGGCATAGCCTATGATGATTGAATTGCTTTTTTATTTTCTGTCATATAATAATCGTCCATATCGTAAAGTTTCACGTCACATTTTAGAGCATACTCTATTATTTCCTTTGCCTTATCCGTTTTAACGACTATATGAAGTCCGACTCTTTCACCGCTTATATCTGCGTTACCGAGCGACTGGATAATCTTATCGCGTCTTTTTTTATAGATATTTTTCACTCTGCTCAAATGTCTTGAATAGTACCCTCCCGAAATAAATTTATTTAACGTATGCTGTTCAAAACGCGGAACGGTTGACGAATATGTACCGAAATGCTTGTCGAATTTTTTCAAGCAATTTTTTCGGAAGTACCATATATGCAATTCTGATTGACGGTGCAAGAACTCTTGAAAATGTGCTTAAATACACAACTCTGTCACTGTTTGCAAGTCCCTGCATTGCGGAACAGGCTTAATCGAAAAAATTAAACTCGCTGTTATAATCGTCTTCAATTATATATCTGTCCTCCCCTTCTTCCGCCCACGAAAGAAGTTCCATTCTACGCCATACATGCATAACAGCACCTGTCGGAAATTGGTGTGACGGTGTTACGTACACTATATCCGAATCTGTTTGTTTTAAACAATCCGTACAAAGTCCGTTTTCATCTACGTCTATATAATTTATTTTTCTGTTGTTGTTTCTGAGTATTGCCGATATTTTTTATAACCGGGATTTTCAACGGCAAACACTTTATCTCTGTCAAAAAGTTCTGTAAGGAGCATTGTCAAATACTCAATACCCGCACCGACCACAATCTTGCATAGGCGAACATTTTACTCCGCGAAATTCGTGCAAGTATTTCGCAATACTCTCTCGCAATTCATAATCGCCCTTTACATTTCCGGAATTAAGGTACTCCGGTGTTGAGTACATAACCCCCTTTGAAAGCTTTATCCAAAGTCGAATACGGAAACGAATTTATATCGACTTTTATTTGTCTTAAAATCCGCCTTATATGCCGTTACACTCTCTTGTTCTTCTTCATATTCAAAGTTTCTGTCACCAACGGAATATCAACCTTGCAAACATAAAAAACCACTCCCTTGCAACCGCTCTTAAATACCCCTCCTGTACCAAAATCGAATATGCTGTTTCAACGGTATTTACGCTTATTCCGAGATATTTTGCCAGTGCTTTTTGACGGCATACGCTCATTTTCTTTAATATTTTTATTTTTTATTTCATCTGCGACATACGAATAAAGCTGTTCGTAAAGCGGTTTTTTGGACGCTTTATCGGCTGTAAAAATAAAGTTAAACATAATCTGACCCCATAAAAAACTTGTATTTTGGCACTTTTAATAGTGTCAATCGGTGGTATAATTATAACCAATCCCAGGGAAAAAGTCAACATACGGCTGATTTATTTAAGCCGAGCAGAAAGGAATGTTAATAACTATGTCAACACAAATGGAACTTAACAAAAACCTCGCCCAGATGTTAAAGGGCGGAGTAATAATGGACGTTACAACGCCTGAACAAGCTAAAATTGCCGAGGAGGCAGGCGCTTGTGCTGTAATGGCTCTTTGAACGTATCCCTGCCGATATTCGTGCCGCAGGCGGTGTGTCAAGAATGAGCGACCCCTAAATGATTAAGGGTATTCAAGACGCAGTTTCAATCCCTGTTATGGCGAAGTGCCGTATCGGTCACTTTGCAGAGGCAAGAATTTTGCAAGCAATCAAAATTGACTACATAGACGAAAGCGAAGTGCTTTCACCCTGCCGACGACAAGTACCACATCAACAAGAACGATTTTAAAAAAAGTACCTTTCGTATGCGGTGCAAAGGACTTGGGTGAGGCACTAAGACGTATAAACGAAGGTGCGGCTATGATAAGAACAAAGGGGGTGAACCGGGTACAGGTGACGTTGTTCAGGCAGTACGTCATATGAGAATGATGATGTCTGAAATCAGACGTATTCAAAATATGTCGGAAGACGAACTTTATGAGGCTGCAAAGCAACTTCAAGTGCCTTACAACCTTGTTGAATATGTTCACGAAAACGGTAAATTGCCTGTTGTAAACTTTGCCGCAGGCGGTGTTGCAACACCTGCCGACGCCGCACTTATGATGCATCTCGGTGCAGAGGGTGTATTCGTAGGCTCGGGTATATTCAAGTCAGGCAACCCTGCAAAAAAGAGCGTCTGCCATTGTTCAAGCCGTTACAAATTACACTGACGACAAACTTCTTGCAGAGCTTTCAGAGGATCTTGGCGAAGCAATGGTCGGCATAAACGAAAACGAAATTGCACTACTTATGGCGGAGCGTGGTAAATAATGAAAATCGGTATACTTGCACTTCAAGGTGCATTTATTGAACACAAATATTCGCTTGACGCACTTGGTGCGGAATCATTTGAAATACGTCAAAAAAAGACATTGAAAACCGTTTGACGGTCTTATTATCCCAGGCGGAGAAAGTACGGTAATCGGCAAACTTCTTCACAAGCTCGATTTATATGAGCCGATTAAAAATATGATTGAAAACGGTATGCCTGTTTTCGGTACTTGTGCCGGACTTATCGTTCTTGCGAAAAAATATTGAGGGCGAACAGGCACACATAGGTACTATGGATATTACCGTAAGACGCAACGCATATGGCAAGCAAATCGACAGTTTTTCCGAAGAAGTCGTTATCCCCGAAGTATCGGATAAACCGTTTCCTCTTGTATTTATCCGTGCGCCGTGGATTGACAGTGTCGGCGATAACGTAAAAATTTTGTGTAAGCTGAACGGTCATATAGTTGCCGCAAGAGAAAAAACAATATGCTTGTAACTTCGTTCCACCCCGAACTTACAAAAAATCTTGATTTTCACAAATATTTCATAAATATGATAAAATAGCAAAAATCCCGATGACATAATTCATCGGGATTTTTATAATACTAATACTGCTCCAAACTAAATTTGAGCAGAAAGGTTTTGATGTTATGAAAAGAAAATATCCGAATCACGTTATTTTCCGTAACAGTAATTTTGACTTTGACGTATGCAATGCCATATCCGCAACTGACTGTACCGGGCTTATTCCGTGGGCACCGAACAGCGAAGAGCAGCTTGACGCTTATGACGAAATTATAAACTACTCACCCGAAAGTGCAAACATCTACAACTACGACAAATAGCAGACAAACATTTTATAATCGTCTTCTCCGACCGAATACTCTTTAAAGCAATACGTTTTACCGTCATACCTGATTGTATCGGAAAGCACCGAAAAGCTGTCTAGCGGAATTGTAAGTCCGGTACCGATTGCCTTGACAAAGCTTTCTTTCTTTGTCCACACCTCAAAAAAACGCATTGTTTTTATCGGCTGAACAATTTATATATTCGGTTTCTTCCGCCGTAAAAAATCGTTTTGCCAAATTCATATCACATTCTCGCAAGTGTTGTATGTCAATGCCAACATCTTTGTTATGTACGGCACATACCGCATATCCGCCGGAATGTGATAGATTTACATACAAATCCTTGTTTTGCGTTAAGTAAAGTTTTCCGCCGTTTTCTGTGTCCCACTTTACCGTTTTTTTTTATATCACCGTTTACCGCATAATTTAGCAGCAGTTCCGCACCTATTGACTGTGATTTTTTATTTGCCTTTTTTAACCTATTGACTTTTTCAATTCGTTTTTGCGACAAATACTTAAACCACTTTTCATCATCGGCATTTATGCTTTTGACGTTCATATAATATACTTTCATATTTTCAGACTTCCCAAAACTTCGCCTATAGGCTCGCTTATAACAAGGTCGGCATTTTTTATCGGCAGAAGTGGCGGCTTTATTGATAATAACAAGTTTACTGCCTTTGAAGTAATTTATAAACCCTGCCGCAGGATATACGTTAAGTGATGTACCTCCGATTATAAGTACGTCCGCATTGCTGATATACTGCACCGATTTTTGTGATTGTATCGTCATTTAACATTTCTTCGTACAGCACAACATCAGGCTTGATTATACCCCCCACATTCATTTCGGCACACCCTTGCTGTTTTCAATATAATCAATATCGTACGATTTTCCGCAATCCATACAGTAGTTTCTAAGAGTCGAACCGTGAAGTTCAAGCACATTTTTACTGCCTGCCATTTGATGAAGTCCGTCTATGTTCTGTGTTATAACCGCCTTTAACTTTCCCTTTTCTTCAAGTTTTGCAAGTGCGATATGTGCCTTGTTCGGCTTAACACCTTTTACAATCAGCTTGTCACGATAAAATTTGTAAAATTCCTCCGTATTATTCATAAAAAACGTATGACTTTAAAATAGTTTCAGGCGGATAATCGTACTTCATATTATAAAGTCCGTCAACACTTCTGAAATCCGGTATACCGCTTTCGGTTGACACACCTGCACCGCCGAAAAAATACAATATTGTCACTTGAATCAATTATCTCTTGTAAAGTCATTGCAATCATCTCCTAAAAACATGCTCTCAGTTTATGTCGCCTATCTCATACATTGTCATTGCCAAAACCGCCTCACCGGCTGTTTCCGTGCGTAGTATTCTCTTACCGAGCGTTACTGTATCGATACCGCTTGAATGAAGTTTTTTCGGTTTCGCTTAAATCAAAACCGCCCTCCGGACCTATGACAAATCCCACCGACTTAACGTCACTTTTTGAAGTTAAAATCTCTTTCAGTGTTTTCTGTTCTTCACATTCATACGGCACAAAAAAAAATCAAATTCTTTTTGATTTTTCAATCACTTCATTGATAGTCATAAATTCAGACACTGTCGGAACAATACCCCTTCCCGACGCTGTTTCGCCGCCGATTCGGCAATCTTTTTTGCCAACGGTCGATTTTCTTTTTCTCGTCCTTTTTTATTGTCTATTTTCACAACACATCTTGAAAGTTTCACAGGCACAATTTCGGATATGCTAAGCTCCGTTGTTTTCTGAATGATGTACTCCATTTTGGACGCTTTTGGAAGTGCCTGAAAAAGTGTAACCTTTATATTCGGCTCTGTTTCGCTCTTTTTGTCTTGATACGATATTCAAAAGAATTTTCTTAGGCTCTATCGTATCGATTTGAGCGTCATAATCCGTTCCCTGTCCGTCACACACCTTAACATTATCACCTTTTTCAAGACGGAGTACCCTTGAAATATGAGTTACGTCCTCGCTGTCTATTATAATTTGATTATCTGATATTTTATCTTGTGTTACAAAAAAATTTAGGCATTTTCAAAAAATCCTTTCAAAATTTCTATGACTTATTTTCTCTGCTTGTTCTTCAGTATATCCTCTTGCAAGCAGTCTGTCAAATATTTTATACATATCTTCAACACCGCTTATACCTTCGGGCAGACAGTCAACGCCGTCAAAATCCGCACCGATACCGATATTATCCCTCACCGCCAAGCTCCATAAAATGCTCAATATGCTTTACAATATCGTCAATACCGCATTTATCTCTGTTCGTTAAAAACGGCGGATAAAAATTCACTCCGACGCAACCGCCGCTGTTTTTTTTAATAATTTTAAATTGTTCGTCTGTTAAATTTCTTTTATGGGGACATATAAAGTCCGAGCAAGAATGTGTTGCGACAATCGGCATTTTTGTTACCTTTGCAATATCGTAAAATGACTTTCTGTTAAGGTGTGAAACGTCTATAAAGCATACCGATTTTATTCATTTCCGCCACAACCTTTTTCCCGAAATCGGTCAGTCCTCTGTTTTCGTCACTTTCCAACGCACCCGAAGCAATATGATTTGAATAGTTCCATGTTAGTGCCGCGATTTTTACGCCGAGCCTGTGATAATTGCGAAGTGCCGAAAGTGAATATATCCCCCCTCTCCGCCCTCAATGCTTAAAAACAGCTTTAACATTCTGCGGTAGATTTTGCGTGTGCGTGTGGAATGTATCTGTTAAATTCATTGTTCGCTCCGCACCGCACGTCTTATATATCGGATCTATAAAGCAAGCAAAAAAACTTGCGTATAGCTTTTATATTCCGACATTCTTTTAAATCAACATGACAGTCATTTTCATTGAAGGCTTTTACCGTCATCACGCACGCAACACAATGTATCGCAATGTGTGTCAAATACGGAATAGTTGTTTTTAGTGTCCCTATTCATTTTAGTGTCCCCTTATTAAAAAGCATTTTCAATATGATTAACTTTTTACAAGAAATAATTCTCCGTTTTTTCTCCTCATAAAATACTTCTATCACATCAAATCGCATATCGGTATTTTCCACATCTGCATAAACCATTGCGGCTTTTTTCACCCGTTCCTGCTTTTTGCGGTCAACATATTCGCTCGGCTCACCGAATAAATTACTCTTTCTCGTCTTTACTTCCACAAAAACAAGTCCGCCGTCCTTTGCGGCGATAATATCAATTTCGCCGAATTTCAAACGGTAATTTCTTTCAAGGATTAAGTAATCCATTTCAACAAGATAATCCTCTGCCGCCTTTTCTCCGAAATCTCCTATTTCCTTTGTCGTCATAATCATTCTCCCAATAATTTTCTTAAAAATGTTCTTCTGTGTATCGGACACGGACCGTATTTTAAAAATAGCCTCATTGTGTGCCTTTTGTGCCGTAACCCTTATGCTTTTTCAAAGCCGTACTCGGGATACTTTTTCCGCCATTTGACATATAAATCTGTCACGGCTCACTTTTTGCCAAAATAGACGCCGCCGCTATTGAAATACTCTTACTGTCACCCCTTTTACAACCGTTTCGTGCGGTATTTCCATTCCGCTTATTCTGTTACCGTCTATAAGCACAAAATCGGGTGCAGTGCTTAGTCCCGTTTACCGCACCGTTCATTGCCTCGTACGTTGCGTTTAAAATATTTATTTCGTCAATTCGTTTTTCGTCCACACTGAATATATTATATGCGATTGCCTTTTCGGTTATTTCTTCAAACAATTCTTCTCTTTTTTTCGGAAAGTTTTTTTGAATCATTTATTCCTTTGATTATAATGTCATTCGGAAGTATAACCGCCGCCGCATATACAGGACCGGCAAAGCGGACCTCTGCCTGCCTCGTCAACTCCCGCAACAACCGTATATCCGTTATCGCGGCAATTATGTTCATACTCATACATCGCCTTTACGCGTGCAATTTCTTCTTCCTCTGTAAAGTTTCTTTCTCGGCATATTTTTTTTCTCCTGATTTCTATTTACCTCTACCAATTTAATATTAAATGTGTTATACTGATATTAAATACACGGAGGTGATTTTTATGTTGTATCAAAGGGAAATTAACGATCCCGGTTTTTAATACAATTTATTATTCTTTATACATTAAATCAAGCAAAAGATTATGTTCCGTACAATAATCTTATAAACCTTGTTCTTGATAATTGTAACATTAATTTTCAAGATTTTCAAGTCGCACTTGATAATCTCGAACATACACATCACGTTAAAACCTTTCTTGAAAGTGAACACAACGAAAAATATAAAATAACAAAAAAAGGTATGAATGCAAGTGACCTTTACACTCAAACATACCTGTTTACATAAAAAAGAACCTATTGATAATTCTATCAATGAGCTTTTTCAATACCGAAAAAGTCCGTAATTCCGTACGCAGTAAGATTACCCGTATACGCAAAAACGAATACAGCGTCGAATGTGAGCTTTACGACGATGACGACACCAACCTTTTAAGCTTTCACTATATGCCGGCTCGCGTGAAGAGGCAGAACGTATGGCGCTGTGTATTTCAAGAATGAGCCGAATATCGTTTACGAAACAATTCTTACTGCTTTTTAACGAGGAATTACATCATATTAGCGAAGCATTGACGCTGATATGACAGTCATAAGTCCTGCAACCGCAACCGAAAGACTGCTCATTGCGCCCTCGATTTCACCGATTTCAAGAGCCTTTGTTGTACCGATTGCGTGGGACGCAGTTCCTATCGCAAGACCTTTTGCAACAGGCTCTTTTTATTCTGAAAATTTTCAAAACCGCCTCAGCGATTATATTACCGAGTACGCCTGTTATGATAATTACCGCAACGGTTATTGTCTGTATTCCGCCGAGTTCTTCACTCACGCCCATTCCTATTGCCGTTGTGATTGATTTCGGCAAAAAGCGTTACATACTGTTCATGCGTAAGTCCGAAAAAATACGACATCAAAAGTATACTTCCCATACTTGCCAAAACTCCCGCAAGTATGCCTATAAACACTTCCCTTTGCGTGTTCTTTAAGCACGGATATTTGACGGTATAGCGGTATTGCAAGGCAGACCGTTGCAGGTGTTAAAAGATAGCTTATATACTTTTGCACCGCTGTTATATATGTTTCATAATCAATGTGAAATATCTTTATAACCGCGATTACAAAGATTATTGATACAAGCAACGGATTTAAAACCGAAATTTTTCTTTCTTAAAAAATATTCCTATCAAATATCCCACAACGCTGATTACCGCACCGAAGAATATGCTGTCTGTCATTATATTATTCATCTTTTTTGCCCTCTTTCTTCTTGCCTGTTTTCATAATCAATTCAGTCGCTTTGCCCGTAACCGCCATAACCACGATTGTCGATATGATTGTTATAACGACAACCGGCAACATCATATCTTTTTCAAATCGCCCCAAGCCGTTACAAGTCCGACGCCGCCCGGAATAAACATAAGCGGCATTATTTCAATAAGAAAGTCCGAAGTTCTTTCAACGTGTTCAAGCTTTACAACCTTTGTACACAAAAGTATAAGCATTATTATAAGTCCGTATATGCTCGCAGGTACGGGAATAGGTATAAAATAATGCAACAATTCTCCGACAAATGTTAACAACCAATATTATAAATAATTGATAAATGTATTTCATAAAAAAATTCACTCCTACCGTGTTCAAATAAAAAGGAATACTTCATCAGCATCCCCTTTGGTTTACATCATCATACGTTATTATGTCGTTTATATCACGAATAGCCTCAAGGTGTTCTCTGCACGCTTTCTTTGCACAATCAAGATTAAGTGTTTTATAATTTCCGCACTCAATCTCACTCGCTCCGAAAACTTCGCCGTCGTGTTTAATTGTCTTTGCCAAAATATCTTTTTACCGTTTCAAGAACTTTTTCTTTCGGAACCACATCGCGTACAAGCAAGTAAAAACCTGTTTGACAGCCCATAGGACCGAAATATAATACTTCATTCTTTATATCAGAATTTCTTACGAACGTTGCAAGCATATGCTCAATCGTGTGCATTGTCACATTATCAAGCACCGTTCCGCTGTTCGGTTTACAAAAACGTAAATCGTATGTCACTATATCTACATCAACTCTTTGATACATAAATTCCCACACCGAGTTTCCTGTGGTCAACTTGAAAGCTCTTTATTTTATTCACTGTAATTTTCCTCCGTTTATGCTGTTTAAAAGTTCAAGTATAATCTTGATTGAATTTGCCGCTGCCATTTTTACAAATTCGGGATAATCCATATGTGAATCGTCGTTTGCGCCGTCCGATATTGCACGCAGTACACCGAAAGGCACACCGTTCATATAACAAACGTGTCCGATACTTGCTCCCTCCATTTCAGCGGCAATAGCACCGAAATTATCTTTTTTATTCTATCTCTTTGTTCCTGTTTGCTGATGAATTGGTCGCCCGAAGCAATAACACCTCTTTTTGATGTTATTGTGCCTACCTTGCTTACTGCCTGCTCCATTAAATCGGCAAGCTTTTTGTCAAAGGTATATTGACAAGATTAATGCCCGAAATCAAGCCGACAGGGTCACCTATCGGTGATGTGTCCATATCGTGTTCAACAACGCTGTCCGCAACGGCTATGTCGCCGATTTTAAAATTCGTCCGAAAGTCCTCCGGCAACACCCACGTTTATCATAATGTCAGGCGAATACTTAAGAAGCGTATCATAGTCTGTGAGCAGACCGCCGCATTTACCTTGCCGACTCCGCAACCGCAACAACCGTTTCCACGCCGTTAATATTTGCCTTTATAAAAAATCAATGGTGCTGATTGTTTCCACCACTGCATTGTCCATAAGTCCTTTTAATGCCTGAACCTCAAGGTCCATTGCACCTATTATTCCAACAACAAGCATATATGTCCCTCCTAACTTTCTATCTATTATATAACTAATAAAATTGCCTGTCAATTTATGTTCTGTACAAATAATTACTCTTTTTTATCCTTGACATTCGGCAAAAAAAAGTTGTATAATGATATGACGTTAGAGATTATATGGATTTTGTAGCTATTGACTTTGAAACCGCCACATCAAATTATACAAGCGTATGCAGTCTTGGTATATGTGTGGTGGAAAAACAACAAGATAACTGACAGAAAAGAAATTTTATTAAACCTGAACCGTTTGAGTTTAATGATTATAATATAAAAATTCACGGAATTACACCTGATATGGTTGTGAACAAGCCTACGCTTGCGGATTATTGGGATAAGTTAAAGCCGTATCTTGACCACAAAACAGTTATTGCACATAATGCAGGTTTTGATGTCGGTGCACTTTGTGCGACTTTGGAACATTTTAATATACCGTTCCCGACTTTTGATTATTTGTGTACGGTGAAATTGTCGCAAAAAGCATATCCCGAACTTCCGAGTCATAAATTAAATAATCTTTTGTGACGCACTCGGTATTCATTTTCATCATCACCGTGCTTATGATGACGCATGCCTGTGCTGCAGTTATGGTTAGAATACTTGAAGATTACAGTCTTTTGAACCTTGATGAAGTTGAGGAATGTTTTGAAATGGAAATCGGTCACCTTACTCCGGATACTCATTTGAAGTGTAAAAAGAATAAGAAGAAACAAAAGAAAAATTCAAAAAAAAAAGCCGTCAATGAATGACGGCTTTTTTGATGTTAAATTGTTGTTCGACACCCCTCAGTCGTTTCACGACAGCTCCCCTCAAGGGGGCGCCTTAAAAAGCCTCTCCTTGAGGAGAGGTGGCACGAAGTGACGGAGTGGCGGCAAAAAAGGACGCCGAGGCACTGTCCCCCTACGAAGTGAATGCGATTTTTGGGCGACCGATGATCGCCCCTGGCGAATTGCATATTTTTTGTATCAGCCACACTTACAATCGGCTCCCACTTGAGGGCTGACGGCGGAGACCCGTCTGAGGGAAGTGGCAAGAAGGGACTCGGGGTGCCGTTTCTCACGAAGTGTATGCGATTTTCGGGCGACCGATGATCGCCCCTACGAATTGCATATTTTTTTTGTATCAGCCACGCCTTACAATCGGCTCCCCCTTGAGGGAGCTGACGGCGGAACCGTCTGAGGGGTGGCAAGAGGGGCGTCGTGGTACCGTCCCTTATGAAGTGAATGCTGTTATAATCTACCATACAAGCAACTTTCTCTGCTCCCTTATTTCAATTCTTTAATTTTAAATTCACCGTTTTCGTATATCATATACGTATGCGGATTACCGCCTTTGGGGAATTGAAACAGAACCCGGATTTAAGTATGTAAAATCGCCCATATCCTCATTCGCCAAGATATGTATGACCGTTCACAAGATAATCGCCTTTTTATCGGAGGCAAATTATTCGGATTGTATTTGTGTCCGTGAGTCAAATACAATGTTTTTCCGTCAACGAATATAACTGCATAATCGGCAAGTACGGGAAATTCAAGCACCATTTGGTCTACTTCCGTATCGCAGTTACCTCTTACACAAAGTATCTCGTTTTTAATGCCGTTTAAAAGTTCAATAACCTTTGTTCGGTGCGTAATCTTTCGGCAAAATCGTTTCTCGGTCCGTGATAGAGTATATCGCCGAGCAAAATCAACTTTTTCTGCTTTTTTCCTCTCTGTATGCCTCAACTGTTTTTTTGAGCATAGTAGTACGAACCGTGTATATCTGACGCAAACATTAACTTCATATTCATTTCTCCTAATCATGTAATTTTATCGGATCAAATCCCAAGTAATCTCCCGAAACAAGTTTATATTCAATTCCGTTTATTGTCCCCCTCAACAGCGTTTCTGTGAGCCGCCGCGTGAAGATGACCGTAGATACACTTTGTTACAGGGTACTTTTTCATCATTTGTACAAATTCATTTTCCTTAAGCGAAACAGGCATTGGCGGATAGTGCGTGAACACATATATTTCATTACATTCCTTTACACTGTTTAATGACAATTCAAGTCTTAAAACTTCCCTATCGAATATTTTTTTTCTGTCCTCACCGCCGAAATTATCCCAACCCGATTTATCCAACCGCGAGTACCGCAAATTGCAACGTCCTCATACATAAACGAATTATTCTGTAAAAATTCTATATCATCAAAACCACACTCTGCGGTAAACTCACGCAATTTATTCATTGTCGTCCACCAATAATCATGATTGCCTTTAAGCAAAAATCTTTTTTACCGTTCAATTTATGCAAATATTCAAAATCTTTAACACTCTGTTCAAGATACGTTGCCCACGAAAAATCACCCGGTAAAACAACAACGTCGTTTTCGCTTTTACGACCGACTGCCAATTATCCGCCAGACGTTCAACGTAATTTTCCCAAGCCTTACCGAATATATCCATCGGCTTGTCTATCCCGAGCGGAAGGTGTAAATCCGCAATAGTATATAATGCCATACATTTTCTCCTTAAAATTTATGATTACTATTATACCGCAAATTCTAAAATAAAAAGAAAAAAGGTGTTCCTTTCGGAACACCTTTTCAGGGTCATGTTATATTATTCTGCAACAGTTTTTACAACCGTGTGAACACCGTTTATGTTACCCGACAGCTTAATCTGCATTCCTGCCTCATAAGCCGGAATTGTCAATGCGTTATCGGCAATATCTGCCGCTGTAATCTGTGTAAAGTATAGAATATCTTCACTCTTTACATCTGTTTCGTCAGCGTCTTTCTTCAGTGCCAGAACAACAACTTTTGCACCTGTATCGAATACAGGAATGTTTGCAACATTTACCGATGTGCCGTTCTTAGCCGCTGTCATATTTTCATCAACTGCTGTTTCTCCATCTGATGACAACTTTGTAAGAACAAATGCGTTAAACTTATCATTTACCTTATCAAATGTATCCGGTAAATCCAAAGACATTGTCACCTTATTTGCACCGATTGTAAGTTGATCGCCGTATGCTTTCTTTAATGCGATTGATGTAAGTGCGCCGAGATTATTATATGTTGCCGCAACGAATGTAACTTCATCACTGTAGTTAAAGTTCTTTTTGTAACATCAATTCTCTTAAACTTAGTCTTATCCTCATCTTCAAAACCAAACTTATTGATTTCAAATATATCCGACGACTTAATTGTAAGTTTCTTGCTGTCATTCATACCGCCGCTTGTTGATGATACTCTTACATATACATCTTGAGCGTCTGCCATTGCGTCAATGTTAATCTTACCTGACGCATCAATAGTAATCTTGTCACTGCCCAAAGGATATTTGTTTTCTGCATCATAAATATCATACTTAATCAAGTTTGAATTTAGATAAGGGAATTCAATACCCTTTCTTGACGCCTTTGTTGATGCCTGTGCGCTGCCGCCTGCAAGAACTGTCTGTGCGTCAACTGACAATGTCAGTTTATCAGGAGCTACGTTAAAGCTCATTACGTTATCTACGCAAGTACCTGCACTGATGTTGATATGATTTGCAGGGCTTTCTGCAAGATTACGAAGCGCACAAGTCAAGATGTACGGTGTGCCTTCCGCACCTGTTTGAGGATTTATTTTTCTTACCGTTTTCGTCATACTTATAAACTGTCATTACTGCATAAGCATTTGCGTTACCAGCAATACGTAACTGAACGAAG